>Ga0187876_1000919_pt1 | contig 27670 bp, 28 predicted proteins | sample June2016WEW_17_4_FD_133000 | JGI IMG/M metagenome (GOLD analysis project Ga0187876, IMG submission 133000) | Peatland microbial communities from SPRUCE experiment site at the Marcell Experimental Forest, Minnesota, USA - June2016WEW_17_40 | ecosystem: Environmental > Terrestrial > Soil >...
ACGACTCGCCGGCGAAGATCCTCTTGGGACTTCCCCGGCAGCGAGCGAGCATCCTGTTTCTTCATCCCAGGACGATAACAGAATACTCACTGAATGTCATCTATATTATGCTCTGATTAGTAACTGCACCGCTTCCACCCCAGCACGCGCAAAGACGGCGTGTGCTGGGGACCCCGGCGCTGAAGCGGTGCTCCACCCTACACCAAAGGTGAAACTGCCCTAAGAAGTTTCTCCGTGATCTCCGTGCCTCCGTGGTTATTTTCATCCCTATTAATGGCGGCTGCGTGAGGTTCCATAGCGACAGGCCAAGAGGGTAAGGCGAAAAGCGAAAAGCGATTCTACTTCTTGACCACCGTCACTTGGAACTGCACCGGAATCGAGCGGGGCGGATAGCAGGCGCTATGGTCGCATGCCTGGAATCGCAACTCGCCCTTCACCGGATAGCTGCCGGCGGCGGCCTTGGCCGGCGCCTTCAACACGGCATTGATAGTGAAGTCGCCACTGTAGACGCTCAGCTTTTCGTTGGGCGCGAAAGCAAACGCCATTTCCTCTCCTGCGGGATACTTCAAATCCGCAACAGTGAGCTGCTCCGGCGCATTCAACTTGAGGGCCGTTGGAATCAAGTAGTCGGCCTTGGGGTGATGGGAGTTGATGTGGAACTCGGAACCAATCCGAAAATCCATCTCTACGCTCGTGCTGGCGCCGGCCCGTAGTTGCACATTTCCAACCGGCGCCATGGTCACCGAAGGCTGCTTGTCGCCTGGGGCTTGCGCCAAGCCAAGAGTAGCAAGGAAAAACACCACCGCCGCAGTTCCCGCGCGCTTCGTCATGGAGCATCCTTTGTGGGAGGCGCCAAGGTGTTCCCGACAGAGGCGCGGCTGGTCTGGGGAGCCCCAGAGTTGTGGCTACTCGCCAGAATCTTCTTGATGTCGTTCTCGATTTCCCCGCGGCTGAACAGTCCAGCCGCTTTGTCCACGATGACTCCGTCGCGATCAATGTAGAAAGTGGTCGGAAGATATTGCACGTCGCCATAATCGTCTGAAACCTTGTCCGTGCCCAATAGGACTTGATAGTTCACGCCCATCTCATGGGCAAATTCCGCAATCTTAGGAGGTTCGGTGTCATCCATCGCCACGCCCAGGACCACCAGGCCATCCTTACCGTATTGCTTCTGCAGCTCCACAAACCACGGCATCTCGATCTTGCAGGGCGGACACCACGTCGCCCAGAAATTCAGCAGCACGGCTTTGCCACGGAAGTCGGAAAGCTTCACTCTGCGGCCATCCAACGTGGGCAGGTCGAAATCGGGCGCCTGCACCCCTTTGACATCGCCCACCAGTTTGAGAGGTCCGTGCTTGCGGGTACGATCCAGGTACTTACCGGCAGCCAGCATTCCTATAATGGCCCCCACCAGAATTACGAACGCCAGTGCATTACGCTTCACAGATAGCACCTTTACAACGCAAACCGGTTGAGGAACGAAAGATAGCCGGAGAGCCATTTCAGATGATTCACAAAGATAAGCACACCCACCGCAATCAAGAGCACGCCGCTGACGACTTCGACGGTGTGCAGGTGACGCCGGAAGCGCCCGTAGAACGCCAAAAAGCGGTCCACTCCCAACGAGGTCAGCAGAAAGGGTACGGCCAGGCCAAGAGAATAGATGGCCAGCAGCAAAATTCCTTTCAGCACCGTGTCCTGGGTCTCCGCCAATAGTAGGATAGCAGCCAGGATGGGACCGATGCACGGGGTCCATCCGAAGGCAAAGGCAAAGCCCACCAGGAAGGAACCCGCCACGCTGGAACTGCCCTTTACGTTATGCAGGCGCTTGTCGGCGTAAAGCGCCTTGATTTTCAGCAGACCGGTCAGGTGCAGTCCGAAAATAATGACTATAACGCCTGCGATTTTCGTTAACAGGGAGCGATACTCATTGGCGAATTGCCCGACACTGGTCGCCACCGCGCCCAGGGCAATGAAGACCACGCTGAACCCCAGCACGAAGGTAATGGAGTGCAGCATTACCGTTCGAAGCATGCGCCGGTCCGACGATTGCAGGTCCTCGACGGTGGCCCCCGAAATCAACGACACATAGCCCGGTACTAGGGGAAGCACGCACGGAGACAGAAACGACAACAATCCCGCCACGAAGGCGGCGATTGGCAAAGGAAGGCTATGCATAAAACTTTATTGTACCAATTCGGCCATCGGGCGCGGGTTACGACGGTACCCTTTTGTCAGGCGCTCTTCTACAGACAGACGCTGAGGGCTGCCTAAAGTTACCTCGAAGTGCTGGACTTGGCAACCGCGCCGGCTGGCACCCGAAGAGGTGACGTTCGCAGTCCGGACCAGGTTTCGGAGATAACGGCTGAATCTCCCGGATTGTGGGGATCATATTTGACCGAAGCCGGCAAGCCCAGGCGGCAGGAATATAGGTCAATGAACTGCCGCAGATGAGTCACATCCTGCGATGCCTCGTAGGTCACGCCCGCGACATCATACTTGTAGGCCAGGAGAATCATCTGCCGGCCCGATTCGCTGTCCTCCAGCTCCAGAACATCGATGACGTTGCCGTCGATGATGCGGCCAGTCAAGGTGAGCTGGGTCCTGCGCTCGCGCTCAAGCTGCTCAGCCGTCTTCTTGTTCCGGCGTGAGAGCAGGGCGTAGCCTACGATGGCGGCAGCGGCCCCGAAGGCTAGAACTGGATACAGGCGGAGTGCGTTCATGGCTGGACTGCTGAGCTTTCGCGGACTCTTTCCCCCAAGATAATCGCATGGTGCGGCGCAGGGGAATCGAAAAATGGCCCTACCATGAATTGCCGCGGTTTGGCTTCATTCGCGCGAACATCAGCAGCGCCCCCAGCACGCAGAGGGAGACCGTTACACCCGCCGCGCGACCTGGCGTGGGCCCAAACCATATGCGTACCTCGCTGTGCCCTTTGGGCACCGAAATTACCATCTGTCCAGTGTCAGGATCTGTCTGCGACATGATCGGCAAGCCGTTCAGCGTCGCGTGCCACGCGGGGAAATTCAGCAAATGGAGCCGCAGCCGCGCCGGTCGATCTGTTTCCACGGTGAATCGCTTCTCCTCCGTGTGCCAGATGGAGACCGTGGTCCTTAACCCGTCCCCCCGTCTCCTCGCCAGACTCATGGAAGGCTGCGATGCGCGGCGCATCTGCGTCCAAGCTCCCGGGATCCACCCTACGGGCAGAAACTCGTCGACCACGCCGACATAGCCTTTCTGCGAGTGAGCTGCCTCGATCAGTTCGTGGATGTCGTCCGGCAGCCACGGCGCGCGCTTGAGAATGGCCCCCCCGAGCGCCAGCCACACGGCAACGGCCACTCCCAGCCACAGCCTGGTACGCTGCATGGCGTAGCTCGCCGTTACAATGCTCACCGCGAGGGCCAGGCTAATAACAAAGAGCGACCTCCACGGAAACTGCGCCATCCAGAACCGCGGCAGCAGCAGCCACACCGGCCGAGTCCAGCGGAACAGAAGCGCGGAGAAAAACGCTGCCAGCCCCAGCAGGACCGGTAGGCCGGAACGCGCTTCGCCCCGCAGCCCCTCCGCTTTGCACGCCCACCGCAGCGCTGGTATCGACGCAGCCGCGAGGAGCATCATTTCTGCGCACGCCAGCTCCGAAACCAGCCTATTGAACGCTACTTGATCGGCATCACCGCTTCGATTGAACAGGAAATTTGCGCGGATATCATATCCCGTTGCAAACGCGTCTTCGCTTTGTATCCAGTGCTGCTCCAGTGCTGCGGGTAAGATATAGAAGGTCGCCAGGCCGAGCCCCAGCCCCAGCGCCATCCCTCCGCGTACCAGCGCATGGAGTGAGCGCCCGCGTATAGCTACGGCTAACAGCGCAAACCCCAGCGCATAGCTTGCAATTACCGCAGCTGGGACATTAGAGAGCCAAATCCACCCAAATGCCAGCGCCAGTGGCACAAGGTCGCGCAGTCCGCGCGAATCGGAGCGGGCAACCCGCAACAGAAACAACAGTGCCACTGGGAATCCCGCCTGCGCCAGTAACTCCGAATACGCACAGCGGTGGGTGACAACCAGCAACATGTAGGGATTCGTGACATAGAGTCCTGCCGTCCAGAGTGCTGCTCCTCGGCCCAGCCATTCCCGCGCCAGCCCATAAGCCGCAAACACAGAGAGCGCGATGCAGATCCAAACGTAGGCGCCCGAAAGCATGGCTCCTGGCAGTATTAGGGCTAGTAGCCCTCCTATAATCCATGAAAGCGGCGGATAGATCACGAATCGCGGGTCGCCAAATCCGTAATGTCCTCCACCAGACCAACTGGGATAAGGCACGCCCTCACGCCAGTGCTGGGCTGCGTCAATCCAACTCGGCAAATGGAACTCCACGTCATGGCCGGACACGTTCCCCAGTACGATAAAGGGCGCGACCGCGACGGTCGCCAAGCTTACGGCCAGCACAGCCGCGAGCACCCACTCAGAGCGACTCGTGAGTTGCTCCACCGGCGGCACCAACTGGCCCTCGATCGGTTGATTTTTGTCCATCTCATTGCCGGGCAGCGCGGCCATCCTCATTACATACCTAATCCTGAGTTTGCCGATGTGGCGACCCCGATTGCACCTGGCGTCGGGCAGAATGGTTTTGCAAGCGGCGGCCTATTCGAGGTTCAGCACGGGATTCTTCAGCGTACCAACGCCCTCCACCGTGACCTCGACGGAGTCTCCCGGTTGTAACGGTCCCACGCCGGCAGGAGTTCCCGTAGCGATTAGATCTCCCGGTTCGAGCGTCATGACCTGCGAAATGAAGTGAATGAGTACATCGAGCGGGAACAGAAAGTCCACGGTCGTCCCATTCTGCCGCAATTGGCCATTCACGCGGGTTTGAACTCCTACGCCGCTCCACGGATCAAGGTTCGCCGCCACTACTGGGCCGACCGGACAAAAGGTGTCGAACCCCTTGGCGCGGGTCCACTGACCATCTTTTTCCTGCAGGTCGCGCGCCGTCACGTCGTTTACGCAGGTATAGCCAAGTACGTAAGGGCGTACGTCATCCCCTTGACGCAAGCGGTAACAGCGCTTGCCGATCACCACTCCCAGCTCGCCTTCGTGGTCCACGCGCTGCGAAAGAGTACTGGGCCGGCGAATGGCGTCGCCGATGGCGATGACGGACGAAGGCGGCTTTAGAAAGATCAGTGGCTCGGTGGGAATCGGATGCTTCAGCTCGATCGCGTGCTCGCGATAGTTGCGGCCGATGCAAACCACCTTGGACGGTTGCACCGGAGACAGCAAGCGCGTTTCGCCGAGAGGCAGATCGCTGGGTTCAGCGCCTTCAAGCTCAGGCCAGGAACGCGGAGCTGTCGCCATGGTGCGAATGATGGTCTCGACGCCCCGCACCTTCTCGATGAGTCCGTAGCGGATGGCATTCTGGTATTGAAATCGGCAGTAGGACATACGACCTCGATGAATGCTTACTTGTCAGGAACTGTTTCACTGGCCTCGGCGGAGCGTTGGCTCTCGTTGTTCCGCAGATCCACAGCCGAAACAGAATAAATATATTTCTTGCCAGCCTCGACATTCTCGTCACGGAAGGACGAGGTCTGCACCAATTGCTGGTTCAGCTTTTCAAACTGTGCCCCCTCGACCCGCCGGAAAACGTTGTACCCGGCAAGATCGCTCTCCAAATTGGGGGCCCAGGTGAGATCGATAAATGGCTTCTGGCCCACGCTGGAGAAAACCGCCTGCAGTCCGGCGGGCTGGCCCGGCGGATAAATGTCGCGCGTGAAGACCGCAACCGGCTGCGAATCGTCGCCCTCGACCGCGGTGTTGATGCCATGCGAATCGACCTGCGTAAGCGTGGTGATGCGATATTCGTACTTCTGTTCCCATTCGAAAGTCTTGTCGAGATACGATCCGCTGGCCGCAGGTTCTACATCGGCCAACCCGGTATAGGCGGGAGCGCCCACTGGCTTCCGCATGATGCGGTAGCGGTAGCTCAGACCCGCCGGGGCAGCAGGCGGAGCGGGACCGGTCCAGGAGATACGCACGCCTTCCCCGCTGACCTGGGCCGACAACTCGTCGGGGGCAGCGATGGTCGGGGCCACCGGAATCGGCACTTGATTGGAGAGCCCGGCACTGCGTCCGTGAGAATTGATCTCTTCCACCGCGTAGGTAACGAAGTCCGCAGGATTCTCCTGCCCCAACTGTGGCGGCAACGAATCCAGGTAGCGCATTCGAATCGCCGGTTCCTCCGCCTGCTGCTTCTTTTTGGGCTGCGGCTGGGGCTTGGGTGGAGGAACTTCGGCGACCACCTCACAGGCGCTCATTAGCCCGGTGCCTTGGTGGCGGCAGATGCGGATTGCGGGCAGATGCTTGACCAGGGTGCGGTCGGTATTCTTGCGCTGCAGTGTCCAATCCAGTTCGACGTGGTTGCCCTTGCGCGAGGCGGTCAAGTCGTCAACCGGACGCGCCAGTTGCAACGACGGCGGTTGCGGCGCGCCGGGAGTTCCACAGCCGGAGAGCGCCGCGATCACAAGCAAACTTCCGGCCAGGCAATAGAGGCGCATTCTCATGGAAGCTAACAGGGTAACAAATCCCAGGCAGTTCAATGCGGTGGTGGGGTGCCGAACATGTGTCGGTGCCGCTAGGACAGCCGAAATAGTTCGTGGCTGGCTGTGGACTATTCCAGCTTCTTGGCCAGAAGCTCGTTCACCAGCGCTGGATTGGCCTGTCCCTTCGACGCCTTCATCACCTGACCGACAAAGAAGCCGATCACGGTCTTCTTGCCGGCGCGATACTGCTCCAGCTGCCTGGGATTGGCGGCCATCACCTCGTCGATGATCTTCTCGATGGCGGCGGTATCGGTAAGCTGCTGGGGCATCTCCTTCTCGTAGATCGCGGGAAAATCTTCGCGTCGCTCGAAAGCCAGATCGTACAGCTCTTTGAGCATTTTGCCGCTGATAGCGCCGCTTTCCACCAGGTCAGCCGACATGGCGACGCCCTTCATCGAAATCGGCGACTGCTCGATTTCCAGCCCCGCGGCCTTCAACCGGCCGAGTAGTTCGCTCTGCACCAGGTTGGCAACGCGCTTGGGATTCTTTGCGGCTTTCGCGGCCGCTTCAAACTGATCGGCCAGCGAGCGAGTGGCGGTCAGCGTGGTGGCGTCGTACTCGGTAATGCCATATTGCGCAACCATGCGCGCCCGCCGCGCCGTCGGCAGTTCGGGCAACTGGTCCGTGATCTGTTTGCGCCACTTCTCATCCACCACCAGCGGCAGCAGGTCAGGCTCAGGGAAATAGCGGTAATCGTGCGCCTGCTCTTTCGACCGCATGCTGTAGGTCTTGCCCTCAGCGGGGTTGTAGAGGCGCGTCTCCTGCACAATCTTGCCGCCCGACTCAAGCACCTGCCGGTGGCGTTCGATCTCATATTCCAGCGCGTGGCGGATAAAGCGGAAGGAGTTGACGTTCTTCACTTCCGCCTTGGTGCCGAACTTAGCTTCGCCGCGCGGCCGGATGCTGACGTTGGCGTCGCAGCGCAGCGAGCCTTCTTCCATGTTGCAGTCGCTGACGCCGGTGTAGAGGATGATCTCCTTCAAACGCGTGAGGTATTCGTGGGCTTCGTCGGGCGAAGCGATATCGGGCTCGCTGACGATCTCGATCAGCGGCACCCCGGAGCGATTCAGGTCAATCGAGGTCCACTCGCCGCTGTCGGGAAGGCCATCGTGCAGGCTCTTGCCGGCGTCTTCTTCCAGGTGCACGCGCGTGATGCCGATCCGCTTGGGACCGGTCGCACTCTTGATTTCGATGTAGCCATGTTCGGCCAGGGGCTTGTCGTACTGCGAAATCTGGTAGCCCTTGGGCAGGTCTGGGTAGAAATAGTTCTTGCGCGCAAAGATCGATGCCTGGTTGATTTTGCAGTTGAGCGCCGTGGCTGCCAGCACGGCGAATTCAACTGCCCGCTGGTTCAACACCGGCAACGGCCCGGGCAAACCGAGACACACCGGGCAGACATTGCTGTTCGGCGGATCGCCAAACTGGGTCGAGCAGCCGCAGAAGATCTTGGTGCGGGTCAGAAGCTGGACGTGGACTTCCAACCCGATGACCGGCTCGTACCTGGACTGCGCTGCAACAGGGGCTTCCGGCGTGGTGGCCATGATGGTTGATTATAACGGGCAGGCACTGAGCCGATCTCTCGCTTACTTTGCGCCCGGCGTCGCCGCATTCGAAGGAGTCAGCGAAATCTCGAAGTACATCAACTCGTTGCCACTGCTGTTGCGGAGTCCGGTGAGATAGACGTGCCCACCGTCCACCGGTTGGCTCACCCCCAGCACGTCGAAGAACAGGAAGCCCGACTGCGTGGAATGCGGCTCGACCGCCGCAGCGGTGAATTTAGCGCGCGTGATTTCGTCATACTGCTGCTGCGCCTTCTTGTTCTTGGTTCCTCCGGGAAGCGGAATGGGGCCTGCGTGCGGATTGGGGTTGGTGCTGTTCCCCTTGATGTGCGCCACGCGGCGCAAGACGTCGTCCACGTCGAGCGCTTCCAGCTTGTTACGACGGGCCGTCACCATCTCCGCTTGCATGCTATTAACGACGATCGGCTGGTCGCCATCGTTGGTGATGACCAGAAACACCGGCAGAATTCCCTCGTCGCTGAAGTGCGTGATAAAGATGTCAGCCTTGGGAGAGCTGTTATACACATCCACGGCGGCGGTAACGTGCTCGGTGGGGTGCGTGTCCTTGCAAGCATAGGCGCTCGCATTACTGGCCTTGGGAGGAACGAAGTCCTTGGCACCCCAAAGCGCCGCGGCGAAAAACACGATGGCCAGGATGGCAAGGCAAAGGAGGACGCGATTTGGGGAGGGCATAGCGGGATTATCCGCTATTGACCGGCTGCGCTCAACTTGACTCCGGTTTGGATGATCGTTCTGGCGCAATTACAATCGCAGCGTGTATTCCCTGTACAGCACTCTCCTGCTATTGGCGCTGGTGGTGAGCGCGCCCTGGTGGCTGCTAGAGATGCTGCGCCACGGCAAGTACCGCGCCGGCCTGGGCGAGCGGCTAGGCAAGGTCTCCGACCGGCTGCGCAATCAGGCCTCGGCTAACACGATTTGGATCCACGCCGTCTCCGTTGGCGAGGTGCTGGCGATATCGCGGGTCATCGGCGAATTGAAGACGCAGTTACCGGCCTGGCGCATCGTCGTCTCAACCACAACGGACACAGGGCAGAAGCTGGCGCGCGAGCGCTTCGCCGAAAACAATGTTTTTTATTTTCCCGTCGATTTGCCTTTTGCGGTGCGCGCGTACTTGCAGGCGCTACGTCCCAAGCTGCTGGTGTTGGCGGAAAGTGAATTCTGGCCCAACCTGCTGCGTTGGACGCGGCTCTCAGGCGCGGCCGTGGCCGTGGTGAATGCCCGCGTTTCTGACCGCTCATTGCCGGGGTATCTACGATTCCAGAAGTTGCTGCGGCCAGTCATGCAAAACGTGCAACTCTTCCTGGCACAGAGCGAGGAAGACGCACGCCGGCTGATTCGGATGGGGGCCCCGGCCGAGCGGGTACAGTCCAGCGGAAATTTGAAGTTCGAAGTGAAGCCGCCGCTCCGGCCGCCGATTGCGGCGGCATTCGACATTATGAAGCGCGAGGAGATCGGCCCGTTGCTGGTGGCGGGCAGCACTCTCGATGGCGAAGAGCCCATGCTGCTCGGGATGTTCCGGCAGGTGTTGTCGCGCTATCCCAAGGCGGTGATGGTGCTGGCGCCGCGGCATCCCCAGCGGTTCGATGTGGTTGCGTCCCTGCTGGAATTATCCGGCCTGCGTTACCAGAGGCGCTCGCATTGGAAGGAAGCGATGCCGATCGCGGGAAGCGTTTTCCTGCTCGATAGCATTGGCGAGTTGGCCAGCCTGTATGAGTTTGCCGATGTGGCGTTTGTTGGCGGCAGCCTGGTGCCGCGGGGCGGACACAATGTGCTGGAAGCGGCACAGTTCGGAACGCCGATTCTGGTTGGACCGTACACCGAAAATTTCCGCGACATCGTCGATGTCTTTCGCGATGCTGATGCTTTGCGCGTGGTCACTCCACAGTCGTTGACCGCGACGGTGCTGCAATTGCTGGAGGACCCCGACGAACGCGCCGCCCTCGGTCGCCGGGCTTTCGAGGTCATGCGCTCGCAACGCGGTGCAACCGGGCGGACCGTAAGCGCGCTGCTGGAGTTGCTATCGGAGCAGGGCGCTCTGGACCCAGTAGAAATCATTTCGGAGCGGCGGGTGTGAACCCGCTCGTCGCACTCTATGGCGCGGTCGTGCGCGCGCGCAATGAACTCTACGACCGAGGCACACTGACGCTCAGCCACCTGCAAGGACCGGTGGTCAGTATCGGCAATATTACGCTTGGCGGTTCGGGCAAGACGCCGTTCCTTATCTTGCTGGGCGAGCTGCTGAAACAGTACGGCATTCCTTGCGATGTCCTCTCGCGGGGCTACCGGCGCCTCAGCACGGGGACAACGCCGGTCGATCCCCGGGGATCCCCGCGCGAATATGGCGACGAACCTCTGCTGATCGCGCGCAAGTTGCGGGTACCAGTCATCGTCGGCGAGGACCGCTATGCCGCCGGGCGATTGGCGGAGGAGAAATTCGGCCCTCGGTTGCACTTGCTGGACGATGGCTTCCAGCATCGCCGGCTGGCGCGCGAATTCGACATCGTGCTGGCCTCTCCCAGCGACGCGCGGGATTCGCTGCTGCCAACCGGCAGGCTACGCGAGCCGCTCTCTTCGTTGACGCGCGCGGATGCGGTCGTGCTCACCAACGACACGGCGGGAGACGGCCTGCGGCTCGGGCGCCAACAGGTGTGGCGAGTGACCCGCGACATCGTCGGTCCCCAAACCGAGGAACCATGCCTGGCGTTCTGCGGCATCGCCCGTCCGCAGAACTTTGTGGCCCAATTGCGGGCGGCGGGAGTTATGCTGGCCGGCACCTGCAGCTTTCGCGATCATTATCGGTATTCGGCTGAGGACATCCGCCAACTGCTGCAACTGCGCAAGCAGCATGGCGCCAGGGCATTCGTCACCACCGAGAAAGACGCGATCAACCTTGAAGGGTATCTGGAAGCGCTGCAACCCATTCATGTGGTTCCGGTGAGAATGCGGTTGCACAATGCGGCCGCCGTCCTGGAGTTCATACTGGCCACGGTTAGCGAGCGAAAGCGGCGGCCCGCGTGAGACAATCAACGGTTGCCCCGCGCCCGGTTGCTCAAATTAAGCGCCGGGCGGTCATCTGATTTCATGACCAGACATCTAAAAGATACGGAGCGCTGGAAGAAGATCGTCCAGTCGTTCGGCGACGTTTCGGTCACGGTGCTCGCCGATTTGGTCGCCGACGAGTTCATCTTTGGCGAGATCGCGCGGGTATCACGTGAAGCGCCGGTGTTGATCCTGAAGCATCGCGAGCGTACCGTGGTTCCCGGCGGCGGCGGCAACGCGGTGATGAACCTGGCCTCCCTGGGGGTCAATGTTCTTCCCGTCGGAGTGATAGGCGATGACGAGGCTGGCAGCCTGCTGCTGGAAAGATTGCACGAGAAGAGAATTCCCACCAGCGGCATCGAGCGGGTGAAGCACCATACCACCACCACCAAGAGTCGCATCCTCGCTGGCATGTCGCACACCAGCCGGCAGCAGGTGGTGCGCCTGGACCGCGAACCGGAGCCGCTGGACGAATTGCATCCCGTGCTTTTGAACCTGGTGAATGCGGCGCGGGAATATGCGACCGCGTCGGATGCCTTTCTGATTTCCGACTACGGATACGGTGCGGCCACACCCCGGTTGCTCAACTTCATCAAGTCGAACCGCTGCCTGGCGAACAAGCCGGTCACTCTCGATTCGCGCTATCGCATGCTCGACTACGAGGGTGCTACGGCGGCCACGCCCAATGAGCCGGAGGTGGAAGAGGCGTTGGGCATCAAGATTGGCCATGACAACCAGAAACTCTTCTGTGCCGGCGAGCGGCTGATGAAGGAGATGGCACTGGAGTCGCTGGTGATCACGCGCGGCCGTGATGGCATGGTTGCCTTCGAGAAAGATGCGCCGCCGCTGGTCCTACCCATATATGGCTCCGACCAGGTGGTGGATGTGACCGGGGCCGGAGACACCGTGATCGCCACCTTCACCGCGGCGCTCGCCGCCGGGGCCGATACGGCTTCGGCAACCCGGCTGGCCAACTTCGCTGGCGGCATCGTGGTGATGAAGCGCGGCACGGCCACGGTATCGAACCAGGAATTGCTGGCTGCCATCGACCAGTACTCCGCAACTGCATCTTTGTGAACGACGACACACAAAAAATCCTTTCGCGCGATGCTCTACGTGAGCGCGTGGCGGAGTGGCGGCACAACGGCCATCCGATTGTGTTGGCCAATGGCTGCTTTGATCTGTTGCACGTGGGGCACATCCGCTATCTGCGCGGCGCGAAGGCGCTGGGCGGAAAGCTGGTGGTGGCGATGAATTCGGACCAGAGCGTTACCCGGCTCAAGGGAGCGGGCCGCCCGCTGATGCCGGCCGCGGAGCGTGCGGAGATCGTCGCCGCACTGACTGACGTGGACGCGGTAGTTCTGTTTGACGAACCTGACGTGCGCGCCCTGATTCGCGAGATTCGCCCTGACGTGCAGGCCAAGGGCACTGACTATACGCGGGAGAATGTCCCCGAGCGCGACGAGGTCCTGGCCTATGGCGGACGGGTCGAAATTGTTGGTGACCCCAAAGATCATTCCACTTCTGACTTCCTTGCGCGACTGCAATCCTGGAGCGGAGGAAGTGGCCGACGGTGAGCACTCCCGTATCCACGCCGGAGCAGACTTCCATGCCCACCGAATACCGTTCCGCCATCGCCTCGACGGAGCGGCTCCTGGTGGTGCGACTCAGCGCCATGGGCGACATCATTCACGCCATGCCCGCGATTGCCGCCTTGCGTCGCGCCAAACCCGACCTGCAAGTCGGCTGGCTGGTGGAAGAGCGCTGGGCGGAGTTGCTGTGCGCGCGTAATGCGGAGCGATTGGCGGCGCCCTCGGAGCACAAGCCGCTCGCCGACTGGGTGCATGTGGCCCAGTCCTCCAGTTGGCGCAGGGCGCCGCTGTCCCGTGAGACATGGCGTGAAATCCAGTCGTGCCGGCGTGAAGTGCGCGCAAGAAAATACCAGGTCGCGCTCGACCTCCAAGGTGCGATACGCTCTGCATTGGCAGCGCGTTTCACCGGCGCCGCGATCCGCATCGGGACTTCGCAGCCACGCGAGCCTCAGGCGCGCATGTTCTACACCCACGCCATCGACGTGCGCGGGGCTCACGTGATCGAGCATGCGTTGTCTCTGGCTTCGGAGATTGCAGGCCACGCGCTGGAGTATGTTCAGCCCCCATTTCCTGTTGATCCCGCCAGCGAGGGGTGGGCCGATCAACAATCTGAAATGTTTGGCGGCAAGCCGCTGGCGATTCTCAACCCCGGTGCGGGTTGGGGAGCAAAGTGCTGGCCGCCGGACTGCTTCGGCGCGGTGGCACGCGCTCTGGCGGAGCGGGGCATGGCGGTCCTCGTCAACCATGGTCCCGGAGAAGAAGCCCTGGCCGAAGCGGTCCGCAACTCTAGCGGCGGAGTGGCCGTGCCGTTGAAGTGCTCGGTCGGAGAATTGATTGCGCTGACGCGGCGCGCCCGCCTCTTCATCGGCGGAGATACGGGCCCCATGCAACTGGCGGCGGCGTTACGGGTTCCCGTAGTCGCGTTGTTCGGGCCCACGCGACCGGAGCGTAATGGTCCCTTCGGCACGCCCAACGTGGTGCTGCGCAGTCCTCAGAGCGTGTATAACACGACCCACACCGACCGTCGCGATGAGGGATTGATTTCGATCGGGCCGCAAGCGGTGATACAAGCGGCTGAGCGGTTGCTCGGGGAACGGCATGGCTGATCCGCAAGCCGTCTGGTTGCATATCTCGTGGGGCCGCGTGGCCCGCCGCATTCGGGTGCCGATTGGATTTGTGTTTGCGATTTTTTACTTGTGGCGCGCAAAACCAACCTGGAGGTTTCTCGTGCTGGGCGCTCTCATCGCAGCGATCGGTCTTGTCCTTCGCACCCTTGCCTCGGGACAGGTCAAGAAGAACCAGGAACTCACCATGACCGGGCCCTACGCCTATGTGCGCAACCCTCTTTACCTGGGATCGATCGTCATCGCGATTGGATTCGCCGTCGCCGCTCGTGACATCTGGGTGGCGATCGCGATTTTGGTGATGTTCGCGCTCATTTACGTGCCAGTCATTCGTGGCGAGGAGACATTCTTGCGAAAACAATTTCCGGCGTATGACGACTACGCGCGCCGTGTGCCCAGCCTGCTTCCCCGCACGTTGCTGTTCCGTCAAATGAGGGACGGCTTCTCACGCGAGCTATATTGGCAGCATCGCGAGTACAATGCCTTGCTGGGCGCCGCGGCCATGCTGGCGGCACTAGTAGCAAAGATCCTGTGGTTGCACGGGTGAAGGTGAATCTGATTACGCGTAGCAGTGCCGCACTCGCAATCCTGTTGGTAGTTGCAGCGTCGCTGGGACTCAGCGCGCCGGCCGCTGCCGGGGCGCAAGCGCCGCATGCCGGGGCGCAGTCGCCGCCAGAAACAAAAATTGGCGCCTCAGCGCACATCGAGCCCTTGCGTTCCGGCTACGAGTTCCCGCACGGACAGACGCTGCATTACGAAGGCGAATGGCGCTTCTTGCCGGCAGGCGTAGCGACCGTGCGCATGGAGCGTGCAGGATCGCAGGAGCACGTAACCGCAACCGCCGATTCCATCGGTGTGGTGGCGCTCCTCTATCGCGTGCAGGACCAATTCAACTCCTACTTCGACGCCAAGAGCCTGTGCTCGTACAAGCTGTTGAAGCACACCGAAGAGGGCTTGCACCGGCGCGAGACCGTAATCTCGTACGACTACGCGCGCGGCAAGGCCATCCTGGAAGAACGCAATCTGAAAGACAATCAGCAGAAGAAGACCGAGAACGATATACCGAGCTGCGTGACCGACGTGCTGTCGGGAATTTTTTATGTCGGGAGCCTGCCGCTGCAGCCAGGGGCCAACTATAGGTTCCCGCTCAACAACGGAGGCAAGACCGTAACCGTGCAGGCGCATGTCGAAGGTAAGGAGCAGATAAAGACTCCGGCCGGGACGTTTCAAACCATTCGTGTGGGACCGGAAGGTGATTCTGGAATTCTCAGCGGGCGAATCTGGATTTGGTACACCGACGACGCTCGCCATCTGCCGGTGCAGATGCGCGCCAAACTATTCTGGGGGATGCTGACAATTTACCTGACCAGCATCGGCAAGTAGCCCTCCTCACTGCATGCGAAAGCGTTCCGCCATCAGCCGCTGCAACCGGGGCTTGTAGAGGATGTCGTAGGCGAACTCCTTGTCCGGGAACATGGCCAGCGCGGCGCGCTTGGTGTTGGCCACCAGTTCGGCGGCCTCTTCCACGGTAAGGTCCTGGTCCTGGCTAATGACCGACATCACCATGTTCATCATCACCTGCAGGCGGCGCAGCTTGCGGCGTTCTTCTTCCTGTTCCTGCTGCTCGCTGCTGATTTGCGGTCCAACCTCTTCTCTGCGTTCCGATAGCCCCATAGATTCCTCGAAAAACAGCCGCCACCCGTGGCCGCCTGAAATCGTGCTTGCTCACTTTCCGCTACAATTTGGATGTCGGACCTGACCCCACTGTTGCGCTCGAACGTGGTGGGCGGCATCATACACCGAAACGGCACAATTTCAGCCGGAAAACAGGGTCATTACGAACGGCTACCATTTACATCGAATCCATGGGAGGCAGTATGGCAGAGGCAGCCAACGATCACGAAGAGCTGGTAAAGGTTTTCGATACCGACGAAGAGTCAGAGGGGATGGTAGTGCGTGGTTTGCTGGAGTCGGCAGGTATTGACGCTATGATCCAAAACCGGGAAGCTCCTCAGGACATCCTGCCCGGCGTGGGTGGCGTTTGGGTAATGGTGCGGCCCGATCAAGCTGTCGAAGCTCTGCAGACCATTGACGAGTACCGCCGGAATCCCACCACCGACGCAGACGAGGCGGTCAGCGAGGAACCGGCCGAGCCGTGATATTGGTGCCGTCGAGGTGGAAGGAGACGGCGCCCGACAGGTCGGTGCGGTAGGTTGGGATGTGCGCGTCGGCGTAACGCTCCATCACCTCCGGCCGGGGTAGTTTGAACGAGTTGTAGAAGCCTACCGAAACCACGGCGTAGCGCGGCTTCACCGCTGCGAGGAATGCGGGCGAACTGGACGTAGCGCTGCCGTGATGTCCCACCTTGAGCAAATCGGATTGCGGAGCTTCGTCCACCAGAAACTTCTCGATCCGCTTATGTGCGTCGCCCAGCAGCAGCACTGAACTCGCTCCATACTGGAGGCGCAGGACCAACGACTCGTCATCCTGCGGCGGGTCGTGGGGCGCCCATCCCGGCTGAGGATTCAGCACCCGCACGTGGACGCTTCCGAACTCAAACGATTCACCGGCGACGAACGGCTTCAGATCCATGTGATTCGAGCGCGCCGCCTGTTCGACGTCCTGGAAGCCGCGGCTCGGAGATTCCACCCCATACCAGAGTTCACGCGGCTGAAAGTTCGAAATCACGCTGCGCATCCCACCCAGATGGTCGGCGTGGGCGTGCGAGATCGCAACGGCATCCAGCTGGCGAATGCCGCGTGACCAGAGATACGGCGACACGACCTCCTCGCCAACATCAAAGTCGGAGCGTGCGTTGCCGGGCGTGCCGCCAGCATCCATGAGCAGAGTCTTGCCCTCTGGAGTGATCAGCAGCAGCGAATCGCCCTGGCCCACATCAATGGCCGTGACCTCCAGCACTCCGGGTTGCCATCGCGGCTTTGGAGGAAATAGCACAATCCAAACCGCAGCCACCAGCAGTCCGGCAAGCCCACAGCTAGCCAAGACCGCCCGCCGGCGCGCCAGCAGCAGCGCCAGCCCGAACGCGCCCGCAGCCGCACAGCAAACCAATAGCGCCGGCGTGGGGACGCGGACCTCAGAGACGCGCAGATGGCCAATCGTATGAATCGTGCCCGTCAACGCATCGAGGGCGTAGCGAGTGATAAGCGCCGGCAACCACGCCAGCCACCGGGCCAGGTAGGAAGCCGCAACTGCGACTACGGCTGCGGGTAACAGAATCCCGGCGATCGGGATCACCAGCGCGTTGGCAGGCAGCGCCATGGTGGTGGCGCGGTGGAAGTACCACGCCATCGGCAGCGCCAGCGCGACCTGGATAACGGTAGAGGTGAAAAGCAGCTCGACCGCGCCGATGACGAATCGAGTGAGGCCAACCACGAGAAAGTTCGCGACACGCCGGTTGGAGATGCTCTCGACGAAGTCGCGAGCCAGCCGCGCGTCGAAACGAAATTGTGCAGCTCGCGTCGGAGGCGCGAAATCGTAGGCGGGCGAGTCGAGGTTGCTAAGCGCCCTGCGAAACGGGTACACCGTGCGCCGTAATACTGGCACCGCGATACCGGCCACCGCGATCACGGAAAGAAAGGTGAGCTGGAAGCTGGCTTCGAACAGGGTCCGCGGACTCACCAGCAAGATGCCCAGGGCGGCAACGCCGAGTCCGTTGAGCGCGGCCCGTTCGCGAAACAGCAGACGCGTAATCATGTAAATCCCCAGCGTGATGGTGGCACGCACGATCGGTGAACCCAGATCGGCGAGGAAGGCGTATCCCCACGAGAGCAGGATGGTAAGGATAGTGGCCCAAGTCTCGCCAAAGGGCAGCTTGCGCAATGCCCAGAAAACCGCGAAGGCGAGAATGCCTACGTTGATGCCGGATACGACCAGGATGTGATACGTGCCGGTGCGCTGAAATTCCGTCTTGATGTCGCGCCCGAAGAATGCGCGGCCTCCGATGAGCATGGCCTGCATCAGCGCGCCGCGTTCGCCAGGCCAGAGCTGCATGATGTGGGCCAGTACGCTGCGACGCGCAGCGCTCCTCCACAACCCGATGCGGCTGCCCACGAAACCGGGCAGGACGTCCACGCTACTGGCGCGGGAAGAGCCGGTCAGGCGAATGCCTTGCGAGGCCAGATAGCCGGCCATGTCCATGGTGCCGGGATTGCGATAGTTGCGCGGCAGCCGTAGTTTCGCGATGAAATGCAGACGCTGGCCGTAGGTGTACACGTGAAGCGGTGAGCCGGCTCCTTCCTCGCTAGCCTCGTCCTCCTCCGCCTGTTTGCTGTAGATCGTAAGGCGAATGCCGGCGGCTGCTTTGAGCACGCGGTCGCCAAGCTGAAGCCGCTCTGCTGTGACATCCACCGACTCCTGCTTACCGCCATAGGGGCTGTCGCGCACCAATCCCTCGCGGATGACATAGGCTGTCACGTCAACCGGGTCGTCGCCATTGGCAAAGGGCTGCAGGTTTTCGGCGATCGTCGGCGCGGCAGCATCGCGGGCCTGAAAATAAAATCCGCCGAGCGGAATCAACGCCAGAAGCGCCAATCCGAAGGCGATCTGCGGCGTGCGGCGATAGAAGAATGCCACGCCGAGAAGTGCAACCAGGCACGCAATCAGCCAGGATTGGGGCGAGCGCCAGAGATAGTCGGCGGCGATGATTCCCACGGAAAAAGCAAGGGCTGCAAGAAAGACCGGCTCTTTGCCGCCGCAGTAGAGTAGCGGTCCCGCAGGTGCGGGTGCCGGCACGGTGATCGTCGAAGAGGAGGTTGTCGCCACTGAATATCCAGTCGCGCTACCTCAGCTACCTGGGTGATTACAGCCGGTCCAAGTCCTCCGCGCCAAAAGCAGGGGCCCAGGGCCATAGTTCGTATTGCGCGACCCCGAACCGGGTGTACGGATCGTTGTCGCGGATACTGTCCAGCGTCGCCTGAGCTTCATTATCGGGAACCCGCAGCAGCATGGCGCCCCCAGAGCGCGGCACCAGCGGCCCGGAAGCGATCAACAATTTCTCCTGCTTCAGGCCCTGGCAATAGGCGCGGTGGGCGTCCACGTGCTGCAAAACTTCTTCCAGCGGCTTGCGATAGCGAAGAATGGCGAGCGCGTACATTGGTCCTCCGGGCGAGTCGTCGAGGGTCAGCGCTCCAGATGCAGAACGGTTTCCAGGTGAAAGGTCTGCGGGAACATATCCACAAGGTGCGCCTGCTCGACCCGAAAACCTGATTCTAACAGCAGACGGAGGTCGCGAGACAGGGTTGCCGGATCACAGGAGACGTAGGTCACATGGGAGACGGACATGCGACCCAGAGCGGCGGCCGTTTTTTCGCCCAGCCCGTCCCGCGGTGGATCGACCACTACGAGGTCGGGAGCCAGCTTGGGGCCGCGCTCGATCAAAAAGCGTTCGGTGGTCGCATGGATGCATGTCACATTGCCGGGAACGTTGAGGCGCAGATCGGCCAACGAATCCTGGGACGACTCCACCGCCAGCACCTGGTCGAACTTACCAGCCAGCGGCAGCGTAAACAGGCCGACGCCGGCGTAGAGATCGAGTGCAGCGCGCCCCCCTCGATTGGCCGTTGCCACCTGCGCCAGCGTGTCAACCAGGTGGCGATTGGTCTGAAAGAACGATCCGCCACTTACCTGGTATTGCTGTCCTACAGCGTGGTACATCAAGCAATTACCGCCTATTGCCGGCGCAATTTCGGGATGAATGGAGGTACGCAGGGCACGCTCCCGGCCCTCGTCTTCGATGGAAGAGGCCGGGAAAACGACGACTCCCACCACCCCCAGCAACGCGCTGCGCAAGGCTGCGGCCAGCGGCTGCAATCCTGCAGGATCCTCGCCGGGCCAGACATAAGCGTCCACCAGAAGCAGCGTGTCTTCGTGGTTGGCAAAAAATTGCAGGCCGTGCAGGATCTCCGGAACAGCGCCTTCGCGACCGAGAGTCCACACGGCAGCGACCGCCTGGTTGATCAGGGGCGAGCTGATGGGACAGGCCTCCACCGGAAGAACATCGTGAGAGTTGCAACGATAGTAGCCCAGCGCAAACTCGGGCGTGTGCCGCACATGCATGCGGGTGCGATTGCGGTAGTTCCACGGCGGCGAAGGGTGGAGCTGAATTTCGTGCTGGAGTTCGAGCTTGGCAGTGCGGCGCAGCGTCTCGCGCAGAATTTCGGCTTTCTGCCGCAACTGCACTTCGTAGCTCATGTGCTGGTAGTGGCAGCCGCCGCAGCTGCCGAAGTGCGGACAATCCGGCTCGACCCGATCGGGCGAAGGCGTCAACACCTTTTCGAGTTGGGCACGAGCGAAGCCGGAGCGGTTCTCGATGACGGAGATTTCGACCTGCTCGCCCGGCAGCACAAATGGCACAAAGACGGTTTTGCCGCACCCCTGCTCGTCGGCCGGCATGCGCGCCAGGCCGTCGCCACCGTATATCAGTTTTTCGATCTCCATGTGCAAAGGCGGACCTCAACTCCAAGACAACGCTCGCCGGTATCAAACCGCAGATCCTTCGACTGCGCGCCCGCCCGACCCGCAAGACAAGTGGGTCGGAGCTGAGCGCCCGCCGAGAGTACAGTTCCAAACCTCGATGTTACATATAGAACAAGCTTAATCGGGGGACGTGGTACTGCTCCAACACCCGCTTGTGGACATATTGTTTGTGAAGCTGCTCGATTTGCGGCGCGTTCATCTTGCGGCGATAGGGCGCCAGGTCACGGTCAGCTTCGGTACGTACCGCGAGCAAAATGTCATCCGGCGTCGCCGCCAGCAGCGCCGCCAAAATTTTTTCTTCCGCCACAGTCAACCGCCGCTCCAAGTCTTCCATGGACAGCAACCGGTCCTGCGACAACGAACCCGCCAGAGTGCGCAAGGTCGAGGCAGTTTCTTGGGCCAGCGTTTGCGCCGTCGCCGACAATTGTAGGTGATCGAGCTGCTCGGCGTTGCGATTCAGGTACTCCACCACCGCCGACTGGTCCAGTCCCGGGTTCTTCCTTTCGCTTGGGGCCGCACCTACGGCGGCTTCCTTCATCTCATCCGTCGAAGTCAGCACTTCCTGCGAGCAGTAAGCAAGGCCATTCACTTTTTGAAATCGCTTCGGGCGCCGCTCCCACTTTTCGAAGGTGACATCAATACCGCGCAGCACGGCTTCCAGCGGAACGCCCGCATCCTTCCAGGTCTCCATCAGCGCCCAATCGAGCGGCGACAGCAGCAGCAGGGTACCCCGTCGGCGCTGGAAGTGCTCCTCGATCTCGGTAAAGTAATTGAAGTAGGTTTGCATCGAGGTTCAGCGAAGCTAAATAGGCTGCGACACCTGAATGGACGCGGGCCTGCTATTCCAGTGTAGTCTCAATCGGGCTTGGGAATTGAGCTTATCGTCTCACGCGCGCTGCCACCTTCCGGCGTTTCGTTTCCGGCGGCATGCTCATTACGGCGGCGCACATGCGCCTGGTTGCGCTCATAAATAATGCGTAGTCCCTCCAGCGTGAGCAGGTCGTCGATCTGGCGAATGTATCTGGACCCTCCGCCCATCAGAGGCGCAAGGCCGCCGGTGGCAACGATAGCGACATTCTCGTCCAACTCGGCAATCAGCCGCTCCAGAATTCCGTCGATCAGGCCGAGGTAGCCGTAGTAAAGACCCGACTGAAGACTGTTGACGGTATTGGTCCCCAGCACCCGGGGCGGCTTGCGGACGTCCACGCGAGGCAAGCGCGCGGTGTGCTCAAAAAGCGCCTCGGCTGAGATCCCGATTCCCGGCGTGATGACCCCGCCCAGGTACTCACCCTTGCGCGAGACCACATCAAACGTCGTCGCGGTCCCGAAATCCACCACGATGCACGGGCCGCCGTACTTCTCGAACGCGGCCACACTATTGACGATGCGATCGGCGCCCACGTCCGCGGGATTGTCGTAGTGCACCGGCATGCCGGTCTTGACGCCGGGTTCGACAAACAGCGGGCGCGAGTGGAAGTAGCGCTCGCACATCTCGCGCAAGGTGGAGTCGAGCGGGGGCACGACCGACGAAATCACGATACCTTGCACGGAGCTGACCTCGAGGCCGTGCATGGCAAACAAGTTGCGGAAGAGGACGCCGTACTCGTCCACCATCTGCGTCTTGATGGTGGAAACCCGCCAGTGCGCCAGCAGGCGGCCAGCGCCCGGTTTGGCCGACTTGGCCTCGAAAACGCCCAGCACCGTATTGGTGTTACCTACGTCAATGACCAGCAGCATGGCTTATTTCCCGCTGAGCGCGCGAACGTCTCCCGAAAGCACGGTGCGCAGACCCGACTCAGTGCGCACCAGCAGAAAGCCGCGATCGTCAAGCCCTTCCGTGACCCCGTCATACCCGCCCGGCCCGTCAACGCGCACGTAACGCGAGCGGGCATACGAGGAGCGCTCTTCGAACCTGCGCAGGATGGAAGAGCGTGCAGCGGGGCCGCCTTGCGTGAGCTTGCGGTACTCGCTGTCGAGGGATTTTAGCAGAGCAGCGGCCAGTTCGACGCGCGACCAGGTGCGCCCGCTCTCCATGCGCAGCGATGTCGCAATCGGTTCCAGCTCGCCCGCAAACGACGCCTGGTTTACGTTGATCCCGATGCCGACCACCACGTAGTGCACCCGCGTGGGCTCGGAATTCATCTCGGTCAGGATGCCGCAAAACTTTCGCTCATCCAGCAGAGCGTCGTTGGGCCAGCGCAGATCGGGATGCAAGCCGGTGGCGTGTTCCACCGCTTCCGCCACTGCGATGCCGGCGATCAGCGAGAGCATCAAGGCATCGGCCGGCGACAAGGCCGGCCGCAGCACTACCGAGCAGTAGATGCCCACCGACTGCGCCGACTCCCACGTGTGGCCGGCGCGTCCACGCCCGGCGGTCTGCTCCTCGGCCAAAAAGACGGCGCCTTCCGGCTCACCGTCGCTCGCCGCTTGCATCGCCGTCACATTGGTTGAGCCGATGCGGAAATAATGATGAATGCGCGAGGCGAAGATGGTCCCTTTTAGCATTGGACTCAAGATGTCGGGAAGCAGAAGGTCGGGCACAGTTTCCAGTTGATAGCCAGTAGCGGGATGACCCGTAATCTGCAGGCCCAGCTCGCGCAGATGCTGCACCGCGCGCCACACCTCGGAGCGGGTGGTGCCCAGTTCCTCGGCAATGCGGGTGCCGCTGATGACGACCGTCGCGTTGTCGCTGAGCAGGCGCACAATGCGGCCCAGGCGCGCGTCGGTAGAACCGTCGGGCGGGATGTCGGTGCGGGTTGGCGCGGTTCTGGTGATAGGACGATTATGCGCGAATGGGGAGAGATTGGGTAGGATCACTTGCGATATGGGGATTTCTCGACAGGTATCAGGGAGAAGTCAGTTTCCGCCTTGCCGACGACCCGGGAGTTGGTCCGCCGCAACCGAGCCAGATCATTTTGCTGTGCGCCGCCCCTCGTCAGTGGTGTCAAAGTAGCAGGCAGAGGGCGGGCTGTCGTGTAGGATCGCGTAAACCTTCACTACAGCCCCGGGCTTCGGTTGCCGAACATATCCCGCAAATCCGGTATAACTGCTGCTAATTTCCGGATCAGCTGTCCTGACACTAGGGCGCCTGTGGCCCACTGCGGCCAGGCCCGTGATCACTCCTTCGGTAGTCGCGACGATCTCGCACGGCGGCTGGTGATGCTTGCGGTCCCAAGCCCACCCTGTTACAAGCAAACCCGGCTCGGTAGAATCCGTCGGTCGAGTGAATTCCAACCTGCCTGTACACTCACTGGACGACACAACCCGGAGGGCCTTGTCCAATGGACTTCCCAGCAAAGAAGAATCCCAGCCAGAGAATAGCGATAGTTGATGCTCTCTGAAGTAATTAACACCTAACAGCAGGTCGTCGCTGTGCTCCGCAAGCGCTGTCAACAGTTTCGGCTCATACAAACCTGTCCGCAGGGCTGTGCTGGCGACATTGAGTCCAAAACCATGCGCTTGCGCCTCCTGAATCGGATGATCAGCGAGAATCGCACCCCTCACCAACACCGCCAAAAGGCATATCTGAGCCATCAGGAAACGATATTGCTTTGCACGAAGCGAGAAGGCGTACTCCAACAGCAACAGCCCCAAACTGCACCAGAAAAGAAGTGCGAATGTCTGATACCGGTTTTGCAATGCCTCCGTGACACCAAAATTCAATCGGCCCGCTGCGGTAATGACGGCCGTTCCAACGCAGAAAGCGCCGGTGAGGACAAGTTGGAGGGCGAAAGCACGAGATGTTCGGACATAGTAGGGTGTCCGGAGGAGCACAACCAGGGCAATGGCCAATCCGATGATTCCGATCACCCCTGCGGTGACGATAGCTCCGTTTACCCAGGAACTTCCAATGTACAAAGCCACGTACTCCAAGAGGCGAAGGGGGGTGCCGAGGGAAGCAATGGGATCGGCGTGATAAGAGGGTCGAACGTAGCGATAAAAATAAAGGGAGGTGCTGACCGCGCCCGTAATGGCAAAGCTCAACACCGCAGAAGCACGCAATCTGAGGAATAGGGCCGCTGCAACCAACAACGGCCAGAGAAGATTTCCATTGGCCAACGAATAGGTGCCGCCCAAGGCCGCGAAGATGGACAGCCAAAGGAACCTAGAGGAGGGTGGCTTGCCCGGGCGCTGTGAATCAGTCCAGTAGAGCAGCAGCCCGACGAACGAGAGAGTGGCGAACAGCGGCGAAAGTACATAACAGACTTGAAATCCCATGGTGTAGTTCAGCCAAGGGGAGGGACAGAAAATACAGAAGGCCGCCAAGCCCACGCCGCTGCGCCACAATGCCCCACGCCATCCGCCCAGCACCCGCATGCTCCATCCCCACAGCCCTAAATGCAGGAGTTGGATTACGACGATGCTAGCAAAGAGAAACACCTGACGGGCGTGAAACATTTCCAGATCTACCACGAAAAATAGCTTCTGAATGACCAGCCGGTGCTCGTAATGCTGCCGCCACAGCCAACTGGGAGAGAGCGGACTCTCGCCTTTGGCAATGGTTGCGATGTACTTCCATGTGTCCCGCCAAGGAAGGCTGGAGTAACTCACCAAGATTGTGTACACAGCGACAGCAATGGCGCTCATCCCGCCGAACAAAATGGCGTATGACAAACCGGCGGAGAGTCGCGGGCCAAGATCCCTTCGGCCTTGTGCCGCCGGGACATCCCGGACCGTTACTGTTCCCGAAGGCAGGTTCATTTCGCCCACCATTCACGCTCGGCCAGTAGTGTACCGCGACTTGGTCGGCTTCTAGGTTTTGCTCAATCGCCAGGTTGATCTGGCAGTCAACTTCTGAGAAGTTGGAACGCTCGATTGGCACTTCGTGCCAATCGGAAACGAGTGACGGGCAAGCCGGAGTGCGCCGGGATAAACCGGCATGTTGTAGGGGATGCAAGAGCCCTACAGGAAAGGAAGTAGCGAATCCATCCTGGCCTCGAGTCTTGCAGGGGACATCGTGAGATGTTCCTTGAAGCGTAGACCAGAGGCATCGGTGGGCGGGGCTATTGAGTTGCGAAAAGCCCGTAGATCAGGATGCCGACTTCATTCCGAGTAGGAGGAAGGCAACACGGCAGCCACGCTAATCGCGAGTGGACTGTCGGTCCTGCGTAGTCTGAGAACCCGCGCACGCTGAGAAACAACATGCACGAGAACCGGGAGATCTCCAGCGCGCCTTGGTCTGACAATCAAGGCCGGTCCGCGAAGGCCACAAGCCGCACGGCGGACACGCACGTGCTGGAGAAGTCGGACTGTGCCGTAGTACTTGTGAACCAGCCGAACAAGGGAGGGAAACCTTCTGCGGAGGCAGGGGAGGGAAGGGCACAGACGTGGGAGAACATCGTTCAGTCGCACATGCACCCGACACAGAGCGGGAAGCGCATGTCCCAGGGGTTGGACGGTGTGCGGAAAGCAGCAAGGGAAAGAAAGCAGGAACGGTTCACTGCTTTGCTCCACCATCTGAGCGTCGAGCTACTCCGGGACAGCTTTTATGCACTTCAGCGTAAGGCTTCGCCGGGTATCGATGGCGTGACGTGGGCAGAGTATGAAACCGGACTGGAGGATCGACTCGTCGATCTGCACAGCCGGGTGCACCGCGGAGCGTATCGGGCAAAACCTTCAAGACGAGTCTTCATTCCGAAGGCTGACGGGCGGCAACGTCCGTTGGGCATCGCGGCGCTGGAGGACAAAGTCGTTCAACAGGCCGTGGTGACGATCCTCAACCAAATCTATGAGGTCGACTTCAAGGGCTTCTCTTACGGGTTCCGTCCCAATCGCAGCCCACATCAGGCGCTGGACGCGCTGACAGTGGGCATCCAACGGAGGCGGGTGAACTGGGTGCTCGACGCCGACATCCGTGGCTTCTTCGATAACCTGAGCCACGAATGGACAATGAAGTTCATCGAGCATCGGGTGGCCGATCGACGGATACTTTGTCTGATTCCGGAAATGGCTGAAGGCGGGAGTATCGGAAGACGGTCAGTGGTCGGAGACGAAGCTGGGTACGCCGCAGGGAGCAGTGGCTTCACCGCTGCTCGCCAACGTGTACCTGCATTACCTCTTCGATCTATGGGCTGATGTCTGGCGCAGGAAAGTGGCAAAGGGCGATGTGGTTGTCGTCCGTTATGCTGACGATCTTGTGGTGGGCTTTCAGCACCGGACGGATGCTGAACGTTTCCTGAAAGAGTTTCGGGAACGGCTGGCGAAGTTCGGCTATTGTATTTCGGTCGCGTGACAAACGAAACACCGGAATGCGGTGTCTAATGCTTGAGAAGATGCCCTCCCACGAAACGCCTGCCATTTCTCGCCGCTTTACCCTTGCTCTGCTGGTTCTTTCGCTGCTGGCCGGCGTCGCATTCGCGCAAGAGCAGTTCGATTCCACGGGCGCGAAGCAATTGGTCGAGCTGATCAACCAGGAGCGGGCCCACCGAGGATTGCCGCCGCTGGCAGTGGATGAGCGTCTGAACCAGGCCGCGCGCAGGCATACGGATCTGCTGGTGAAACACAGACATCTGTCGCACCAGTTTGGCGGTGAGCCGTCCCTGCAGGTCCGAATCGCGGACGAGAACCTGCGCTCTGACAGGCTGGCTGAAAACGTCGCGCTCGAGATGGACGTGGCAGGTATTCATACCGTCCTTATGAACTCACCGCCCCATCGCGCGAACATCCTCAGTCCCAACTACAACGCGGTTGGAGTCGCACTGGTCCTAAGCGGTGACCGAATGTACACGACCGAGGATTTCGCGCATCGCCTGCCGGATTACTCCGAGCGTGAGGCCGACACGGTCCTGCAAAAGGCGATCACAAACTACGTAATGTCACAGAGGCTTGCCGTGCCTACTCGCAAGCCTCAAGCTGCGATACGTCACATGGCTTGTCACATGGCGCTCATTGATGCCTTGGACACTGTTACTCCGAAAGGCATTGCCGGCGTGCATCGAGTGTTGGCCTGGACGGCCACCGATCTCGAACGACTTCCCGATGGCGTCAAGATGTCGCTCTCACAGCCCCTAAGCTCGGGGTATTCGCTGGGAGTTTGCTTTGCTCCCAGCGTGAGCCGTCCTGGAGGAGTGTACTGGATCGTGATGGTCACGTATTAATCGGAATCCGTTTTAGCTCCCAACAGCCCCTGGTAGGGTCGAGGACTGACGCGGTGCTCCGAAGGTCAAGCCTATCTGTTTCTCCCTGTTTCCTTTGGGAGTGCCTCACTAACCCGACCGTAAGTCCGTTTCCAGCCCCCGCCACGTCGA
>Ga0187876_1000920_pt1 | contig 27669 bp, 19 predicted proteins | sample June2016WEW_17_4_FD_133000 | JGI IMG/M metagenome (GOLD analysis project Ga0187876, IMG submission 133000) | Peatland microbial communities from SPRUCE experiment site at the Marcell Experimental Forest, Minnesota, USA - June2016WEW_17_40 | ecosystem: Environmental > Terrestrial > Soil >...
AAGACTCTGCGGGCCATCGCTTGTCCAAGCAGCGATACATGCGTGGCTGTAGGTGAGGCTGGAGTTGTTCTGACCAGTTCGGACACGGGCGCTACCTGGACGACTGCCAACAGTCCACTCTCTGGCAGTGCCAGCACCTCGCTATACAGCATTGCTTGCCCGAGCAGCAACACATGCCTGGCCATAGGTGATGCTGGCACCATTTTGGTCAGTTCGGCTGCTGGTTGGACAAGTGTCAACAACCCACTCTCCGGAACTACCACCACGCTACAGGGCATCGCTTGCCCAAGCAGCGATGCGTGCCTGGCCGTAGATGCCGCTGGTACCGTTCTGCACAGTAGCGACGGAGGCACGACCTGGAGCAGCATCTCTATCACCAGGGAAGACGTGGCGGGCATCGCATGCCCCAACAGCAACGACTGTCTGGCAGTAGGTCAGGGCGATATCTGGTCCAGCACGGACGGCGGCGATACCTGGAGCGACACCAGGGCTCTACCACCCGATACCACTATCAGCCTGAATGCCATTGCCTGCCCGAGCAGCAGTGAATGCGTGGCCGTGGGAGGAGGCGGGACCATCCTGACCAGCAACAACGGCGGCAGTACCTGGATCAGCCAGGACACTAGCACAGGCGAGAACCTATACGGGGTCGCCTGCCCAACCACGAGTACCTGTCTGGCTGTGGGCGGCTCCGACCAGATCCTGACAAGCGAGGATGGAGGTGCCATCTGGAGCATCTCAAGCACACTCAACGGTCTGTATGGCATCACCTGCGTCACCACCAGCGCTTGTTTGGCAGTGGGCGGGGACGGCACCATCCTGCGATGGCGAGGATGATCGGCAGGTCGGCTAGTCCAGTCCGCCGTCGAGGACACCCCCTCTTTGCGACGGCGCAGCGTGTCTATCTGGCCAAAGGAGCAACGCGTATGCCTGGCTACAGTTCTGCCGGCAGATTCAAGTCACAGCGCCGACTGCTGAGTTGCAACTCCGCAGCGCTGGCACCGTGAGGCCGCAGGGCAAACCGGCGGAACGGTTTGTCTTCACAGCACCAGCACGTTGTGGCCGGTCGCCGCAGGGCTCTCCGGCGCTTACATGGTCCATAGATGTCGTCGTGCACGCGGCAGTGCACGGCGATGCACAGCTCGCAGGCCGCGCAAGCAACGGATCTTGCGGCCGCTCTCTGGAACCACTATTGCGAGAATCGGTATACCGCGGAGATCCGCATAGTAGAGAGTTCCAGCAGGCAGGGCAGCGCCGCGACGCCGAGCAGGTGCCACCGGGAACGGACCCGCCGGTGTGGCATGCCCCATGCTCGGCTCCTCGCGGCGCGCACACTACGATCCACCACCGTCGACCTCCTCGCTCAGGATGCCGCCGCAGAAGCGGCCATCGTGATCAGGTCCGTGCGCTAGACCTTGGCACCCACTGTGTAGCGGTAGCCGCCTGCATCCCAGGTAATGCTGCTCAGCGCGCATGAAGCACCGCACTTGCCGAGCTGGAAGTAGCCGGTGATGTGCTTGCCCAGCGGCAGGCCGGAGCCGGCAGGCTCGGCGGAGCCCTGCAGGCGCCGGCCATCCAGATCGCCGTAGTGGCAGGCGTCCGCGCCGTGACAGTTGCGCGTGAAATCCATGCTGATGCTGTAGTGGCCGGGCTTGACCGTCGTCAGCGTGGCGTAGATCGATCCGTCATGCGACGCGCTGAGGAGCCCGCAGCGCTTCCGCAACACGTCTAGCGAGTCACGTGCGAACCGGGCAGCGTGCCCGCCCTCGCGGTACGCTCACTTCGCCGGCTTCGAGATGACGATCGTGTTGAAGATAGACGTCACCAGGGTCGCTTCCTGCTGGACCGTCTTCGCAGCGTCCGTCAGGAGGTAGTTCGCCTGGAACTCGTAGATACTGCCCGCGTTGGCGGTGACCAGCTCCTCCCGGAGTATCGTTTGGCCGACCTGGAAATCCGGATCGCCCGCCGTAGCCTCTTTGACCACGATGACGCCTGTGACGAAGTGACGACCATGAATGGTGACCGCGCCGTACTTGAGGGGCTGCACGGTGGCGCCGTTCGAGAAGGTCAGGATGTTCTTGATGTGCGCACGCGCTGCTGCGTCATTCGCCAGCTTGCCCAGCTCGGCCACGCCACTCACGTTCATGTGCAGGGTTGGCGAGTGGGCCACGACTGCAGGATCGGTGCACGGGTTGCCGTCAAGAGACCAGCTTCCGGGCACCAGCAGACCGTGCCATGAGCTCCCCTCATCTCTCGGATCGCAACACCTCGCACAACGCACTGAGGAAGGCCCGGCGGTTGCGTGGTATGGGCGTAGCGCGCCCTGCACGGTGGCTCCGGCGGAGGTGGCTGCGTTTGCAGCGTGCGGGCGCGACCGACCCCCGTGTGACTTGCGCCCATGGCGGACTCGTCCATTATTCCCTGCGGAAGCTGCGGGCGAGGCTTGATGCCACGGGGCCACGCACTTTTCAATGCATGCGCATACGGCGTGAACTGCCGAGCTACGGAGAGCGGTGGAGTCTAGGGAGTCGTCCACACGAGCAGCCAGCCTGTAGGAGCGCTCACGACATGACGACGCCATGCGACGCGGGTACCGTAGGGACCCTGCGCCCCGGCAGGCCAATCGACAAGCGGAACGCCGGCGCCATTGAGGCAACCCTCGCGGGCGGAACCCGGTCTGCGAGGGGCGGCCGGTCCGCGTGTTCGTTCGCTCCAGTCGTCCTGACCAGGGCTCCGTGCCGCTGCGGGGACCGATCACACGTTCGACCAAGGCTGCATCCGGTCGGGTGAGGGCGCGGACGATGGGTCAGCGATGCACCCGTCAAGACCATCGGGATCACAGGTGCGCTGTGCTGTGTTATGGCACTATGTAAGGCGAAGCAGTTATTCATCATCGCAACGTCGACTCAGACCCGGTGATGAGCGGGCACGAGTCGCAATCTGGGGAGGCGCGTGGTGGCTGAACTCAGTGGACCCGGAGAAGGCATGGTGGTGGCCCACTTCATTGTGTCGGACGACGTGGAACGCTCCCGGCGGTTCTACACCGACGTGCTCGGCGGCACGGTGGCCTTCTCCGGAGACGTGACGTATGTGGCACTGGCCAACAGCTTCATCATCATCAATGTCGGCGGAGGCCCGACCGACGACAAGCCCACCGTGACCCTGGAGACGCCCCGCGACCCCGACCGGGTCAGCAGCTTCCTCAATATCCGGGTCAAGGATATCCATGCCAAGTATGAGGAGTGGCGTGCCCGGGGAGCAGAATTCCTGACGCCGCCCAAGCAGCACCAGTACGAGATACGGTGCTACATCCGCGATCCCGACGGGTATCTGATCGAGGTGGGGCAAACCACCGACCCGGCGGGGGACTGGTCGGCGTGGTTGCGGCCTGATGCGCTGACCCCCTGACAACGGTATGGTCTGTGGGCGAGCCCCGACGCTGCGCCGGTGTCGCCGGCAGTTGCCCCAGGGTGCAGCTGCTCCTTAGCCGCAAGACCTGTGCCGGTGCTGAAGCTCGCTAGCTGGCGGCTTCGTGACGCTGTGATCAGACGGGCGAGGCATGCTTGCTAAGACTGGCATGCTGATGTCGGCGTACGCGACAGGTGCGTGACTCTGCCGGCGCTTGACGCGCATACGGGGTCTGGCGGGTACGAGCCCGGTGTCGCCTCGGCGCTGTGCGGGTTCCCCACGCTGCCTAACGTGAGCCCGCTCCCGCCCGGCCGCATGGCGGCAACCGTGCGCGCGGACGATGTGCTACCCTGCTACAGGCAAGGAGCTGCGGCGATGCCAATTGAACACGTGGGGGAGATCGAGCTGTACTACGAGACGTACGGCTCCGGCGCGCCGCTGCTGCTGATCGCCGGGTTGAACACCGATCACGGGCTCTTCCGCACGTTGGTGCCGCGCCTCGCCACACACTACCGGGTGGTCGTGTTCGACAATCGTGGCATTGGCCGCAGCACCGGCGCCGATACGCCGTTCACGATGGAGACGCTCGCTGACGACGCGGCCGGGCTGCTGCACGCGCTGGGGATCGCGCGTGCCCACGTCCTCGGCGTCTCGCTGGGCGGGCGCATCGCGGCTGCGCTCGCGCTCCGTCATCCAGCGCTCCCGCAGAGCCTCATCCTGGTCTCCACGACCATGGAGCCGCCGCCCCCGTCCTGGCACCAGCGGTGGGTAGGGCTGCTGCTCCGGCTGCCCATGATCCGGCACGGCAGTCCGTACGCGGTCGTGGCACGCCAACGGGCGGCGAGCCGTGCCTTCAACTGCACGGAGCGCCTGGCCGAGATCCGCGTGCCCACGCTCATCATGCACGGCCGCAGGGATGCGCTCGCGCCCGCCGACCTCGTGCGGCGCATGCAGGCTGGCATCCCCGGTGCGCAATTGGCCACGTTCAACGGCGGTCATCTCTTCTTCCTGCTGCGCGCTCAGCGCTTTCTCGAGACACTCGGCGCGTTCTTGGAGCGCTCCCAGGCGCCAGCGGCGGCACCTGGGGATTAGCGCCGCTCGTCTCCTTGCCGCGCTCCTCGCCCTCCCTGAACGTCAGATGGTCTTTCATGGAGCGCTCGCTCCACGGCACCTGTCCAGCTTGAAGGTGGCGAGGTACTCGCGCACGGTTGTGCTCCCGTTCGCGCAGCCCGACGTCGTGACATGCCCTGGTTTGTTACGGCGCACCGAGCGAGCATAGAAACAGGGGTTTGGCCTCAACGGCCGCGAGGCACGCAGCTATTGCCTCAGTGCTTCGATTCAACACCCAGACGCTCATGAGGGAGCTGGTTACATGAAGATCGGGATCATCGGCGCGGGGCATATTGGCGGCAACGCCGGGCGGCTCTTCGCACAGGCAGGGCACGACGTACTGTTCAGCTTTTCGCGCGATCCGCGCTCCCTCGCCGACCTGGCGGCGGCAACCGGGCCGCGGGCAACGCACGGAACGCCAGGCGAGGCAGTGAAGTTCGGCGAGGTCGTGATGCTCTCCGTACCCTGGGGTGTGATCGACGAGGCCCTGGCCCAGGCGGGCTCGCTCGCCGGCAAGATCGTCATTGACACCACGAACCAGTTCGGCTCGCAAGGAGTCGCAAAACTGCCGGGGGGCAGCAGCGCCGCGGAGTACAACCAGCGCCGCATGCCGGGGGCGAAGCTGGTCAAGGCCTACAATACACTGACGTCGGGTTTCCAGGCCTCGGCTGCGGGCCGCACGGGCGCGGACCGGGTGGTGCTCTTCTACGCGGGCGAGGATCCCGACGCCAAGGCGACCGTTGCCGCATTGATCGACGACAGCGGCTTTGCACCCGTGGACCTCGGCGGCTGGAACACCGTGCACTACATGGAAGCGCCGCGGCGGCCGGGCGCTGTCTACGGCGAAGAGTACCACTTGGCAGACGCGCAAGCCTTCGTAGCGCAGCTCAAAGAGACTCGCTAGTCGGTTTGGCAACACGGTTACGGGCCGAGGGCAGCGGCTGGGCGCGGTCGGCAGATGCTGTGCGGCGAATGCATGCAGATGAGGTGACGGAGTGAACAGCGATTCTGGGGCACCGTTACAGGATGCCACGGCAGGTGGCGCCACACGATCCGTAGACCTACGCATGGGCACCAAATCATCACAGCGCACGGCGCGCCGGCTGGGCGACTACACGGCACTGGCGCAGTATCCTGTACTCAGAGCCATTGACGCCACCTCGCACCAAGAGGCACTCCCTGTGCTCGGCACAGCGTAAAGCCAGTCGGCCGCGGCACGACGCGGCACCGCGTTAGCGTGGCAGGGCGCCGCCGGAACTGCCGCTCGTCGCCCTGACCGCTGCGCTCGTGCGGGACGGAGCGCAGCGCGCTACTCCCTGCCGCGCGTGCCGGAATGGCCATCGTGCCACCTGATCCCGCATCTTCCCGCGGGGGCCGGTCTGCTGCGGCCGGCGCCACGCACGCCTGGTGACGCCGGCCGGCCCTGGTGGTGCGGTCAGAGGACGTCGCGCCGGTTGATCAGCGGGAGGGCAATGAGCGCAAGTGCGGCCAGCCAGGCGATAAGCACCATGGCACCGGTCACCGGTGCGAGGAGGTTCTTCTCCGTCACCCCGATGAGGGCGTCCGAGGCGTTCCCCGGGCTGAAGCGGCCGACGGAGGGGACAAGGCTGAAGACCAGGGTGTCGATGAATAAACCCCAGGCAAGGAGCGTGATGACCGCGCCGACCTGGTTGCGGATGATCGTGCCGAGCTCGGCGCCCAGGACGCCAAAGAAAGCGGCCGAGGCGAGCGTGCCGAGCAGGAGTTGGGCGATGTCGCCGCCGCCGAGTGAGAGCGCTATGCCGCGCCCGGACAGTATCGCGTAGCCGATCGCGAAGGCCAATCCCTCGCCGACGGTGCCGAAGAGCAGACCGGCAAGCGCGCTGGCGGCGAGCTTCGCTGCGAGTACGCGTGGTCGCCTCGGCGTGAACAGGAATGTTGGGCGGATCGTCCCGTAGCGATACTCGCTGGTCACCAGCAGGATCCCGGCGAGCGCCGAGAAGATGCCGGCCAGATTGCCGAGACCGAGCAGCTGCCGCTCATTCTCGGTGCCGGACAGTGTGCCGGCATGGCTCAGCAGCCCAGTCAGGACGGAAACGAGGATCGTGAGGGCGCTCATGCCGAGCAGCAGACCGAAGGCCGTGCGGGTTGTGCGCAACTTGAGGAGTTCCGACTTGGTCAGTGCAATCATGGCTGTGCTCCAGTGGTCAGCTCAAGGAAGATCTCCTCGAGCGAGGAACCTTCGGTGAACAGCTCGTAAATCGGGATCCCCGCGGCGAACGCGATGTCGCCGACGCGGTCGCTGGTGGCACCGTGGACGAGCAGGACATGGTCGTTACTGGTCGTCGTCTGGATGTTCGCCTGCGTGAGCGCGTGCTGCAGATGCGCGGGTTGTGCGCTGCGGACGCGTACGGATCCGCGGATCCGCGCGGTCAGCTGTTCGAGCGAGGATTCGACGACCAGTCGCCCGCGGCTGATGATCAGGACCTGGTCGACGGTCTGGGCGACCTCGGCCAGTTGGTGGCTCGAGATGAGGACGGTGCGTCCCTGCAAGGCAAACGCGCGCAGAAAGTCGCGCAGCCACCGCACTCCTTCGGGATCTAGGCCATTCGCGGGCTCGTCGAGGACGAGCAACTCGGGGTCGCCGAGCAGCGCGGCTGCCAGTCCCAATCGTTGGCGCATGCCCAGCGAGTAGCCCTTGACCCGGCGTCGCGCGGCGGCCTGAAGCTCCACCAGGCGCAACACCTCATCAACGCGCGTGTCCGGTAGCTTGACCACCTGGGCCAGCGTGCGCAGGTGGTCGCGGCCGGAGCGGCCGAGATGGAAATCCGTGGCCTCGAGGACGGCGCCGATCCGCCTGGCGGGCTGCGCTAGCGCGGCGTAGGGGCGGTCAAACAGGAGCGCGCGTCCGCTTGTCGGGGTCGCCAGTCCGAGCAGCATACGGAGCGTCGTCGTCTTGCCCGCGCCATTCGGCCCGAGAAATCCGGTGATCGTGCCGGCTTGCAGCGTGAATGAGAGGTCGGCCACGGCCAGGACCTCGCCAAAACGCTTGGTCAACGACTCGGCTTTGACGACGGCTGTCATCGGCGTGGCTGGCCGTTGAACGGGACCGCGAAGTCTTGGTAGGTATCCTTTCCCACCTCGCTGGGGAGATAGGTGATCCGCACGCCCAGATCGCCCGGGAGCATGTCTGGCTGCTGTTCGCTCCAAGCCTCCAGCGATCGTGAGACCACTTGCCACTCGGCGCTGTCGATCTGCCCATCGACGATCTTCACAAACGCCTCCTGGTGGGCGGGCTCGGTGCGCAGCGTCAGCTCCGGGCAGCGGGCGGCGAGCGCTTCCGCCTCGTCCGCTGGGACGGGACGGCACCACTCCATCGGACCGTCGCTGTCCTCGCTGACCTCACCCCAGTAGATACAGAAGAACGCGCCGGCGCGTCCCGGTAGCTGCGGCAGCTGGTAGTGCCGCAGCAGGCCGATGAACTCCTTGCCGAACGCCCATGCCCGATCCACCCCGACGACGTTGCGCTTCACACACAGCAGGCTGCGATCGGGTATCTCCCTCGTGGCGACCTCGTACATGACGGACCTCTTTCCGCTCAGCTCGTCGATCAGGTACGCGGCGAGCGCGCGGCGGCCCGTATGCTCGGCCTCGGTTGCAGCCCAGAGCTGGCGGACGCGCTCTGCTGCTTGAACCCGCTCGAGCGGCAGGATCGCCTTGATCTCCGCCAGCGGGACCTGCAACTGGCGCAGCGCCACGATCAGGCGTGCCTGCCCCAGCTGGCCGGACTCGTAGAAGCGGTAGCCAGAGTCCTCATCCACTCGTGCCGGCGGCAGCAGGCCCAGCTCGTCATAGAGCCGCAACGCCTTGGCCGACAGCCGCGAACGTCTGGCGAACTCTCCGATGCTCAGCTGATCCACGTGCTCGCTCCTCATCGACAACACAGTTACCACACAAGTGTGCGGCTTCCCCCAAGGTCAAGGTCAAGCCCCGCGTTGAGGAAACGTGGATTAGTACCCTCGGATCTAGCCTGGCGCCCGTCTGCCGTCTGCGTCATGCCGACGATAGTCACCGGGCCTGTCTTGACGTTGAATTCCACCGAGGCGCCGTGGCCTGCCTTGCCGTGGTACAGGCCAAGGCCACGCAGCGTCGGGCGTCGATCGCCGATCGCGAGGTGTCCGGGACCGTCGTGACCCATGAGCATAAACCCCTCAGCCATGCCCATGGCGTAGAACTCGGTGTAGGCTCCGCCAGCGCCGAGGCGATCCAGAATCATCATGGCCGCAGCGGTCTTGAGATCCCCCTCGCCCGCGCAGGGAATACCACGTGCCGTCAGGCGTGATCCGCCCAGTATCAGTGAAGCGCCCAGCTCCTCGAGAACACCGCGCCCGCGGTAGTAGTAGGCAATGCCGTTGAGCTGGCGCTCGGCTACCAGCGCGTCCATTGCCGCGGCCACCCTGGCCGACCAGCGCAGATCCGCTTCCTCTACAGTCGCATCCAGTTCGAATGTACTGCGAGACTCTGCCAATACCGATGCCAGCGCCTCGTCGCTCACCTGTGCCACGAGCTCCTGCAGATCGTCCATGGATTGGCCCGGCTGGAGCCGCAGCCGTCGAATCGGCAGCGTGTTCGTGAAGGCGGCTCCCCAGAGGTCAACGTCACATCGTTGCTGTCGCTGGCCGGTTGTCCGTCGAAGAGGAGGTCGTCGGGGCAGCGGCCGTCGATCCGCACCCCTCCATGATATTGGCCTGTGTTTTCGATGCCTCGGGGGCTAGCGGCAGCTCCATCCGGAACACGCTGCCCTGGGCGTTGGTGGACTCGAGCACCAGATCACCGCCCATGGCCTGCGCCAGACTCCGTCCCAAGTAGAGGCCCAAGCCGGTTCCAACCCTGCCGGCTCGGATGCAGCTGCCCGGCACGCGACCAAAGCGCGTGAATAGGCGGTCCCGCCCTTCCTCCGGCACGCCGCAGCCGTGATCGCGCACGCGTATCAGGACTCGACTTTCAGCCTGCACCCAGCTCACCGCGATCGGCGCGCCGTCGGGCGAGTACTTTGCCGCGTTGTCCAGCAGATTCACCAGGATCTGCAGCATGCGCTCCGCATCGGCCATCGCGGCGAGATCGTCAGGACCGGCGAGTTGGATGCGTTGGCCGCGATAGTTCGCCCGCACCTCGTCGCACGCACGCTCGAGGAGAGGCCGCAGGCGCGTGGGTTCGCACTTGGGGATGAGCGCGCCGATTTCCAGCCTGCTCAGGAGTAGCAGCTCCTCCACGAGCCGCTGCTGCCGGTTCGCCGCCGCCACGATGCGGTCAACGTACGCCAGCCGCTTGGCATCTGCCAGTCGCTGCCAGTGCGCTCGCAGCAGCTCCGCATAGCCCACGATAGCTGCCAGCGGCGATCGCAGCTCATGGCTGACCGAGGCTACGAAGGTGCTGCGCAGACGGGCCAGCTCTTCTGCCGCCGCAGCCTGCGCGCGGGTCTGCGTGAGCAGCGCGGTCTTCAGGCGATCGGTGTCGGCAAGCTGGGCGTTTAGCTCGGTGAGCCGCGTGGCGGTCGCGCTGAGAACTTCCTTGTCGATACGTTCACGCTCCAGCGCCGCCTCGGCCTGCTGTGCCTGCCGATTCCGCACGACGCGAAACGGTACCTCCACGTGCGTGCTCCAGTTGCCTCCCCAATTGCAGGCGCTGACGCGGAACGTGTAGTCGCCCGGCCGGAGATTGGTGTAGCGCTGGTGCCGCCGAGCACTGGGCGTCGACCAGTGGGGTTCCAGGCCGACGAGCTGTGCCCGGTAGGTCAGGCGGGACGGCGCTACAAACGACGCTGCCCCGTACTCGAACTCCAGGTCGTACTCGGTATCCTCCAGCTCCATGCCCAACCTGGGCTCGCGCTCCTGGCCCAGCACGAACAACCCTGTCAGGTGTGGCTGGCTGGGCGGCACCTCGTCGGGGATCGCGCTCGTGTCGAGGATGCCAACGCCGCTCGCCGTGCCCACCCAGAGCCGGCCGTGCCGGTCAATGACAAGGGCATTCTCATCACACTCATCGTCGGGCAGCCCAAGGCTCTGGTCGACCGTCACGCACTGGCCGCTCCAGGGTGCGAACCTGGTCACCCCACGGCTGGTGCTGAGCCAGAGATAGCCGCGCGCATCGATGCGGCAGGCATAGACCTGGTCACTCCGCAGGCCATCGGCCGTGGTGACGGTCCGCACGACAGCGCGCCGCGCCGGATCGACGCAGACCAGCCCCCCTCCGTAGGTACAGGCCCATAGCAGGCCGCCCGCATCGCGCGCCAGATGCTGCACCAGGTGAGGATCCGCCCCACCACTCAGGTCGAGGCGATCCACGATGACACCCTGGGCAGTGTCGAGACACACCAGCGTATCTGAGCCGCCGCTGCTGACCCATAGCCGGCCGCGCGCATCTGTCTGCAGGGCCTGCACCTCGACGTCTGGCAGTCCATCTGCCGGTCCCAGTTCCTTGATCAGCTCCTTGGACTCGATGTCGATACACAGCAGCCCGTGCTTTGCCGTGCCGATCCACAGCTGGCGATTGCCCGCGAGGCACAGCGCGTGCACCGATAGGGCGCGCTCCGCGAAGAGACAAGCCTGGATCTGGCCGCTGACCGAATCGAGGCAGAATACTCCACGCTCCCTGGTGCCTACCCAGAGGCAGCCATGCTGATCGTCTAGCAGGTCCCAGATCGGCGTCTCCAGCAGCACCTGCGGCAACTCAGGGCGAATAGACCGGTGTTCGCTGCTGCCTACCACAGTATCGAGGCCGGTTTCCGTACCCAGCCACATGCGCTCACCGCCGCAATCGGCGAAGCTCCAGACGACCCTGCGGTCCTGCCCCGTTGCGCCCCTCAGATGGCGCACCGGCTGGGCGGGTCCGGCCAGTACCACCGCGGCCCTGTCGGTGCCGGCCCAGACCCAGCCGTCCTCGGCGGCATAGACGCACTGCACGGGGTCGGACGGCAATCCGTCAGCCACGGTCAGCCTGTCCTGCACGGCCCCATTGGCATAGACGATGGCCCCTTGCCGTGTGCCCAGCCACAGGCGTCCTTCAGCATCGGCGGCCATGCTGGTGATAGCCCCGCCACAGCGCTGTTCGAGCACCACCTGCAGGGCCGATCCTGGGCCGAGATCCACCCGGTACAGATCGCCATTTCCCAGCCCAGCCCAGATGCGCCCAGCTAGATCGCAGACGACGGCACGTACCTCGCCCGTCTCCATGACCGGGATGAGCGTGATGTGGCCCTTGCCGGGTTCAGCGCTCGCTATCACTAGCCCGCGCCCCGTGCCGATCCAGATCCGCCCATCGCGGCCGCAACTGAGGCTGTTGACGCGCGGCGAGGGAAGGCCGTCGGCAGGGGTAATTCGCTCCACCACGGTGCCGTTATCGATCACGGCGACGCCTTGCTGTGTGCCTGCCCACAGGCGGCCAAGGCCATCGAGGCACAGCGCGTGAATGGTGTTGTCAGGCAGACCCTGCACGCAGGCCAGGCGACGTGCCACCCGTGGTCCGGTCTGGTCGATGCGCACCTGGAACAGCCCAGAGGCACGCGTGCCGATCCAGATGGTATCCGGCGCGCTGACGCAGAAGGCTTGCACGATGCCCTCCTGCAGCGTCGCCAGCCCAGGCGCATGCGTGCAGAACAACCCGTCGCACAGCACTGGTCCATGCTCCGTACCCATCCAGAGGTAGCCACGTGGGTCTTTCGCCAGGGCGTGTATCGGCCTGAACGGAAGCTCTGTCGGCCCGGCGACGCTGGCAAGCTCGTCCGGATTCACGCACAACGCGATCCGGCCAGATGGCGCGATCCGGCAGGCGATCGGCGGCGGTACTTCCATCTCGCTGCTGCTTTCTGCGCGCCTGCCGGGCCGCGCGGCGCGCCGCTGGAGGATCTCTCCGGCTCGAGTCGCCGGCCGCGCGACCTCCTTGTGTCGCCCGCTGTGCTCGCTCGGGGCACCTATGTACCCGCCGCAGCGCACGGCCTCCCTCGATGCCAGTCTAGCGTATCGGACAATCCAATCCAATAGCCAGGTTCGCCAGCCTGCCGGCATGCATAGCTATTCGGGGCCTGTAGGCGCGTTACCGTTCAGAGCCCCCCTGGCCACGGGAGAATGCACGTACTACCAGGCCACCGTGGCCGGAGCACTCCCTTAAAGACACGCGCCCCGGATCTGTCTGCTCCGCCGCATACGATCGCGGAATGCCGGCACGCCCCCCTCTAGCCCTCGCGCGCGAGACAGATGCGCGCGTCGACCGCGACGGCTCCGCGCCGTTCAGTGCGCACGAGGACGGGATTGAGGTCTAGCTCGACGATCTCCGGCACGTCTTCGACCAGTCGCGATACGCGCAGGAGCAGATCTTGCACAGCGGCGACATCCGCCGCCGGCGCCCCACGATAGCCGCGCAGCAGCCTCGCCACTTTCACGCCGTCGATCAGCTCGCTGGCAGCGACATCCGTGAGCGGGTGCAGGCGAAACGCCACGTCGTTGAACACCTCTGCGTTGACGCCGCCTGCGCCAAAGGCGATCAGCGGGCCGAAGATCGGGTCGCGCACTACGCCGACCAGGCATTCGACACCGCCGGCAACCATTGGCTGCACGAGCACGCCTTCCATGCCCTGGCTGAGCCCACGCTCCGCCAGCGACGCAGCGATCGCGTCGTAGGCCGCCGCCGCGGCCGTCGGCGATGCCACGTTGAGGTGCACGCCGCCCGCGTCGGACTTGTGCAGTACTGTGCTGGATACCAGCTTGACGGCGACGGGCTCGCCCGCGCGGGCGCACGCCGCGGCCGCCTCGGCGGCCGAGTGCACGACCTGCCCCGCAAGCAGGGCCACGCCATACGCGTGCAAGAGCGTCTCTATTTCCTCGGCGCCAAGCCAGGTGCGGTCGCCCCGAGCGAGTGCGGCGGCCACACAGCGACGCGCGATACTGCGATCGATCTCGGGGAGTGGGGGGATGGAGCCCGCAGGCGCACGCAGCCAGGCAGCCCGCGCGGCCGCCTGACCCAGGGCGCGCGCCGCCGATTCCGGAAAGGCGTAGCTCGGGATCACCAGCGATCCGTGCCGGGTCTCGGGCATGGGGCAGCCGACGAAGCAGGTGACGACCGGCTTGTGTGGTGCCGGGTCACAGGCCTCCAGCACCGCGTCGGCCACCTCCTGCGCGCTCCGCATCCGCGGCGGCGTGAAGAGCACGATCACGGCATCGATATCCGGATCTGCGATCAGCACGCGCAGCACGGCGCTGTAGGTCGATCCGGTGGCCGAGCCAACCATATCGATCGGATTGTTCAGCGACGCTTCGCGCGGCAGCATGGCGGCGAGCACCGCACGGGTTGCCGTCGAGAGCGAAGGCAGCTCGAGCCCATTGGCTTCACACGCGTCGGCGCACAAGATGCCGATGCCGCCGGCATTGGTCATCACCGCAACCCGGCTGCCGGCGGGGAGCGGCTGGTAGGCGAACAGGGTTGCCACCTCACACAGCTCTTGCAGGGTGTCCGCACGCGTGACTCCTGCCTGCCGGAATAGGGCCTCGACGGCGACGTCCGATCCGGCCAGCGCGGCCGTGTGCGAGGCGGCGGCGCGGCGTCCCGCGGCGCTGCGCCCGCTCTTGACCGCCAGGATCGGCTTGCGCAGCCCAACTCGCCGCGCGATCCGTGCGAAGCGACGCGGGTTGCCAAACGACTCCAGGTAGAGGACGATGACCCGGGTCGCAGGGTCTTCCTCCCAGTACTCGAGCAGGTCGTTCGACGACAGGTCCGCCTTGTTGCCGACCGAGACAAAGGCGGAAACCCCCAGTCCCCGCGCGCGCGCATGCTCGAGAATAGCCACGCCGAGCGCGCCGGACTGTGACGACATGGCTACCACGCCTGGGGGCGGCAGCATTGGCGCAAACGTCGCGTTGATGGCGCCGCCATCCAGGACGGCGAAGATGCCCAGACTGTTCGGGCCGACGAGGCGTGCACCGTACGATCGGCAGAGCGCGAGCAGCGCGTCCTGGAGGTGGCGACCCTCGTCGCCGGTCTCCGCGAAGCCGGCGGAGATGACGACCAGGGCGCGGGCACCTGCCTGCAGGCTGTCGCGCGCGGCGTCAAACACCTTGGCGGCGGGCACGACCAGCAGAGCCAGGTCGATCGTGTCGGGTATCGCCCCAACGGACGGATACGCGGCGACGTCCAGTACAGAGGGAGCGGCCGGATTGACGGGGTAGATCCGGCCGGCGAACCCCCCTTGCAGCAGATTGCTGAAGACGGCTTCGCCGATGGACCCCGCGCGCCGGGAGGCGCCGACGACCGCAACGGCGCGCGGGTGGAAGAGCGATTGCAACGACGCGACGGCGGCCACGTGGCGGCGCTCGTCGGCACGCACGAGGTACTCAGGGCCGGGATCCAGGTCTATCTCCACCTCCACGGCACCATGCACAAGGGACTGCGTGTAGGGGAAGCCGAGGTCGCCGAGCAGTGCCTGCACCCCGGCAGTCTGCGGCTGCATCCGGCTGCGTAGCCGCAAGATACCCGCACGCCGCGCGTCTTGCACGAGACGCTCGAGCATCACGGTGCCGACACCGTTGCCCCGCTGCGCCTCGGCGACGGCCACGGCGGCTTCGGCGGTCAGCGCCTCGTCGACCCGGCGGTACATGCCGGCCGCCACCACCACGCCGTGCAGCTCGGCCACCAGCAGGCGGCCATCGGCGGCGCCTTCGCCGGCGGGCTCGAGGGGCATGCTGCCCATGAGAGCACTCGAGACGTGGTCGGCAGGAGAGGCTGATGCCAGCAGACGGGCAATCGCGTCGCCATCCGCCGGCTCGGAGCCGCGGAGGAGTACCTGCCCTCCATCACGGAGGAGCGCGAAGTCGGTTGCGGATCGCATCAGTCAGCTCCTACACGACCAGCCTATCATGCGCAGCCCTTGCCCGACCATGTGTCTGGCGAGCTGCGCCGGATCGGCCTCCTCCAGAATAGCGGGGATGCTGCCCACACGCTGACCGCCTCGGTCGGCCGTGACACAGAGCCGGTTGGACGAGCTGGACTAGCGACGCCCCCTAGCGACGCGCCCAGACCTGAGTGCCAGCGGCACTCTACCTTCGCGCATGCGCTCGCCGTCTCAGCTCGTGGCCGCTGGCAGGCGCAAGCAGAATACGCTGCCGGTACGTCCGCTGCTCTCGAGGCTCAGGTCACCGCCCATTGCGCCTGCCAGGCGCCGTCCGAGGTACAGGCCGAGGCCCGTGCCCACGTGGCCGGAACGGATGCGGCTGCCGGCTACGCGCCCGAACCGCGTGAACAACTGCGCACGTCCATCTTCTGGGATGCCGCTGCCTTCATCCCGCACGCGAATCACCACGCTATCGCCTTCGAGCGACCAAGACACCTCGAATCGGCTGCCCTCTTCCGAATACTTGGCGGCATTGTCGAACAGATTGGCGAGGATCTTCACGGCCCAGTCTGGGTCGGCGCACGCCTCCAGATCGGCTGCTCCATGGCTGTCAATGTGCTGCCCCGGGTAGGCGCCGGCTAGCTCAGTCGCCACGCGCTCTACCATGGCGGCAATACTCACAGGCACCAGTTGCGCCGGTGCGAGCTCGCTGTCCAGCCGTGTCAGGAGCAGCAGATCGTCGACAAGCCGCTTTTGGCGATTAGCCGACGCGACGATCCTCCCCAGTCGATCCAAGCGTTGCGCATCGTCGAACTCAGCCCAGTGGGCCTGGAGCATTTCACCGTAGCCAATGATTGACGTCAGGGGGGTGCGCAGCTCGTGGCTCACCGAGGCGACGAAATCGCTGCGCAGGCGGGCCAGGTCGATGGCCACCTGCCGTGCTTGCTCGGCTTCACGCTGGGCGCGAACCGTCTCTGTCACGTCGATGGCCACCCCGGTACCGCCGCTCACCTCGCCTCCAGCCGAGTACTCCGGTGCCCACCACCCTTCGAAGATCCGATCCTCGCTACTCGCCTGCGCTGACCGCCGGCATATGCGGGCCACGTCAGCCGGCGCCCTCGAGAATGGTCGTGCCGGGCGAGGCCTGCATGCCTATGTGCCGGGTGTCCAGCTCATGCTGCCGTTGCTGGGCAGCACTTCTATCCAGGTCTGGCCCGGATTGAACTTGAAGGCGTGCCCGTGGTCGTCGAGCAGCAGCAGGCGGCTGCCCTCGTGCCACTTCGTCCACGTGCCCTTGAACTCTTTTCCATCGCGGAAGTAGTAGGCAGCGTTGGTGCCAGTCGACTGCACGTACACCGCGCCCGGGTTAGACGGCCCGCCGTAGGGATCCGGCGCGATATTGGCCGTTAGCACCACCACGTTGCTCGGCGCGAGCTGGTGGCCAGTCGATGCTTCCAGATGCGGTACGCCTCCCATGTAGCGGAAGTAGCGATTGCTCGCACGGTCGTATCGATACTGCACGGCATAGTCCGACCAGGAGAAGTTGATATCCAGTACGCCCCCGTGCGGACGGTGCAGCGGGCTGCTGGGGATCTTGTGCGGGAGTGCATCGGGATAGGTGCCCGCCACGGCAATGTGGCGATGCGCCTCGAACGCTACCACCATGGGAGGGAACGCGTACATGTTGTGAGGGATCACGCGCGCAGGCGATCGCGCGAAGAACGGCACGGTAGGATTGTAGTTCTGGTCCTCCCAGCGCACCTCATTCACATCCGCTATCTTGGGCATGTGCCAGAGCTGCGCCAGTGCGTCATCGTTGCCGCCGGCGTGCACGAATATCGCACCCATGCCGTTTGCCCAGTCATCGAAGTACACGCGGGCACTGCGCACTGGCCCGACCACGGGGGGAACGTCTTCGAGGTAGACCGCCATGAACCGGGTGATGCCGTCCTCCGCGTCAGTCTCAAAGACCAAGCTGGCCGAGCTGAGCCCTGTCTGCGGCCTGGCATCCGGGCTGTAGTTCTCGACCATCACGGCAACAGGCCGCCGGTGCGCCACCGCCCACGAGACTGGCAGACCCGTGAGAGGACCGGGAACGATTGCCGGATGCGGCGTGGCCGTCGGATGCGGCCGGGGGGTAGCGCGAGGCCGCGGCGTGGCGTGTGGCCGCGGCGTAGGACTTGGCCGAGCGGTCGACGTGGGCGTCGGGGTGCGGCGCGCCGTCGCGCTTGCCGTGGGGGGCGGGCTTGACGTGGGCGAGGGTGTAGGCGTGGACTTGGGTGCGATCGGCGAGGCCGGCTCATGGGTGGGCCGGGAAGTCGGGTGCGCAGTCGGCACCACTGGCACGGTGCTGGTAGGACTACTGGTGGCAGCCGATGGCGGCTTGGCGGTCCAGTGGGCATGGGTGAGCGTTCCGACCAGCGTCACCAGTACGATGAGGGCCAGCGACAAGCCAACGATGAACAGGTTCCGTCGCGCCATACTCGATCGCGTCTAGGCTAGCCGATTCTGATAGAACCACTATACAGTTCAGCCGGCTCTGGCGATACTGCCCCTTTTTCCTGCGTGCGGGTGGTCGGTGCACCATACGGATTCCTCCTCATCGCCGTGCACGTCACCGGGGGCGCGGGCGTCCCGCCCGTGCCCCGATCGCGCAGGCGCAGTTGTAGTCGGACCGCTTGTCTCAGTCGTCAGCGTTCAAGCAGTCCACGATCGCTTGCATCTCCTGCTCCGTCAGCGTGCCCAGCACTACCAGCCGGCCGATAGGGAGACTCAGCAGGAAGGGATCGCTCGCGACCTCGTCGCTAGCCGGCGTCTCCGGCTCGGCCTCGCCCGTCTCGGGGCCGAGCAGTGCCTTGCTCAGCCGTGACCCCAGGAAGGCCCGACCCTCCGCATAGGCCATGAAGGTCTCAACGCGGCTGTACCTATCGAAGTGTGGTCGCGCAGCGGGTTGCGTGGCACGGACGGCCACGCTCGCCCGCAGGCGGATCTCGCGCGAAGATGCGCCGGCCAGGATGTCGAAGGTGCCGGCCGTGACCGTCCACGCGTTGGCTTGCGGGTCGAAGAAGGCGAAGTCGCGCCGGCTGAGCGTGAAGCGCACGACCCGGGCTTCGCCCGGCTCCAGCATGACCGAGGCGAACGCCTTGAGCTCCTGCTCGGGCCGGCGCAGGCGCGGCCGTTGCTCGCGCACGTAGATCTGGACGATCTCGCGCCCGGCCCGCCGGCCGGTGTTGCGCACGGTGAGAGAAAGCGCCAGCGTCTCGGTGTCCAGCAGCGTCGATCTGTCCAGCTCGATGTTGGAATAGCTGAAGCTCGTGTAGCTCAGTCCGTGGCCAAAGGGGAAAAGCGGCTCGATCTTGCGCGCATCGTACCAGCGATAGCCGGTGAATAGGCCCTCGGCGAACACGGCGCGACCCTGCCCATCGTCGGGGTAGTGCAGGTAGGCAGGCGTGTCCTCGAGGCGTGCCGGGAAGGTTTCGCCGAGCTTGCCGGAGGGGGACACCCGGCCGAGGAGGATATCGGCGAGCGCGCCGCCCCCGCCCTGCCCGCCCAGCCACGCCTGGATGATGGCAGGCACACGATCTGCCCAGGGCATGGCCACTGCGGCGCCGCTCTGGAGCACGACCACGGTACGTGGCTGCACGGCGAGCACGGCCTCGACCAGCGCATTGTGCGAGGGCGGCAGATCCAGGCTGGTCCGGTCGCCGCCTTCGCTGTCGTGCGATACCGGCAAACCCACGATGACCACCGCGGCGCGCGCATGGCGCGCAGTCTCCTGCGCTTCCTGAAGAAGGGTGGGGTCCGGGGCATCGCCGTCGTAGCCGCGTGCAAAGGTGATGTGGCCTGCGGTACCGAGCAGGCGAGTCGCCTCGTCGTAGAGCGTCTCTACACGCGTGGGGTTGACCTGCGAGCTGCCGGCGCCCTGGAAGCGGGGCTCCTGAGCGAACGCACCCAGCAGCGCGATCTCCGCCAAGCTGTCGCCTGCTAGTGGCAGCAGCCCGCCCTCGTTTTTGAGCAGGACCATACCCTCGCCCGCGGCCCGGCGCGCCAGGCCGTGGTGCGCGGCGAAGTCGACGGTGGTGCTCGGTCTGCGCGCCGCGTCGGCCTTCAGAATGAACGCGAGCAGCCGGCGAATGAGCGCGTCGAGCTGGGCCTCATCCAGGCGGCCGTCGCGCACGGCGTCCACGACGGCTTGCGCTGTGGGGGCGGCCGGCATTTGCAGGTGCAGTCCGCCGGCCAGCGAGGCGACCCGATCGTCGACGGCGAACCAGTCCGAGACGAAGATGCCCTGGTAGCCCCACTCTTCCGGCAGGTCGCGGAGCAGGTAGCGGCTCTCGGTGCAGTAGGGGCCGTTGAGTCTGCTGTAGGCCGCCATGAGCGTCCAGGGCTGTGCCTTGGTCACGGCGATCTCAAAGGGGCGCAGGTACAGCTCGCGTAGCGTACGCTCGTCCACAATCGAGTCGGAGGTCAAGCGGTCGGTCTCGCACTCGTTGGCCACGTAGTGCTTGAGCGAGGTGCCCACGCCTTCTTGCTGCACTCCGTCGATGTAGGCAGCAGCCAGCTCGCCGCTGAGCGCGGGATCTTCGGAGAAATACTCGAAGTTGCGGCCACACAGGGGTGAGCGCTTCAGGCCTACCCCTGGGCCTAAGAGGACCTGCACGCCCGTGGCCTGGCACTCCCGGCCGATGGCCCGGCCGACCTCGCGCACGAGGTCTACGTCCCAGGTGGCACCCAGGCAGGATTCCGTGGGAAAGCACGTGGCAGGCACGCTCGTGCCCAGGCCGATCACGGGTGCCGCGATGACCTTGCGTACACCGGTAGGTCCGTCGGAGAGCCGGATGGAGGGGATTCCCAGCCGCTCGATCGAAATCGTCGTCCAGGCGTCGCGGCCGACCGTCAGAGCAGCTTTCTCTTCCAGGGTCATGCGGCCAACCAGGTCCGCTGCGCGGTGCTCAATCTCGGGTAGTCCGCCGCTCTCGGCTTGCATCATGCTCTCTGCTTTCTACTACTCCAGGCTGCCGGCCGAATCGGATCAAGCGGCCCGATCGGTCGTAACCACGGACTTCCTGCTGCAACGTATCTTCATGCCCCCGGGATCTCCGTGCCCGGAGGGTTTAGCCGCCAGAACTCTGCCGCACGATGAGCTGAAAAGGCGGACAGACCCGCTCGGGCGGCTCGGTGCGCAGGCCCTCGATGCGATCGAGGAGCAGCGTGGCCAGCAGCTTGCCATAGGCTGCCTTGTCAGGCCGGATCGTGGTCAGCGCCGGCGAGGCGAACCGTCCCTCCTCGATATCGTCGAAGCCTACCACGGCGATATCCTGCGGGATACGATACCCGGTGTCGCGCAGCACCTTCATGGCACCCAAGGCGACCTGGTCGTTGAAGCACAGCACCGCATCCGGCACAGCCTGGCTGGCGAGCAGCTGCCGCATGCCGTGCATGCCGTCGATGCGCGCAAAGACCTCGGAGATCATGGGCACATCGAGACGCTCGTGGTCGGGCACCTCCGCGGCGTCGAGTGCCTGCCGGTAGCCTTCCAGGCGGCGGCGCGCGGTGACCGCCGCGCCGTGCTCCTTGTCGGACAGTCCAAGGAAGGCGATGCGACGGCGACCGATGCGCAACAGATGCTCGGTCGCCAAACGGGCAGCTGCCACGTTATCGATTTCCACCAGGTCGAAAGGCGCGCCGATAAGCTCTTCGCCAAAGAGGACGATCGGCATGGGTACGCCGTCGGGCGGAAGGTCTTCAATCCGCAGGGCGAGCGAGTGCAGGATCAGGCCGTCGAATAGGTGCGGGCGCAGGCCGTTGACCACGAGCAGCTCCTGCGCCCGCTCGCCCCTGGTGGGGTCGATGAGCACGGTGCGATGCCGCGCCAGGGCCGTGGCGCAAATCGAGTCGACGATCTCCGAGAAGAAGGGGTTGTTGAAGTGGGGCACGGTCACGGCCACGACGCCGGCCTGCGCCTTGCGCAACTGGCGCGCGGCCACGTTGGGCCGGTAGTTCAGGGCACGAATGGAGGCCAGCACGCGCTCGCGCGTCTCCTCAGTCGTGCCCGAGCGACGGTTGTTGACCACGTTAGACACGGTTGATATCGAGACGCCGGCGTGCGCGGCTACGTCCTTGAGCGTCGCGCCGCTCGCTCGTTCGCCCTTGCTCGCCAGACCCACGGACACCCTCTTGCATATAGCTTCCGGTGCAACGATGCACTTGAGACTAGCACCCTGGCCGGCCATTGTCAATACCCGGGTCACGTGCCCGGCGCGCCCGGCTGCCGGGCGCACTCGCGGCGGGGCGGCACATGCCCCGCGGCGCGTACGCTCGGGAGATGCTCACCAGAGGAACCCTGCAGTTCCTGGCGCGCGGAACGCTATGGCCCGGCGGGGCACCGCTCGGCAGGGCCAAGCGCCTCGAAACGTGTCAAGCGCCGAACGTATTGACAATGCGAGCAGCCTGTGCTAGTGTAGTGCAACGTTACACCGGCCGCTCGGTGGGGCGGTGTGTGCGATGTGCTTGGGCTAGAGACAGCAGTCGGCGAAGGGAGGTTCAGCCAGAGCAGACCGGACGGCTCGGCGTCAAGTGGCGTTCACGCATTGTAGATGGCCGTAATTCGGCGTCAGGCCCTCTTGCCGCGGCCAGCGGCGACTGGTGGCTACGCCCCTCATTTCGCAAGGAGCGATATTCATGGGTCTTTCTATAACCAAGGGTACTCTTGGCAAAACGATACTCGGCCTCGGTTTGATCACCAGCATGGTGCTTCCCTTCAATCATGCGTCAGCTCCAGTCAGCGCGGCCCCGGCTGCGGCTGCCTACCCGCCGCTGGTAGTCAGCGATCAGCAAACCGGTACCTGGATCCGCAATTTCAATATCTTCATGCCGCAGTCGGTCCTCGACCCCACAAAGGCCGGCATCTACGAGCCGCTGTGGCTGACCCCCGTGGGCAACCCCTCGAAGGCATATCCCTGGCTCGCTACCAGCTACTCCTGGTCCAAGGACCTGAAGACGCTGACGTGGACCATTCGTCAGGGAGTAAAGTGGTCTGACGGCCAGCCCCTCACGGCCGACGACGTGTACTACACCATCATGTTGGGCAAGACGTGCGCGGTGTGCGATCAGGGCGGCTTCTGGGGCGCGAGCGGCCTCGCCTCCAGCGTCACTGAGTCGGGCAACACCGTTTCCATCACCTTCAAGTCTGTCAACACCGCGAATTTCGGCAGCCTGTGGGACGCCGTCTATATTGTGCCCAAGCATATCTGGTCGAAGGTGACCAACCCATCCAGCTGGACCAACCCCAACCCGGTCGGCAGCGGACCGTTCACCCAGGTGACCAACTTCTCCTCCGAGAGCTACGACATCAACGCGAACCCCTACTATTGGCAGCCCCTCGCCGTGAAGACCATCCGCTACATCGACCACACCGGCAACGATGCCACCCTCTTGGACTTCAAGGCCGGCAAGATCGACTGGGGCGGCCACTTTTTCCCGGATATCCAGGATACGCTGCTCAAGGTAGGCCCCCAGTTCCAGATGGCCTACTCCTACGCTAGCACGCCCGCCATGCTCTACGTCAACGACCAGCAGTACCCGTTCAGCCTGCCTGCCCTCCGCCAGGCCATCAGCATGTCGATAGACCGCGAGGCCCTGGCCAACAGCGCCGAATACGGCTACACCATCCCCTCGAGCGGCACCGGCCTGGATGCCCTCTATCCGAACTGGGTCGACCATAGCCTGGATGCGCAGTCCAAGCAGCTCACCACCTACAGCGCGGCCAACGCCAAGGCGCTGCTGCTCAAGAGCGGCTTCAAGTACAGCGGCACCAGCCTCATGGACCCCAAGGGCAAGCCCGTGTCTACCGACTGCACCACAGTCATCGGCTGGACCGACTGGGATGCCGCCTGCACGATCATGGCGCAGAACCTGACGGACATCGGCATCGATGCCGGCACGCACTTCGTCTCCTTCGGCACCTACACGCAGCTGCTGAACAACGGCAACTTCACGACGGCCGTGTCCTGGGTCGACAAGGGCTCCACGCCGTACACCATGTACTACGACATGATGGACTCGGCAAACTACTTCCCCATCAACACGCAAGTAGCGTTCGCCCGTAACCTGGAGCGCTACAAGAACCCCGCGGTCGATCCGCTGTTCACGCAGTTCTCCACCACCGCCGACCTGCCCACCCAGCAAGCGGCAATGGACAAGATCGAGCAGATCTTCCTCAACGACATGCCGGTCATCCCACTGTGGTACGCCAACATCTGGGGTGAGTTCAGCACGGCGAACTACACCGGGTTCCCCACGCTGAAGAACTTCTATGCCAGCAGCCAGACGGCCGACACGCCGGATCGTCTGCTCGTCTTCACGAAGGTAAAGCCCAGCCACAGCTAGGTATCGAACAGCGCTAGACTGATGGGTGCGGCAGGGTCACCCCTGCCGCACCCGCACGTTGCACGCGTAACGTGTCACAACCTTCGGATGCTGCCTGCGGCAGACGTGCATCGCCCGGATTCTTGAGTTCGCTTCGTAGCTCCCGCCGGCGAGCAATGCGCTCAGCCGGCCCTGAGGACGGACCACATGCGCTACCTCATTCGGCGTCTCATCTTCTATGTGGTCTCACTGTGGTCGGCGATCACGTTGAACTTCGCCATTCCGCGCCTTATGCCCGGCAATCCGGCTGAGATCATCTATGCCCAGAACGCTGCAGTGTTCAGCTCGAACCCGAATGCGCTGAAGTCCATCGAGGCCTCACTCAATTTGTCTCACGATCCAATGCCAATACAGTACTGGCACTACCTCGTACAGCTGGCGCACGGCGACCTGGGTGTGTCGTTCACCCAGTATCCGGTGAAAGTCACCGACATCATCATGACGCACCTGCCTTGGACCCTCTTTCTCGTGGGTACCTCTACGTTTATCGCGGTCGCGCTGGGAACCCTGCTAGGGATCATCTGCTCGTGGAAACGTGGCAGTATCCTCGACAGCATCCTGGTGCCGGTCACGACTATTGTTTCCAGCTTTCCCGTATTCTTCCTGGCGCTGCTGCTGCTGTACTTCTGTGCCTCCGTGCACAACTGGTTCCCCACCGGGCACGCCTTCGACCCTGGCAGCGCACCAAGCCTGAACCTCCCGTTCATTGGGCAAATGTTCTACCACGCGGCGCTGCCCGCGTTCGTGCTGGTCGTCACCACCATGGGCGGCTGGCTGTTCGGCATGCGCAATGCCATGATCAACACCTTGGCCGAAGACTTCGTCACCATGGCCACCGCAAAGGGGCTCCATGAGCGGCGTGTGATGATCTGGTACGCGGCGCGCAATGCCATTTTGCCCCAAGTCACCGGCTTCGCCATGTCGCTCGGCTTCGTGATCGGCGGCGCCTTCTTGATCGAGCTCGTCTTCGACTACGAGGGGATCGGCTTCTTCCTGATCCAGGCCGTGAACAACGAAGACTACCCGCTGATCCAAGGGCTGCTCTTATTTGTGGTCGTGTGCGTCCTGATAGCCAACTTCTGTGCCGACATGCTCTATGCGCGGCTCGACCCGCGCGTGCGCCGCGGCTAGCCCCGGAGGGAGATACGACTGATGCTATCGACACCGGCGAAACCCCCTTCGGGCATTTCCTCTCGCCGCACCGCGCGCGGTTCGCGATTCGGCATGCCGCAGTGGTTGGCGGTGCTGCTCGACGACCGCAAGGCCGCGGTAGGAATGTTCATTCTTGCGTTCTTCGTGCTGCTGGCCATTTTCGGGCCGATGATCTGGAGCGCGGATCCGCTCCGCCCCGACTATAGCATCCCCCCGCAACAGGCCCCGTCTGGGGCACATTGGTTCGGCACGGATCACCTCAACCGTGATGTCTTCGAGCAGGTGATCTGGGGTGGTCGCGACACCCTGCTCGTAGGCTTTTCGGTGTCTGTGATTGTCTCGTTTCTCTGCGTCGCGGTGGGGCTCACGGCCGGCTTCTTCGGCGGCTGGATCGACGAGATCTTGAGCATGATCACCAACGTGATCCTGGTCTTCCCCGCGTTGCCCCTGATCATCGTGTTGGCGGCCTGGATTCAGGTGCAGAATGACACGCCGGTCATCTTTGTGCTGTCGGCGGTAACATGGCCATATGGAGCGCGCGTATTGCGCAGCCAGACCCTGAGCATCCGGCAGAAGGATTTCGTGCTGGCCGCCATAGTCTCGGGTGAATCGGGAATCCGCATCGTGTGGCGGGAGATTCTGCCCAACATGATCAGCCTGGTGGCAGCTACCTCTATCGGCACCGTCAGCTACGCGATCATCACGTCGGTAGCACTCAAGTTCGTCGGATTGGGCGACAGCGGCACAGTGAGCTGGGGCACCATTCTCTACTGGGCGCAGAACGACTCGGCGATCGAGACGGGCGGGTGGTGGCTGTACGTGCCCGCCGGTGTGTGCATCGTTCTGGTGGTCACGGCACTCACGCTCGTGAACTTTGGCCTCGACGCCCTGAGCAACCCGCGCTTGCGCGTGGATAAGTTGAAGGTGCCGCGGTCTAGAGTCGCGCCTGCTGCATGAGTGCCGCTGCCAGCTCCGCCGCGAACACACCTGACAGGGCTCAGACCGCTGCGACCGTTCCAGCTGGCGGCGCGCACGAGGCGATCCTGATCGGGAATGCGGTGCGCCAACACGCACGCGATCCGATTGTAGGCAGCCTCGTCGACCGTGACGGCGATCGCTGCTACTGCATCGCCAACTACGACCGCATGCCGCCCTTCCTCATGAGCCTGGTAGGCGATGCGGACCAGTGGCTGTTCATCTCCAGCAACGGCGCGCTGACCGCGGGCCGCCGAGATCCGGATCACGCGCTGTTTCCTTACGCCACGGATGATCGCATTCACGATAGCGACGACGTGACCGGCAGCAAGACACTCGTGCTGGTGAATCGAACACCAGTAGGTTCCCTTCAGCCGGCCGCGGCCGGCGTCGTCCCTGCCCAACCCGCAAGCGGGCGCTCCGCGCAGCCGGAGGCCTCTGGCAGATCGCTCTGGGAACCCTTCTCGCAGCGACAGGACGGCCTATACGCTGTCTCGCGGCGGCTATTCAAGGGCGTCCATGGCAACAGCGTCGTCTTTGAGGAGATCAACGACGATCTCTCGCTGGCGTTCTCCTACGGCTGGCAGCTGAGCGCCCGATTCGGCTTTGTGCGACGGGCCACCCTCGCCAACCTGAGCGACACGCCCGTTGAAATCGATCTCCTGGACGGCATGCAGAATCTTCTGCCGCCAGGAATTGGCTACCGGTTCCAGCTCGAGCTGAGCACGCTGGCCGATGGCTACAAGGAGGCCGAGCTGGAGCCGGCGACCGGCCTGGGCATCATCAAGCTCGGCTCTATCCCAAGTGATAGAGCTGAGCCCAGCGAGGCGCTCAGCGCCTCTACCGTGTGGTGCTCCGGCCTCAACCCCGCGACACGGCTCCTTTCGGCCACGCAGCTGGATCGCTTTCGCGAGGGGCAGCCGCTGCAGGAGGAGACGGCGGTGCGGGGCCGGCGTGGCGCCTATTTCGTCAACGCGCGGCTGCTGCTTCCGCCCAAGGGCCGGAAGGAGTGGCTGATCGTGGCTGACGTGGACCAGGACGCCGGCGACGTAGCGGCAACGCTGCACCTCCTTGGCGCGCACCAGGACGACGCCTGGACGCAGATAGAGGCGGACATCAGCCGCGGCACCGAGCATCTCGTGCGCATCGTGGCCGGCGCGGATGGGCTCCAGCTCGGCGAGGACGAGCCCAGCACGCGCCGGCACTACTACAACGCGCTGTTCAACGTCATGCGCGGCGGCATACCCGACCAGGCCTACTGGATCTCCTCCGCCGACCTGTTTGCCTTCCTTGCACGGGCAAACGGCGAGGTGCTGAGGCGGCACGCGCGGCTCCTGGAGACACTGCCTGCCACCGTGCATCGCCGCACGCTGCTGGCGCAGGTGCGCGACACGGGCGACCCCGACCTCGAACGGCTCGCCTACGAGTACCTGCCGCTGACGTTCAGCCGGCGCCACGGAGACCCGAGTAGACCCTGGAATTGGTTCTCAATCGCCATCGCCGGCGCGCACGGCGAGAAGATCTTGAGCTACGAGGGCAACTGGCGAGACATCTTCCAGAACTGGGAGGCACTTGGTCTGTCCTACCCCTCGTACCTGGAGAGCATGATCGTCAAGTTCGTCAATGCCTGCACCGCCGATGGCTACAACCCATACCGGGTCACGCGCGACGGCTTCGACTGGGAGGTGCCCAGTCGCGACGAAGCGTGGGCAAACATCGGCTACTGGGGCGACCACCAG
>Ga0187876_1000922_pt1 | contig 27598 bp, 36 predicted proteins | sample June2016WEW_17_4_FD_133000 | JGI IMG/M metagenome (GOLD analysis project Ga0187876, IMG submission 133000) | Peatland microbial communities from SPRUCE experiment site at the Marcell Experimental Forest, Minnesota, USA - June2016WEW_17_40 | ecosystem: Environmental > Terrestrial > Soil >...
ACGCAATGAAACCGGGGTTGCTTCTAAATCGCTGGGCCAGGGAAGGGGAACTGCCCCCTTCCCCGGCACCCCATCCCCAAAAACAAAACCTCGCCGTTTACACAAAAGAATTGACACACCTTTTACGAGGGAACTGAAGTTTTCCCATACTGTCTCCTGATGCGGCACTGCGCCCGACAGTTGCTCACGATTTGCGCGTCCACAGCGCAGCTAGAACGGCTTACCAGCGACATCCCGACGCCATCCCCGATCATAAGCAGGCGGGTTACGCCACCAGCCCTTCGCCATTCTGCGAGCCTTGCGTCTAGGCGATACCGCAGGCTCCCACGATCCAAGCAATCGCACCAGCCTACGCCACAGGGCGATCATTGGACGGTCACCTTGGTTCCAAACACCCGCTCATCCTCTTCACGATCACGGCACCATTCAAAAAACCGCATCGCCAGTGCGTCTAGCTTGTCCTTGTCACACTCCGCGCCGCAAATGGGGCAGGTATAGAGTTCCGCACGATAGGCAGCAACACTACAGATCGGGCAGGCCATAGTCATCCCCTCATCCGCATTAGGGCAGCGGTTGCCTCAGCACTGGCCTGCTCATCGCTCACCGTGACGTACCGCATCGTGCTGGCGATTGCAGCGTGTCCCACGAACGCCTGAACGAAGGCCACGTTCATATTCGACCGCACCAGTTGAGTGCAGCAAGTGTGCTTCAGGCAGTGCGGGTGTTGTTTGTTGGTTGGCAGGCCAGCAGCCTCAGCGATGCCGCGATAGATGCGGTAAAACTGTGTTGCGCTCATGCACCCGCCCTTGTTGCTGGGGAACAGTGCGTCACCTGCGTCTGTAGGACGTTCAGCAAGCCATAGCTTCATCGCTTTGCATTCATCCAATAGCGGCTGCCCACGATGAGGGACTAGCTGGTGAGTTGTTTGGTTGCTGCCTTTGAGTCGTTTGATCCGCAGGTGTCCGTCCTTTAGATCAGACATCCGCAGGTTGCAAACCTCAGAAGCCCGTAGGCCGTGGGTAAAGGCGGTGAGGGTCATAACCCAGTTGCGGGTACTGTGATCCTTAGCTTCCCTGAGCACATCTATGAGTTCGTCAAAAGTGAGTGATTCCATGAGGTCAGCTTACTTAACTATTCATACATCCGTCAAGATCACGTTCGTCACCAGCAAAGCAGGTTACTAACTCGAATGGTGGAAAATGTAAGGAAAAGTGCAAACGGCTGCCGCATCAGCACCAGCTAAGTCCAATAAATCGGAAGTTACCACCCGACGAAATGTCAGTGTATGGATATTTCCTTACATTCTTGTGCGGGCTGGTTTCGTCTGCCGGGTGATGGACCTAGCCCTAGCTAAGTCGAATCAAAAACCAACTGTCTAAATCGACGTTGTAGGGAAACGACTTGCGGATCGAAAAAGGTACAAAGCAGGTGTGAGGGACTTAACACCAGCCGTATCAGTAGGTTAGGCATGGTAGGGCGCGGGTGAACGGCTGGTTATGCTGTCGGTCCTCTGCATTTTCTTCGCGGGCTAGGGCTTGTCTACAGCTAGGGCCGAGTTTGATTTACGACCGGGGTGTAAAACAGATTGGAAAGGCTAGGGCTAGTCCACAGCTCCCAGATTGTTTTGCGAGGCCCCGCCCAGTGTTGTCTACAGGCAGGCTAGTCTCATCGCTAGTCTTACTGCGGAGTCCCACGGTGAGACTCGGGAGTGGGACTGGCGCGTGTCTACACCGAAAGTAGTTGACTTGTGTACTTATTCCGTAGTAAGATTGTGTATATATGAGGAAAGGTTTCTTTTGCTCATCTAAGTCTATCTTTCCTTTGGTTTCGGTAACTTAGTTACTTTTCTGTTGGCTTTGCACCCCAAACAGGGGTACTATATCTATGTGGAAATTTGGTTTCTTTTGCCCCGTGTAGCCCTACGGTAGCGCAAGCACTTGAGATGCTTCACCCCCGGTTATCGGCAGGAGTTCTGAGGAAGATTGAAACTACCGGGTAGTTTTAATTCATTGGGTTGACACATTTTGTAGTTGACCCATCCTTCACGTATACCCCGCCTCACGTTACAGCCTCACGTTCGCAGTCCAATCCCAAGACTCTGACCATCGCACAGCCGTCGCCCCGCTGAGGCGCACCTCCACGCTTGATTCACTGGCAGACGGGCGCGGCGGCTATGCGATGGTCACACGGAGACCCGATGTCCAAAGCCAGACGAAACCTAGCAACCTTACCGCCGCTCACTCCAGCCGTCACGCTGCCAGTGAGCAAGCCAGACGAAGCCGACGCGCTGCGCCGTGAAATCAAGCGACTCAAAAGCCAGAATCAATTCGAGCGCAGACGGCACGCGAGTGTCGAGTTGCTGACCTTGAGATTAGTCAATCAATTAGAACAGCAGGTGAGCGACCTGCGCGGGCTGTACATACGCAGCATTGCACTGAAACCCACGCCGAACATGGAGAAGAAATGACCAACGAAATTTATGCAGCGGCAGAACGAATGTTTCACGCGGCGGGCAGTAAGCCGAAGGACATTGCTGGAATCATCGCTCGCCTTAAGATCGAGTTTCAAGTTGAACTTTCTGTGGAAGGTGGACTGCTTACCGCGCATCAGGGCGGTGTGCTCGCCAATCTCGGAACCATCATTGCAGCCTATCGCCAGAAGTTTCCCCGTGAGTTCTACGGGGAAGCGGGCAGCATCAATTACAAGGACGATCTCGCGGGCGATGTCTCAGCTAAAACAAAATTCATCTCACAGCACGGTTACGACGCATGGGCAGCCTTGCCCCTGAATGAGCAATCGGCAAGCGCACGGAACACGCCAACCGACGCCATCCCCAGCGCCTTTATGAAGGCAGCAGAGTACAAGCGGCTCACGGTTGCAGAGAAAACCAAACTCGCAGGTGAAATCGGAGCCGTGGGCATCGGTAAGATTCTCACCCGCCGATAGAGTTTCGCGCAGCATTAGGCATTGCTTGCGCGGAGAACGGCGGTGTGCTGACTGGCGACAGGAAACTCCGCATGAACATCATGTGTCTGCGACTTGCAAGGTGGACAGATGAAGAGCTACAACGCACAGCTCGCGGACGCGATTGCATCCGCGATCATCTCCAAATCTAGAAAACACTGGCGCTCCCTACAAGATGACGCCGTGAGAAAGATTCAATCCACTATGAGCACCCCTACCAGCAGCAATGGCCTTAACGCAACCCCGCAACCGCGCCCCGCAGTCGGACGCGAAGCCACTATCGACCGCGCCAACCCGAGTTCCGTGGTCACAGGTACCCGTCTGACCGCGCCCGCGACTGACAACATCAACTCGGGATTCACCTGCGGTTCTCAACTGCCCGCGCCTGCCGCGAAACCCGTCGATTTCAAGACGGTTGTCGGCAGTTATGCGGGTGACCATCGCAGCCCGAGCGTTGACACAGCCAAGGCTTCGCTCGACGCGGCTGCGGACAACGGAGGCCCACGCAACCCTGTGGGGCAGTTCAAAAACGCCCGCAGCGATAACGGCGGGTCATTCCAGCAGACCATTGACCCCACGGACGCGGGTAATTGATGGCAGGCGCAGCCTCGAAGTCATTGCGTGAGTTTCGACAAAAGCTCACGCGCTGCACGATGCGGCTAGGCGTCATTCGCGAAACTCGATACGACAAGAACGAAATCGCCACGCGCACTGACTTGGGACGCAGAAGCAAACCGCGTCACCCTCGGGTCAAGAAAACAAAGTTCCCGCTGAGTTAGATCACCCTTTCGCAGCGGACGGTGAGGATCGAAAAGCTGACGGCCTTCCATCCGATCAGCGCCTTGATCCTCACCAGATATTTTCAGGAGTTCACATGATTCAGTTGAACAAAGCACAGGCAGCAAAGGCGCTCCGCATTTCGATGCGGACGCTGGCAACGCGGATGAAGGAAGGCAAGATTCCGTATACCAAGATCGAAGGCGCGGGCGTGGGTGAGCAGTCTGTGTTTTTTTCTTATGAGCAACTGGGCATCCCTGAACCTTCGGTTGAGCCTGCTCCCGTGCATGACGTGCAGATCGCTCCCCAGTACAACGATCCGGCACCCGCGCCTGCCTTCGTTCCACGGCAACCTACACGCGACGAGCAAGACGCTGCGTTCGCAGAAGCCTACCTATCCGGGGAAGTTACGGATTCCTGCGGCAACACCATCCAAGGCAATGACCGCTTTCCAACCAAAGGGAAAGTTGGCTTACTTGGCCCGGTGGAACCGCAGTACAACCCCCAGCCGGACACCACCGCCCACATGACACCCGGCACGGTTGGCGGAACACCGATGATCGGCACGGACGGCGAAACGATCACGCACGCGGGAAGCGACAATCACCCGCTCAACTCCGAAGCCTTCTATGAGGCATGGCGCAGGCCGGGGGAGCCTTCATTCGCAGAGGTGCGGAATGTGCGGGCGAAACTGCCGCACCCGAACGCGAATCGGAACGACTACCTCAAGAACATTTTCAGAGACATTCGGCTCGGATGGAGCCGCTAGGAGCAACCATGACTTTCCAATCAGCAGCACCGATGCTTTCAGTACGCGACATATCGAAACACTTTCACGTCGGCACCTTGACCGTCCGCAGATGGATCGCAAGCGGGGAACTGAAGCACCTGCGGGTGGGCAACTCAATACGATGTCGCGTGGAGGATGTCCAAACCTTCATCGACGAATCCACCAAGAAACACGCGACGGTGGAGCGGGGGCAAGCATGACACCGACCTACGAGCAGGCGAAGCTCTGGTTCAACCCACTGCGAGCGGCACGCTTCTGGGGCAGGGTAGATAAGCGCGAGGACGGCTGCTGGATATGGACAGGTGCCCTCACTGACTCAGGTCACGGTCGGTACGACTTCGACGGCGACATCGTGCGAGTACACCGCATCACTTGGATGCTGGCACGTCAGAGGGACATCCCTGATGCTCTGGTGATCCGGCATCTGCTCTGCGACAACAAGCCGTGTTGCAATCCTGCTCACCTAGTCGGCGGGACGCAGGGCGAGAACGTGATGGACATGTGGCTAATCCACAAGCCCTACGATGAAGCGATGGAGCGGGAAGCCATCGGAGCCTACCTCTTGCAGCCCTTCACCGGGCATTTCAGCGAGGCATCACCTTCGGTATAGTGTGCGCGGATTACGTACCCTCGCCCTTTGCTCAGGCACCAAGAGCGTCGGTACGGATAAGCTGCACACTGTACCGACAATCCCATTTGTCGATGCTTAGGACCCTGCTTGTTTCACGTACCCTCTGTTAACTCCTGTCGATAGGGAGGGTACGGGAAACCTCTGCATAACCACTGGGGCGACTGACCACCGCCTTACCTGCTTCTCCTACGGATTACTGCATCTTCTGCCCGGAATCGGAGGTAGACCGTGAAACCCTCGATCCGTCGGTACACTGTACACCCTTCGTTTTGCAATGCGGAGGGTTGTGAGTGTAATCGGGATGTTTCGCCAGTTGACTCATGGTTTGGTGTTTAACCGCGTCTTCAGGTAGAGGTATATCGCTCTGCCGAAATCACCAGCAGACGCAGCGATCTCGCGGCGTTTCCAGTGTGCTAGAGCGAGGGTGCGGCGGAGCCATGGCTGTTCGGGATGTAGTTGTACAGCCCACTGGAGCTGCCGGATAGCATTATCAACCTGCTTGCGCTGGAGGTATGCTTCGCCTAGATTGGCGTGCGCTTCCATAAAGCTCGGATTTATCTCTGCAGCTCGCTTAAAGGCCGCTATAGCACCATCGAGATCGTTGGATTCTCTCCGCGCCATTCCGAGGACGACATAGGGTTGGTCATACTCAGGATCGATGGCCAGTGCTCGTTCGGCGGCACAAACTGCATCACGATAATGATGGAGGTGGAAGTGGTACAGGCTGATGTTGTACCAACCAATCGCAAAATCAGGTTTTAGCTCCAACGCATGGGAATACGCGTCGATAGCCTCTGAATATCTTTTCAATCGCCCACAGTTGTAGCCGATGCTAACGAAAAGCGTCATGTCCTGCGGGTTTAGTTGTGCGCCACGCCTGAAGGCATCAATGGCCTTCGCATATTGTCGCGAGTTCACGTAATCGACACCAAGATTGCAGTAGGCTCGCCAATCGTTTGGATCGAGGTGGATGGCTCGGCTGTAAGCCCTTATTGCCGCTTTCCACTGACCGAGTTCGCCATGCGCGACTCCCAGATTGTAAAAAGCGTCGGAAAAAGCGGGGTTCAATCGAGTGGCTTCAAGATACTCCTGTACGGCCTCCGCGAATCTGCGTTCCGACGCTAGCGCGACCCCTGCTTCATAGTGTTCGGCAGCAGAGCCACTCGGCACGGTATCTTTGCTCACGACGGTGAAGATTCTATCGTGTTTCGCCGCAACTGTTGTTAACAGGCGATTACACTCACAACCCGCTATACCCCCAACCGTTTTGCAGTGGGAGCAATCCATCGCTCCCCGATCTTAATGAACAATCCAAATGAACCAATGTGGTTGACAAGCTGCGAGGCGGCCAACCACCTACGTGTCGAACCGCGCACGATCCTGCAATGGGCGCGGCAGGGACACGTCAAGGGCTACATCCTGAGCGGTACCCGGCGCATCACATGGCGATTCCTTCGCTCCGATCTGGATGCTACACTCACAGCGCCTACCGCTGTTCGCTCGAATGGGAGGATTCAGTGAGACAGCGGAACAGAAGTGGAAGCATCGGTTTCGATGCTCGCATCAAAACGTGGCATTTTGTTTACTGGGAACAGGGCAAGCGGCGCTCGAAAAGAATCGGCACCTTGAGTCAGTTCCCGACGAAGGCAAGCGCGTGGCGTGCTGCAAAGTCATTGCGTGATGCCGTCGAAAACCAAACGCAAGTCAACCCCAGCACCAGCAGCGCAGCACCGAATGTGAGCACGCTGGTGGAGCAGTACAGAGCAGAGAAGATGCCCAAAAGACTAGACACAAATCGCGGGTACGAATCGTGGATCAGTGTTCACATCTTGCCGAAGTGGGGGCAGAACGTCATCACCGATCTGCAAGCGCGTCCCGTCGAAGTGTGGCTAGACTCTCTGGCGCTCGCTCCGAAAAGTCGAACTCACATTCGCGGCATCCTCAGTTCACTTTGGAAGTTCGCAATGTGGAAGCAAGACGTACCGATGCAGGTAAACCCGATTGATCTGGTGACGGTCAAGGGTGCGTCCAAGCGGATACGGCAACCGCGCAGTTTGACGGTTGAGCAGTTCCGGTTGCTTGTATCTCACCTGCGGGAACCGTTTGGAACGATGGCCTTGATGTGCGTGTGCTTTGGCCTTCGTATCAGCGAATGCCTTGCTCTGCGATGGTCCGATGTCGATTGGTTGAACGGGCTGCTTAGGGTCGAACGTGGCATCGTCGAACAGAACGTCGATGATGTGAAAACCGATGAGTCGCGCAAGTCGCTGGTAATCGCAAACGATCTGCTCGACAGGCTCAAGGTGTGGAAGCAGGCAACGGAGTTTCCAGAGAACGGCGATTGGATTTTCGCCAGTCCGCTGAAACACGGAAAGCTGCCCTACTCCTACACTGGATTCTGGCGTGAGCTAGATCGGGCAGGCAAGGAATGCGGTATCGGGCATATCGGTACTCACACGTTTCGACACTCCTACCGAATGTGGATCGACGCGGTAGGCACTCCAATCGGTGTTCAACAGAAGCTCATGCGTCACGCGGACATTCGCACCACCATGAACATCTACGGGGATGCGGCATCGGCGGACATGCGTGAGGCGCACGGCAAGATCGTGCAACTCGCCTTGCAAGCGGATTGAACGGTATGTGGAACGGTTTGTGGGGTTCGTAACCTACTGAAAGAATGGCTCCTCAGGTAGGACTCGAACCTACAACCCTCCGGTTAACAGCCGGATGCTCTGCCATTGAGCTACTGAGGAGTGATTGGGTACAAGTATATCACTCGTTGATGTTTACGCCGCTCGCTGCAACTGAAGCTGCGGCAGGTTTTCTAGCCCCATATAGCCCAATTGAAAAGCCAAGCCCCACGCGGTCGCACCATTCGCGCCGCCAAGCCCGGTCATTCTTCAAGCCCTCCGCATACAAGTCGGTAACGCTCTTGGGAGCGTGGCCGACCCACAGTGCAATCAGACCTTCGGGAACACTGGCGCGTCGAAGTGTTTCAGTCCGAAAGCGCCGCAGTGCGTGAACGCCGACTCCAGCGGCTCGGTGAACATTCCGGTGTGCCAGTGGCCGACCGGACCGCGTCGAGAACAAGTAGCCGGTACGGTCTTGTGCATAATTTCGTACCAGAGCCGCAAGTTCTTCCGCGATGTCGATTTCGCGAACGGCGCTTGGGGTTTTTGGACCTTGTTCTTTCCCGTGCCAAATGACTTCGAGTCACTTTCAGCACGCGGAAGTCCTCAGTGAAGTCACTTGCTCTTACTGCAAGCGCTTCGCCGATGCGTAGGCCAGTACCGGCCATCAGGCTGAACAAAACCGCAAAACGAGACGATGAGTGACTGGCGAGTTCACAAACCTTCTCTCCGTTCACGGTTGGCCGGTGTTGCTTACTTGGGTCGATGATGGGCAACCCCACAAAATCGTGGTTCCATTTGCGCGGGTAGACCTGCTCTCCATCGGCGGTGACCACTGACGCGACCACCAGCTTTGGAACCAGCGAGTAGCTCACGATTGTTTTCGCGGCTAACCCACCTGTCGCCATTGTTTCGATCAGCAGCTTGAGCGCGGCATTTGAAACCTCCGCCAGCGGCATGTCGCCGATGGTTGGGAGAATCCATTTGTCCAGCGCATGTTGCCAACCGAAGATCGTGGCTGGTTTGACCGGACGACGACGCCGCGTAGCAAGTGAAGCAATCCACCGCTTCGCCTGTTCACGGAACGTTGTACCCGGTGTTGTTGTTGAAATGAGGGTCGCCTCAGAATTGACGCCCTCGGCTTCGATATGCTCGCGGAGTTTTCGACGGGCGACTGTGCGAGTTGCACAACTGCCCAGAGAAATCACGCGGCGCCTACGGCCCTCCGGTGAATCGACCCAGAATCGCCCGTATGACGGAGCGACTGGATTCCACGAGATTTGATTTTGTTGAAACACAGAACCGCTTTGACCAGTACGGCGGGACATGCATGGTCCTCTCCGCCGTGCCGTTTTCGTCGCGGGAACAAGGTTAACGTGGGGTAGGAAGGCTTGCAAGTCGGTGGCTGACATCTGACCTCTCCGACTTGGCAGTCAAATGTGACGCGGCTTTTTCGGATCAGCGTTCTTTTTTCCTGGGGAGCTTCGCGTTTTCACGCGCCGCACGAGTCTTTGCCGCCGACCGCACCTTGCCGCCTTTCGTGCCGCCGCGACGACCAATCGCCGATAGGTATTCGTGAACAGCATCCTTGACAGCAGGCTCGACAAGCGGAGTAGATGTAGGGATGGGACTTTTTGGCGACGGCTCGTCGGGGCGTGCGCTGAAGTCCATCAGCGGTTGCGAGTCAGAGTTAGAGACCGCCTTTTTCTTTCGAGGCGCTGGGGGGTAACCGTCGTTGGGAGCAGGTACGTACTTTAACTTCGGCATCCGTTCACCTGTGAAGATTCCGGGCGCAAAGAGTTCACCGGGCTTTAGTGGTTCTTGCGGGACTTCCACCATCCTCCCTCTGGCAATAATGCGGGCTTTCTTGAATGCCTTCAGCGCCGCCATGTTCAGAAGACTGCTGCTCTTCTTCACCATAAATGAAGAGTAGCGACAGCGGCTTTCGCTGTCAACGAAACCTGTTTTCGCTACTGTCAGCGAAACCTGCTTTCGCTAAGTTAAAGCTGCTTTCACTAATCGGCTATAGAACCCGATGTCACATTTCCCTGAGAAGTAGAGCCCGCTCTGAAAAAATCAGAGGGGCGGAAGGGCCGTCACACCTCGGTGACAATATGACGTTAGAAGTTCTTAGGTATCGGACGAACTGAGAACAGGAATCACCTAGCATTACACAATTGTCGTTCCTGTTCCTCCTCGTCCGAGAGAACTCACTAACGCGCCGTCTAAAAAACGGCGCGTTAGCTTTTTCAGGAATGAGGAACGAACAATGCTTTGGTTTAGGCACGCACACGATTTACGAAACTCCCCAGCGATGAAACAGATTCAGCGCAAGCTAGGGGACGAAGGTTTCGCCGCCGCTATCCGACTCATCGAAGTCTTAACCTACCGCACAGGTTCCGGCACTAGGTTCAATCCTGTTCTGACGCTGTGTCCGCCGACATCGGAACTCTGGCTCGCTCGCGAGATTCTTACGCAACCAGACGACATCGAGGATGCCGAGTACAACATGCGCGGCCATCTCACCGATACCTTGAACGAGTTCACCCTCGCGGGTCTCATCGTCTGTGCTCACGTTGACGGACAGACGAACGTTCAGGCTACTGACGGATGGGAGACAAAGCCGTGCAAATGGCTGACGGTCCAACTTGTCGAGTTTGAAGAGTTCATGGACGTATGGACGGCGCGAAAGAAAAAAGATGTCGACAAGGAATCCTAACGCATAACAAATTAACCGCCTGCATCGCAGGCAGAAAACATGGAGCACAACATGAATATCGAAAACGAAACCACCACGACTTTAACGCTGAGTGCTTTTGAACTGTCACTAGTACGGATAGCCTTTAGCGATTTCTGGAAAAAAGAGTCGGTAATCCCGTCCCCGTCAGGCACCTACCTGGATGAACTAGATGGGTTGTACTACGGACTAGGTTGCGCTAAGCGGCCTGAAAACGAAGAACTATTCTAACCGGCTCGCACCGCGAGCAAAAAAATGGTGCGAGACAGCGCCGGGCAGCGCGAGACGGCGTGACTCAGCGCCGCTCCGTGCGACTCAGCGTAACTCAGCGTCGGGCGGTGCCGCACCGCAACAGTACAGTACAGTACCGCACGAGACCGTACCGCACGTTACGGAACGTGCACCGGACAGTACAGTACCCGCGCCGCAACAAAAAGCGCGGCGCGTTCGTGAGTGCGTGAGGCTTTCTTTCTTGGAACCTACGGTTCCAAACCTCCCTTGCGACCATGATGAGTCAAAGGCAAGGGCATAACATTTCGGTGATAGTAGGGAGTTTAGACGTGAGCTTCGAGAGCTTACTAGACAAAGACGAAAGAGATCGCGAGCGCCGCGAGCGGTTAGAAGCCGAGCGCCGCGCTAGGGGTGAGCCTGAGCCGACATACGTCTGGCATCCGCTGAATCCTGATCTCGATGTTTGGGGGAAGCCGAAGAAAAAACCTCGGCAACGCAAGTCCAGAAAATGAAAAGACACAAGGGGCGAGGGAAAATGCTGAGCACTGAAAAACCAGTACCGCCATATTGTCCGATCAGGGCCACGATACTGATTCCTGACGGACACAGCGCATTTGATTACGAATGGTTCGATAACAAGACAGGAGAGCACAGCAGTTGCTCGGTGAAGCGCCGCAAAGGATGGAGGAACAATGAAGCACGATAGAGAGAGACATTCCTGGTACAGCAAGCAAATCTGGAAAGGGCCTAACGGGGTCAGAGCGATGAAACTCCGCCGTGATCCGATCTGTGAGGTAATCGGCTGCACCCGGCCCGCGACGACCGTTGACCATAGGACAGCCTTCATGCAAGGCAAAGACGACGCCGAGCGCTGGTCGCTCTTCCTGGGCGGAGTAGACCTTCAGAATCTTCGCTCTTGCTGTCAGCCGCACCATGACGCCAAGCCGCTGGCCGCAGAGAAGCCCGGAGCGCCCGAGTACAACCCTGTGTCGGCAACCGGGGAGCAAGGCCGACAGTTTACGAGCAGCAGCGTCTCGCAAGCACAGATCAACAGGGCGATGGACTTCGATGTCGCTGAACTCCTGAGGGGGATCCCGGAGGTGAGTTCGGAAAACGACAGGGATTATGAGTGTAATTGGGATGTTACGCCAACTGAGATTCAGAAGAGGCTAACACTCATCGGCTAGGGCTTGTATTGCCAATTTCTCCTGCAAGTTTTCGCGAACTGCGTGACGACCGGGGATGGCAGACTGCCTGATGAAAGACGAGGGCCATTCGCCTGTAGAATGTGCGGGATGGTGGATATTCCAGTAATCAAAACGCCTAGCCCCTCTGAAGCGGTCAACGAGCTAGCCGACTTTCTCAAAGTGTCCGGTGAATGGCACAACAAGCATTCCCAGCCTGGTACCGGGATGTTGAGCAACCTGTGGTATCGCGGCGTGAATGTGGATTTCGGTGACCAAGCTCCGGGGGTCTACCGAGACGACTTTACCAAGCGAGCCGCGAAGCTCGTAGTCGGCGGAGACATTGAGGACAACCGCCTCCGTCTTGAACGGGATATGATCTCCAACTTTCGCACTGCGGGAGCTGCGTTTCTTAGTAAGTACAGCCAAACTGAAATGTACTTTTCGGCGCAGCATTTTGGGATGCCCACGCGATTACTTGATTGGTCTACTAACCCCTTAGCGGCGCTGTTCTTTGCTTGCGAAGGAGAGGAGGGTCACGATGGGTTCGTGTACGCGATGGATGCGACAAAGGTGATTCCCAGCGACGCGACAAAGCCTAACGGAAAAAAGCTGTGGCCGTCCGTAATGTTGATGCACAATCCAATCGTTCGGTATGCAGTAGAGGTTTCATTCTGGATGCAGCTGGACCCAAAGTACAATCCTTATGTTTTGCCGGTCCGCCCGGACGTGATCCCAGGCCGAATTGGTCAGCAAAGTTCCTGCTTCACGTTCCACATGCATCTCGCGGCACCCGTTAATAATCCAACACTGATAACAATCAAGGTCAACGCCTCTCAAAAGCCTGTAATACGCGACGAACTCCACCGCGTTAATATTAACCAGTTCACAACCTACTACGATCTTGATCATCTATCGAAGGAGATAAGGAGAGGCTGGGGTCTCCCTTCAGCCATTTGAAGATTCGAACTTGAGAATTGCTCCGACAGAGAAACTTGTCTATGAGTGTACTCCGCGTCCGTTCTTCGTACCCCCACGTCTGCACAGTTATAGGGAACGAGTTGGCCTTTTGGACGTGATTGAGTACCGCCGCCGCAGTGAGTTCTTCCCCTATGGGTTAAGGATGGAATGCCGAGTCACCACACAACAGGAAGCGATACGCAGCCATTCCGAAGCGCTGCCGTTGGCTCGTGATCTCAATATCGTTTGGGCATACGTCGCGGTCGTTCCTCTGTTCCCGAAGCGGCTTATGATTCGGGTCCCGGAGTCGCCAGACGGCTGGCGCTCGAATTTCACGAAGATCAACTCAATACGACCGACCAAGCCCCGATCCGCACTTGCTTCGCCTGGTCCTCCCGCAGGTTTCAGGGTGAGTGTTACAGTCAATCCAGGTAAGTACAAAGTAATGTTGTCATTCATGCCGTTGCAGCGTGCGCTAGTCGCACTTCAGGCGTACCGCACGGCGAATTCGAACACGAGGTTTCTTGTGAACCTCCACTTCGGGGCTCTCGATCAGCTAGGCACGGAGTGGCAGCTCGTTCTCTTAGCCAAAGCCCTGGATCTTGCACGAGACATACTGCCGGGGCACCGCAATTCGGACAAGCAGGCTGCACTACCAGTTCGTGTGCGTACTGAACTCACGCGATCTCTCGACTGGTTAGGCGAGATGTCCAATAAGCGTCTCGAAACGAGGCACGTCGCCAGCAAAGGGGAGCTTTTGCCGAGACTATCTCGTGCAGAGGCAATAGATTTCGTCCACGATGCGGACTTGGTGATTCGGGGCGTGGTGGAGAGAGAATTAGGAATTGCAGTAGTTGTTCCACCGATAGTGAATGCTGCAAAACCGGCGCCCCACACGATCATCACGCCGCAGTGACCCTGGACGCTCGAAGCCACACCGACTCGCTACCAACCGCCGTATAACCGCTCAGTTCGGCTACTAAAGCGCTCGCTTTTTGATCGGTTTCGTGCTGCTCTGAAGCGCTTCGCTCTGTATGTTCTGTGCTGTCAACGCGTCCGCTCTGAAACCAACGGTCGTCAGTTGCCATTGATAGCAAAGGGGATAGGCACCTAAAAAATAAGAATATTCTGCCGCTGGTTAGCGTGGGCGCTCAAATACGTGTGTGGGTTCTTCGTTTCAGCGAATTGGGGAGGGGTATCGGCGCGTTTATGCCGGGGTGCCTGTCACATTCGCCTGACAGTATGACACTATGCCGACACCAAAAAAGTCCGCCGAACTGCACGCCTTGCAAGGTACAAAGTCGCAAGCCGTTTCCGATGACGTGTCCTTTCCCGCGGGCCGTCCGAAAATGCCTACCGATCTTCCGCCGCTGGCTGAAGCGGAATGGCGACGTTTGGCACCGAAGCTCGGCAAACGAAAAACTCTGACCAAAGCCGACGGGTCCGCGCTGGAGATTCACTGCCGGATGTATTCCCGCTGGCGCAAGGTCTCTGATCTTGCCGAGGAAAATCCGCTAACTGAGGTTACCTGGCTGGACAGCAACGGAATCGAGCACTCGAAGATAATCGAGAGCGCCGCATCGAAGGTCGCTGCCAAACTGGAGTCGAACCTTCGCAATTTCCTGATGCAATTCGGCGCGACTCCCGCAAGCCGCTCCCGCACGAAACCGCCGAAGCCGGAAGAGCCGAAGCTCGAAGAGTTTCCTTCTCGCGACGAGATGCTGCCTATAGACGACACGCCCGATATCGACCTTGACAGCATCGACCTGACCGCCGGGGGAACTCTATGAACTGGATCTTCGACGACAAAACACAAACGATCTGGTTCCGTGTCACATCTGAGTGACACAACGAGCAGCAAGAACGCTCAAGAAACACACTCGAAAGAAGGAGCACACATCATGCGAATCACTTGGAAAAATCACCCACTAAAACCTGAACTCAACGGGACCAAAGACCACGTGTCTCGCGAACTCGCCGCCGTTGCTGTCGGATACGGACAGGCGGAATACGCGCCCTATCGTTCATACGTAGAACGATTGAGCGAAGAAAGCAAATTTCGCACGCAGGCCGCACCTGGCGACACCGTCGTGGAGTTTTTCAAAGACCCGCAGTGGTCAGTCGGCTTTGTGACTGCCCACCCGACTATCTTCAGAAAATGGGGATACGAAACCGTTCGTTTCTGCGGTGAGAAAGCCGCAGAGCAGGCGAAGGCGAATCACTGCCCTGAGCGGATTCTGAAACAGTACGAAAACCTGCTGGCGCAGGAAGACAACAGTTCCGCTGGAGCAGTCGCCGAACGTCAGGCTGAGCAAGTCCAAAACGACCTCGCAGCGAACATCGCGAAGTACAAGTACTTGGCGTGAGCAGGTCAACTATGCACGTTCTAACTATCGCGGTGACCGACGACGTGCAGAAACAGTTAGATAAGCGCGAGCGCCGCTGGAATGTTCCGACAGAGGCTTTCGTTGTGTTCGCAATCGAAGAATTGCTTCGACGCGAAGCAAAAGCCGATGCCGCTGGCGAATTTGGAATGGTGCAGTAGGCATCACATCTTTCTGATAAATAGGAAGGAAGTTTTATGAGCAACACAGATCGTAGGTTTGTTGTAGGCGGCGAGCTAAGGGCCGACGCGAAAGCTGGTGCGTTCACGATCACCGCGCGGGCGGTGAAGTACGGTGCTCTGTCGGAACCGAATATACCTGTTGCCGGTGGCCGCGAGACTATCGCTCCCGGCGCTTTTGGCGACAGTCTAGCCAGTGGCTCTGACGTGCTGGCGCTTTATCAGCATGACCAGAATCAACCGCCGCTTGGTCGTCTCAAGAACGGCTCGCTATCAATTCAAGATACCGACGACGGTTTGTATTTTACGGTGCGATTAAACCCCGCTGTTCAGTTCCACAAAGATGTTCACGCGCTGGTGAAGGATGGCTCAATTGACGCCTGCTCGTTTGCGTTTATAGTCAACCCCGATGGCGACGAATGGAAGAGGGTCACTACAAAAGGCGAGTCGTACATGTTGCGCACCGTGCGATCCGCGAAACTTGTGGACTGCTCTCTCGTTCTCACGCCTGCCTATGGCAACGGTGCAACGTCGGCGCAGGCCCGCAACGTCTCGTACAGGTTCCGTACGGCGCAAGCACAGCGCAACCAAAAGAGCTTCGAGCAAAGGTTCGTTGAGTCGCACGGCTGCGACCCTTGGCTGATGAAGTATCGCGCCGCACGACAGGCTGTCGAGATTCGGCGTGACGAAGCACGCAGTGGCGCTGCCTGGGAAGTAGTGCAAAAGCAGGCCGCACGACAGGCGTTCGAGATTGAGATGGAGGAATATCTCCGTGACTAAAATTTGGCTAGGTCCGCAGGGAGAGCCGGTGGAGATTCGCGAGAAGCCCGACTCTAGCGTCGCTTCTGGAACTGACAGGTCGGAGTTAGAGTTCGCGGCCACGAAGTACGGGCCTCAAGGCGAGTTACTAGTCTCGCCTGATGCTATTTGTCCGACGTGTGGTCAGCCTTTCCCCGAGACGGCGTCGCAAAACCTAGCACTAGATACGCCGCCTATCAGCGGCGACGAGATCACGGAGTTGAGCGCATGAAAATCACCGACCAATATTGCGATTTACGGCCAGAACCGTCATTGCGACGAATACATAAACTTCCTAAGACAGAAAGTAGCAGCAAGGAGAAAATAATGAACACACTATCAAACGAAGCACGGGCAATCGCTTACCAAACAGGCGTGAAAGCACTCGGCCCGCTAGTGGACCGCATCATCGACCTTGAGCGAGCAGTTACAGAACTGCAAGCCGCCGCAGAGACCGCCGCGAAGCAGAGACAAGATTAGTAGTCAAGCGTGCTCGCGCTGGGCACGTCGGAAAACGTCACGGGGGGAAGCCGCTGTGCCAAAGAAAACGAAGCGCACCAAGATTGTCTTTTTTGATGTTTGCTGGTCGGCAACAAGGTTCTCCACACAAGCCAAGGCGGAAGAGGCAGCGGAAGAGTACAGCCAACAAGTGCGGTATCAGTGTGAAGCCTTCTTCTGCGGCAAAGAACATCCACACCAGAAGCGTCCTGGTGCTAGCTGTTGGCACGTTCGTGGGAAGCAGCGACCGTCAATTCGCCCCCGACCCTCAGGCCGTTGCCCAATTGGCGGACAACACTTCTGCTTGCTCAAGCACGGTTAGAGTCGCCTTCTCTTGCTTATCCGGAGGATAGCCGTACTTGCGAAGGATTCGTTTAACCAGCACCCGGAGATTCGCTCGGATATTCTCGCGGACAGTCCAGTCGATGGTTGTGTTCCGTCGAACGGTGTCCACAAGCTCGCGGGCGATGGTCTTGAGCGTTTCGTCGCCTAGTACCTTGACAGCACTGTCGTTAACCTCCAGCGCATCATAGAAAGCGACCTCGTCCTCACTGAGGCCCAGCGCCGCGCCCTTAGCGGCTTCCTCGCGCATCTGCTTCGCAAGCCCAATCAGTTCTTCAATCACTTGGGCTGCCTGGATCGCTCGATTCTGATATTTCCGTATGGAACTTTCCAGCAGCTCTGAGAACAGCCGGGACTTGACCACGTTGCGACGGGAGCGCGTCCTGATTTCGTTCGTCAGCAGCTTGCGGAGCATCTCAACCGCCAAGTTCTTCTGTGGGAGATGACTCACTTCGGCCAGGAACTCGTCTGACAGGATCGAGATGTCAGGTTTCTTCAACCCAGCGGCGGCAAAGATGTCCACGACCTCGCCAGAGAACACAGCTCGCGAAACAATCTGGCGAATTGCGTTGTCGAGTTCTTGCTCAGGACGATGTTGTTGAGTGGCTGACTTGGCTAGCACGCTGCGTACCGCCTGGAAGAAGCCCACGTCGTCGCGTATCCGGAGTGCCTCGTCATGCGGCACCGCCAGCGCGAATGCTTTCGAGAGATCGGTGACGGCCTTAATCAAACGGTTCTTCCCATCCTCCTGCCTGAGCACGTGCTCTTGGGCGTTCGGCAGAAGGCCGAGCTTTTGTGCCGGAGTTCCAGTAACCCACGCCGACCAATCGAAGCCATGGAACAGGCCACGACAAATCTCGTACTTCTCTATCATCACCGCAACCGCTTCCTCTTGCGGCAACGCGGTACTGCCCTTCCCGCCGCTTTCGGTATACGTCGCCAGAGCTAACTTCAGTTCATGCGCGATGCCCAGGTAGTCCACGACCAGGCCACCGGGCTTATCTTTGAAGACGCGATTCACTCGGGCGATGGCCTGCATCAGGCCGTGCGGCCCGTCGGTTGCTGAACCCGTCATCACAATCTTCATCACAATCGTGGGCACGACCGGGAAACGCGCCAGCCTGGCTACGACCAATGGCAGCAGCGCATCCTCGACAGTGGGAACGGAATTCACAGTGCTGCCGAATGGCAGTGGAACCACACCTGTAACCGTCAACCTAGCCGTGGCGCCTACTCCCAATTCGAACGTGAACCAGGCGGTCACGCTGACTGCTACATTTGCAGGCAGTCCAACCCCCGTGCCCACAGGGACCGTCGACTTCTACAACGGTTCAATCGCTCCAGCCAACTTGATTCCCGATTGTACCCCAGCCGCCAACCCGGTCCCCGTGGACGGGACTGGAACTGCGACATGCACTACGTCTTCGCTCACTGCGCCCAGCGCTTCCCTGGTCGCCGCGTACTCAGGAGATGGCACGTACCTTGGCGAAGACTCGAGCGTTGTGGCGCAGACCGTGGCCCAGATTTCTCCCAACCTCACTTTCCTGGCGACTGCGCCATCAAGTTCCACGAGCGTGAACCAGGCGGTGACCTTCTCCGCTGCCCTTGGCGCTGTGGCCTTTACGCCGATCACTCCCACGGGTTCGGTCAACTTCACCGTCGGCACCGCCCCCGCGACCACGATCAGCGGCTGCGGTACGCAGGCGTTGGCTCTGGTCGCCGGAGCGTGGACCGCGACCTGCACAACTTCGTCTCTGGCGCCTGGCGCCAACCAGACGATTGGAGCCGTCTATACGGGCGACACTAACTTCGCGACGGCTACCGCGCCTACGATCACCCAGACCATTACCGTGACCGCCGTCAATGTGACCGTTGGCACCAGCCCGGCAGGGCTCCTCGTTTCGGTAGATGGCGGCGCTCCAACGGCGGCCCCGCTGGTCGAAACCTGGAACATCGGCTCGTCGCATACCATCGCGACCACCTCGCCGCAAGCCGGCACGACAGGCGTGCAGTACGTCTGGAATAGCTGGTCCGACAGTGGCGCTATTTCGCACAGCATTACGGTGCCTTCAACCGCTGCCACCTACACCGCCAGCTTCACCACGCAATATCAGCTGACCACGCAGGCTTCGCCGTCTGCCGATGGTTCGGTCACGGCGCCGACCTCCGGCGGCTACTACGCCGCGGGCGCATTGATACCCGTGGTGGCAGCTCCCGCCAGCGTCGGCTACCTGTTCAACGACTGGACGAGCACCGGGGGGACGTTTGTCTCGCCCACCTCGCCCAGCACCAACTTCACCATGCCCAGCGCCGCCACGACGGTGACCGCGAATTTCGTGGTGAACAACGTCGCCGTCACCCTCGACACCTCGCCGCAGGGATTGTTGGTGAGCGTGAATGGCGGCACGCCGCAAGCGGCGCCTCTCACTGTGCCCTTGCAGGTTGGGAGCCAGCAGACGATTGCCACTAGCACGCCGCAGGGAACAGGTGGCACACAGTACACCTTCGTGAGCTGGTCGGATGCGGGAGCGATTTCGCACACCATCACAGTTCCGGCGACAGCCACGGCCTATACCGCCTCGTTCAGCACCTCGTATTTGCTGACCACGGGCGTGAGTCCGAGCGGCGGCGGGACGGTTGCACCGGCCACCGGATATCAGGATGCAAACTCGACGGTGCCGCTGACGGCAACGCCGGCCGCGGGCTACGTCTTCTCCAGTTGGATCGGCCCGGTGGCCAGCGCCAGCAGCGCCTCGACGACCGTCACCATGAGCGCGCCGGAGACCGTAACCGCAAACTTCATTTCCGCGCTCACCGTGTCTCCGTATCCTTCTTACAGCTTCGGCACGGTGTATCTGGGAACCCTCACCACTGAGAACTTCACGGTGAGCAACACTGGAACTACGCCCATCACCATGAACGGTCCGTTCATTTCGATACTACAGGGAGGGGACTCTGAGGAATTTGTGGAAGTCGATGAGTGCCCGAAGTCGTTGCCAGGCGGGAGTCACTGCACGATTTCGGTTACCTTTGTCGCCGGTCCGTTCTACTCCCCGCAAACCGCGATCTTGAGCATTATGGACAATGCGCCAGGCAATCCGCAGAAGGTCACGCTGACCGCGACGGTGATCGATCCTCAGGCCAGCTTCACCCCCCGCAGCCTGAGTTTTGGCAAGCAATCGGTGGGGACCCCGACGACCAAAACGGTGACGCTCAAGAATACGGGCGCCACCACGCTGTCGAATATCAGCATGACGGTGACGGGCACGAATGCAGCGGAATTCACGCTCACGCCCAGCTCGACTTGCGGGAGTTCGCTCGCATCCGGCAGCAGTTGCACGATCAGCGTGACCTTTGAGCCTGTCGCCAAAGTTTCGTACTCGGCGACGTTGCAAGTTACCGACAACACGCAGTCGGGCGAGCAGACGGTGCCGCTGTCAGGAACCGGCCACTAGGGGTGCAGGGGATGGACGGGCGGGCCCCAGGTTGCTAGAAACCCTGGGGCCATTCTCATCCCGAGAGAAAGTTCCAACCGATGAGGGCACAGGCGAGAGACAAAACGCAACCACCGCAATACGAGTCCTTTATTTGCACCCAGGCCAGTTAGGAATTCCTAACCGCCGCCGTGTTCTGGTTCCCGCACACTGCTATCCGCTTCTAAAGCGCTGAGCGAGGGAAGGGACGCTGCCCCTTCCCTCGCGCACCCATCCCCAAAACCGCCCTGCAACGGTCTCCAAACTCCAAATTACTCTTGGATTTGAACCCTGCCTCCGCTTCGCTTCGGACAATCTCGCTTGACGATTCCGAACACTTACTCCACAATCACCATGCCAGCGTCGCTTCGCTCCGACTGATGTTCGCTTTCGCTCCAGAACGCCGTTCGGCTTCCTTCCGGAATCGATGTTCACCTTCACCGGAATACCCAATTAGAGCTTCCGCTGCCCAGTCGTGAATGCCGGGGCCTACGTAACACGCGTGTCGCTCAGCACGTAGGAGTTTTTCAACCAGAAGTTCCTGATTCACTGTTGTGAAGACGGGCTCTGGCCTCACGCGTCGCCACCTCCGGGCATAATTAGAGCTTTTGTGCCGCACAGGCGCAACCTGACACACTATGCAAACGATGTAAATCAGGTTGCTCGCCAAAACGTATCACACGGAAGCGAGCTCTTGTTGGAGTTGTCGCGCAAATCCCAAGCTCCAGACCTCGAAGGCCAATGCAGATCTTGAACTCCAGACAGTCTGACCACCGCCTTCGGACCTCGTACGGTTTGCCGCTTTTCGAACATCCAGAACCCAAAGATCAGTGCCTATTTGGTCGTGATCTCCCCCAGCGGCCTGAAGCCCATCCAGCCGGTCTCCGATTCGAGCTTTTGGAGGGTACCATTACCATATGGCGGCGGGTAATTGCCAATCCAAAAGCTCCTGAAGGCCACATCCTCGTCAACGTCGGTTCCGGCATATGGTGCCCCGGGGAAGCTGAGTGTTCCGACGTTGAGCGAGTCGTACCCGCAGCCACCGGGGAAGGTGGTGAAGCAACTATCGGTTCCAGGCGACCCAGTCGGATTGTAACCGGAGTGCGTGGTGTTGAACGCGACTGTCCAGATCACTTTATCGGGAAGCGTGATATTCGAAGGGAAGTTGAACGTGAGCACCTTCACGATTGAGTACTGGCACCCGCCTGCGCCACCCTTGGCGAGAGGGTTGAACCACTGCGAGCCGTCTTCGGCCCCGGAACCGGATACATTACCGGGGCACTTCACCGCGTCCGCTGAAGGCCGGTAAGGGATGGTGAAGGTCGGGGTCACGTGCGCGATCTCCCCCCCCGGGATACACGCGCCTGCGTGGCAGTCATCCCCTGTGTAGATCGTCGCTGTGATCGGAACGTCGAAGGTATCCCCCGAGTTCGTCACGCAGGGGTCGGTCGTGCCTTTGCTCCAGTTCCCCTTCACGCTGCATCCATAACTGTTGAACACCACGTTCAGCGAAACGAGTTCCTTTGCGGTACCCGCGAGCCCCACTTCGTCTCCGAACTCATTGGTGGCGGTACCCTCGAAGGCCTCGCTGGGCGGTCCACAATTGACCACCCCGAAAGGTATCGCGTTGTAGGCGACGGTGGTATCACCAAGGTTACAAGCCAACGCCGGATTCGGTTTGACGAAGCAGGTGGGCGGGCTGCCGCCGTAGAAGCTGGCGCACACCGTGGGGTCGGCGATATGGAGAAGGATGGTCTGGTCGGTCGGAACGCCGCTGCTCCAAGTCGCGGTCCCCATTGTCGTGCCCGTCCCGTTGAGCTCGATGTTGCTCTTGTTGCCGCCCGGCCGAACGAACGCGAAGGCCTTGGGGCCCTTTCGGATGAGCCAGGCGCTCCCGTCCGCACCCATCGCCTGCACGGTGATGCTGTTGGGCTGCGTGCTTACATACACGCAGTATTTGACCAGGCCGGGCACTCCGTTGACCGGGTTCTCGGTCGTAAGCGAGGCGAAGAAGTACGTGGCGGTGTTGCCGCTGGTGGCGAAAGTAGCCGTGACGTTGCTGGCAGCCTTGAAGGCCGCTAGCCCGCTACTTGGGCAGCCGCTGCTAATCTCGGACTTGGCAAGAGCTGGCAGGGTGAACAGGCACACGAGCGTTAGTAAGCAGATTAATCTTTTCATCATCAATCTCTCCTCTTAAATGATTTGAATGATTGGGTTGACGCAAAGCGTTTCATGAGACTCCTTTTCGTCTCAAAGCTAGTGCGTATCTAGGAGCTGGGCCTACCTAAATAGGGCGGGTTTCGTCGAACTAAGGGCTGCTCTATTGAGGCTTCGAACTTCACAAAAGCTTCAGACCGCGCATACGACTCTGCAAGACATGGCATAATGCTCGCCCTCGTCGTCAACAGTTTCCGCCAGCCCATTGATTCGTGAATCGGAGTCTTCATGCGGTTGCCTCTTCTATTTTTGTGTTTTGTTTAGAGGGTAACTTGACGCATCGGAGATCGTCTGTGATCGGGGATCATCGTGTTTGTGATGAATCTTTGCCCTCCGTGCCGGAATATCGGCACTCTAGTCAAGAAGGTGAACAGCAGTCGGAGCTTTTTTCTTGCAGGCGCCCAGCATCAAAATGCTCGCCAAAGCTGTTGCAAGAGCAGCGCCCTCAAAACCTTATTTTGTGCTCAGCCCTGAACTTTTTGTAGTCAGTCCACGACACGTTAGCGTGCCACAAGTCCTTCTGTCCCAGCACTTCGGCAGTAATCCTTTCCATAACCGGCAACAGGATGGGCGACTCTAGTCCCTCCAACTTGATCCAGTCATAGTAGATAGCAGTCTGGACTAACTTGGTTAGACAGCTGTCAGGCGGGCGCATTTCAGTGAATACCGACAATACATTGAAGTCCTTGTCTGTTAAAATCTGCTCAAAGCAGACGACCGAACCTTTCCAGCCTTGGTGCCCTCCGCCGAAAAGCGGAGTTCCTTGTGAATACTCTTCCCAATAGCAGCGGTCGTCTTCGGCGGCGGACTTAAAAGTGAACAGATAATGCTCGTTCACGGAGCCTTGGAATACCCAAGGATTATCTGCTATTTCGCCCAGCGTGTCCGTCCAGTCGGATTGCGTCCAGACACCGTGCTTCTGTATGGGGAAGGAGCTGGTTGGCTTACCGAGCTTGCCATTCTTGCGTATCTCTCGATAGGTCTGCTGACCGTCGCCGATAGACAACTCATGGCATAGGGACTTCTGTGTCCCCTGCACCAGGCACTGCTTGGTAACAAAGTTGACCATTAGTTCGGAAGCAGCCTCCGATTTGGCGCGCAATTTAGCAACTGAGTTCGGCACCTCGCTCGGGACCGCTGAAAGTTCTGGTATTACCGGCGAAGTGTCTTCAGGCAAATCGCTTTCCTGGTACAGCACAGAAGGCGTTTGTACGGGCTTCGGCTCTTCTTCTGGTATGTCATTGAAGATAGCGGAACCCAGAACCGGATCTAACTTTACCAACGCTTTCGCAATAGTCCTAACTGGAAGGGCGACGGACGCTGCTAAGTTGCCGCTGCTCAATTTTAGTGCGCCGGTAAATACAATCATTCCTAGCAGGTTTCCCCGCTCGTCAAGCACGGCACTGCCGCTGGTCCCGGGCTTTACATAAATGTCCAGAACCAAGTTCTCATTCAGTTGGGTTTGGCCAATGACTAAAGGCACGTTCGAGCCAATTATGCGTGCCTTTTTCGTTTCGAATTCGTGGCCGTCATAGCCAGCAACGGTTACCTTCTGTCCTACGTAGAACTTGTATGAATATGGAACACCCGACTTATGAGGGACTGGTTTCTTCGTGTAGACGAACGAAACGTCATTCGCTATGTTGTAAGATAGGGTTTTTTTTGACTTTTCCACCGGTACGTCAGACTTGTTCGCATCGCTTTCGTTGGCAAGCGATAATATCTTTTCGGTGTGTCCGCTGGCAACTCTCAAGGTCGCCCGGCCTGCTAACATTTGGACGTGGTAAGCCGTGGCAACGACGGAACAGCCCTGGTTGATACAAATGCCGCTACCTTGTACATCTACACCTTTTAGCATCGGAAACGAAAAGCGAACGGTTGAACGATGAACGCCAACAAGGTGGTCTCTCGTGTCGTCCGCAGGCGCTTCGGCAGACACCACGGCAGCTGAAGCGTACATCAAGACGAGGAGAACCAGGAGTCCCGGCCGAGTGTGCCAATGCGCCAACATCGTTGTTGATTAGTTCCATCGGCGAACACGTGGGCACTCCTCAATTACCATGGTCACTTTGGGAGGCAGTGTCCAAGAGTTTGGCGTGCGCGCTATCACGAAGGACACGTGGGGAAGATTCTGGTCGGTCTGGGTTGGAGTCACCAGCGACCTGTGGGCCGAGCGCGGGCACGCAACCAGGAGCAGATCCAGCACTGGAAGAAGAGCTTTCTGCTGCGGCTTCCCAAGGTCTGGAATCGTTCGCGATGGCCCAGAATGTTCTTTGCCGCTACTTGCCCCTGCCGCTCAGCCACCGCCTAGTGCTCTACCCGAATTTGCTCCCCCAGAATGCGGATCGGGCCACCGCGCAACGTCGCCTGCTGCGAAGCGGAGCGCCAAGGAGCTAGCCGACAATCGCAGTTCACCGCGCGTGAGGCAAAGGAAGAGAAAAGAACAGGTTTATCTTCGTGGAAGCATACAAGAAACACTATGAACTTTTTTTGCCGTCGCCGTGCACTACCCCGAGATTACGGGCAAACTGCTTGTAGAAAGGAGACTCTTATGGATCGCTATGCCGATGCAACGAACGAGCTCCCGGTTCGGTCGGCGGCTGCGAGACCATCACCGGTCGGGATGGTTTCTGGTGGTGCAGAACAACAGGTTGGAACGCTTGAAGGTATTCTCCGAATGTTAAGCAGCCTTTGGCGGCGCAACCCACCGAAGATGGCTTGATCGATTTGGGCCTCTAGCTCTTGTCGAAACCGCCTTCTGACGGCAGTCTGCTGAAGCCAGACCAAGAGTGCCCCCAAGCCTACCCCCAATAGCAGAATACCGAGTGCTTGCGGAACATTCATTCAACATTCTCTTCAAAGAAGGTGAGCCGACTTCTCAATTCAACGCACCGCACCCAACCGAGGATGCACGTGAAGTTCCGAAATAGTGCGAAAGATACACATGTGAAAACTCCTCTGTTTGTAACGTGTTCGGTGATCGAATGCACAGCTCTTTCTCGCTGCTGGCATGCCTGCCATTTGGCAGTCCTGCCGATTAGCCGGCACCTTGGCAGCCGGTTCTATTTACTTACCCTATTCGGGCCGGGGACGCCCGCCCGGAACGAAGCGGCTAGGCCCCGATCGCGATTGCTCGCGAACGCAACCGCATGGGGGGAATCACGAGCCCAAACGGTGGATGCAGACGAAGTTGGAATGCACTGAGAGGAAGCGTTTCTGCGCCAGCACACGCCGACAATGTTCTTGAGATCGCTTCTCAGGATCGGAATAGAAGGCCAAAGCGGGACAGTGATCTCTCTCCGTTCACGGAGAGATTTCCAGCCATCGCCGTTTATCAAACTCAAACCAATCGGTCTTCTCCGACAAGGTCGAATTGTCGAATCGTCTGTCTTTCGACAAAGTCGACACCAGGACACTGAGATCCTAAGGCAATGTTTTCTGTGGTATAGCTGTTTTCTGACGTGGAATAAGACGTGCAATGTGCCGGATGGTAAAAGCGAAGCGGAGCAACGGTCGATGAGTGCGATCTTCCGACGCGAACTCGTCTCAGTTTAATCCGGACGAACTCCTCCCTCGCGTTCTGAAAGCACCGTCTGACACGCTCCCCACGCGGGAGCGTTACAGTGTCTGGTGGGGTGCGTGACTCTTGTGGCGACGCAGACTGCCAGACACTGGAGGATGTATTCATTAGGATGCACTGCGCACAATTAGGCGATATCTCGGAAAATCATAGGAAAGGAGAGGGCTATGTTCGCTCGCTCTGTGGAATGTCAAGCAAAGGATGGCAGCGGTGTGCAAATTAGCACCAAGGTGGCGAACGATGTGCTGCCTATTCTGCAGGAACAACCTGGCTCTGTCGACTTTCTCGCTCTTTCCGACAAGACCAACGCCGAAAGGCTGGGCAAGAGCGTTCCGGGTACCTTGAAGGGCGAGGACGTGGAATTCCTCTCTCGCGTCGCACTGATGGGAGCGCTTGCGCTGGAGAGGGACAGGGCCCATCGCGCCTTTGAGGAACAGCAGAGCCTGGTCGCCATCAGCCGTGAACTGAGTTCCAGTCTGGAGTTGGAGAAGCTGTTGCCGATCATTCTTTCTAGCCTTCGGAGCATCGCGCGCTACGACCGCGCCGTCCTGTCCCTGCTGGACGAGGATGGCAAGAGTGTGCACCTGTATGGAGATGCTCTGGAATGGGAGTCCTTCCTTAACCACGGAACTACGGTTCCGCTCAAGCAATCACTCTCGGCGCGGGCGATCCAGACGCGAAATGTCGCACTCCTCACCGCAGACGATTTGCGCGACGTGAGCGAACCCCTGGCGAGAGCTATGTATGAAGGCGGGGTTCGGTCGGTTTGCAGCGTGCCCCTGGTCGCGGGCAATCGGATCTGGGGGGCACTGAATCCGAGTAGCATGATCGAGAATGCTTTCGGCCCGTCGGATGTTGAATATCTGCAGCAAGTAGCCACGCAGATCGCCACTGCGCTCCAGAATGCGCACGCCTATCGCGAGATCGCACAACTCAAGGAACGCCTCACCCAGGAAAAGCGATATTTGGAGTACGAAATCCGGAGCGTGAACCGGTCCGACGATATCGTGGGCAACAGCCCGGCCTTGAAACGTGTGCTGGACTATGCTGCCATCGTCGCCGACACCGATTCCACTGTCCTTATCACCGGCGAAACCGGGACGGGCAAAGAGCGCATCGCCCGCTTGATTCACAGCATGAGCCGGCGCAAGGACCGCAACTTTATCAAGCTGAACTGCGCCGCCATTCCCACGGGACTGCTGGAAAGCGAGCTGTTCGGC
>Ga0187876_1000923_pt1 | contig 27555 bp, 16 predicted proteins | sample June2016WEW_17_4_FD_133000 | JGI IMG/M metagenome (GOLD analysis project Ga0187876, IMG submission 133000) | Peatland microbial communities from SPRUCE experiment site at the Marcell Experimental Forest, Minnesota, USA - June2016WEW_17_40 | ecosystem: Environmental > Terrestrial > Soil >...
CCCGGGCCCACGGTCCTCTGGCGCGGCTTCCAACACCTGATGGACCTCACCGCCATGTATCAAGTCTTCACCGCGCAGCCAGCTCATTTCCTGGCTCCCTAGATGTGGGTAAGGCTAAGGGTTTTAACCCGGGGAGCCTCACGGCTGACCTAGCGTGGACTTTAGTCCGCCCCGCTCGGCTATAGGCGTCAGCTTGTACCAATCGTGGCCCCACTCGAGGTCCACGTTCACCGGCACCGAGAGCGGCAGCGCCGTCGCCATCGTGTCCCGCACCAGCTCTGCCGTCTCCATCAGCTCAACTTCCGGCACCCGCAGCAGCAGCTCGTCGTGCACCTGCAAGATCATCTTGCCGTGCAACCCCGAAGTGGCGAGGCGCTGACTCAGTCTGATCATGGCGAGCTTTATCATGTCGGCTGCTGTACCTTGGACAGGCATGTTGATCGCCTGCCGCAATGCTTCCTCACGTACCGACCGATCTCCGGCGTAGAGACCCGGCAGGTAGCGCCGCCGATTGAGCATGGTTGAGACGTAGCCCTGCTGGATCGCTTGCGCCTTTATGCCCTCCATGAACGCATAGAGGCCGCTGTAGGTGGCGTTGTAATTGTCGATAAAGGCTCGGGCCTCGGCTTGGCTGACTCCTGCGCGTGGCGCCAAACCAAAAGCGCTCAACCCGTAGATGATGCCGAAGTTGACGGTCTTGGCCAGGCGCCGCATCTCCGGCGTGACTGCCTCGAGCGGGACGTTGAACACCAACGACGCAGTAGCCGCGTGAATGTCCGCGTCGCGCCGGAACGCGTCCACGAGCTTCTCGTCCTGCGATAGGTGCGCCACCACGCGCAGCTCAATTTGCGAGTAGTCCGCGGCCAGCAGGACACAGCCGGGCTCACGCACCACAAAGGCACGCCGCACTTTCTGGCCGAGCGCGGTGCGAATCGGGATGTTCTGCAAGTTGGGCTCCGACGAGGAGAGCCGGCCCGTAGCGGCGATGGTCTGGTTGAAACTGGTGTGCACGCGGCCGGTGCGAGGATTGATCAGCGCCGGCAGCCCCTCGACGTACGTCGAGCGCAGCTTGGTGAGCTGGCGGTACTCGAGAATCAAATCGACGACCGGATCTTGCCCCCGCAATCGTTCCAGCACATCGGCATCCGTGGAGTACCCCGTGGTCGTGCGTCGTCCCGGCGAGAGGCCGCGTTCGCGAAACAGCACCGCCTCGAGCTGCCTGGGCGAGTTGAGGTTGAAGGGGTGCCCCACCAGCTCGATGATCTGGCGCTCGATCGCCACGAACTGATCTTGCAGCTCAACTGACATGACACGCAAGAAGTCCACGTCGAGGTCGACACCCTCGATCTCCATCGCTGCCAGCACGGGCACGAGCGGCATCTCCACGTCGCGGAAGAGCTCGAAGAGGGCCTTATCTCGCAGCTCGGGCTCGAGCAGATGCCGCAGCCGCAAGGTGAGATCGGCGTCCGCAGCCGCGTATTTGGCAGCGTCGAGTATTGGCACGTCGGCCATCGTGCGCTGGTCACGGCCAGAGCCGATGAGGCTCTTGATGGGGGTCATCTGAATGCCGAAGCGGACGGCCGCTTGATCCTTCAGCCCAAGACCGCGCTGCGCGGGATTGAGCAGGTAGGCGGCGATCATGGTGTCCCACGTTACTCCGCGCATGGGGAGACCGTGATTGATGAGCACAGTCAGGTCGTACTTGATGTTGTGCCCGATTTTCGCCGAGGATTCATCCTCCAGCCACGGTCGCAGTCCCTCTGCGATACGTGCCAGAGGCAGCTGCGTACCCTCCTTGTGTCCAACCGGAATGTAGTAGCCAAGCCCCTCGTCGCACGCCAGCGCGATACCCACGAGATCGGCCCGCATGGCATCCGTGGCAGTGGTCTCGACGTCCAGCACCCATTCGCGACGCTGACCGAGCCGGCCAATGAGCGCCTGAAATGCCTCCTCCGTGTCGATGACGAACGCTTCAGTGGGCACTGCCTCGGGCTTGGCGGCTACCGCGACCGGAGACGTACCGGTGTCTTCCTCGACGTCGCCGGGCGCGGCAAGCTCAGCGCTCTCGCTCCCGACTGCCTCGGCACTTGCACCACCTGAGAGGGCTGCGCCGCTCAACGTGGTGCTGGCCAGGGCCTCCATGGCCGGCGCGGCAACCGCCGGAACGGCAAGCTCCGCGAAGAGCCCCACGTTGAACGGCTGCGCGACCGCCGGAGGGGGCGGGGTGAACCGGGGCTTCTTTGGCGCGCCGGGCAACCGGTCAATCAAGCTGAAGAACTCGAGCTCCGTGAAGAGCTTGAACACCACGTCGTGCTGATAGCCCGCAAGGCTGGCGCGCCCCAAATCGAGCTCGATCGGAACGTCCGTGACGATTGTTGCCAGGAACTTGCTCGCGATCGCCTGCTCGCGCCGTCCCTGCAGTAGTTTCTGCATGCGTTCGGGCAGCTCCGCCACATGCTCAAACAGGTCCTCTACGGTGTGGAACTCGGCCAGCAGCTTTGAGGCGCTCTTATCGCCAATGCCCGGCACTCCGGGAATGTTGTCCGACGTATCGCCGACCAGCGCCTTGTAGTCCGGAATGAGGTGGGGTGGCAGTCCATACCGCTCGACCACCGCGTGCTCGTCGTAGAGCGCGACGGCTCCCGGCCCGCGCGCTGGGGTCAGCACGGTGACATAGGGACCCACGAGCTGCACGGTGTCGAGGTCGCCGGACAGAATCAGGGCGGAGATTTCGGCCATCGACGCCTGGCGCGCAAGCGTCCCGAGCACGTCGTCGGCCTCAAAGCCGGGCACCTCATAGATTGGGAACCCAAATGCAGAAACGAGCTCGCGGACGCGCGCCATTTGCCGCACGAGGCCATCTGGCATGGGCGGGCGATGCCCTTTGTAGTCGGCGTAGCGGTCGTGACGAAAAGTCGGTAGCGAAAGGTCGAACGCCACGGCCACATGCGTCGGGGCTTCGCTTTGCAGCGTCTTCAGCAGCACCGAGGCGAAGGCGTACGTTGCGTTCGTCGGCTCGCCGGCCGACGTACTCATCTGAGAGTTCTCGGTGGCGTGGAAGGCGCGGTACAGTAGCGCGTGGCCGTCAATCAGCAGCAGCTTCGTCACCCGCGGTCCCCTCTCCTACACCCCACTCTGTGAGTGCACGCCTCCTCGAATGGTCACCGCTTCTACCGCCTCGGCAAAGATGGCAGTTCCTTCGTCCAGCTCGGCTGCGCTGATGTTGAGCGGCGGAATGAAACGAATGCAATGCTCGTGCACGCCGCAGGTCAGCAGCAGCAGACCGCGCTCGAGTGCGTTCGCGCGTACCGCTTCAGCCGCGACACCATCGGGTGAGCCATCGGCATGTACGAACTCCACGGCCACCATCAGGCCCAAGCCGCGCACCTCTCCAATTGCCGGACATTCCGCCTGGAGCGCCCGCAAGCGCGCCTGCAAGCATGCGCCCATCAGCGCCGCATTCTCGATCATCCCCTCGTCGCGAATGGCATCGATGGTGGCACACGCCGCGGCGCAGGAAACCGGATTCCCGCCAAAGGTGGTGCCATGCGCGCCTGGTGCCCACTTTTCCATGAGATCGCGGCGACTGCTCACGGCGCCGAGTGGGAAACCGGAGGCAATCGCTTTGGCCATCACCTGGATGTCCGGCACCACCCCTGCATGCTGCGCGGCCCACCATTTGCCCGTGCGGCCAAACCCGCACTGCACCTCGTCGAAGATCAGCAGGATGCCGTAGCGATCGCAGATCGCGCGCAGCCCCTGCAAGAACTCGGCAGGCGCCGGGATATAGCCGCTCTCGCCCTGCACCGGCTCGATCAGCATGGCGGCCACATTGTGCGGATCGATCACCCGCTCGAACATGCTCTCCAGGTAGTTCAGGCACGCCGTGCAGCAATTCTCAGGTGCGTGGCCCAGCGGGCAGCGGTATGGGTGCGGGAACGGCACCAGGTAGGTCGAGGGCACGAAGGGCTCGTAGCCCTCGCGATAGCGTACCTTCGAGCTGGTGACACTCGCGGCACCCATGGTCCGACCATGAAACCCGCCCTGGAATGCAATGACGATGGGCTTGCCCGTCACGTTCTTGGCGAGCTTGAGCGCCGCTTCAACTGCCTCGGCACCGCTGTTGGCCAGGAACGATACGTCGAGGTCGCCCGGCGTGATCTCGGCCAGCTTCGCGGCCAGCTCGATATTCGGACCGTAATGCACGGCGCTGGCCGAGGGATGCACGAGCTTGTCGATCTGCGCCTTGGCGGCTGCAAGCACCTTGGGGTGCGAGTGTCCGGTGCTCACCGAAGCGATACCCATCACGAAATCGAGGTAGCGCCTGCCCCCGGGCGCGTACAGGTAAGAACCCTGACCACGCTCGACAAACACATCCGTCGTGCGGTGCAGGACAGATGCCAGGTGTCGTTCCTCGAGGTCGCGCAACCGGGCAACGTCGACCGGATACTCGGTATCCACAGGTATGCTCCTCTCCCATCGCCCATGATCGCCCTTTGAGCAATGGCGCAATTGGCTCTGCCGGGTCCTGGCGCCGCACTGCTGCTGCAGCGTTCGACAACCGGGCGTCAGGCGACCGTGGCCGCGGGCCCAATCTTCAGGGACCCAGGCCAACAGTCTCAGTGTACTGAGAGCGCTGAGAGGGCCGCAAATCCCATGGGTCTATGGTGTCGATGCCGGTGCCGCGCACCTTCAGGCGCTGAGCGGCACCGTTTCGTCGAGGTTGCGAATGCTCAGTCCTGGCACCGCCATCACCTCCTACGTGCAGTGCTAGCGGCGGGCTAGCCCTGACCGAAGTAGTGTCGCCGCTTGACCCAGGCCTCGCTACGACGGTGTGCTCGTCGCGGTGTCCTGCCCCATGACGATGACAGCATCGCTTGGCGATGGTGAGTCGCTGCTGGTAGCCGTGTCGCCCGGATCGGCCGGACTGCCGAAAGCAACGGGCGTCTGCGTCGGCGAGGGCGCCCCGGTGGCCGTGAGTGCAGGTATGGGCGTGCCCGTAGGCAGACCGAGCGTGGCGCTCGCAGTCGCCGTCGCCGTGGTGGTGATGGTCGCCGATGGCGTGATCGTAGGGGAGGCCGTGGCCGTGGGCGTGCTGCTGGGAAGGAGCGGCGTCCATGTCGGCGTGGGGGTGCTGGTGCTGGTGCTCGTGACGGCGATCGTACTCGCGGCGGTGATCGTGGGGGACGGCGGCACAAGCGTGGCGGTCGGGGCGGCCGGCGAAGGATACCGCGTCACCGCCACCACGGCGGCGTATGTCCGCGAGGGCCGCGCTGCGGCTCTCGTGGGACTGGGGGTAAAATAGGCTGTGCTGCTCGGCCGGCGCGACGCCCGCGAGGCGGAGGCATGGCGCGGAGGGGGAGGGACCGTGAGCAGTATGGCGGCGCCCGGCCGTTTCGAGGCGCGGAGGCATGCAGTAGGATTGACCCAGATGCCCTCGAACCGCACGCCAAAGTGGAGGTGCGGACCAGTGCTATTGCCCGTGTTGCCGGACAGCCCGATCTCCTGTCCTGCGGCGACGACCTGGCCGGGCTTGACCAGGACGCGCTCGAGGTGCCCGTACAGCGTCTGTAGGCCATGGCCGTGGTCGATCAGCACGCGATTGCCAAAACCGCTTGGATCCCAGCCTGCAGCCAGCACCCTGCCGGCGGCGGCCGCGCCCACGGGTGTGCCCCTGGGCAGGCCGTAGTCCAGGCCGGTGTGGAAGTGCGGGTAGCCATCGTAAGACGGCTCGATACGCAGGCTGGTGGGACCATACGGCTGCGTGGTGGGGTACATGCCGGCAAAAGGGAGGCGCAGAAGCGCACCCGGCAGCACCTTGCCGGGAAGGAGTACGGGCAGACTCTTCGCTGGTGCCGGGGCTACAGCGGTGGGACTGCAGAGATCCACCGCGCGTGAGGCCTCGGGGGCAGGCGCTGCCGGCGGCGCCTGCGAGTAGCAGGAGGCATCAATCGTGATGAGAAGCCCCAGGACATGGTGAGACAGGCGATCGGCCCGCGCGAAAGCGAGGTCGCTTTGGGTGTCGCCGAGCAGCTCCAGCGTGGGTGTCGATCGCTGCCCGCTTGTCTCAACTCGGTGCAAGACGGCGACGCCGATCGCCGGCGGCATGGTCACAGTGCTGGCCGAAGCTGCAGTCGTGGCGGCCTGCGGCTGAGCGACGCGCGGGGCGGACATGCCGGCAGTATGGAGCGACGCCCCGCGGAAAGCCTGTGCGAACCCGGGCGCCGGGCACGCGGGGCAGAGCGGCGGACTCGCGCCCACCGCCCCGAGGAGCAGCAGCGCACCGGCGCGCCACACCCAGCGAGCGCGGTTGGTTCGGCGTCGCCGGTGCCCCGGCGCACGCATGACGGGTAGAGATCGAAAACGGGGACGCTCGCGCGTGGTTTCCCCATTGGTATCGCCCTGGTTCATTCATTCCATAGTCCTACATGCTGAGGCAGCTATGGTGCCCAGTGGTTGATAAGGGAGGGCATACTCCCCCTATCACCGCCCCCGCCGCTGCTGTCATCGGTACCCAATAGCCATTCAGCAGCCCGTTTTGCCCCATGGCCAGGAATTGGTCGTTTCGACACGCGAACGGTTCCCGGCATTGCACGACGTCCGCGTCGGCGGCCGTGCCTCGCAGGCGACCGGTATGCTATCCTAACCGAGTGTTTCGGTGACGCAACCGGCTGCCGCGCCAAATCAGCGCGAGGCGGCCGGCTGCAGCCACAGAACCTACGCCGTCGGCCGTCGTGCGGGGCTCTGAGCGGCCCCAGGAGGTACCTGTGAGCCCGCTGCATGACCTCACCATCACCCTGAGCCCACCACCGGACGATGCACCGCCCGAGGTGCTCGCGGCGTTCACGCTACACTCCGACGCCTTCGGCCCCGGCGCCGGCGGCGGTCTCCTAACCGACCCGCTCACCACCCCCGAGCGAGCCGACCTGCGCTGGTATCTCGAAGAGTACTGGCAGTGGCCGTTCGCCGAGTTCCTCACGCGCGGCAAACAGGTGGAGCAGCTGCTGCCCACTGTCGGCAAGCGATTCTATGCCACGCTCACCAGTACGGTAGAGACCGACCGCATCGTGCAGGCATGGTGCCAGAAAGTCGATCTGCCTCGACAGGTCAGCATCGTCGGCGACGTGCCCCGGGCGTTGAGCCTGCCCTGGGAGCTACTGCACGACGCGCAGGGCTTTCTCGCTCTGCGCACCCGCAATCCCGTCGCCATCGTGCGCCAACTCCCGCAGAGTGAGTCCAGCACCTACCTCGCGTCTTTCAAACCACCGCTCCGCATCCTGCTGGTCACCGCCCGGCCGGACGATGCAGGCTTCGTCGACCCCCGCACCATCGCCCGCGAGCTGGTAGGCGCACTTGCCTCCCAGGTGCAGGCCGGCGCCGTCGTGCTCGAGCACCTGCGCCCGCCCACGTTCCGCGCCCTGCAAGAGCGCCTCTCCCAGGACCCTCCCGTGCACGTGCTGCACTTCGACGGGCATGGAGCTTTCGACCAAGCATCTGGGAAGGGCATTCTAGCGTTCGAGCACGACGACGGCCGGCTGCACCCCGTCTCCGCCGAGGATTTGCGGCAGGTGCTGCAAGACAGCGGCGTGCAGCTGGCGGTACTCACCGCCTGCCAGAGCGCCCTGGGCGCGGCGGACGATGCCTTCAGCAGCGTCGCCACCCAGCTCATTGCCGGCGGCGTGCACGCGGTAATCGCGATGAGCGCCAGCGTGCTCGTGGTTACCGCCGCCGTATACGCCGAAGCGTTCTATCGCGAGCTGGCGGGAGGCGCTACGGTGCCGGTCGCGCAGGAGCGGGCACGGCAGGCCCTGCACGCCAAGCCCGAGCGGCACGTGCTGCGGCGCGGCCCAGCCGACGAGGGGCAGCCGGTGCAGCTGCGCGACTGGTGGCTCCCCCACTTCTACCAGCAGCGCCCCCTGCACCTCCAGCCCGAAGGCAAGCCCCCTGCCCGCCCCAAGAAGCAGCGCGCCGCGCCGCCCGCCCTCCTGAACGCGGACATGCCCGCCCCACCCCGCTACCGCTTCAGCGGCCGTGCCCTCGAGCTGCAGCGCTTGGAACGCTGGCTGCTGCAGGGGCGCCTGGCCGTAATCCACGGCTTCGGCGGCATGGGCAAGACCGCCCTTGCCCGCGAGGCCGCCGCTTGGTGGACCCAAACGGGCCTCTTCGCCGGCGCCTGCTTCGTCCCCTTCGAGCAGGGCGGCTCGACCGTCACGCTGCTGAGCGCCCTGGGCCACTACCTGGGATTGGCTGAAGCCGGCTACGACCCGCACGACCGCCTCGGCGCGCTCGCGCAGCTGGAGCCGGTCCTGCGGCAGCGACGTACCCTGCTGATCGCCGACAACCTGGAGACCATCATGCCTAAGGGCGAGGCGGTGCTGGCCGAAGACAAGCGCCGCCAGCTGTGGGACACTCTGCTGGCCCTCTCGGCAGCCGGAACCGGCGTGATCCTCACCACCCGCGACGTAGCATTCGGCGACGGCCGTCTAGCCCCAGGCGATCGCGTGGCGTTCCTGGAACTGGATGGCCTGCACCCCGACGACGCCTACGAGCTCGCCGGTCGCCTGCTGCGAGCCCTGGACATCGACCGTGCCCGCGCCCCCTACGCCGCCCTGCGCGAGTTCCTGGCCCTGCTCGACCACCAGCCGCTGGCCATCCAGCTGGTGCTGCCGCTCCTGCGAAACCTCTCGCTCCACCGGCTACGCGCCGAGTTCGCGGACCTGCTGCCTCAGTTTACCGACGACACGGAAACCGGGCGCAACCGCTCCCTGCTGGCCTCCCTTGAATACTCGCTCCGCCGCCTCACCGGCGAGCAGCGAGCGCTGCTGCCCCGGCTAGCGCCCTTCGAGGGTGGCGCTAGCCAAGACGACCTGCTCGCCATCGCCGAAATCCCCGCCGAGGCCTGGGCGAGCCTGCGCCAGGCGCTGGAGCAAGCCGCGCTCGTGAGCGTCGAGCGGGTGCACGAAGACGTGACGGTACCCTTCCTCCACTTCCACCCGGTGCTGGCGCCGTTCCTGCGCCGCCTGCCTGGCGCCGACGACCCTGTCCTCCAGGACCGCTTCGCCCGCCGCTACTACGCGGCAGCGAACTACTATTACCGGGAGGACAACCGTCGCCCGCACTGCGTGCGGGCGGTCGTGCAGCGCGAGCTGCCTAACCTACGCCGCGCGCTGAGCCTGCTGTTGGCGGCGGATGGCCGCGATGCTGCAGCCGACATGGCCAAAAGCATGGCTATGTTCCTGCAGTATTTCGGGCTCGGTCAGGAAACCGACGCGATGCAGCGGCGCGTGGAAGCTATGATCCGTGCGCCGGGTGTTCCCGCGGCGAGCGCCCTCACCGAAGCGGAGCGCCTGCACGAGTCTGCCCAAGCCGAACGCGAGCTCGATCAGGGACGGACGGATGCGGCCCGTGCACGCCTCGAGCGTCTGCTTGGCCGCGTCGAAGCCGGCCCCAAAGGAGCAGGTTATGGTCGTGGCTCGTTCGCACACTGCATGGTCCTGACTCGGCTGGGTTGCACCAACCAGCTGTCCGGCCGACCGCGCCTGGCTGAACGACAGCTACGTGAGGCGCTCGCCATTATCGACGCGCTCCTGGCACAGACTCCTGATGATGTTGATCGCCAGCGACACCGGGCAGTCGTGCTCACTGACCTGGGCGACGCGTACAGGGACCAGGGTAAGTACGCGGAAGCAAGGCACGCGTACGAGGAAGACCTGCAGTTGAGCCACCGGCTTGGCGACAAACGAGGGGCAGGCGTGACGTCTGGGCAGCTGGGCATGCTGGCGTTGGCGGAGGGAGACTTCCCAGCGGCGCGAACACTCTATAGGCAAGCACTTATGCTGTTCCAGGGCTTGCAGGAACCGGCCATGGAAGCCGTCGCCTGGCACCAGCTGGGCATGGTGGCGCAAGAGGAGAAGAAGTGGCCGGAGGCGGAGCGGTGCTACCGCCAGAGCGTGGCAATCAAGGAACGTGTGGGCGACAGGCACGGCGCCGCGACCACCTACCACCAGCTGGGAACTGTCGCGCAGTTGGCAGATGAGCCCGAACGGGCAGATAGGTGGTACAACCGGGCACTTGATCTGTTCAGGCAGGTACAGCCAAATAGTGCTGACGTGGCTGGGGCCCTGAACAACCTTGCCGGGCTACTGGCGGATGAAGTGCATGCCGGCCGCGCAGGCAGAGGACGCCTCTCCGAAGCGCGACGGCATGCCGAGCAGGCGCTCGCCATCTGGACGAGCCTCGACTCCTCGGACATCTGGAAGACATGGAACATCCTTGCCCAGATCGCCGGCATGGAGGGACGTCAGGAGCTAGTGCGAAAGTATCGAGCACGCGAGCGCGAAACCTTCGCCGCCTTCGCCGGCAACAGCCACGAATTCGACCGGCGGTTCGGGGACCTGATCCTCCCCCTCGCCGCCGCGGCAGCGAGCAACGAGAAGGCCCGAACGATGATCCAGCGCGATCTGCCCCACATGGAAGCTGCCGGCTGGCATATCCAATCGGCCGCCGAAAGGATCTTCGCCGGCGAGCGGGACTGGGAGGCACTGGTCGAGGACCTTGACAGGACCTCTGCGCTGCTGGTGCGCCGCGTTCTGGACGTCCTGGCACGGCCCGAGGAAGCGCAGGCGATCAAGGCCGCCGGCAAGCCCGAAGGAGACGAGCCTGCGGAGGCGCCCACACTCGAAGCCTTCGATCCGCTCCTGCAGGCCATCGCCGCCATCGCCCATGGCGACACGACCTACCTCACCGAGATCGAAGCAACACTGGCCCACGGAGAGACGAAGGGCTGGCACCTACAAGACCCCGCGCGGCGTATCTGGGCCGGCGAGCGCGACCCGCACGCGCTCACGGAGAGGCTGGACGAGCAGGACGCCGCCCTGATCCAACGGCTCTTGGGCATGATCGCCGCCAAGGGCACTTGAGCCGTCACGACACATAGCCGCCAATAGCATGGACGAAGGACAGCTTGCCGGCCAGAACGCGCAGGAGACGTCTATCGTTGGCCCACAACTCACAGGCGAGCAGCTGCGCGAGGGCCAAGTGGTGTGCATCGTACGCTGCCGGCAATCCTAACGTCTTTGCCAGGCGGAGCGCCTCTTCAGGCAACGTCTCCGGACTCAATAGACAGATGGGGCACGAAAGATTCTGTGCCGGAAGCGGCTGCACCTGGCCGGCAGTCAGATCACCGCGCCGTGTGCGCAGGTGCAGTAGGCTGGTCACCGCATAGGGGCAGCAGCGTTGGCGCCACGATTGTGGGTCAGGCTGGCAGTGCAGGGCTCGTTTGTAGACAGTTACAGGCCGTGGCTACGAGGCAATGAGGCAGCGGTATCTAGCAATTTAGCCTGTTGGCACTTATACTATTGCCATTATCAAGCATTGCAACGGTGTAACAAGACGCCGATGCTCGGGCATGACGAAAACCTATAGCGTTGGGAGTTGGCTGGATGGGACCTCTGGGCCGAGTCGTACTCACCGGACTATTGGCCATTGCCACATCGCTCGTCGTGCTGGCCAGGACCACCACCACCAACGTCTTCGCCGACAGCGTGCTGGCCACGATCAGCGGCCTGAGCGAGCCGCGCGGCATCGGTATCGATACCGGCCTGGACAGAATCTTTGTAGTCGAGCAAGGCAGCGATGACGTCAAAGCCTACGACGGGGCGACGGACGGTCTCCTGGGCACGATCGGCGTGGGGAACAACCCAGAAGTAGCCGCGGTAGACTCCGTGCATCACCTCCTGTTCGTAGCTAATCTGTTCAGCAACAGCGTCAGCGTGATCGATACGCAAACGCTCGCGGTCACCGCCACGCTCTCGACCTTCAGTGACCCGGGCGGCGTGGCCGTGGATCCAACCACCGAGCGGGTCTTCGCCGCCAGCACCGACACGAACACCAATGCGGGCGAGTTCCAGGTGTTCAACGAAAGCACCAACGCCCTGATCAGCACCACAGCGGCGGGAATCGATGGCGACGCGCTGGCCGTCGACACCAGTACTGGTCATGTCTTCATGACGGACGGAAACTCCAACACGCTCTTCGTCTTCAATGAGAGCGGCGGCGAGCTGGCCAACATCGCCGCCGGAACGGACACCTTCGGCGTGGCCGTCGACAGTGCAGCCAACAAGATCTATGTGGCCGATGCCGGCAGCAGCGACGTCACACCGGGCGTGACCGTGATCAACGGCAGTTCCGACACGCAAGAGGGCACCATCCTCGTCGGCTCGGACACCGAGGACGTGCGCTTTGATCCGGCGAGCAACGTGCTCTACGCAGTGAACACGGGAAGCAACAGCGTCAACCTGATCGATGCGTCCACGGACAGCATTCAACAGACGATCACGGTGGGTGGCTTTCCCCTCGCCGGCGAAGTGAACCCGGTAACCGACCTATTCTACGTGTCAAGCTTCGATGACGGAAGCGTGGACGTGATCGGGACCAGCCTGCCGGCCACTCCGACACCGACCAGTACGACCACGCCCACCAGCACGCCCACGGCCACAGAGACCAGCACCAGCACACCGACCAGTACGGCGACCGACACGGCAACGGACACTGCCACCCAAACGCCAAACGAGACGGCCACCGCTGCGACGAACCAGACCGCCACGGCTCAGGCCAACCAAACCGCTACGGCCGCGGTCAACGATACGGCGACCAGCAACGCCAACGATACCGCTACGGCGAACGCGAACGCCACGCTGACGGCCATCGCCAACGCCACCAGCACGCCAACCGCTACAAACACGGCTACGAGCACGGACACGGCCACCGCCACGGATACCGACACGCCGACGCCGAGCGACACCCCGACAGCCAGCGACACCCCTACGGACACCGCCACCAGCACGCCAAACGCCACCCAGACGGCGGCAGCCCAGGAGACGGAAACTGCGCAGGCCAACCAAACCGCGACGGCGAACGCCAACCAGACCGCGACCAGCAACGCCAACGATACCGCTACCGCGAACGCGAACGCCACGCTGACCGCCATTGCCAATGCCACCAGCACGCCAACTGCTACAAGCACGGACACGAGCACGGACACGGCCACCGCCACGGATACCGACACGCCGACGCCGAGCGACACCCCGACAGCCAGCGACACCCCTACGGACACCGCCACTAGCACACCAAACGCCACCCAGACGGCGGCGGCCGAGGAGACGGAAACCGCACAGGCCAACCAAACCGCGACGGCGAACGCCAACGATACCGCAACGGCGAACGCGAACGCCACCCTGACCGCCATCGCCAACGCCACCAGCACGCCTAGCGACACGTCAACGCCGACGAGCACTGCCACCAACACGCTCACGCCGACCAGCACGGCCACCAACACGCTCACGCCGACCAGCACGCCCACCAACACGCTCACGCCGACCAGCACCGTCACTAAGACGGCCACGTCGACGAGTACGGCCACTAGAACGCCTACGCCGACGAGCACAACCACCAGGACGGCCACCAGGACGCCCACGCCGACGAGCACGCCGCTTGCCTGCAGTTTCACATCAGTGCCGGCCCTCACCTCGGTGCCGGCGGGCTTCGGGAACGCGATTGCCTTCTTCACGGAGAGCGCCAACGCGAACATTACCAGCACGTTCGTCACGCAGGCGCCCACCTATCCCAGCACGGCCGTCCTGGGCGTGCTACAGTCGAACGGCACCATCCGGTTTACGAGCCTCAACGGTACGCTGGTGGGCGGCAACTATCAGTTCACCTTCAACGACGGCCCGGTAGGCATCGCGGCACTTGCCTTCAGCGTTCCGTGGAATGCCCATCTTGGCACGGTGTCGGTGAACAGCGTGGCGAATCAGGCGAGCTGCAAGAGCTCGACGAACTTCACCGTCACGAGCGGAGCTAGCAAAGTATCAGATGCCAATAGTGCGGTGAGTGCGCAAACATTGTCGTTCACTCTACCGGGCGGCATCGGAGTGCCCGCCTCCGTAACGACCTCTGCGACCGCACCGGTGCATTGTAGGATCACTCAAGAGGCCGGTCAGACCATCGATACGCTCTTCGTCACATTCCCCAACGGCCTGACGTAGTGTTCCTTCGCGCCGTCACCTGTAGGTCGTGTTGCTTGACACTGCGTGCAACTCGGGCGCACAGTGGGGAGAGACGTCGACCCATGTGGGCACCACAGCGACCTGGTTGACGGGGCCGGGTGCCCGGCGCCTGCCTACCCCCCCCTTCAGGCGTGAACCTGCCCCGAATCACCTCGTGCAGCTGCGTCTAAATCCACCCAAAGCCTTGATCACCGGCCTCATCTGCCTTATACTAGTACATATGTACTATTTCTCAGAGAGGAAGGAGCACACATGTCCACCAAAACCCGCACAGCCTCCGCAGCCATCGCCGCCCGCAACCGCGCCAACGCCCAGCACTCCACCGGACCGCGCTCCGCCGCCGGCAAAGCCGCCTCCTCCCGTAACGCCGTCAAGCACGGCCTGCTCGGCACCCAGCGCCTCGCCCTGCCCGGCGAGGACCAGGCTGCCCTGGATGCCTATCGCGACGACTACGTCGCCGAGCTCGGCGCCACCGGCATCGTCCAGACCGACCTCGCCGAACGCGCCTCCTTCCTTGTCTGGCGCCTCGGTCGCCTCGCCCGCTACAAGCGCGGTCTCCTTACCCCAGCCGATTCCTGCCCTGCCTCGCTCTCCGGCACAGTCCCCAGCCCCGCCCTCGACCCCGCCTACCGCGCCGCCCTGCAGGCCGACCTGGACGATGCCACCTACACCCTCGAACGCCTCCACTCCTGGGGACGCCTCCCCGCCGACCAGCCCCTCGCCCCCCGCTCCGCCACCGCCCTCCTCTCCCTCTACGCCTCGACCCTCGACCCTTGGGAGGAGGTCCTGCCCCTGCTCCCCGACGCCCAGCCCGGCCAGTCCCCCGCCGACTACTGCGCCGCGCCTCTCCGCACCGCCGGCGAGTGGCGCGACATCTATAAAGACCTGGTCCTGCGCTCCGGCGTCACCTGGCAGGCCATGAGCTGGGCCGCCATGGAGACGGCCAACGACGAGGTGGCGCGCCTCACCGCCCTCCTTGCCCCACCGCCCCCGCCACCGCCGGCACCACCACTGCCCGAGCCTGCTCTCCTGCCCAACCTCGACACCCTTGAACGCCTCGTGCGCTACGAGACGTGCCTCGCCCGCGAGCTCAGTCGCGCCCTGCGCGAGCTGCGCCTCCTCCAGGCTGCCGAGCGTCCCATTGAGCGCCAAACGAACCCAAGCGATCCCTCCGCCGTCGCCGCAGCGGCTTCTGCCTCAGTGGGCGCCGGCACGATTTCCCTGAATCTTCCGCGCCCTAGTGACCAAACGAACCCAGCCGTACTCAACCCGTACCCTCAAGTTGCGGAAACGAACCCACTCAGGCCGATCTTGGACCGTGATGCTGCACAAACGAACCCAACGGCACCTTCCCAACCGGCCGCAGCCGACGTCGCCTCTGCCATCCGGCCGCAGCCGGAGCCTCCCTACCCAGCCCGGCATCGCCGAATCCGCTCCAAACGCACCGCACACCACCGGCGCTAACCCGCCAGCCGGATGTTCACCGCCCCGCGCCGGCTGCCACAGGTATAATGAGGTTTCTAGAATGAGTGATCGGCCCGGGCATGACCTGCGCGCCGGTGCATGTGAGCGGAATGGACAGGCGATGACCAGCTGGCAACATATCCGAGTCCCTGAAAAAGGCGATCGAATCACCTTTGAGCAAGGCAAGCCACGGGTAAGCGACCGGCCCATTGTGCCGTTCCTGCGCGGCGACGGTATTGGTCCCGATCTCTGGGCTGCTACCCAGCCCGTGCTCGACGCCGCTGTCGACCTCACGTCAAACCGCAAGCGGCAGATCGAGTGGATGGAGGTATTCGCCGGCGAACGCGCCAACGATCTGTACGGCTCGTACTTGCCCGAAGAGACGCTCGAGGCCTTGCGCCAGTATGCCGTGGCCATCAAGGGACCGCTCACCACGCCGGTCGGCGGTGGCTATCGCAGCCTCAACGTCACCCTGCGCTTGATTTTCGACCTCTATGCTTGCGTCCGGCCGGTGCGCCACTTCGCCGGCGTGCCCAGCCCCGTGCTCGAGCCAGAGAAGCTCGACGTCGTGATCTTCCGCGAGAATACCGAGGACGTGTACTCGGGCATCGAATTTGCCAGCGGCAGCCCGGAGGCAAACAAGCTCATTGATTTCCTCCGAGATGAGCTTGGCCAGACCGTGCGGCCGGAATCGGGCATAGGCATCAAGCCCATGAGCAGGTTCGGTACCGAACGCCTCATGCGCCGCGCCGTGCAGTACGCCCTGGACCACAAGCAGCCCAGCGTCACCATCGTGCACAAGGGGAACATCCAGAAGTTCACGGAAGGGGCCTTCCGCGACTGGGCCTACGCGCTGGCCGAGCGGGAGTTCGGCGACCTGACTATCCGTGAAGACGCCGTTGGTGCCGGCGGGCCCGGCGGCAAGGTGATCGTCAAAGACCGTATCGCCGACGCCATGTTCCAGCAGGTGCTGCTGCGCCCCAGTGAGTACTCGGTCCTGGCGCTGCCGAATCTCAACGGCGACTATTTCTCCGATGCCTGCGCCGCGCAGATCGGCGGACTCGGCATGGCGCCCGGCGCCAATATCGGCGACGATGCCGCCATCTTCGAGGCTACGCACGGCACGGCCCCCAAGTACGCCGGTAAGGACATGGTGAATCCGGGCTCCCTGATCCTCTCGGGCGCCATGTTGCTCGAGTACCTGGGCTGGCAGTCCGCCGCCGACCTCGTGCACGAAGGCGTCCGCCGGGCCATCGCCGCCAAGACCGTGACCTACGATCTGGAGCGCCAGATGCCGGGCGCCACTAAGATCTCCTGCTCAGGCTTCGGCAGGGAGATCGTGCGGCATATGCGCGAGGCAGTATGACGACCCTCTGCTCCCGCAGGCAGGCGTGAGTGTCGCCGAGTTCGTGGCCCAACTGTGAGCGTCATAGCGGACCCATCTATTAACTAAACCGGTGCTACACTTGACCTTGGATCACGAGGCGCGCAAAGACGCGCGGCGTGGCGCAGCCGCGCCTAACTCGCAGCCAAGGAGGGTGCGTGCACGATGGTGAATGCTGCGATCCAACATGAGGTGCTGGTCGTCGGCGCCGGCTTGGCCGGGCTGCGAGCAGCAGTGGCGGCCAGGCAGGCTGGCGTCGATACTGCCATCCTCTCCAAGGTCCATCCCATGCGCAGCCACTCAGGCGCGGCGCAGGGCGGGATCAACGCCGCCATCGGCAAGGACGACAACTGGGAAAACCACTGGTTCGATACCGTCAAAGGCAGCGACTACCTGGCGGACCAGGATGCCGCTGAAATCCTCACCCGCTCTGCCCCCGAGAACATCTACGAGCTCGAGCACCAGGGTGTGCTGTTCAGCCGCTGGCAAGATGGTCGCATCGCCACCAGGCCCTTCGGCGGCGCCGGGGTGCCGCGCACCTGCTTTGTGGCCGACATCACCGGCCACGTGATCCTGCAGACCGTCTATGAGCAGGCAATCAAGAACGGCGTCACGGTCTACGAGGAGTTCTTCGTCGTCTCGCTTATCGTCGAGGACAACGTCTGCCGCGGCGTGATCGCGCTGGACATCATCTCCGGCAAGCTCAGCGCTATCCGGGCCAAAGCCGTGGTGTTCGCCATGGGCGGCTCGGGCCGCGTCTTCTTCAAGAGCACCAACTCGCTGGTTAGCACCGGCGATGGCGTGGCGTTGGCCTACCTGGCCGGAGCGCCGGTGGAAGACATGGAGTTCATCCAGTTCCATCCCACCACGCTGGCGGCGAACGGCGTGCTGATCACGGAAGGTGCACGCGGCGAGGGCGCCTACCTGCTCAATTCCGAGGGTGAGCGCTTCATGTTCAAGTACGCGCCCAGCAAGGGCGAGCTGGCAAGCCGCGATGTGGTGGCCCGCGCCGAGACCACGGAGATCCTCGAAGGCCGCGGCGTGAACGGCTGCGTGATGCTTGACCTGCGGCACCTCGGCGAGGCGCGCATCCAGGAGCGGCTGCCCCAAATCCGGGAGCTCGCGATCGACTTCGCCGGCGTGGATCCTGTCGACAGCCCGATCCCAATCAAGCCGGGAGCCCACTACACCATGGGCGGCATCCGCGTAGACAAGACCTGCGCCTCGCCCGTTGCCGGATTCTTCGCCGCGGGCGAGTGCTCGGCCGTCAGCGTCCACGGCGCTAACCGCTTGGGCGGCAACTCGCTGCTCGAAACGGTGGTATTCGGCAAGATCGCCGGTACCAGCGCCGCCGCCTACGCCACCGAGCACGACTTTAGCGCCTTCCCTGATGAAGCGCTCGCCACGCAAGAAGATCGGCGCGCACAGCTCTTCAGCAGCCACGGGAAGGAGAAAGTAGGCGCTCTGCGCGATGCAATGCAGGCGGCGATGAACGCGCACTTCCCAATCTTCCGCTGCGAATCGCAAATGAAAGAGGGCATCCAGAAGCTGCGCGACCTGCGCGAGCGGTTCGCCAACGTCTCGTTGGACGATACCTCCATGGTCTTCAACACGGCGCTCACGGAAGCCTATGAGCTCGATGCTATGCTCGACCAGGCCCAGATCATCGCGGTCGGCGCGCTCGCGCGCACCGAGAGCCGGGGGGCGCATGCCCGAACTGACTTCAAAGATCGCGATGACCAGAACTGGCTGAAACACACGGTGGCAACCTACTCGCCCGAGGGACCGGTGCTCACCTACGAACCGGTCACCATGGGCAAGTTCCAGCCAATGGAGAGGGTCTACTAATGAAATCTACCTTCGTCATTCAGCGGTACGTGCCGGGAAAGGACGCAGCGCCCCATTTCGAGCGCTATGAGCTGGACCTCTGGGATGAGGCTACGATTCTCGACGGTCTGAACTACATCAAGGATAACGAGGACGATTCGCTTTCCTACCGGCGAGCCTGCCGGCATGCCATCTGCGGGTCGTGCGCCATGGTGGTCAACGGCTACACCAAGCTGGTGTGCACGACGCCGATTGCCAGCGAGCTGAAGAGCGGTCGTAGCGAGATCAGAATTGCACCGCTACGCGCGATGAAGCCGATCAAGGATCTCGTGGTCGACATGTCCGCATTCTGGCAGCATTTCCGGGATGTCGAGCCCTGGCTGCAGCCGGACGAGGCGGCCGTGCCGGGACCAAACGAGGAGTACCGGGTCACGCCGGAGCAAATCGCCGCCTCGCGCAAGGATCTGAACTGCATCCTCTGCGCCGTGTGCTTCTCCGACTGCGGCGTGGTAGAGGTGGACCCCCACTTCCCCGGCCCGCCGGCGCTCGCCAAGGCGCATCGCTACGTGATGGATCCCCGCGACGACAAGCGAAAGGAACGGCTGCAGCGACTCGTGGACCTGGGAGTGTGGGATTGCGCCCACGCCTACAACTGCATGGAATGCCCCAAGCACGTCGATCCGGCCCACGCCATCGCCGAGCTGCGCCGCCTCTCCATCGAGGCGGGCATCACGGGCAACATCGGCGCCAAGCATAGCCAACAATTCACCAAGAGCATCGGGCGCGGCGGGCGCCTCGACGAGACACGCCTGGTGTTGGAACTGACCGGCATCACCAACGTCGCTGGACAAATCCGCAACGCGCCGCAGGGTACCCGGATGCTGCTGAAGGGTAAGCTGCCGCTCCCCATGCACCAAAAGGTCGATAACCCCAAAGAAGTGCATCGCATCTTCAAGGCGGTGAACGCCGGCCAACAGGCGGACAATCAAAAAGACGGCAACGTGCAGGTCACTAGCGGTTCGGGTAGGTGAGACCATGAAATACGCATACTTTACCGGCTGCGTGGCCAAGGGAACCTGTCCGGAGCTTCATCACTCTACCGTGGCGCTGGCCAAGGTGCTCGGCATCGAGCTGTGGGAAATGACCGACGCGAGCTGCTGCGGCGCAGGTGTCATCCACGACGAGAATCCGGAGCTGCAGATCACGCTCAATGCCCGCACCTTTGCCATGGCCGAAGCCGCGGGTATGGACATCGTGAACATCTGTAGCACCTGCCAGCAGAACCTGGGCCACGACAATCGGGTGCTGCGCGAGAATCCCGCGCTGCTCGATCGCGTGAATCGGGTGCTGGCAGACAGCGGCCTGCACTATAGCGGCAACGTGCAGGTAAAGAACCTGCTCTGGGTACTGGTGAGCGACTACGGGATCGAGCGGCTCAAGGAGAAGGTCGTCCACCCACTCACCGGGCTGCGCGTGGCGCCCTACTACGGCTGCCAGCTCTTGCGGCCGGTCGAAGACACCGGCTTCGAGGACCCCGACAACCCGACGTCATTTGACGAGCTGATTCTGGCCCTTGGCGCCACGCCCGTGGATTACCCAGGCAAGACACGCTGCTGCGGCTTCCACATTCTGACCGTGAATGAGAATACTTCCACCAAGATGGCCGTCAAACGGCTGGAAGAAGCCAGGGACGCGGCAGCAGACATCATGGCCACACCGTGCCCGCTCTGCCATACTTCCCTCGACGCCTACCAGCCGCGCGCCGCGCGAATGCAGGGCAGCGGCGTGCGCATGCCGGTGCTGCACGTGTCTCAGCTCGTTGGCCTGGCATGCGGCATCGATCCCGGCGTGCTGAAGCTCGGCCAGCTGATGGTGTCGCCGCAAGCGGCGCTGAGTGGCGTGCTCTGAGGTGTTACACTGAAGGAGGCGATCCCCGAGTCTGGGAGGTGGCATTGGCATGGCCTTGCGGCAAGCACCGACTCTCACAGCCGACGAACTGTTCCTGGCCTCTCTGGCAGATGACACGGAGGATGCACCCTGGATGGTCATGGGTACGGCGCAGTTCTGGGCTGCCAGCACGTTTGCCCATACCCTGGAGCAGCACGTCCAGGACCAGCGCCTTCCCTGGTTCGTAGCCAGCATGTTGCCTATTCAGTTCACGGTCGCCGCCCTGCCCGAGCGACATCAGCTGGCACCTGATTGCTTCGTGGCTTTCGTGCCCAGCCGTGAGCGGTCTTCCTACAACCTGGCGGAGGAAGGGGTGTTCCCCCCCTTCGTGCTCGAAGTGGCATCACCTTCCAGTCTGCAGCGCGATACAAAGGAGAAGGTGCGGGCGTACGGCCTGCTTGGCGCCCTGGAGTACGTGCTGTTCACTCCGGCGAGCAAGACCGAGGCGAACCTCAAAGGCTACCGCTGGGATGCGCGGGGACGCCGCCAGCCCTGGCCCACTGATGCCGATGGTGGACTGTGGAGCGAAGTGCTGCGGCTGCGGCTGGGACTGCGGGGCGGCATTCTGCGCGCCTGGACGGCCCAAGGCGATCTGCTACGGACGTTGGCGGAAGAGTCGCGGGCTCGCGCGGAGGCCGAGCACGCACGAGCCGATGAGGTACTTGCTCGGCAGGTCGAAGCCCGAGCCCGCGAAGCAGCCGAAGCAGAGGCCGATCGTCTCCGGCGTGAGCTGGAGCAGTTGCGGCGCGCGCAGAGCTGAAGGAAAGCATGCAGCAACCCTCCGGCCTCACCACGTCAGACGTGGCCATCTGGCACGATCTCGACGTCATCGACCTTTGCACTGTTGAGACCGCCAAGGGGAAAGCCGTGTGCGCTACTCCCATTGGCTCGCGCTATCCTTATGTCTATACCCGGGATAACGCGCAGTGCGCCCGGGCGCTGGGCAAGCTCATCACCTACGCTCAGAACAAGGACATCGTCGACCGCGCATTTGTCCTGCTGGAGGAGATCGCCCGCTATCTGCTCGCGACGCAGCGCACCGACGGCTACTGGAGCCAGCGGTACGACGTAGGAGGAAACGATCGCGCCATCTACCGCCAGGAGGACAATCTGGCGCTCGGCATGAGCGCCTTGCTTGACTATCTCTACGCGGCGGAGTGGCTGGAACGCATTCCCTCGTGGGCGCCACTGATTCGAGATGCCGTGGAAGCCACGGCAGCCTTTGCCATCGACCATCACTACCGTTCTGAGATCAACCTCTTCTATGGCACGACCTCTATTCACGAGTCGCGCATGGTCCAGGGCTACGACATCTGGACGAATTTCGCTTACCTGCGCGCTTTCACCCGTGCATTCCATGTCTCCAGTGGCTGGGGTGGCTTCAACGACTGGTTCCCCACGATCAAGGAGTTTTGCCGACAGTTCGAAGACGCGGTCTTTCGCATCTTCATCCACGATGGCCGCTACGTGCGCCGTATCGACCCGCAAGGCATGTATGACGAGCGTCCGGACATCATCATGTTGTCCCCATTCTACTTTGGCTTTCTCAACCGGAACCCAAACGCCCAGAAGGCGTCGGCCGAGGCGATTGCTGAGGAGCTGTGGGATCCGGAGCTGGGCGGGCTGCAGCGCTACCTACCCTACACGGAGGACTTCACGTGCCACACCCACAGCGGAGCCGGACCATGGCTCGACTACACGCTGGTACTGGCTCAGTACAAGTACGTGGCGGGACTCGGGAGCGACGGCGACGCAATCATGGATCTGGTTGAATCGTATCGTACGGACGAAGGCTACCTGGCAGAGCATCTGACCACCCCGCGCCGGTTTCGCCACTTCTACAACACACAGTGGAACACCGGCATCGACTTCCAGAAAGAATTCGACAAGGATTGCTTGCTGCCCGACGTGCCGTTCGACCTGATCGTGGAGGAGCTCACCCACATGCGAGACGCCTATGGGCGAGTCAAGGATAGCCTCGATCGCAATCCGGATGTTCGGTACCTGCGATTCGCCACGCCGCTGATGCGCGCCCACGCCGAGCATGCGCTCGCCGTCCTGGCTCGCCAGCAGTTCGCCTCCCGCATGCACACGGGCGCCGGCTGAGGGCTCGCGGATTGGCTCACAACAGCGCCGCAAACCCTCGACCAAACGGAGCCCACGCCAGGATCTGCGTCGAGCAGCCCGCTTTGGCAGCGCACGCGTCGCGCGTGCCCTGGCCGCGCCGGCCACAGGTGTCCTCGGTAAAGCACGGCGTGCCGGGTTCCACCGTGGCTTTGCAATCGACGGCGCCAAGTTCCCTACTAGTTTGCAGCGAGAATGGATAGGCTGGTTGGAAGCAAGAACCCTCCTGCAGGTTCCCATCGGCAGCCTCGTGCCGACCAAGGGACAACCGCGACAGCGGTTTGACGAGCAGCCCCTGGCAGAGCTGGCAGCGTCAATTGCCGTCCACGGCGTGCTGCAGCCCCTGCTCGTGGCGCGTCTGCCTGGGTACACTGCCGCTCCCCGCTACCGGATCGTAGCTGGTGAACGCCGGTGGCGCGCCGCTACCAGCGCCGGTCTGCCTTCCGTGCCGGCACTGCTGTTGGGGGACGACGAGGAGACCAATCGAGAGATCTCCCTGATTGAAAATCTCCATCGCTGCGACCTGCAGCCGCTCGAGCTGGCACAAGCCTACGACGCTATGCTGCGCGCTGCCGGCATGACGCAGGACGATCTTGCCAAGCGGCTCGGCAAGAGCAGAGTAAGCATCACCAACACGCTGCGCCTTCTAGGACTGGGCTATCGCGCGCAGCAGGCGCTAACTTCGAACCAGATCACCGAAGGACACGCCCGCGCCTTGCTTGGCTTGGCCGGAGCAACGCAAGACACTGCGCTGCAGCACGTGACACTTCGCGGCCTCTCGGTACGCCAAACTGAAGCGCTGGTGCGCCGACTAGGCGCTCGGCGAGCTCCACGCCTTCAGCAGGCAACATGGGATCTCGGCGCGCTGGCCGGGACGCTGCAAGAAGCGCTCGGCGCCCCAGTGTCGCTGACTGGCACGGCCGAGCACGGGCAGATTACTATTGACTACCATTCGCGAGAGGAGCTCGAGCGGCTCTGCGAACGGATTGGTGGCCCGGAACTTGCCGATCTCCTCGCGTAGCACGAGTTGTACCCAATCCAATTCCACGTCGTGGTGCTCACGAGGGACTTGTGAACGCAAGTCGATGCCTGCTGTCTTGCGCATGCAAACCCCACTTTGGCCCAGGGTTAGAGCGGTAACGCACCGCGGCAGCGGGTACAATGGCGTCGTCGCGTTTCCCGCCAAAGCATGCATGGGGCCCAGATGAATGCCCTGAGACGGTTGAACGGAACCGCTCATCCTGTTAGCATCGCCATGTACGGCGTCTGTCCCTGCCGTGCGGGCTGCCTCGACTACAAGAGGGGATGGTAGGGCTATACTCAACCTCGCTTCAATTCGCGAAAACGTCATGCGTGTGGAGGCCCAAGAGCGGCCTGGTGGTTGGCGGTGGCTGTCGTTCGCGCTGAACGTCGTCATCGTGATGACGCTCTACGAGGTGTACGAGCTCTCGCGAGGCCTGATCCCACAGGACCCTGCTATCGCGCTGCAGCATTCCCATGCCGTGTGGGACTGGGAGGTGCGGCATGGCCTATTCGTGGAGCCGGCTTGGCAGCAATTCTGGCTCACGAAGGACCACGTCTTTGGATGGCTGCACATCTCGCCCGCGGCGGTGACGGACTTCCTGAACACAGGCTACCTCTACGTGCACTTCCTTGGCACCATTGCCTTTCTCATTTGGCTCTATATCTTCCGACGCCCGATCTTCGGATTCGTGCGCAATATGTTCTTCGTGGTTACCAGCCTGGCGCTGCTGACCTACATGGCCTACCCGCTGGCACCGCCGCGGCTGGCGACCAACCTTTTCTACGACAACCGCCATTACACGTTCATCGACACCATCCAGAAGGTGCTGGGGCCTGTGTCTCGAGCAAATAACGGCCAACTCGGCTACAACCCCTATGCAGCGATGCCGAGCCTCCATTTCGCTTGGGCGCTTATCATCGGTGGCACCTTGCTGCTCACCGTGCCCGGCTGGCTCGGGCGAATTCTTGGCATCTGCTACCCCGCTTTCATGCTCTGCGTAATCGTGATCTCGGGCAATCATTTCTTTGCCGATGCTATTGGTTCAACTGTCATCGTGGCATTCTCGGTCGTAGTGGTTATGGCCTGGACAGCCTTGCGAAGACATCTGCGCGTCAGGCGCACCGGACAGGGACATGGATCCGGCGCTGAAAAGGACACGCACAACCTTGGCGAAGCCTGCGCAACACCCTATACTGAGTGAGTAAACTTGGGTGAGTAACAGTCGTCAGCTGCGCAATGGCCTTCCAAGGCCGCCCTTCGCGCACACCAGTCATACGGAGCGACACGCGCCATGACCGTGGAGGTGGCAACCCAACCCCAGTCCGACGTGGTGAGCGCCCACGAACTGCACGAGCCCGTTGCGCGCGCGATTGACACGATCGATCTCTCGATCGTCATTCCGTTCTTCAACGAAGTAGAGAGTCTACCTCGGCTGCACGAGAAGCTCACCGCCGTGCTGTCGACGCAGCACGTCACGTACGAGATGGTGTTCATCGACGACGGCAGCACCGATGGTAGCTACGATTGCATGCGCACGCTGCACCTGCAAGACCCTGAGCACGTGCGGGTCCTAAGCTTTCGGCGCAACTTTGGCAAAACCGCGGGCTTGGTCGCCGGGTTCGACAACTGCCGTGGCCAGGTCATCATCACCATGGACGCGGACCTGCAGGACGACCCCGAGGAAATTCCCCACTTTCTCGACAAGCTAGCCGAGGGCTATGACCTGGTGTCGGGATGGAAGAAGGAGCGCCACGACCCCCTCTCCAAGACGCTGCCATCCAAGATCTTCAACAAGGTGGTTTCGTCGGCGAGCGGTATTGGACTCCACGACTTTGACTGCGGCTTCAAGGCCTACCGGCGAGAAGTGACCGAGGACCTCAAGCTGTACGCCGACCTGCACCGCTTCATCCCGGTCATGGCAGCCTGGCGCGGCTACCGCGTGGCGGAAATGCCGGTCAAGCACCATCCGCGCAAGTTCGGCAAGTCCAAGTATGGCATCGGCCGGTTCGCGAAAGGTGGTCTCGACTTCCTGAAGGTGATGTTCCTCACCAAGTACATGCAGAAGCCGCTGCATCTCTTCGGCGGAGTCGGCGCCGTGCTGGTCATGCTCGGAGTACTGAGCGGGATCTACCTCACTGAGGAGCACTTCCGTACAGGCAACATTGGCTCCCGTCCTCTGGTGGATCTGTCGGTTCTGCTGGTTATCACCGGTGTTCAGCTGTTCAGTCTGGGGCTTTTGGGCGAGATGCTGCGCCACGTGTCGTATCGTCGTACCGAGGAATATAGCATCCGGCAGCGCCTGGAATGACGTTTGTGACCGCCCTCTGGCGCAACCTGTGGTTTCGCTACTCGCTGACGTTTGCGCTCCTTGTGGCGATCTGCTGGAAGGTGAATGTTCGGACCCTTTGGAGCACCGGGCAAGCCTTATCGCCCGTAAACTTGCTCGTCGCGATGTCGCTGACGGTGCCATTCCTGCTGCTGAAGGCGCTACGCTGGCACCTGTTGCTCCGCGCGGCGCGCTGTAAGGCAACGTTTGGCGAAGCTTTCGTGTCGCTGATCGGCGGCATGGGAGTCGCTCTTTTGACACCCGCGCGGCTTGGCGAGCTGGCACGAGCCGCCTATCTCTCGGAGCCTCGCAAAGTTCGGGTCGGCGCGCTCGTCATGGTCGACAAGGTGTACGACGTGATTGTGCTCGCGCTGCTGTCGGTTGCCGGTGCTGCCTTGATTGTCAGCCCCTTGCTAGCGCTGGCGTTTCTGGTGCTCGGCGTGTGCGGGGTCTACCTGGCGCTCTGGCCGCGCGGCCTGCGCGCTGCGTTCAGTGTGGCTCGGCCGCTCCCCTACTTCGAGAAGGTGGACCGGGTTTTGGCCGGCTTTGCCGAGTTCCCCGCCAGGGTGGGCGCCGCGTGCCTGCTCTACACCCTCGCCTCCTTCGTGATTGTGCTTGGCCAGTACTGGATCATTCTCCGCGCCTGGAATGTGGGCGGGCTGGATGTCGTCGTCTACTGCTTCCCCATCGTCGTGCTCACGAACGCCGTGCCGTTGACCATCGGTGGCCTGGGGATCCGCGAAGGCACCGCGTCCCTGCTGTTGAACCATTACCACATCGCCTCGAGTATTGCCGTGCCGAGCGCATTTCTGATGTTCTTCATGAACACTGCACTGCCGGGTGTGCTTGGAGCCGTGATCACGCCGTTCTTCCGAGCCCCGGCCCCAAAGGCCATGAGCGTGGCTCCGGGTAAACTCGAGGCCACTGACGGCGTGCCGAGTTCGCCGGCTGTGACGGAAAGTGCCGGCGGCGCATGAGCACGCCCGCGGCCGGCGTGCTCTCCACTCACGAAACGCCCGTCGCCAGTAGCGGGCCAATTGCCAACCGTGTGCCACAACCCGCGGAGTGCGTTGGCCGGGCGGCCACCTCCGTCATCTTCTGGCTGGCTACCGTGGGCTACGCCGTCGCCTTCTCCGCCATGAGTCTGCGCGAGTACCACGCCTACATCCCCAACGCCCTCGACCTGGGCAACATGGCCCAGGCCTTCTGGAACACCGTCCACGGCCATCCCTTCCGCTTCCAGAACATGCGCGTGGCCACGCCCCTGGAAGCCTTCGGCACCTCCACTCGGCTGAGCTTCCACGTGGAGCCCCTCCTGCCCTTCCTGGCCATCGTCTACGCCTGCTACCAGCACGTGGAGACCCTGCTCGTGCTGCAGAGCCTGGCCATCGCC
>Ga0187876_1000924_pt1 | contig 27554 bp, 30 predicted proteins | sample June2016WEW_17_4_FD_133000 | JGI IMG/M metagenome (GOLD analysis project Ga0187876, IMG submission 133000) | Peatland microbial communities from SPRUCE experiment site at the Marcell Experimental Forest, Minnesota, USA - June2016WEW_17_40 | ecosystem: Environmental > Terrestrial > Soil >...
GGGTTATGGGATGGGGAACGCCCCGGGCGTCCGCGTCGACTCAACGCTTCGCAACTCCAAGCGGTGGAGGCGGCCTTACGGCAGTCGCCTCTGGAGCAGGGGTTGAGCACCAACCTCTGGGATGGCAAGACGCTCAGCACCTGGATCGCACAACAGTTCGGAGTCGAGCTGGGGGTGCGCCAGTGCCAGTACCTGTTTCGGCAGTTGGGCTTCCGGCTGCGCAAGCCGCGTCCTTTGATCGCTCGCGCCGACCCCGAACGGCAGCGGACGCATAAAAAAGACTCCAGGCCCTGAACCGGGATAAATCGGTAGAGCTTTGGGCTCTCGACGAGGTTCACTTCCAACAATACGGTTCTCGTTGCCGAATGTGGATACCACCCGAAACCCGCGACCCGGTCCTGCTTCATCACCCCACGCGCCAGGGCGTTGGCTACTTCGGCGCGGTCTGTTTGCAAGACGGTCGCTTTATCCACCGCCGCGAAGAGGATCGGTTCAACGGCGTCAGCTTTTGGACTTTTCTCCAAGATTTGTGGCACCGGAGCCGGAACTCCGGGAAGTGTGTGGTCGTGATCACGGACAACGCCCGGTATCACAACGCCTGCCTTCACAAGGATTGGAGGCAAGCGCAGCAGGATTCTTTCCGGCTGGATTTCTTGCCTCCCTATAGCCCCGACCTGAATCCGATCGAGCGAGTCTGGAAGTTGACCCGCCGCCAATGTTTGCACAATCGTTATTTCCCGATCCTGGGAGAAGTGATCCGAACTGTCGAGAACAAATTTGCGGAGTGGGCCACTGGCAATCCAACCCTCCGCAGATTATGCGCAATTACTTAGTGCGCCGCGTATAATCCAAAGGCGCACTCACCCGGTCTATCGTCAATCCCCCCCGCATTCCCGACTCTGCTAAAATACTCCGCCAGGAACATTGACAACCACATGGCCAACTGGAAGGTTATTGCGCTAGTCAGCGGTAATATCGAAGCCGTTTCAGGACCGGCTGCTCAAAACCGGCCGGGAGCCCACGAATGGGTGGTCTCGGAAGGGCAAACCGCTGGCAAAGCTGAAGCGCTCAAGTGTGCAGAGAAATCTGATCTCAAGGTTGACCTGGAGTGGATGCGCATTCGCTACGAGCGGGATCTTAACGTACGGTAGGATCCCACTTAGCCCCCCGGGCAGTCCCGCGCTTTACTCGAAACGACGCAACTCCCAAAGAACCCGATTCGTCGCTCACCCAAAGTACCTTCGGGATTCAGCTACCAGCCGAGCGGCATGTCCCGGAATGCTTCCTCCCACGATTCTGAATAGGGCATGAAGTACATTGGTACTCTTGACCGTTTGAGAAAGTCACCGAAAATACCAACGTGAACAACCCCCATTGAAGGATGGGGGAGCGAACAATAGAGTGCCGACCGTGCTTACAGTCTAAGGGGTTGGTGCTCGGGGCAGCTCAGCAGGATGGCAAGAGGATCGGTCGTATCAGGCTGCGCGCCATAGGCGAAGGCAGTCGCGACTCTAACCTGGCGGGGGGAAACAATGATTCGGATCGGCGTCATCGGCTACGGCTACTGGGGTCCAAATATAGTCAGAAACCTGCAGGCCCTTGATTCGACCCGGGTAGCTGCCGTTTGCGACAGTAACCCAGAGGGTCAAAGGCGCGCAAAACACGCATTTCCGGATGTGCAGGTTACCTCCGACGCGGTTGAAGTCTTACGTTCACCATCCATTGATGCAGTGGGTATTGTAACTCCCGTCTGGACGCATTTCGAGCTAGTGCTTAATTGCAGAGATTAACGATAGTATTACGAAGCTGTGATCCTTTTACCTCACGCTTCCTCTACTTGAAGGGCTTGGCATGTTTACCGTAAGCGGCAATGAATGCTTCAATGGCTTGGCGCAACTCCGCGGTGCTTTGGGCGCGCAGGCCGCGCAAGGCCTTGCGGGACAAAATGCCGAACCAAATTTCCACTTGATTCAGCCAACTGGCCGAGGTGGGCGTGAAGTGAAAATGGACATGGGGATGCCGGGCCAGCCAGGCGTCGCACTTCTTGTGCGTGCAGTCATTGTCCAAGATCACGTGCAATTCCTGCTCGGACAGGGTCTCCTCCACAATCTGGTCCATAAACTGCAAAAACTCCTCCCGCCTTTTGCGTTGGGTGAATGCCGTTTTGACTTCTCCGGTCGCGACCCTCAAGGCGGCAAACAGGTTGAGCGTCCCATGGCGCTTGTAAGTGCTCTTGTAAGCGCGCACGATTTTACCGTTGTCGGTTTCCACATAGCCGGTCTTTCGTTCCAAGGCCTGGATACTGGGCTTTTCGTCAACCGAGATCACCATCGCTTTCTCGGGGGGATCAAGGTACAACCCCACAATGCCGGCCGCCTTGGCCGCAAACTCTTGGTCGGTGCTGACGCACCAGGAGCGTTGCCGTTGCAAGCAGATCCCCTGCTGGCGCAGCACCCGCCACACCGCATGCACCGAACCCTGGAGCGTCGCCGCCACTGCGGGGCCGTCCCAGGAAGCTTGACCCGGAGGGGGAGGTTGTTCCAACAAGGCCAAGACCCGCTTGCGAAAGTCCTCGCCATAAACCCGCTGGGCGCCCGGTCGCGGCGCATCGCGCAACCCGGCCAAACCCTGTTGCGCAAAACGTTGTCGCCACTTGATGACGGTGTTGGGGCGAGTGTGGCAAGCGCCAGCGACCTCTTTCACCCGCTGACCCGCCAAACAGCCCAGGATGATCCGAGCTCGTTCTACCATCGGTCGAGATTCGGTCCGACTCCCGGCCAGCCGTGCCAGTTCTCGCCGGTCTTCCGGACCACAACTTATTGCGGGCGCACTCCTTGCCATGCCCGTCACTATACAATATATCGTTTATCATTACAAGTAAGCACTAGCATATCCGCGGCAACCGGTCCCCGGCCAACATGTCCACGATCCTCGTGGTCCCGAAGACGGTTCGTATGGTGACCAGGCCGGGAGAGGACTCGCTGACTGTTCCTATCATCTGTGCGTGGCGGCCCAAAGGATGATGTTGCATCGCGCTGAGAAGGGTCTCCGCCGCGGCCGCCTCCACCAAGGCAATCAGTTTTCCTTCATTGGCCGCGTAAAGGGGGTCGAGGCCCAGGAGTTCGCAGGCGCTCTTGACTTCCTCGCGCACCGGAATGGTCCGCTCGTCGATTTCAATGCCCACGCAGGATTGGGCCGCAATCTCGTTCAGGGCGCTGGAGAGCCCTCCCCGGGTGGGATCGCGCAGGCAACGAATCGACTGCGGCCCGGGGCTGGCGGCGAGCATGGCGGCGACCAAGGTATAAGGGGAGGCCGAATCGCTCTCCAGCGGGCTCTCGAATTCCAACCCCTCGCGCTTGGCCAGGATGGCGATACCGTGTTCTCCGATGGGGCCGCTGAGCAGCACGCGGTCGCCAGGGCGCGCCTGGTTGGCGGAAAGCAGAATGCCTTCCGGCCCCAGCCCCACGCCCGAGGTATTGATGAACAGCCCGTCGGCGCTGCCTTTTTCCACCACCTTCGTATCGCCGGTCACGACTTGCACTCCCGCCACCGCGGCCGCCTGATGCAGAGAGGCTACAACCTGCCGCAGGGTCGCAAGCGGAAGGTCTTCTTCAATGATGAAGGCGGCGCTCAGGAAGAGCGGCTGCGCCCCACCCATGGCCAAGTCGTTCACCATGCCGTACACGGCGAGCGAGCCGATGTCGCCGCCCGGGAAGACCAGAGGCTTGACCACGAAAGAATCGGTGGTGAAGGCCAGCCGCACACCGTTGACGGTGAACACGGCCTGGTCGTCGAGCCGCGCCAGGATGGGATTTCGGAAAGCGGGAAGGAAGAGGTCGCGGATCAGCTCCGCCGAGAGCTTGCCGCCGCTCCCGTGGCCCAACAGCACTTGATCCTTTGCGGGCAACGGGGCCGGACAACTGAACTGCGGGACGGTTTCATGTTCGCTGCCCACGGCGGATCTCCTTACGCTTTGACGGCGTGCCGGCGGTATTGATAATAAGCGGCGCAGGCGCCTTCGGCAGAAACCATGGGTGCGCCGAGCGGGTTCTCCGGCGTGCAGGTGCGAGCGAAGGCCGGGCAATCGACGGGCTTTTTCAGTCCTTACAGCACCTGGGCACTGATGCACTCGGCTGGTTCGTCCACCGCCATCTCCGACAACTCGAACACCTTTTCGGCGTCGTACGGGGCGAACTCCGGCCGCAGCCGCAGGCCGCTTGCGGGGATGGAGCCCACGCCCCGCCACTTGCGGTCGCAGACTTCAAAGACCTCGGCCATGATGCGCTGTGCAGGCAGATTCCCTGCGTAGCAGACGGAGCGCACCTACTGGTTTTCGACCTTGGCGCGTCCGGCTTTGAGCTGGGCGACGAGCATAGAGATGGCTTCGAGCAGATCGAGAGGTTCGAATCCGCCCACCACGATGGGCACGCGGAATTCTCGGCTCAGCACCTCGTATTCGCTTTAGCCCATGACCGTGCAGACGTGGCCCGGGGCGATGAAACCCTGGACGCGGGTGGCGGGCGAACCGAGCAGCAGGCGAATGGCAGGGGGAACAAGCACCTGCGACACCAGCATAGAGAAATTCTTGAGCCCTTCGCGCCGGGCTTGCCAGACGGCCATGGCATTGGCGGGAGCGGAAGTCTCAAAGCCGATGGCGAAGAACACCACGTGGCGCTACGGGTGCTTATGCGCGACCTTTAACGCATCCACGGGCGAGTAAACCACGCGAACGTCACCGCCGCTTGCTTTCACCTGGAAGAGGTCAGCATGGGACCCCGGCACCCGCAACATATCGCCGTAAGAGACCAGCGTCACGTCGGGGCGGGAGGCAAGCTGAATGGCCTGGTCGATGGTCTCGAGCGCCGTCACGCAGACCGGGCAGCCGGGGCCGTGCACGAGTTCGATGTGGGAAGGGAGCATCTCGTCGATGCCGTAGCGCATCAGCGTGTGGGTTTGCCCGCCACAGATTTCCATCAGCACCCAGGGGCGGGTAACCTGTCGGGCAATGTCCGCCGCCAGGGTACGAGCGAGGCGCGCATCGCTGTACTCGTCGATGTATTTCACGCGGCACCTCCCCCGGGATCTGCGCTCGACGCCGGGCCCAGCCCTTCGCTCTCGAATAGCCCCATCTCTTCCAACAGCTCATAGGTGCGCGCGGCTTCCTCCGCGTTCACGCGGCTGATGGCGAAGCCCACGTGGACCATGACGTAGTCGCCCACGGCGGCCTCAGGTACGAACTCCAGGTAGGCGGGGCGGGTGATGGCCGCCAAATTGCACGCGAGCAATGCGGCTGCCGTCGCGCTCTTCCACATCCAGGATTTTACCGGGGACTGCCAGGCACATGAGGGCTCTCCCGAGGCGCGCTCACTCCGCGCACGGGGGTTCCGAGGGGATTATTGGGCCCCGTTGCCCCGCGAAGCGGCCGGGGTGTTTTTGCGGCTCCGTTGCCGGTGGTAGATGCAGTTGCGGCGGACCAGTTGCCTCACCAGGCACTTCTTGCGGTAATAGATGCCGCACTGCAAGCAGATCTCCTCCTCCCGGGCCGTGTGGTCCACGATACCGGCGGTAAGGCGATCCAGCAAGTCAGCAGTGCGTTGCAGGTCTTGCGCCGAGAACTGGCGGAAGACGCTGGCGAGCTTTCGGTCCTTCGCCGCATTGTAGGCGGCCAGCACCTTGCGGCTGGAGGCGGTGAGGGAAAGTTGGATGGCGCGGCGGTCGCTCTGGGCTTCCTCGCGAACCAGCAACCCCTGGCGGACGAGTTTGTCCACGGCCTTGCTGGCGGCGGCGTTGCTGACGCGGAGAAATGCCGCCACGTCGCCGATGGTCTGCGCATCGGTGAGCGCCACGAGTTTGAGCAGCTTGAACTGGGAAAAGGTGAGCTGCGGTGGCCCGACCTCCCGAAGCAAGCGCTCTTCGATGACGTCGTTCACGGAAGAGGCGAAGACGTGCGTGCTCCCCAGGAAGTCGTTGAGGAGTTCGGCAGTGTGGGCGCTGGCCATCCCTTAGATCATTTCCTCCAGAAATAATTTACTACGTTAAATAAATTTCTGTCCAGTGTGAAAGTAGCCTGCAGCGACCCGTTCGGCGGCCTGGGGCAAGGCACGACGTACCGGCTCCGACAGGCCGGGGCGCACCTCCTCGGGCAAGGGCGCGGTCTGGCAGGCGAGGACGCGCACCTCCACCCCACACTGCTCTTCGAGCTCACGCAGCAGGTTAGAGGTGGGGAGTTGGTGCATGGAGAAATCGTCCATCTTGATGGCTGGAATGTCCTGTGGTGCGATGTTAAACAGTTCGCCCGGGGCACGGCCGACGTCGAGCGCATCCACGATGAGCAGGTGCCGGGGGCGCGCGGGGCTCAAGCAGAGGGTAAAAAGGAGTTTGCGAACGCCCGTACCGACATCCAGAAGGCAGACCTCCTCGGGCAGCGCGTAGTGGGCTTCCAGGTACTCCACCGTCGCGCAACCAAATCCGTCGTCTCCGAAAAGAGTATTGCCGCAACCGAGAATCAGGGTCGGCTTACGGCAATAGTCGGGGAGTCCATCTTGATCCAGATCCAGCACCGTCGCGTTCCTCCCGGCAGTGGCTAGTTTGACGTTGTAGGGGCGAGTTTATCTCGCCATTTGGCTCTGCCGCCTTGGTTGTAGGGGTACGGCTTGCCGTACCCTCTTCATTTTCTTCGCGCGACAGAACCCAGAGGTTACGGCAAGCCGTACCCCTACAAGCGGGCAGCGCCGCGTGACCATTGTCACGAATTGGATGTTACAACACGCTAGTTCGCGAACGAGTCGAGAATCTTGCCATTCGCTCCCTTGATGTCCACCTTCACCCAGAGTTTCCCATCCAGCCGATGGGTCGCGCAGGAGAAGCAGGGATCGTAGGCGCGGATGGACATCTCCACGGTGTTCAAGATGCCCTGGTCGTAGTTGCCGCCGCGGATCAATCCCTTGGCCGCCTGGGTGACCGACATGTTGATGGGGGCATTGTTGTGCGTAGTGCCTACAATGAGATTGACGTTGGTCAGCATGCCGTCGGCGTCCGTCTCATAGTCGTGGATAAGCGTGCCGCGCGGGGCTTCGGTGCACCCCACGCCACGCGCCGCCCGAGGCGTCACCTTGACGCGGGTCTCGGTGCTGGTGATCTCGGGGTCGGCGAGCAGGCGGGCGGCGTTCTCCGCGTTGTAGAGCAGCTCGATCAGCCGCGCCCAGTGGTAGAGCAAGGTGAGTTGGGCGGGCCGGCCGAACTTCTGGCGGAACTCCTCCAGTTCCGCCTGGGCCAGCGGAGTGTCAATGTGATCGCACACATTGATGCGAGCCAGGGTGTTGGTGCGATAGATGGCCCCAGTCTTGCCCTCGTCCATCGAGAAGCTGCCCCAATTCTTGGCATAGGGGAACTTCAGGTAGGTCCAGGGCTCGATGTGCTCCGCGATGAAATCCGTGTAGCGGTCGTAAGGGAAATCCTCGAAAGAGCCGTCGGGCTTCATGAGGCGGAGCTTGCCGTCGTAGAGGTTGAGTGCCCCCTTGTCGTTGACGGTGCCCAGGAAGCCGGTGGTAATGACTCCCAGGGACTTCACGACGTCCAGGTACTTGGGGAAGATGTTCTCTTTGGCGAAGGCGATGGAGAACTTCGCCAGTTCCAGAGCCTCTTCCGCCATCTTCTGTAAATCGTCCCGGTCGCTCGAGGCGAGGGGTTTGGAAAAGCCGCCGGGCACGGCCGCCTGGGGATGGATGGCCTTGCCGGCGATGACCTCCAGCATATGGGCGCACATATGGCGCACGCGCACCACGCGGCGCGCCACGTCCGGCGCGGCCTGGAGAATCCCGATGACATTGCGCACGGAATAGTCCGCGTTGGGGCCGAGGAGGAAGTCGGCGCCAGCCAGGAAGTAGAAGTGCAGGATGTGCTCCTCCATGTAGGCGATACTGTTGCAGAGTTCGCGCAATTTGGCGCCCGCGGGCGGGGGTACGACTCCGAAGACCGCGTCACAGGCCTTGGCCGCCGCTAGGTGGTGCGACCAGGGGCAGACCCCGCAGATGCGCGGCGTGATGCGCGGCATATCCTCCACGGCCCGGCCCAGGCAGAAGCGTTCGAAACCCCGCAACTCGATCACGTTCACGCGGGCGGTATCCACATTCCCGGCGTCGTCGAGTTGGATCGTCACCTTGGCGTGACCCTCGATGCGCGTGACCGGTTGAATCACTAATGTTTTTCCCATAGCTCACCTCCGGGGCGCGGGTCGTAAGCGGCCAGCGCCAGCAAAGCGGTTGAATGTCGCGGAGCGATCGGGGATCTGCTTGGGGTCGAGGCCGATGCTGGACAGCGCTCCCATCATGTCCACCATCGGGTTGGCCGTATCGGAGAGGGGGCCGAAGCAACCCTCGCAAGGCATATAGGCGCGAATGCAGCGCGGCGTGCCGGCGCTGCCCCCGCAGCCTGAGCGGGTGGCCGGTCCGTCGCAGAGAATGCCCTGCTCCATCAAGCAACGCATCTCCGACAGGGGCCGACCGGGCGTGAATTCCGGCGCGTCCAGGCGTCGCTTCAGCGTGCCCGTCGCCTTCTTTTCCCGGATCGTTGGGCACTCGTCGCAGACGCTCTTGGAAGGAGGCGAGAAGGGCTTGCCCTCCAGCAGCGCCGTGAGCGCTCCAACGACCATCTCTGGGGTAGTGGGACAGCCCGGAAGCTTCATGTCCACGGGAACGACCTCGCTGAGCGCGTACACCCGGTCGGTGAGGGCCGGAATTTGCTGATTCGGTATACCGTTCGCGTCGGTGGTCTTGCTGCCCCGGTAAACTTTCTCGAGCAGCTCCTGGGTCGTAGAGAGGTTGGCGAGCGCGGGGACGCCGCCGGAGCAGGCGCAGGAGCCGAGTGCGATCAGGAATTTGCACTTCTTGCGCATCTCCTTGGCAAGCGTGCGGTTCTCCTCGTTGCGGATGCCGCCGGAGATGAGGCCCACGTCCGCCTCGGGGACCTCCATTTCGGTTTTTTCACCAGTTTGACCGAAGAGCTTGTGGTCCATAAGAACGGGCATATGCACAATGTCGATTTTTGCCAGGATATCCAGGAGAGGTTCGCCGATGTCGAGGATCGTGACTTCACACCCTCCACATATGGAGAACCATTCCTCGTTCACTCGTACTCCCATGTTTCACCTCCTTATGAATTCCGATAGGGGCTGGCCCCCAGCTTCTGTACTTGTTCGGTAAACTCCCGCACCACTTGCGCAAACCTTGCCCCTTCTGCCGCGGAAACCCATTCCAGGCGAAAGCGCTCCTCTTCGAGGCCGAAGTCCGGCAGCATCATGCGAATGGCTTCAGCGCGCTTTTCCGCTTTCAGGTTGCCTTCCTGATAGTGGCAATCTCCCGGATGGCAGCCGCACATGAGGACGCCATCCGCCCCCTGCGTGAAGGCCTCGATGACCAGGTTGGGGTGGACCATGCCCGAGCACATCACCCGGATGATCCGGATGCTGGGGGGATACTGGATTCGGGAGACTCCCGCCAGGTCAGCGCCCGCAAATGAGCACCAGTTGCAGCATAGGGCGATAATCAAAGGTTCGAAGGTGTCGTTCATGACGCGGCTCCCAGAGCAGCGTGGATCTGGGCCTTGATCTGGTCCAGCGTAAATCCCTTGATGAGGATTCCGCACTTCGGACAGGTCGCCTGGCAACACCCGCAGCCCTTGCAGATGCTCTCGTTCGCCTCCACGACCTTCTTCACCGACCCTTGCCACTGGTACTCGAGCAGGGTGATCGCCTTGAAGGGACAAGTGTCCACACAGTAGGCGCACCCGTCGCACTTCTCATCGATGACCTGCGATATGTTGGCGCCCAGCTCGAGGCTGTCCTGGGAGAGGATGGATGCCGCCCGGGCCGCCGCCGCTTGCGCCTGGAGAATGGACTCGTCGATCCCTTTCGCGGAATGGGCCAGGCCACAGAGAAAGACGCCGTCGGTCATGAACTCCACGGGGCGAAGCTTCATGTGGGCTTCCAGGAAGAACCCCTCGCTGTTCAACGGGACCTTCAGGAACTGCGCGATCTGCCGGTTACCTTCATCTGGACAAATGCCTGCCGACAGGACCACCAGGTCGGCGGAGATGGCGAGCGTCATTCCCAGGGTCTGGTCGAAGACGGACACCTCGAGCCCGTGGCCGTTTCGTGACACCTCCGGTTTGCGGTCCTCCTCGTAGCGAACAAACATGACGCCTTGCTGGCGCGCCTGCGTGTAGTAGCTCTCCTTGAACCCGTACGTCCTGATGTCCCGGTAGAGGACGTACACCGGCGTGTTTGGCGAGAGGGTCTTGATCCGCAGGGCATTCTTGATGGCTTCCGCGCAGCACACTCGCGAGCAGTAGGGCCGCTCGCTGTCTCGTGACCCGACGCATTGGATCATGACCACGCTCTTCGGTGGACGCTTCCCATCCGCCGCTAAAAAGCCATTTCCTGAAGCCAGGTCTGCCTCGAGTTGCCGCTGCGTCAAGACCCTTCCGTCCTGCCCGTACAGGTACTCTTTGGGCTGATACTCGCGTGCGCCGGTGGCAACAATAACCACCCCGTGCTGGACCTCGGCAGTTTCGCCATGGGCTGAAATCCTGGTCTTGAAATCGCCGATGGTGCCTTCGATGCTCTCGATGGTCGCCCCCGTGAACAGTTGGACCTTATCGTGCAGCCGGACCATGTCTTTCCAGCGCTGCAACTCGACCTGAGGTTTCTCTCCGTTGAGCAGGTAGTGGATGTGCCTCAGGTTGCCGCCCAGCTCCTCTGTTTTCTCCACCAGGTAAGCCTCAAAGCCCTGAGACGCCAACTCCAGGGCGGCGGTCATGCCCGCCAGCCCTCCGCCGATGACGAGGGCGGATTTCTGTATCTTGATGGAGCGCCTGGGGAGTGGCTCGAGGAGTCGCGACTTGGCCACCGCCATTCTCACCAGGTCCTTGGATTTCTCCGTGGCGCGGTCCGGCTCGTGCATGTGGACCCAGGAGCACTGGTCGCGGATGTTCGCCATCTCGAAGAGGTAGGGATTGAGCCCTGCCTCGCGCAGGGTGTTCCTAAACAGAGGCTCGTGAGTCCGGGGCGTGCAGGAGGCCACCACCACCCGGTTCAGCTTGTGTTCGGTTATCTTCTGCTTGATCCGTTCCTGGGAGTCATTGGAGCAGGTGTAGAGATTGTTCTCCGCGAACACCACGTTGGGAAGCGTCTGCGCATACTCCACCACGGCGGGGACGTTAACGACTCCGGCGATGTTCGTTCCGCAGTGGCACACAAAGATTCCGATGCGGGGCTCCTCTCCCATCACCTCGCGCTCAGGTGGATAGGTCTTGGGGGTGATCAGGGAGCCTCGGGCATCCTTCAAAAGGTAAAGCACCTGGGCCGCAGCCGCCGAGGCCTGCATGACGGTTTCCGGGATATCCTTAGGCTCCGCGAATGGGCCCGCCACATAGATCCCTTCCCGGGTTGATTCGGCGGGTGCGAAGAGAGATGTCCGGCAGAAATTAAATTGGTTCAACTCGACGCCAAATTTTGCGGCCAGCGCGGCCACTTCCCTGGGCGGCTGCATACCCACAGAGAGGACCACCAAGTCGTATTCTTGCGAGACCTTCCGGTCGTCTTCGGCCAGATACTGGATGGTGAGGCTTTTGGTCCCGGGTATCTCCTCGACCCTCGGCACGCGGCAGCGGATGTACTTGACCCCGAGATCCTTCGCCCTTTGGTAATACTGCTCGAAGCCCTTGCTGAAGGCCCGCAGGTCCATAAAGAAGATGTCGCAGGCGAGGCCCTGGCCCAGATGCTCCTTGGCGATAATGGCTTCTTTGGTGGCATACATGCAGCAAACCGAGGAGCAATAATCCCGCTCCGCATCGCGCGAACCCACGCACTGGATGAAGGCAATGCGCTTCGGCTCCTTGTGGTCGTGGGGCCGCAGCACGTGGCCGGAAAAGGGTCCCGAGGCGGAAAGGATGCGCTCAAACTCCAGTGCGGTAAGGGCGTTTTCAAAGCGGCCGTATCCCAGCTCCTTTTTGATGCGAGGATCGAAGATCTCATATCCGGGCGAGAGGATGATCGCACCCACCTTCCGTTCCAGCGTCTGCTCTTTCTGCTCGTAATCGATGGCCTTGGCCTGGCAAGCGGTTTCGCAGAGATGACAATCGCAGCAGATGCCGCAGGCAAGGCAGCGCTTGGCCTCGGCGATCGCTTGCTCCGGAGTGTAGCCCGTGTGGACCTCGTCGAACGTCCTGCCGCGCGTGCCCGGGTCGAGGGACGGGACCGGAATCTCCCGCTGCATCAGCACGCCGGCCGTGTCGACAACGTACTGGGTGTGAAAGGGGCCTTCGAGCTCGCGTCCCACTCGGAGATCCTGGTGATTGAGCCAGCGGTCAATAGATTCCCCGGCCTTCTTGCCGGAAAGCATCGCCGTGACCACCACGTCGGGGCCGGTCACGCAGTCGCCGCCGGCAAACACCCCGGCCAACCCGGTCTCGAGCGTCAAGGGATCGGCGCCGAGTGTTCCCCACTTCGTGATCGCAAGCCCCAGCCGCTCTCCCAAGGAATTCACATCGGGGACTTGGCCGATGGTGACCACCACCGCGTCGCCAGGAACGACAAACTCCGAGTCGGGGATCGGTTCAGGAGCAGGCCGGCCGCTCGAGTCGGGCGGCCCAAGTTTCATCTTCACACATTCGAGGCCCGCCACTCGCCCGTCCGCGCCCGCCTGGAATGACTTGGGGGCGGCCAAGAAGAGCATGCGGATGCCTTCGCGCTCGGCGTCTTCGACCTCACGCGGGTCGGCAGGCATCTCCGCTCGCGTGCGCCGGTAGACGATGGTCACCTGTTCTGCGCCGCAACGGAGGGCGCTGCGGGCGGCGTCGAGAGCGGAGTTTCCTCCCCCCACCACCAGCACGCGGCGGCCGGGGGTAAGCGGACCTTCAAGATTCACGTGGCGCAGGAACTCCAACCCGCCCGTCACTCCCGGCAAATTCTCCCCGGGTAAACGCAGTTTCCGTTCCACTTGTGCCCCGATGGCGATGAAAACCGCCGCGTGGCTCGCTCTCAGCTCGTCCAAGGTGAGGCCCTGGCCTATCGGCGTGTTCAACTTGATGTCGATCCCGAGGGCACGGAGCCGATCGATTTCGGCATTCAACACGGGCCGGGGCAAACGGTAGGAGGGGATACCCGCCGAGAGCATTCCCCCGGCCACCGAAGATGCTTCGAAGATGGTCGGCGAATAGCCTTTCTGGCGGAGATGATAGGCGCACAGAATTCCTGCCGGGCCGGCGCCGATGATGGCAATCTTCTCCGGGCGCTCCGCCGCCGGTTTGGGCAGGGCGTAGCCAGAACCGCGGTCGGTTACAAAGCGCTTCAGGGCGGGAAGGTTGACGGCATCGTCCACGTTCGCGCGTGTGCAGCCGACCGTGCACGGATGAGTGCAAACCCGGCCGCAGATGGCGGGAATCGGGTTGTCGCGCAAGATCACCTGGAGCGCCTCGTCGAAGCGCCCTTGGGCGATCAGCGCGACGTACCCCTGGGCGCTCTGGTGGATCGGACATCCGGCCTGGCAGGGAGAAGTCCCTCGCCGTGAGATCGTGAAGATATTGGGAACCGCTTGCGGGTAGGGCCGGTAGATCGCCTTGCGCTCTCCCAGTCCCTGATCGAACTCGGAGGGCAGGGTGACCGGACAGGCGCTGGTGCAGGCGCCGCAGCCCGTGCACTTCGTCTCGTCCACGAAGCGCGGGCGCTTCTTGAGGGTGACGGTGAAATTTCCCGGCTGTCCTTCGACGCTTTGCACCTCGCTCAAGGTGAGGAGTTCGATGTCCTTGTGCCTGCCGATCTCGACCAGCCGCGGGGCCATGGTGCACATGGCGCAATCGTTGGTGGGAAAAGTTTTGTCGAGCTGGGCCATGACCCCGCCGATGCCGGGCTTGCTCTCGGCCAGGTAAACCTTGATGCCGGCGGTGGCGAGATCCAGGGCCGCCTGCATGCCGCCAATTCCGCCTCCCACCACCAGGGCAGCGCCGACCGGATGGGTTTGGGGTGTCTCAGACGCCATCGAGAACCACCTCCTGGGCGGATGCCCGCTGCCTGGCCCTCTCCTTGACCGCCTGAAAGTACAGGGCGAGCGGGCGATAGATCATGTGCGACCACTTTCCGAACGACATCTCGACCACGAGGATCGGCGTGGCGATGACGATGTGGAGCGCGTAGACGAAGTGGCAGGCCATCTCGAAACCGGCGTAACGGAGGATGTGAACGGAAATCCCACTCAGCGCCGTCAGCACGAGCAAGATGGGAAACATCAAATCCTCGAGCGTCCTGGTCTTGCAGATTTCCTTATCCCCCTTGATGCGGCAGGCCAGAATGGTTCCGACGCCGTACAAGATGAAACCGGTGGCCATATACCCCAGCCATCTCTGGGGATGGTAAAGAGGATAGAGATTGTCGGTTTGGAACCAGCGCAGCGCGAATACCTTGATGGCGAGCATCATGGTCACACCTAAAGCGAGGAGCCAGTGTCCCGCCCACCGCCCTTTCTCCGGGCACTTCCGCATGAGCGTGTGGGTCACCGATTGCCACACGTACGTCCCTGCCTCGACGAAGTATGCCGACCCGGGGATTTTCTCCCCACGCATGGTGAGCCGCCAGATGCGGAAGATGCGGGCGAGCAAAAGGATCAGCGGAAAGAGAATCACCGTGAGCGTGAAGTACGTCATGGTGGGGAACATGTGTTCGAGGCCGATGGGGGTCGTCGCGAAGTCGTGAACCGATAGCTTTACATGGAGCAAGTGATAGAGCACGATGAGGAGCAGGACCGAGGCCGACGCCACGGCTATAGAAGCAACGTACCAGGCCCTTGAGGCGAGGATTTTTGAGGAGAGGCCCGTCCAGTCGTACTGCGCGGTCAGGAATCGGCGCACCGTCATCATCGAGATGCGCGGCTCCGCCTGACGCGGGCAGATCAGGGAACAGTCGCCGCAGTCGTGGCAAATCCAGGGGTCCAGACTTTCGACCAGCGGCTTTCGCAATCCCAGCAGGGCATAGCGGATGATCTTGCGCGGGAAGCTCACGGTGTCCGTGACCAGGTCGCAGGAAATGGTGCAGCTTCCGCACTGGTAGCAGCCCGTGGTGTCAAACTTGCCGTAACGCCGAATGTCAGCGAGTAAGGTTGGATCACTAAGAATGCGGACGTTGCCGTGGTCCTTCATGGCTGTTCACCCGCAGGCTCTTCCTGCCTCAATCCTCTGGTCGCGACCGCCTGCTAGGGGGCGGTGGCCGCAACCCCCTTCACAGTCCTTCGCGTGTAAATGAGGAACTTCCCGCCTTCCTCTACTACCCGGACTTCAAAGCCGTCGTTCTGACATGCAGCCTGCACGGTGGAGGCTTCCTCTCTTGTCGCGTACGGCCGCCCGTCCCACATGAACTTCTTTCCGTCGCTGACTAGTGAGAGATTCGGATTCATGCGGACACCTCATCATCTCTGAGCCGGCGGGATAGAATCACTTTTGTGGGGGTAAGGTTTTTAGCAGGAAGCAAATTACAGACTGCCTTGCGTCTTCCACTGAGAAAGCACTCGTCAGAGGAGGGGCTGCGTGGGCGTGCAAGGATTGTGGAATTGCTCAGCGGTCCAGCGATGCGGAATTCCACGATGCACGTCCTTCGGTAAAAAATTCCCCCACATCGGGAAAACTTGCAGAATAATTAAACAGGTGAAATATAAACCTAGTTAAGTATCTTGTGTCAAGAGACATTATGTCCCTTTCAAGAATTTGATTGCTTCATGTCGCTCGCCCTGATTTTGCGCGAGGTTCTATGCCCGCCCCTTATGCCTGTCGGCAGGCTTGACAGGTATTGAAGGGGAAATACCAGGTATTAACCCCTGATAGGCCTTTGTCAAGGCTGAGGAGGTGAGCCGTGGATCCTGGCGAAATCCTGGTGAGCGCGGTGCGGCAGGTCCTTTCAGAGGCCAAGCCGACCGAGACGCCTCCTGGGCTGGTATCGCTGGGGAAGACCCCGTCGAAGGGACTCCTGCGCGTCGAGTTTTCCTTTGAGGGGTGCCCGGTGGTGGTCATCGAGCAGAACCCCAACAAGGGCAGCCAGTGGGCGAAGGTGGCGCCAGCCATAAGGTGGTGCCGTACCGCGACGCCGCGACGGGCCGCACTATATCGAGAACGTGGTGGATGGCAAGGTTCAACTCACTTGACCGTCCAGGCAGATAAGTGCTGGGCCGCATGAATCCCCCAAAACGGCGGTCAAGAAAATAGATCCTGCCTGGTCGCCAAGGGTTTACCAATAGCTGTCGATAACTGCCCAACCCACCACCTATGCCGGATTGGGAATCAAAACGCCCTTCCCATGCCGGAATCCACTCTGCCAGAATACTCTGCTCCGGTTTACGGTCAGGCGACTTAGACCGAATCCTTTACTGGGATTGCGACTGTGTCGCCAGCAGCGGTCTGCGAAGAATCGAGCCCGGCGGCGCGGTTTCGCCGGGATTATCCAAGCCTCTACCTCGCCAGCAGGATAGGCGAGCGGCTGGTGGAGGCGATTTCGACGACGAAGTAGGTAGGGGAGGGCGAGGTGTCGGAATCATCGGTTGGAAAGACGCAGTTTAGGGCTGCGGAAGCCTCTGGAGAGGTAGAACAAGTGGCTTCCATGCTCGCTGAGGCGCTCCACAGCCAAAGCCCGCCCGGGCGATTGCATTCCGAGGCAGTCAGGTGTATGGTAATGTTGGGTCGAAAATCAAAAACGGAAATTCCGGTGAAAGACTTTCTGAGCGGGTGCGTAAGTTCGCTAAGTTAGCATAGGCGTACTTGCCTTCTGAAGGCAGACTCTCGGGTGCATTCGGCGGCTCACTACGAGGTTGGCTTTCCCTTTCACTGCCGTTAGGATTCGGACACTTTGCACTTCTGAACGGGCTTCCAAGTCGGGAGGAAACGTGAGCATTCGCGACTTCATCAAGAAGCAATTCATCGAAGTCATTCACTGGGCGGAGAGCGAGGAAGGTGTCCTGGCCTTTCGTTTTCCCATGCAGGACATGCAAATCCAGACGGGCGCACGGTTGACGGTGCGCGAGTCGGAGATTGCCCTCTTCGTGAACGAAGGGCAGATTGCCGACGTCTTCCCTCCCGGCCTTTACAAGCTCAGCACCCACACCCTCCCCGTTCTGACCAACTTGATGAACTGGGACAAGATGTTTCAGTCTCCCTTCAAATCCGACGTCTATTTCTTCTCCACGCGCTTGCAGGTGGACCAGCACTGGGGAACTGCCAATCCCATCACGATTCGCGACAAGGAGTTTGGCGCGATCCGGTTGCGTGGATTCGGAATCTACGCGTACAAAATCAGCGACCCTCGCGTTTTCCATACCAAAGTGAGCGGCACGCGCGACATCTATCGCGTAGCCGACCTGGAAGGCCAGCTCCGCGACACTATCCTCGGCCGCGTTGCCGGCACGTTCGCCGAGAGTAATATTCCCTTCCTGGACATGGCGGCGAACCAAGTGGAACTCGCCAAGAAGATCGCGGAGCAATTGAAACCGACCTTTGCCGATCTGGGCCTCTCGATCGAGTCGTTCGTCGTCGAGAACCTCTCGCTTCCGGACGAGCTTCAGAAACTACTCGATCAGCGCATCGGCATGACGATGGTAGGGGACATGAATCGATACACGCAATTCCAGGTGGCACAATCCATGCCCATTGCGGCTGAAAACCCGGGAGGTCTGGCCGGCGCCGGCGTAGGGTTGGGCGCAGGCTTAACGATGGCACAAGGGATGGTGAACGCGATCAAGCCTCCGGCGGGCGGGAGTCCGGCGCCTTCCTCCGCCGCGGGGCAGGTCACTCCGGCTGCCGCCGCCGGGGAAACGAAATTCTGCATGGCGTGTGGAAACACCATACCCAAGATCGCAAGGTTTTGTCCGGAGTGCGGGCAAACGCAGGGGTAAACCATGGGTGGGATTGAGTGGCTCATAGAGGCGCATGGGTGCAATGCGGCAGCGCTCGCGGACCTCCGCAAACTCCAGGCACTGTTCACCCGCTTGATCGCGGAGCTTAACTTACACCCCATCGACGAGGCGGCATGGCACGAGTTCCCCGGCGCGGGGGGGATTACCGGCATGTTTATGCTGGCCGAGTCGCACCTGACCTGCCACACTTTTCCGGAATACGGCTCGCTCTGCTTGAATGTGTTTTGTTGCCGGCCACGCCCCGATTGGGACTTTGCGGGTTACATGAAAGGTGCCTTTGCGGCCACCACAGTCACTGTGCGGCGGGTCGATCGGCCGTACCAGAATTTTGAAGGCCAGGTGAAATGACGGCTCCAGTCGCCAACTGCCCTAACTGCGGCGCGCGGATCGAATTCCGATGGTCCAGTTGCGTCCAGACCACCTGCGCCTATTGCCATTCCATCTTGGTCCGGACTGACGTGGACCTCAAACGCGTCGGGCAAGTCGCCGACCTCCCGCCGGACAGTTCGCCCATCCAATTAGGCACCCAGGGCGTTAGCCACCACAAACCCTTCGTGGTGGTGGGCCGCATCATTTACGAATACGAGTTGGGCGGCTGGAACGAGTGGCATATCGTGTTCAACGACGGCGCCAGCGGCTGGCTCTCCGACGCCCAGGATGAATACGCCGTATCCTTCCAGGATCCGGTGAAAAGGCAATTTCCTTCCCCCGACGCGGTTAAACCGGAGCAAAAGATTAATTGGAACAACGTAACCTACGAGATCACGACGATCACCCGCGCCCGGTATCGCGGCGTGGAAGGCGAATTGCCCTTCCAATATTGGGATAAAACGGAAATGTTCTTTGTCGACCTGGAAACCTCGGACGGCCGCTTCGCCACCATCGACTAGAGCGAATCGGAACCGCTACTGTACCTCGGCGAGACCGTGGAATTCGAAGACCTTCAGCTCAAGAACCTCCGTCGCTTTGAAGGTTGGTAAACATGGGGACAGGATCCTCGGGAACGCCTCCACCGCCGGTTCCAAAGGTAAAGGGACTGAACTGCCCCAGTTGCGGGGCCGCGCTGACGGTCCGGGCGTTTGAACAATCGGTCACCGTGGTGTGCGCCAGTTGCCACTTGATCCTAGACGCCAAAGATCCCAATCTCCAGATCCTCCAGAAGTTCGAGGCCACCCAGACGGACCCTCCGCTCATCCCCCTGGGCACGCGCGGCAAAGTGCGCGGTGACCTCTACGAGGTCATTGGTTTCGAGCGGCGCACCATCGTGGTCGAGGGGATTCGTTACAGTTGGCACGAATACCTCTTGTTTAACCCCTACAAGGGCTTCCGCTATTTGACCGAGTACAACGGCCATTGGAACGACGTGAAACCGATACGAATCGTCCCGGAAGAAGTGCCATCGCCCCGCCCGGCGGTCAAGTACCTGGGAGACAAATACCGCCACTTCCAGACCGCCGAGGCCAGGACGACGTACGTCCTGGGAGAGTTCCCGTGGCAAGTTCGGTTTGGAGAGTCGGCGGTGGTAAAGGATTATGTCTGCCCGCCGCACATCCTTTCCTCCGAGACCACAGAAAACGAAACTGTCTGGTCGCTGGGCGAATACCTGACCGGCAAGCAAGTCTGGGACAACTTCAAGCTGCCCGGGAGCCCGCCCCAGGCCGTCGGCGTTTACGAAAACCAGCCCTCGCCCTATGGGGGAAGAATCAAGCGGCTCTGGCTGGTTTGCCTGGCGCTCGTGGCGGCGCTCGTCGTGATGGCGATCTTTAGTGCGGCGCTTTCATCCCGGGAAGAGGTGCTTTCGCAAGACTACACCTTTAGCCAGCAAGCGCCCGGCGAGCACGCCTTCGTGACGGATGCGTTCGAGCTCAAGGGACACCCCTCGAACGCGGAGGTCTCGATTCAGACGAACCTGAGCAACAACTGGGCGTATTTTAACTTCGCGCTCATCAATCTGGACACGGGGCAGGCGTACGACTTCGGCCGCGAAGTCAGCTATTACTCTGGGAGCGACTCCGATGGCGCCTGGACCGAAGGAGAGACCAGCGACGAGGTGACCGTTCCGCAAATCCCGGATGGGCATTACTACCTGCGCGTGGAGCCGGAGATGGATGCCAACGCACCGCCCGTGGCCTATCATCTGCGCGTTCGCAGGGGCGTCCTCTCCGGCAGCATTTTCGCGATCGCCGCCTTGCTTCTGATCTTGCCTGCGGTCTTTTTCACGTTCAGATCCACCAGTTTCGAGAGTCAGCGCTGGCAGGAGAGCGATTACGCAAAGTAGGGGCACGCCATGGCGTGCCCCTACTACCGCATTCTCATTGGACTTGAGGAGACCCTCATGAATCGAATTTTCCTGACCTACGGCCTCCTGGTGCTCGGTCTCCTGGGCGCTTCTCAGTACAACGGCTGGAGTCTGCTGCGGGTCAACCAAATCAAGAACGTTCCCAAGACGGTTCGGGACAATCCGGGCGCCTATCGGACGATCTACCGAAACAATCCCCATTACTTTGGAGGAAAATGACATGCATTCACTGCTAGTGAACCTGGGGAACGCCCTGTTGTACTCGTTTTTGGGCATCGTCATATTTGTGGTCGCGTTCTTCGTCATGGACAATTTCACTCCTTACAACCTCTGGAAAGAGATTGTGGAAGAGAAAAACACTGCGCTGGCCATCCTGATCGGCGCGATGTCCATCGGCATGTGCGTGATTATTGCCGCCGCGGTGCACTAAACCTTGTCCACGTTGCTCTTCATCTCCGTCTTTCTGATTGCCGCTTGCGGGCTCATCTACGAGCTTGTGGCCGGCGCCTTGGCCAGCTATCTCCTGGGAGACAGCGTCACCCAGTTCTCCACCATCATCGGCAGCTATCTGTTCGCCATGGGCTTGGGCAGTGCCCTGTCACGCTTCATCAACCGCGGGTTGGTCTTCCGGTTCGTTTGGATCGAGCTTTTGGTGGGCCTGGTGGGCGGATTTTCCTCCTCCGTGCTGTTCCTGGCCTTTGCTTACACGCAGGGTTTCCGCCTGATTCTGTACCTTGTCGTGGTGGCCATCGGGATCCTGGTGGGGCTGGAGATCCCACTCCTGATTCGCATCCTGAAAGACCGTTTTCTGCTGCGCGATGTTGTGGCGCACGTGCTGACCGTGGACTACCTCGGTGCGCTCGCGGCATCCCTAATCTTTCCCATCGTGCTGGTGCCGGAACTCGGCCTGGTGCGATCGGCGCTACTTTTTGGCCTGGTCAACGCCGCCGTGGCGCTTTGGTCCACTTTCCTGTTTGCCGACCAACTCGCGGTACGGGCGGGGCTCCGGGTAGCCTGCGTGGTGGTCCTGGCCGCGTTGGGCGCCGGAATGTTCGGCGCCAAGCGCATCGTGTCAGCAGCGGATGACAATCTTTACGCCGACGAAGTGATCTTCGCCAAGGACACGCGCTATCAACGCATCGTCCTCACGGAGTGGAAAGACGACCTTCGCCTCTTCTTGAATTCCCACCTCCAATTCAGTTCGCGCGACGAGTACCGCTACCACGAAGCCCTGGTTCATCCTGGGCTCGCCTCGCTTCCCCAGGCGCGCCGCGTGCTGGTCCTGGGCGGTGGGGACGGCCTCGCCGTCCGGGAAATCCTCAAGTACCCGCAGGTCGTGAGCGTCACCCTCGTCGACCTCGACCCGGAAATGATCCGGCTGTTTTCCACCAACTCGATGCTCACCCGGCTGAACCAGAACTCGCTCAACTCCCCGAAAGTCCACGTCATCAATGCCGACGCTTTCCCGTGGCTGGATCAGCACTACGACCTCTTTGACTTCGTCGTCGTGGATTTCCCTGACCCCAACAACTACTCGCTCGGCAAGCTGTACACCACGGCGTTCTATCGCCTTCTGGCCAAGCATTTGACCGCGGAGGGTCTGGCGACGGTCCAAAGCACCTCGCCTCTGTTCGCGCGCGAATCCTATTGGTGTATCGCCGAATCGCTCAAGCAAGCCGGTCTGCGAACTTATCCTTATCATGTTTATGTGCCCGCCTTCGGAGAGTGGGGGTTCGTGCTCGCGGGCCTGGGGCCCTATCGCCAGCCCGCCCAATTGCCGTCGGGCCTCAGATTCTTGTCCTTACGCAATCTGCCAGAGATGTTCGAGTTTCCCAATGACATGTTGCCCGTGCCGGTCCAGGCCAATCGCCTGAATGATCAAATCCTGGTCCGGTACTACGAACGCGACTGGGGGGAAATGACCCATTGACGACCACGCGGCGGCAGTTCCTCAGCGCGGCGCTTCTGGCATTGACCCCCAAGTCGGAGCGACCCATCACCGGTTCCTTCGTCAATGAGGATTTCCCGCAGGGCCACCTGCTGCGTGACCGTGCCGCTTTTCCGAAACCTGTCGAGACATTGAAGATTCCCTTGGTGATTGTGGGCGCCGGAGTCGCGGGCCTCTCCGCCGCCTGGCGGCTGGACAAACGCGGTTTTCGCGACTTCGTGGTGCTGGAACTGGCTCAACAGGCCGGCGGCAACGCGCGCTGGGGCGAAAACGAGATCACCGCCTATCCCTGGGGCGCTCATTACGTGCCGGTGCCGGATAAGAGCGCCGTCCTGGTTCGCGAGCTGTTTGAGGAACTCGGAGTCCTCCGAGATGGCCAATGGGAAGAGCGCGATCTCTGCTTTTCACCCAAGGAGCGGTTGTTTCTCCATGGCCGCTGGCAGGAAGATATCGAGCCCGCCATCGGCCTGACCGATAAAGACCGTGACCAATTCCGGCGGTTTGCGGATCGGATCGATCATTTTCGCCGCAGCGGTGAGTTCACGATTCCCATGGCATTGGGCGCCCAGCCATCACCGCTTGACCGGGTATCCGTGACGGACTGGATGCGTGAACAGGGATTCGACTCGACTTACCTCAATTGGTACATCAACTACGCGTGCCGCGACGACTATGGCGCCTTGGCGTCGGACACTTCCGCCTGGGCGGGCATCCACTACTTCGCATCTCGGCAACCCGAAGAAAAGGGGCCCATCACCTGGCCTGAAGGTAACGGCTGGATCATCAAGAAGCTGCTCTCCAAACTGGGCCGGTTCGTGCATACGGGCGCGATGGTCAATCACATTTCTCAGGTTGGGCGAGGCCTGCGAATCCGCGCCGGCGAAAACGAGTATCTCGCCGAGGTGGTCATCTTCTCCGCCCCCACTTTTCTAGCCCCGTACCTCATCGAGGGCTTTCCGCCGGTGCACGATTTCGTGTATTCCCCCTGGCTAACGGCTAATCTTACCCTCGAACATCTGCCTCGCGAGACGGGCCTGGAACTTGCCTGGGACAATGTCAACTATGATTCGCCCACGCTGGGATATGTCGTGGCCACGCATCAGACGCTCCGGACCTTTGTAGACCGCTCGGTCTGGACCTTCTACTGGTCGCTCGCTCAGGGCAACCCTTCGGAAAACCGTCGGCTACTTCTCGAGAAGGATTGGAGCTATTGGAAGGAAGCCATTCTGAATGACTTGGCTCGTACCCATCCCGATATCCGCTCCTGCGTTTCCCGCATCGACATCATGCGCATGGGCCATGCGATGGCGCGGCCTACCGTCGGCGCAATCTTTGCCGAGGAGAGGCGCCGCCTCGCAAACCCCTCCGGGAGACTGCTGTTTGCCAACTCCGACCTTAGCGGATTTTCCATCTTCGAAGAAGCCCAGTATCACGGAGTCAAAGCTGCGGAGTACGCGCTCCGTATGCTGGGGAGCCACTAGAACTGACCGCTGACGGCAGAGGCCTGCAACGGTTCTTACTTACCCCAAAGCCTGAGCAGCGCGCCTTGCTTACCCCACACCGGATCGCTTGACGGGAACGGCAGCGTTGCCATCCTTGCCACCGCCTGTGGATCCGGCGCCCGCCTGCAGATATCCCATTCCTGTCCCGGCGGGTACGCGCCGACCACGAGAAAATCCCGGCTCGCCTCCAGCCGGCAATGACCTGTGCCGGTGGGCAAAAGCGCAACATCGCCGGCCTTCACAACGACCTCGCGTCCGTTTTCTCCACCCAGCATCAGGCGCGCGGAACCGCCGGCGAATCCGAGCACTTCATGCGCAGTCGAGTGATAGTGATGGAAGTCGTATACTCCGTCTCGCCACTGAGGCGGCCAGCCGTTGCGTGTAAACAACTCCTCGAAGCGCAGCGCCGAATCCGCACTCTGCGGGTCCTGGATGCCGCGATAAAGCAGCACGGGAAGATATTCGTTGTTTGGCACCCAGCCGTTGCGCGCGAGGCGCAACACCTCCGGATTCCCGGCTGCTTCATCTCCGCCTCGTCTAATCGCTGCATCGGCAGCATCCCCCATTCCGGTCGAAGGCCCAAAACCCAGAGCCCCGAGCATACCCACGAATCTTCGTCTGTCCACGAATGCAATCCTTTCTGGAGGCGAACAGCGTCAGGCAGGTTGCGTAAAGTTGCCTGGACTGTTCTCCGTGGCCTGCCACTTTGGTGTGCGCTCTTTACTGGCCTGGGCCAGTGCGAGCCGCACTCCGTCGGCGTCGAAGTCGGCCGTGTAAACCGGTGTGCCCGGCTGCTGGCGCCACGATTCATCAATGCCGCCCGCATCGACGGCATCGAATCCGAGTTCGTTCACAAGCCGCATCACGATCTCTTTGGCGCGATTGTCATCGCCGGCTACGGGCAGGGCGATCCGTCCTCGGCTGCCAGCCGGGCGGCCGTGCTCCAGCAGGTGTTGCGCATAGATGTTATTAAACGCCTTGACGACCGGCCGGCCGAGCTGATGCTCCACCCATCGACTTTCCGCTATTCCCGCTTCGATATCGCCAATACGGCCATCGCGCTCCCGCGGGTAGTAATTGCCCGTGTCGATGACGACGACATCATCTGGCACGCCGGCGAACAAGTCCTGGGGCAGGTCGCGAATCTTCGCTTCCGGGATCGTCACCACAACCACCTCACCCGCCCGCGCCGCTTCTCGGACGCGGACGGGCTTCGCTCCGGTTTCCTTAGCGAGATCTGCGAGCGATGCAGGTCCTCGCGAGTTAGCAACAAACACCTCATGTCCGAGTTTGGTCAGCCGGCGGGTCAGAGTGCCGCCGATTTGCCCAGCGCCAATGATTCCAATCTTCATGTCCGCTCCTCTCTCGGTGGACGCCCCTAAATCGGGGTCAATACCACTACTGGTTAAGATGTTAGAACCCGGGCGTTCGGTTCACTTCGACGGTTCCTTGCAATTCCGAAGTGATTAACGAAGGAGGAGGGGGCATTGTCCGAGAAATCGACGAGGAACGGTCTCGATTACGCGGGAAAGCCCAACATGGTGCCGCATCACTTCGCTTTTCGTTTGAAGATGCAGCTTTGACCTTGCAAAAGCGCTCAGGTGCAGTAGAATTCGGGCGATTTAGTGCTGAGAAAGGCGATTCCTGTTGAGAGGATGCGGCCTGTGTTTCTGTACTTCCCCCTGTCGGAATTCTGGAGAACACTTCTTACCTCGACCATCGGTTTACTGACACTGGGCGGTATCATGACTCGTCCCTATCGCTGGAGTGAGGCGCGAATCGCCATGGCCGGCGCGGGCACTCTGCTCCTTTTGGGTTTGATCCGGCCTGCGGATGCTGCACTTACTCTGCTCCGCGACTGGAATACGTTTCTCTTCTTCCTGGGAATGATGGGGCTATCAGCGCTGGCGGAAACCGCGGGTTTGTTTGATTGGTTGGCAGTGCAAGCCGCGCGATTCGCCAAAAGAAGTGCGGCAAGATTGTTCCTGAACGTGTTTCTCTTGGGAACACTTATCACGATGATATTCTGCAACGATGCGACGGCGCTTATCCTGACGCCAGTTGTTTATGTGTTCGTGACCAAGTTACGGCTTCCGGTTCTGCCTTACCTGTTCGCATGCACCTTCATTGCTGATACCGCATCGTTCCTGCTACCCATCAGCAATCCGATCAACATCATTATCATGTCGCGCTTCCCGCTCGATCTTCTGACCTTCCTGCGGCTGCTCTTACTTCCCAGTCTTGTCGTGATCGCAATTAATCTTGGGATTTTCTACCTACTTTACCGCAAGCAGCTTAGAGGATCTTTTGATATCAGCCGTCTGCCGACGGCAGAGAAGGCCATTAAGCATCGGAATTACTTTCGATATACCTTGGGGGTGCTTGCGCTGGTTGCGCCCTCGTATGTGTTTGCTTCTGCTTTTCAGTTTCCGCTTTCCGTGGTCGCAGTGGCGGGCGCGTTGTTACTACTTGCGGGCGCGCTGTTCTGGAAGCGGACGACCCTGCGGGAAGCAGGTAAAGGGATCTCGTGGCCGATTTTTGGATTCATTGGGGGAATGTTCGTTGTTGTGCGTGCCATCGAGGACACCGGACTTACGCGCAAACTGGGCAACCTGCTCCTGCATCTCTCCGGCGGCACGAGCTTGGGAGTAGTGATGGTTGGGGTGTTGGGGTCAGCCCTGGGGACAAACCTAATCAATAACGTACCCATGGCTGTCGTCATGAATTCTTCCCTCGGCAGTGTTCAACATGCGGTTCCAGCGATAAGAAATGGCTTCGTCGCGGCCACCATGTTTGGTTGCGATCTGGGCCCGAACCTAACTACGGTCGGGTCTTTGGCGACGATCCTCTGGGTACTCATTCTGCGGCAACGGAACGTGGATGTTTCGGGGCTCGACTATTTCAAAGTGGGCGTGGTCGTTACTCCTTTGATGTTAGTCGCAGGTGCGTTCACAATCTGGCTGTGCTTGTAGGCCGGTTTGCAGAAGGAGGCAATGATGCGAATTCTTTGTTCTCTGGATGGCACAAATACCAAACAAGTTAGCGAGGCAGCACAGATGTTTTCCTCGGCTGAGCCCCTGACGATTGCTCTGCTGACGGTGATTGATGTTGGCCCGCGCAGAGACATTGACCGGACTCGTGAACGATTCTGGCGGCTGCCGATGCACCATGAGCCCGTTACCGATGAAATGGAGGCCGCGGAAGGAGCAGCTTCGCAAGACATTTTGAATGCGGGACTGGGTTACTTGCCCCAGGCGGAGACCCTGCTGCGACGGGGGCGGCCGGAGCTTGAAATCGTAAACGCCGCGGCAGAGTGGAGAGCGGATGTGATCCTCATTTGCCCGCGTGCGGAATATGGGGAGCCACCGCATATTGGTCCGCGATCAGTCGGGCATGTTGCGCGTTTTGTTCTGGATCATGCGCCCTGCCCGGTGCTGCTGTTGCGGCCGCTGGCTGGCGACCAATTTCCGATCAGCCGCTAGTAAAACGCGTTCAGCGCGCCCGGGACGGGTCTTGTGGTAAGCTTCCCGCACCTGTTTTGTGGTGAGTTGGGTGTAGGGCTGGGTGGTGGAACACCTCTCGTGGCCGAGCAGTTCCAGGATGGCGCACAGATCCGCGCCTTCTTCCAACATGTGAGTTCCGATTAATGAAGAGTGCGCGCGATCCTGACGCCTTGATGGAGAGCAAAACGTCCCCTTCCCGGCGGACGCTGCGTGGCCTCGATTGGCTCAATTTCCTCCTCGCCGACGTGCAGACGGGGGTGGGGCCGTTCGTCGCGATTTACCTCGCTGGCTATAGATGGAACGAAGAGAGCGTCGGGCTCGCGCTCACGGTCGGCGGGATCGCAGGAATTCTCACGCAGA
>Ga0187876_1000933_pt1 | contig 27466 bp, 23 predicted proteins | sample June2016WEW_17_4_FD_133000 | JGI IMG/M metagenome (GOLD analysis project Ga0187876, IMG submission 133000) | Peatland microbial communities from SPRUCE experiment site at the Marcell Experimental Forest, Minnesota, USA - June2016WEW_17_40 | ecosystem: Environmental > Terrestrial > Soil >...
CACGAATCCCGCGGCTACCGAGGGGTCGTCGAGCGCGCCGGCCTCCAAGGTATCGACCAGCAGCCGCACCGAAGCGAGCGGCGTGCGTAGCTCGTGCGACACATTCGCCACGAAATCGCGTCGCACCGTGCGCAGGTGGCGGAGCTCGCTCACGTCCTCCAGCACGACAAGCGTGTCGCCGCAATTCAGCGGGTGCGCGGTGACTCCCAGGAATCTTCCCGGCTGCGACACGATCACGCCGGCGGCTGGGCGCCGCTGATGCACGGCCTGACGCACGCTATTGATCACGTCGGTAGAGGTAGTGAGCTCGGCCAGGGTAGCAGCCCCATCAGTCTTTGTGCCAAGCAATTCGGCTGCCTGAGGGTTGCTCAGCACGATGTGCTCGTCGGCTGCGAGGAGGACCAGCCCTACAGGCAGGAGCGTATGAAACTGCTCGAGCATGCGTCCCAAAGCGCGCTCACGTTCGCCCGAAGCGGCATCACGCTGCGACTCCGCGAGACGTTGGCTGAGGCGGGTGGCGCGAATCTGCGCCTCGCCCACGACGTAGATGGCGAGCGTTGCCGCTCCGATCATCGCCGCGACGACCATGATCGTGGAGACTAGGTCAGCCAACGAAGACGTCCGCCGGCAGGTGCGTGGCTGTTCTTTCCATGTGCCTCCATCGCTTTCGGCCGCGCCGGCAGGTGCTTGCTGTAGATTGTGCCAGTCCGATAGCTGAAATGTATAGTACAGGTGTGAGATTCCGCTGCGTGCCCAATTAGGGGTGGAGCACACGATGGGCCAGACCTCGTTGATTCGCATGGTAGCGACGCTGGCGGTGGTGTTTGCGCTGGTCGGCTGGCTCATGTATTCGCATCCCACGTGGTTCTCCAACGACAGCACCTACACGCTGCCCGTGGCCGCCAGTGTGGGGACTCCGGTAGCAAACCCCACGCCCGCTCGGCCGCGACCAACCAGCACTCCAACCACGCCGCGCGTGGGCATGACCGAGCATCTTGACAACATCTGGATCACACCGTTGCGTGTCGACCACAGCCAAGGCGCGGACGGCATTGTGCCGAACATTGGCGATGAGTTCCTGGTCGTACACCTGCGCATCGTCAACTTGAGCGACACGGACTACCAAGTCACTACCAGTGATTTTCAGGTCCTCGATAGTAATGGCCAGCTCGATCCACCCCTGCAACAGGACTTCACGCGACGCAAGTTGCGCGAGGTGCAGCTGATTCCCAACGGCCACACGTTCGGCACGCTCGTGTTTGAGGCACCGCAGGGCGACAGCGCAGCGGAGCTGCTCTACGCCCCGGATCCGCTCAATCCGTCCAAGCGCAAGATCTGGCGGCTGGAGTGAGGAGCGGTGCCTCAGTCGACGCCGGTGGCATCCGTCGGAGCCGACGGATCGGACAGATCGAACAGTGCCTGAGCGCGCCGCAGACAGGAAGCCGGTGATCGCATGACGGCGCCACGAACCCACCTACGTCGATCGCCCGAAGCCAGCATCTTCGGTCCGGATGGACTCATCGCGCGTAATCTACCCGGCTACGAAGAGCGGGCCGGCCAGGCGCAAATGGCCGAAATGGTGTCTCGCGCGCTCAGGACCGGCGAGCACGCCATCGTCGAGGCAGGCACCGGCACGGGCAAGAGCATGGCCTACCTCGTGCCTGCCATCTACTCGGCAAAGACAATCGTCATATCCACCGCCAACAAGGCGTTGCAGGAGCAGCTGATTCGCAAGGACATCCCGTTCTTGCAGAACGTACTGCCGATCTCGTTTAGCGCCGCGGTGGTCAAAGGGCGCGGCAACTACCTCTGCCTGGACAGGTACCGGGAAGAAGAAGCGTACCAGAAGTTGATCGGCGGCGGCCGCGGCTGGCAACGCCTGGCTTCATGGAAGGACGAGACAACTTCCGGCGACTTCGAGGATCTGCCGGCCGCCCTGCCCGGCGACTTACGCGGTCGTGTTATGTCAACCTCACGCACCTGCGTCGGCCAGGTGTGCGACCTATACGAGCTGTGCTTCGTCGAGGCTGCGTACAGGCGGGCAGAAGCGTCCAAGATCATCGTGTGCAACCATGCCTTGCTCCTGGCCGACCTCATGCTCAGGGACAGAGCGGCGTACCTGCTGCCGGATCGCGATGCGATTATCATCGACGAGGCGCATCACCTGGAGGAGGCTGCGATCAACGCGTTCAGCGTGCAGCTCGGTCCAGCCGACATCACGGAGCTGCTCGAGAACGCGCTGGTCAAACGGCAAGTGGACGCCGCGCTACTCGACCGGGCCTCGCTCGCGGGCCGGCGCCTGGCAGAGGAGATACGCCACGCCTGTGGACAGCTCCCGCGCATCGTCACCGAGCCATTGCCGGCAGGCGACGCGTTTGCGGATCGCATCGTCGAGATGGCCGACGAGATGAACCGCACGAACCCGCACCAAGCCAGCGAACGCTCGAAAGAGGCGAGGCGCTACGCCAGGGTGGTCGAGTGGCTCCAGGACACGGCCGAGGCGAGCCGCCTGATTGCACGCGTGCAGGATAAGAACAGTGTGCGCTACAGCGTCTTGGTCGAGAGTGGCCGCGACCGCGTTGCCGCCATCCGCTGGTCGCCGATCGATGTGTCCCAGCGATTGAACGAAATCCTATTCTCCCTCTACCCGACGATCTGCACCTCGGCGACGCTAGCCACGCGCGCGGCCGGCGATCGGGACGTCGCGAATCTCCCCGACGATCCCGAGCGGGGGCCGCGGATGGAAGAGGACGGCTACCGCTCACCAAGCCCATTCAGCTACTTCCGCGGCCGGGTTGGCTGCGATGAGGCTCGGGAAGCCGTGATCGCGAGCCCATTTGATTTCTTCCATCAGTGCCTGCTGTACGTGGCACGAAGTATGCCGGAGTTCTCGCCCGCGCTGCACGACGACTACGCCAAGGCCCTCGCCGCACACCTGGAGCGCCTGATTGCCGCGAGTCGCGGCCGGGCTTTCTGTCTCTTCACGAGCTACAAGACGCTGGATCGCGTGCACGAGCTGCTGGCCCCCAAGCTTGGCTATCCCGTGCTGCGTCAGGGTGAGGCGCCGCGCCCGGAGTTGATCCGGCGCTTCCGGGCGCAGCCCGGCAGCGTGTTGTTCGCCACGCGCAGCTTTTGGGAAGGTGTCGACGTGGTGGGCGAGGCACTCTCGCTCGTCGCCATAGACAAAATGCCGTTTTCGGCCCCGGATGACCCGGTCGTGCAGGCGCGTGTCGAGCGCATGAAGGCCGAGTGCAAGGACTGGTTCAACGACCTGATGCTGCCGCAGGCTACGTTGCAGCTCAAGCAGGGGTTTGGACGGCTGATCCGCAGTAGCGAGGATCGCGGCGTGGTAGCCATTCTGGATAGCCGGCTCATTCGCAAGAGCTATGGCAGACAGGTGATCGCGGCCCTGCCGCCCGCCCGCCGCACCGATAGGCTGGAGACGGTGGAGGAGTTCTTCGCGGAGCGCGACAGTCCAGAGGGGCCGCGCTAGTTTGGCGCGGCGCCCCTCGACTCGATGCTGGGCATGCCGGCAGCGCCTTACCGGCGAGCGCAGGGGACAGCCTACGCCGGGAAACGCCGGAGCCGCAGGTAGCATAGCGCAGTGTGTTGCCGTTTAGCGAGGGATCGAAGTGCTCGCTGGTGATGCACTGTTGCCTCGGCAGGTATGCATGTGGTACTATCCGCTCAACTTCGTTTCCGGCCTCGCTGGCCGAAATGAGGCCCATCGAAATATGCAATCGTGACGATGGGGACGGTAGAGACGCGCAACGGTGAGACACTAGAGAGCCGGGCTGCTGGAATCCGGCGTCGAGCCAGCGTTTTGAACAAGGCCCCTGAGCAGCTACCCAGGATCGGTGACCGCCGAGAGTAGGGGACGCCGGGTTCAGCCCCCGATACCAATGGCTGGGGTATAGGATTGACGCCTGTACTCGCCGAGGTTGGCGCCGCGAGGCGCCAGCGTAGTTGGGTGGTACCACGAGAACCTCTCGTCCCGGCAAGGACAAGAGGTTTTTTCATGGGCAAGTACGGAGGGCCTGCTATGCGACGGGATTTCGGCATCATCGACACGACCCTGCGCGAGGGTGAGCAGTTTGCCGACGCGTACTTCAGCCCCGCGCAGAAGCTCGAGATCGCCCGCGCGCTCGACGCGTTCGGCGTGCAGTACCTGGAAGTGACCTCGCCCGCCGTCTCCAGAAGGAACATGCGCGACGTGCAGGCGCTCGTGCGCCTCGGCCTCAGGGCCAAGATTCTCGCCCACGTCCGCTGCCACCCCGTCGACATCGCTGCGGCCATTCGGGCGGGCGTGCAGGGCGTCAATCTCTTCTTCGCGACTTCGACCTTTTTGCGCGAAGCAGGGCACGGCCGTTCGCTGCAGGCCGTGCTGGAGGCCGCGTGCGAAGGTGTGCGCCAGGTCCAAGATGCAGGTTTGGAAGTACGGTTCAGCTGTGAAGATGCCTTCCGCAGCCGGCTCGACGAGATGCTGCCCATTTTGCATGCCGTCGACGCGCTCGGCGTGAATCGCATCGGCGTGCCGGATACGGTCGGCAGCGCCACGCCCCGTCAGGTGTACGCGGTGGTGAGCCTGCTCGCCAACGAGCTGCACGCCGACCTCGGCTTCCACGGACACAACGATGCCGGCTGCGCCGTGGCCAATGCCTACGCCGCGCTCGAGGCCGGCGCGCGCTACGTGGATACCACGGTGCTGGGCATCGGCGAGCGCAACGGGATTACCTCGCTGGAAGGACTCGTGGCGCGCCTGGCCGCATCGGATCCCACGCTGCTCGAGGGCTATGATCTCAAGGGTTTGATTCCGCTCGCCGAGATGATCTCTGAAATCACCAACGTGCCTATTCCTTTCAACCACACGATTGCCGGTTCGCACGCCTTCGCTCACCGGGCAGGAATCCATCTGGGCGCAATTCTAAATAACCCGCGCGCCTACGAAGCCATCGACCCAGACCAATTTGGTGCGCACCGCCGGCTCGATATGGCGCACGCGCTGACCGGCCGCCACGCCATTGAGCACCGGGCGCAGGAACTGGACATAGCGCTGAACGCCGAGCAACTCGAGCGCGTGACCACCCACTTCAAGAACCTGGCCGGCCGCAGGCGGGTCGGGCTGACCGAGCTCGATGCAGTGATCTCGGCCGGCGCGTCTGGAATGCTGTTTGCCGAGCCTGACGAGGAAGATATTGAGGTGGTCTATACCGAGATCGAGGGTGAGCAATCCGGGCCGGATGGGGCCTGAAGGGAAGGGTGAGGTTTCATGGATAGGTCGCCACACTGCATCTGCGTGATCCCGGGCGACGGGATCGGCCAGGAGGTCGTGCCCGCGGCCGTTCGCGTCTTGCAGCAGCTCCTGCCGAATGTCAACCTGGTGCCGGCCGATGCCGGCTTTGGCTGCTTCGAGCGGTGCGGCAACGCCGTGCCCACGGAGACTCTGGCTGCCGTTGGCGCCACTGAAGCCACGCTCTTCGGGGCCACCGCATCGCCATCATCGCCGGTAAAGGGCTACCGTAGCGCGATAGTGACGCTTCGCAGTCACTTCCGACTCTATGGCTGCATCCGCCACTCGCGCTCCCTCCCGCTGGAGGGTGCTCGCCCGGGCATCGACATCCTGATGGTGCGCGAAAACACGGAGGGGCTGTACGTTGGCCGGGAAACCGGCTACGGCGACTACGCCGAAGCCACCAGATTGATTAGCGTCTCCGCCAGCAGGCGCGTGGCCGAGCTTGCCTGCACGCTGGCGGATCAAGCGGGACGCCGCCGCATCACCATCGTGCATAAGGCCAACATACTGCCGCAGACCTGCGGCCTGTTCAGGGATACGGCCCGGGCGGTCATCCAGGCGCACGGCGGCCTGGAAGTCGACGAGATGCTGGTCGACACGGCGGCGATGCGGCTTGCCGTCAACCCTGAACGCTTTGACGTGGTGCTCACGACCAACCTCTTCGGCGACATCTTGTCGGACATAGCCGCCGGAGTGACCGGTGGCCTGGGCGTCGCCGCCTCGGCCAACATGGGCGCGCCGGGTCCGGCGCTGTTCGAGCCCGTGCACGGGTCGGCACCTGATATAGTAGGGCGTGGTATCGCGAATCCCGTGGCAACCTTGCGCGCGACCGTGCTCTTGCTGCAACACATCGGAGAGCAGCAAGCGGCAACGGCGCTCGACCGGGCCATAGATGCCACGCTTGCTGGGACCACGAGAACCCCGGACCTGGGCGGCACGGCGACGACCGGCCAGGTAGTAGATGAAGTGCTTCGCAACCTCGAGACCGGGATAGAAGGCAGAGGGGCGATGACAACGGCTGGAGGTGCAGGTCGATGAATTATCCCACTGTTGGCGTACTGCTTTCGCGCGTGCGGGCAGAGGAGAAGCTGATTGTCGAGGCGCTCCACGAGCGCGGCGTCCCGTACCGGCTTATCGACGACCGCGAGCTGGTCTTCGATCTGGCCCTCCCGTTCCTGCCTGGGAAGGGCCGGGCCGCGGGCGCTCCCGCGTTCGACGGCATCGACATTGTGCTGGAGCGCTGCCTCTCGTTCTCACGTGGACAGAACGCGCTGCACGTGCTCGAGCAGTGGGGTATTCCCACGGTGAACCGCGCGGCCGTGGTGGATACCTGCGGTGACAAGCTGGCCACCACCCAGGCGCTGCTGCGCGACGGCGTGCCCACGCCCCGCACCTTGCTCGCCTTCACGTCAGAGGCCGCGCTGCTGGCCATCGAGGAGCTGGGCTACCCGTGCGTGCTCAAGCCCACGGTCGGGTCGTGGGGCCGGCTGCTGGCGCGCGTGAACGACCGCGACGCGGCCGAGGCGATTCTGGAGCACAAGGAAGTGCTGGGCAGCTACCAGCATAGCATCTTCTACATACAGGAGTACGTGAAGAAGCCGGATCGCGACATCCGTGCGTTCGTGATTGGCGACAACACGATCGCCGCGGTGTACCGGCACAGTGACCACTGGATCACGAATACCGCCCGCGGCGGCACGGCCACGAACTGTCCGGTTACGCCCGAGCTGCACGACATTTGCTGTCGTGCCGCGCGCGCCGTCGGTGGTGGCCTGCTGGCAATCGACGTGGTGGAATCCGAGCGCGGGCTGCTGGTCATCGAGGTCAACGGCACGATGGAGTTCCGCAACAGCGTCGGACCCACGGGCGTCAACATTCCCGCGTTGATGGTCGACTATGTGCTCGAAGAGGCCGCGCGTGAGTGAGGTCACCGTCTCTATTGTCGGCGCCGCCGGCTATACAGGCGGAGAGACGCTCCGGCTGCTGCTTGGCCATCCATCGGTACGCATAGGCCAGGTCACGTCGGAGAGCAAGCAGGGCAAGTACGTGCATGCGGTCCATCCGAACCTGCGCAAGCAGACTTCGCTGATGTTCTGCGGCCGCGATGAGCTCGCGCCATGCGACGTGCTGTTCCTCTGTCTGCCCCACGGCGAGGCGGCGCAGACAATAGACCGCTACCTGGAGCTTGCACCGGTGATTATCGACCTCTCGGCCGATTTTCGCCTTCGTGACGCCGTGCAGTACGAGCGCTGGTACGGGCATCCGCACGCGCGGCCAGAGCTGCTCGGCAGCTTTGTCTACGGCCTGCCCGAGCTGCACCGAGCAGAAATAGCCGGTGCCAAACACGTGAGCGGCACCGGCTGCCTGGCTACCACCGCCATCCTGGCCTTGTATCCGCTGGCGGCGGCAGGCCTGATAGAGGCACAGCACATCGTGGTGGATGGCAAGGTGGGGTCGTCCGCGGGGGGCGTCTCGCCCGGGCCGGATTCGCACCACCCCGAGCGCAGCGGCGCCATGCGCTCCTTCAGCCCGGTCGGGCACCGGCATACCGCGGAGCTGCTGCAGGAGCTGCCACTTGGCATTGACGCAGGCAGCCCGGGAATCCACGTGTCCGCCACCGCCATCGAGGCCGTGCGCGGCATCCTCGTGACGGCACAGGCGTTCCTGCGCGAGGATTGCGATGAGCGGCGCATCTGGCAGGCGTATCGCCAGTGCTACGGATCCGAGCCATTCATCCGGCTCGTGAAGGAGCGGCAGGGTTTGTACCGCTACCCCGAGCCGAAGATCCTCAGCGGCAGCAACTTCTGCGACGTGGGCTTCGCGCTAGACCGCGAGGGCGGCCGGGTGGTCGCTATCGCCGCGCTGGACAACCTGATGAAAGGGGCAGCCGGCAACGCCGTGCAGTGCTTGAACATCATGCACGGCTGGCCCGAGACACGTGCTCTCGAGTTTCCGGGGCTGCACCCATGAATGGTCCGCTAAGTGGTACATCCGCCAACTCTGGCCCACATCTTCGCGGGAACCGGGGCGGCCTGAAGGCCACGGTTTGCCTAGCAGGTGAGGCTCCGCGCCGTAAACGGCGGGGTCTCACATGCGGCGCGAACTTGCCGGATGCACCACTGAGCAGGTACCCACAACTATGGCACGTATCGCGAGGGGTGTATTGCCTACATCCGCGCCTGGACGGACGAATGCTGGATCTCAATCAGAGCCCTATGGGCGCCCCTACGAACCGCGTCGCACTAGTGGTTACCTGCATAGTGCGTAGGGCGGGCGAGACGCCCGCGCCCCCGGAATCGAGACGACTATTCAGTGGAGGTAGGCCTTCATGCTCGTAGTGAAACTCGGCGGCGGCACCGGTATCGATATTGAAGCGTGCTGTGACGATATCGCCGAGCTGTGGAAAGCAGGGCAGCGCCTCGTGTTGGTCCACGGCGGCGCCGACGAGACGTCAGAGCTGGGCGAAAAGCTCGGCCATCCGGCTCGATTCGTGACGCACCCAAACGGCATGACCAGCCGATATACCGATCGTGAGACCGTGGAAATACTGGCAATGGCCTGCGCCGGAAGACGCAACACCGTGCTGGTAGAGAGCCTGCAGCGGCGCGGCGTGCAGGCCGTGGGTCTGGCAGGCGCCGATGGGGCCGTGCTGCGCGGCCCGCGCAAGGCGACACTCACGGTGATGGAAGGCCAGAAGCGCCTGATCTTGCGGGACAACCACAGCGGCAACGTCACCACTGTCAACACGCACCTCTTGCGGCTCCTGCTCGAGGGGGGCTACCTGCCGGTGCTGTGCCCGCCGGCGATGAGCACCGACGACGAGCTGATGAACATCGACGGCGATCGCGCGGCGGCTGCCGTCGCCGCCGCCCTCGGTGCAACCGATCTCGTAGTACTCAGCGATGTGCCTGGCCTGCTGCGGGACGTGAAGGACCCAGCGTCGCTCGTGCCTGAGATCACGGCCGGCTCATTCGACGACGCCATGGCGCTGGCGCACGGGAGCATGAAGAAGAAGCTGCTTGGGGCACGGGAAGCCGCCGAAGGGGGCGTGGCACGGGCCATCCTGGCGCGCGGCCAGGGCGAGGCACCCATAAGAGCGGCACTGGCCGGGCACGGCACCGTTGTGAGCTGGCGAGTATCGAGTGTACCTGCAGGGAGTGGTTAGGAGTGCAGACATGATCGAGAATTCCACTACAACGGCACGCGAGGTCGAGGCACGCTACTCCAGTGGGGTGTACGGCAAGCGCGACGTCACGATCGTCCGCGGAGCAGGTGCTCTGGTATGGGATGACCTGGGACGCCAGTATGTCGATTGCACCGGCGGATACGGGTGCGCCAACATCGGGCACGCCCACCCGATCCTGCAGGAAGCCATCGCACGGCAAGCCGCGACCCTTATCAGCTGCCAGGAAGCGTTCTACAACGATCGCAGGGCCGAGCTACTCCAGTTGTTGTCGACCATCGTGCCGGCCGGGCTCGACAGGTTCTTCCTGACAAACTCCGGCGCCGAGTCCAACGAGGCGGCGCTGAAATTCGCCCGCCTCGCCACCGGGCGCTCCGGCATTGTCGCCACGCAACGCGGCTTCCACGGCCGAACGATGGGCGCGCTATCCGCGACCTGGGAGTCGGCCTATCGCCAGCCCTTCGAACCGCTTCTGCCCAACGTCCGCCACGTGCCCTACGACCGGCTGGAAGCGATAGACAGCGCGATCGACGACTCGGTGGGCGCCGTGATCCTGGAGATCGTGCAGGGCGAAGGCGGCGTGCGGCCGGCCAGTCCCGGCTACGTGCCGGCAGTGGCCGCGCTGTGCCGCGAGCGGGGCGCGTTGCTGATCCTAGACGAGGTGCAGACCGGCTTCGGCCGCACGGGCCGCATGTTTGCCTGCGAGCATGAGGGTGTGGTGCCGGACCTGCTGTGCCTGGCGAAGTCGATGGGCGGTGGCGTGCCGATCGGCGCGGTCGCAATCGGCCCGCGCGTCACCGGCCTCAAGCCCGGCGTGCACGGATCGACGTTTGGCGGCAATCCTCTCGCCTGTGCGGCAGCCATCGCCACGATTCGGATCATGCAGGACGAACGCCTGCCTGAACGCGCCGCTGCCACCGGCCAGCGCATGCTGGAACGGCTGCGATCGCTGCAGGCACCGATCATTCGCGAGGTCCGGGGCCTGGGCCTGCTCCTCGGCGTTGAGCTACGGGACCGTGTCCGGCCGGTGTTGACGGCGCTGCAGGAGCGCGGGGTGCTGGCGCTGCCGGCCGGCCCAACCACGTTGCGGCTGCTGCCTCCGTTGACGATCACCGACGACCAGGTCGATCTCGCGCTCTCGGCCATAGAGCACGTGTTGACCGGGAGCGCAGGCGTCTCGCCTGCCCCTCGGTAGTGGACAAGGTGGCGATGCGCCGGCAACCCCGAAGCGGACAGGGCCATAAGCATGAGTGATAACCCAGCAGGTCGATCGGAGGCCACGCATGGATGACCTGGAGCTACTTACCGCCATGGTGCGCCTCCCCAGCTACTCCGGCCAGGAGCTCCGGCTGGCGCGGTTCTTGCGCGACGAGCTGGCCGCCCGTGGCTTTCGCAGCAGCATCGATTCGGCCGGCAACGCGGTGGGCGAGCTGGGTGATGCCGGCTCAGGTCCTACGATCTTGCTGCTTGGCCACATGGATACGGTGGCGGGAAACATTGAGGTGCGGCAGGAAGGCGATATGCTCTATGGCCGCGGCACCTGCGACGCCAAGGGGCCACTCGCCGCGTTCATCGCGGCTGCCTCGCACTTCAAGGGGCCAGGCCGGGTGGTGGTAGTGGGCGCCGTCGAGGAGGAGGCAGCGACGTCGAAGGGTGCGCGGGTGGCGGCGAACACATTTACTCCCGATTGCGCGATCATCGGGGAGCCCAGCTCGTGGGATCGCATTACCGTGGGCTACAAGGGCAGGCTGCTCGCCCGCTACACCGTCACCCGCGAGTCGGCCCACACCGCGCACGACCTGCTCAACGCGAGTGAAACCGCGGTGGGATTCTGGCAGTCCGTCATGGATATGGCGAAGCACATCAATGGCACCCGTCCGCCGGGAGCATTTGAAAAGCTATCGCCGAGCATCAGGTCCATGAGCTCTGCCGGCAACGGCATGCACGACATTGCCTCGCTGAGCCTGGGATTCCGCCTGCCGCCGGGGTTCTCAGCCGACGACTGGCGAGAGCAACTGCTGGCGCTGGCGGACGATGCGCACATGGAGTTCTCGGCCTACGAGCCTGCTGTGCGCATGCCAAAGAACACGCCGGTGGCACGAGCCTTCATCCGGAGCATCCGGCGCCATGGCGGTACGCCGCGTTTCGTGGTAAAGACGGGCACAAGCGACCTCAACGTGGTGAGCGAAAAGTGGCAGTGCCCCATGGTAGCGTACGGACCCGGCGACTCGCTACTTGACCACACACCGCACGAGCATATTAACATCAACGAGTACAAGTCCGCGATCGATGTGCTTTCGGCAGTGCTTGACGACATGGCGGGCTCGATATAGAGCGGCCGGGCCAATCGAGAGTATTCCATTCATCAGTGCGTAAGTGTTGATAAGGAGATTGAACGACATGACTGCAGAATGTCCCGAATGTGGCGCCGCGGTATCGATCCAGGGAGCTTTGAAGGGCGAGATCCTGACGTGCGCCGAGTGTGGCGCGGAGCTCGAGCTGGTCGACCTCAATCCGCCGGTATTGGCGCTGGCGCCGCAAGAGGAAGAAGATTGGGGCGAGTGACCTATCAATACGCCTGACCGCGGCCTGCCTTGAGCCTACTACACATCGTGGCGGCCGGCTTGGTTTCGGCCATTGCCGGCTTCCTGGGATCGCTGCTGGGACTGGGTGGCGGGCTGTTCGTGACGCCGTTGCTGAGCGGTCCGCTCGGCATGCCAATCCACCATGCCGTGGCCGCGAGTATCGTCGCGGTTATAGCTACGTCAAGCGCGGGCGGCTCCGGTTACTTGAAGCGCGGCGTGCCCAATGTCCGCCTCGGCATGCTCCTCGAAGTAGGGACGGTGCTGGGCGCGATCGTTGGCACGCTGCTGGGAGGATCGCTCAGCGCAAACGCCATCGCGGGCATGTTTGCGGTAATCCTGGTGTACACGGCCGTATCTATGCTCCACGGCAACTCCGAGCGCACGGTACCTGCCGATCCGCTGGCGGTGCGTCTGGGCTTGGCCGATGACTATCCAATCGGCCACCTCAGGCTCGGGTTGCTGATCTCTGTGTTTGCCGGGGTGATTTCCGGCCTGCTGGGCGTAGGCGGCGGCATCATCATCGTGCCGATGCTGGTCATGATGATGGGGGTCCCCATCAAGATTGCCGCCGCGACGAGCACCTTCATGATCGGCGTGACCGGTGTGGCAAGCGCGATTATCCAGGTCGAGCAAGGAAACGTGGATCCGTTGCTCGCGGCTCCAGTCATTCTCGGCATCTTTGTGGGTGCGACGCTTGGCCCGCGCATTGCACCCAAGATCTCGCCGGCATTGCTCCGCTTCCTGTTCCTCGCGGCGATCGGGATTTCGGTGATTCAGATGGTGCAGAAGGCGGTCGCTTGATGAGTACGACCGAGCGTGATGGCGCCGCACCGGCCGGACCTGTAGTCGCCGGACTGGGCCGACGATTCAACCCCGGCCCGCCCCTCGGCATCGTGCTCCGGTACGGCTCGCGCCTGAGCATTGCCGTCTTGGCACTGGGCGTGGCATTGGCTCTGGCGCGTGGTGAAAAGGAGGGCTCGGGCCTGCGCCCCGATGCCATGGCCACGGCACTGTGGCACGGCCATGGCGCCGGGGTCGTGGGAGTAGGCATCGCCATCCTCATCGCCACGCCGATCTGCCGGGACGTCACTGCCCTTGCGCTCTTTGTCCGCCACAAGGAGCGGGCCCTTGCCATCATGACCGGCGTCGTGCTGCTCCTGGTAGCTTTGACACTCGTGTTCTCGACAGTGAGTTAATGATGCGAAGGGCTGTTTAGTTTTCCGTACGGAGGCGCGACTCTTGGTCCGGGAGCGCACGTGACCCAGAGGGTGCCGTCAACGTGCTACGAGGGGCAGCCGGGACGCCTGCGCTCCCTGTTCGCCGATCGACACCAGAAACTAATTGACCCTGTAATGACGCGCTGCTCGACTGACAGACGGTTATCTGCCAAGCTACACTGTAAGGATGACTGGCGTACAATTGCTTGAACGTCTTCGCCAATGTGGCTGCACGGTCATTCGCCGGAGCAAGGGGTCGCACGTGCAGGTTCGTTGCGGTGAATGTCAGACTACTGTCCCCGACCACGGACACGAGGATATCGGCCCTGGCCTGCTGCGCAAGATAGAGCGCGATTGCGAACCATGTTTGGGAAAGGGATGGTTGCGCCGATGAAGACCTTTACAGTGGTATATGAGCGCGACGAAGCCAACTGGTGGGTCGCTGATGTCCCAGACGTGCCTGGCTGCCACACGCAGGGGCGGACCGTCGAGGAAGCGCGCGAGCGTATCCTTGACGCACTCAGTCTCTATGTGAATGATGCGAACCAGATTCTTCTGCACGAAGAAGCGCGCCTGCCCCAGAGCGCTGCCTGACAGATGATCGTCGCTCTTGCAGGCGGTGTAGGCGGCGCCAAGCTGGCCGACGGTCTCCATCAGGAGCTGCCGCCGGGTGAGCTGACCGTGATCGTGAACACCGCGGACGACTTCGTGCTGCACGGTCTGCACATCTCGCCCGATCTGGATACGGTCATGTACACGCTGGCCGGGCTGGCGAACCCTGCGACGGGATGGGGCCTGCGCGACGACACGTTCAATGCGCTGGGCATGCTCGCAGGCTACGGCGCTCCAGACTGGTTCGGGCTGGGGGATCGCGACCTTGCGACCCACATCTTGCGCACGGCAATGCTGCGCGAGGGTGCGACGCTGACCCAGGTCACTCACCGTCTGGCTGAGTCCTTGGGCATACACTGTGCGTTGCTGCCTATGTGCGACGAGCCGGTCCGCACATTGGTGCAAACTCCGGACGGCGAGCTCCCATTTCAGGAGTACTTCGTCCGGCGCCAGGCGCAGGATCGTGTTCTCGGCCTAAGGTTCAACGGCATCGAGCATGCCACTACCAGCGATGCCGTGCGCGCGGTTGCCGCGCGGGCTACCGCAATCGTCATTTGTCCTTCTAACCCTTTCGTGAGCGTGGCACCGATTCTGCAAGTCCCTGGTCTGCGCGATGCGCTGCTAAGCACACGCACGCCAATCATCGCCGTAAGCCCGATCATTGCCGGTCAGGCGGTGAAAGGACCGGCGGCACGCATGCTCGAGAGTCTCGGCATGCCCGTCAGCGTCGTCGGCGTGGCCAAAACCTATGCGGACCTGCATGTTACCCTGGTTATAGACGAAACGGACCGCGATCTTGCGGAGCAGGTCGCCGCATTTGGTGTGAGGCCGGTGGTCGCACCGATTCTGATGCGCACACCGGAGGACCGCCGGACGCTGGCCCGTCTAGTTATCGCGCTGGCGACCGCGCGGTAAGACTCTGGACCATGCTAGCACAGTGGAACAGGAGCCAATCTCGCTGCCACTGGCGGACCTGATAGTCGCCGAAGGCGCACACCTGCAGCCGTTACGGCGATGCGGCAATAGGCAGGGCAAGCGACCCACAAGCCGGGCTGCCTGGTGTACTAGGAGTGGAGACCTCGGTGAGCATCTGGGGCGTGATCCCCGCAAAGGACCCGGTTGTTGCGAAGTCCCGCCTCGAGCGGGCCTTGCCGCCGGATAGGCGGCAGCGCTTCACCATGCAGTCGCTGAGCCACACCATCGAGGTGGTGCTGGCGAGCCGCGCCGTCACGACATGCGTGGTTGTCAGCGGGGCACGGGAGCCGCTAGAGCTTGCCGCCAGGTGCGGCGCAATGCCGCTGCTAGAGAACCCGGGACGATGGCCGGAAGGGGTGCAGCCGCCCGGAGCTCGGGTCGCCCGCGCTCCTGGAATCGGTGGCGACGACCGGCTCAACGCGGCCATTGGCCAGGCCGCCATGACCGTACACGCTGCGGGCGCATCGGCGTTGCTGGTGGTCGCAGCCGACCTTCCGTTGATAGACATCCAGTCGCTGGACCAGCTGATCGGGTCGCTAGGTACCGGCGACGGCCTGGCGTTGGCATCGGATCGGCACGCCAGCGGCACCAATGCCCTGTTCGTCCGCCCGGTGCTGGCCATGCCATTCGCGTTCGGACCAAACAGCTTCGCACGGCACCAGAAGCTGGCAAGAGATCGCGGCCTGGACGTTTTCACGTGCTCACTGCCCAATCTCGCGCTGGATATTGACACGATTGATGACGTACAGGCGCTGGTCGACGCGCAGCGCAGCGTGCGGAGCGGCGCGCGGCCCGGTGCGACGGCGACTCTGCGGAATCAGTACCTTGATCAAGTTATGGAAACCGTGACCGGTCAATGGCTTTCGTGCGAAATGGCCCGTTGATGGCGAGCAGGCCGCGATCCATCCAGATCATCCCGGTGACCGGCCTGCCTGAAATCCACGTTGGGGCCGCTCTGCCGGAATTGATTCTGGCCGCGGTGCGCTCCTCGGATAACGCGTTGACCGATCGCGACGTGGTAGTGGTCACCCACAAGATCGTTGCCAAGGCAGAAGGTGCGCTGGTCGATCTCAGGACCGTCGAGCCTTCGGCCTTCGCCCGGGACTTCGCGGCGGCGTGGTCCAAGGATGCTCGGCACGTGGAGGTGGTACTGCGGCAGAGCCGCCGTATCGTCCGGATGGATCGGGGCATCATCATCTCGGAGACGAAGCACGGGCTCATTTGTGCGAATGCCGGCGTCGATCAGTCAAACATCTCGGGATCCGAGGTGGTCTGCACGTTGCCAGACGATCCAGACGGGTCGGCCGGCCGAATTGCCGCCGCGCTGCAGGAACTGTGCGGTTGCAAGATTGGCGTGATCATCGCCGACACCTTCGGCCGGCCCTGGCGCGAAGGTCTCACGAATGTGGCGATTGGCGTGGCCGGCCTGCGGCCGATTCGCGACTATATTGGCATGCCAGATGCGCAAGGCAGGCCGTTGCGCGTCACTGCGTTGGCCGTGGCCGATGAGCTTGCCTCGGCCGCAGAGCTGGTGATGGGCAAGCTGGCGCGTGTGCCGGTAGCCATCGTGCGCGGCTATGACGTGGAGCTGGGGCAGGGCACTGCGCGCGAGCTACTGCGTGCTCCTGAGCTGGATATGTTCAGATGAGACGAGTTGAATATGAGTGACGTCGCCATCATCGGCGCCACCGGACACCAGGGGTACGGCCTAGCCCTGCGCTGGGCCTTGGCAGGCAAGTGCATCGCCATAGGCTCGCGTGATGCAGCCCGCGCCGCCGCGGCCGCGGAGCGAATCAGCCAGGTGGCCGCTGGCATTGGTCGGGGCGAGGTTGGGGTCGTCGGCCTCGACAATGCGGCCGCGGCCGCAAGCGCGCCGACAGTGGTGATCACCGTTCCAGTAGCCGCTCAAATACCCACCATCAAAGCAATAAGAGATCACCTGCAGCCGAGTGCACTGCTGGTCGACGTGACGGTCCCCACGGCCAGTGCCCTTGGCGGCCGCGCCTCGCGCCTCATCGGCCTCCCGGCCGGCTCGGCAGCCGAGCAGCTGGCTGAGTATGCGCCGGAAGGCATCCAGGTCATGTCGGCATTTCACTTCTTCTCGGCCGACCTGCTGGCACAGGTGCTGGCCGACGGTCCCGTGGCGCTTGACTGCGACGTGGTTGCCTGCGGCGGCGACGCGCGCGCCCAGGAGGTAGTACGCGAGCTGGCGCTCTCGATTCGAGGTGCGGGGTACGTCCACGCCGGCCCACTGCAGGCGTCCCGTCTGGTGGAAGCCGCGGCGACAATGCTCATTGCCATCAACGTGCACCACAAGGTGCGCTCCTCTGGCATGCGCATCACGGGCATCGCGTAAGTGACCTAATAGGTTACAGACAACTCTGTAGGGACATGGTAGAGTTCGGTAAGGCTGGCATGCCATATCCAATTGTGTGGTTGCGCTGCAATGGAGCATCGTGCCGCTTGCAAAATGCCACGAGAGTCGGCAGCTGGAAGGCTGAGCCTGCAAGGAGGGGAAGGCTTGGTGGGCGCCGTATCGATGCTGGACGCCGAGACTCAGGATGGTGCGTCTCGAGTGGACCGGTTCGAGCTCACAGAGATTATTCGGCGCCTCAGTGAGGAGCCGAGTGCCGTTGCCTCTCTGACGTGTCTCGCGGAGGCCATCCACTTCCATGTGAAGCACGGCGTCGAGATTCGCGACCGGCGGGGCGTGACGCGATCGACTGCCGGATCGGCGGCAACGCATACCGGCGAGGCAGGCCGGTACGTCGACCTGACCCTTTCTGGACCACAGGATATTGCAGGTTACGTCCGCATCATCGGCGCTCGCCCCGACGAGTCCATTGCAATAACCGACCCGCGGCTGGCGCCGTTCCTTGACCTCGCGGCGATGATTCTGCAGCACCTGCCCCTAGACAGTGACTGTCAAACGGACACATCGGATTCCGAGCAGTTGGCTATTCAAGACGTTACACCCTATGGCGCGGTGCTGTTCGATGGGAGCGGGGAGCAGCTCTGGGCAAACGCGGCAGCATCAGAAACAGTTGGATGCAGCCTTGCACCTCCACTGGGTGTGCGCGAGGATACCTTAGTTGACATACGCGACGCGTACGGGTCTCCGCTTACGGTTGCCGATCTGCCCGTGAAGGTTACCCTGAGAACCGGCGCCCCGGTGAGCGGTATGGTGGTCCAGATGCAGAGTCCGGATGGTCACTACCGCTGGCTGCAGCTGGATGCCAATCCAATTCCCACCGGCCTTGACTCCGTTGACCATGTAGTTGTAAACGTGCTCGACATCACCGAACATAAACAGGCCGAGCTTGCGCTGAAATACCAGGCCATGCACGACCCACTCACGGGCTTACCAAACCGAGCCTGGTTTCACCGGCGCCTGGAAGACGCCATCAAGGCGGGGGGCAAGAGAGCATCCGCATCGTTGCTGATGTTGGACATCGATCGGTTCCGCGAGGTGAATGCCACGTTTGGGCACCGCAACGGTGACGTGCTGATTCAGCAGTTCGCCGAACGGCTTACCACGGCAGTTGGCCCATACGCCATGCTGGGGCGCCTTGGGGGGGACGAATTCGGGGTGTTGTTAGATAACGCGAGTATCGCCGACTCCACGGCGATGGCCCGATCGATTCTAAGCGCCCTTCAAGCACCGTTCGAGATCGTTGGCCAGACCTTTGACGTGGACGCCAGCATCGGCATCGCGCTCAGCCCTGAGCATGGGCACGACGCGGGCACGCTCCTGCGACACGCAGACGTCGCTATGTACCTTGCCAAACAGAATCATGATGGCTTTGCCGTGTTTTCAGCCAAGATGGATACGTACAGTCCAGACCGGCTGGCGCTGCTCGGCGAGCTGCGCCGCTCTATCGAAAAGGGGCACCTCTTCCTCGCCTACCAGCCCCTCATCCGCATTGCCGACCGCAAGGTCATGGGCATGGAGGCGCTCGTACGCTGGCAGCATCCAACCCATGGCCTGATCTACCCCGACAAGTTCATCGGTCTAGCCGAGGGCACGGGCGCCATCAAGCCGCTCACCATCTGGGTACTCAACGAAGCGCTCCGGCAGTGCAGCCTGTGGCGCAGTGCGGGGTACGATTTGGAAGTAGCGGTGAACCTTTCCCCGCGCAATGTGCACGACGTCGGGTTGCCCGAAGTTATTACCGATCTACTCTTGAAGTATCAGGTTCCTCCGAACAGGCTCACGCTCGAAATCACTGAAGGCGCGCTCATGTCGGACCAGTCGGGCGCCCTGGTCGTGCTCACAAAGCTGAGCTACACCGGTATCCGGCTGGCCATCGACGACTTCGGTACTGGATACTCGTCACTCGCCTACTTGCAGCGGCTCCCCACCAATACCATTAAGATCGACAAGTCATTCGTGCTCCGCGTCGCGGAGAATCCCAACGACGCGGCGATCGTCAAGTCAATCATCGACCTGGGGCATAATCTCGGGCACACGATTCTGGCCGAAGGCGTGGAGCAAGCGCCGGCCCTGGAGCGCTTGGCGCAGCTCAATTGTGATGCCGCGCAGGGCTACTACATGAGCAGGCCCCTGCCGGTGCCTCAGATCGACGACTGGATCCGCGTCAATATGTAAGGTCTTGCATGGCCGTGCGCGTTCGTGTACCCTGTGGGGGAAGCCTTCAGGGCAGGGTGAGATTCCCGACCGGCGGTATGGCCTTTGGGCCGAGCCCGCGAGCGAGGCGCATTTCGGTGCGTGGTTGCAGATCCGGTGAGATTCCGGGGCCGACGGTAAAGTCCGGATGGAAGAAGGTGGCATTCGCGGTGTAGCTTTGTAGGCGAAACCGCAGCGTGTATTCGAGTGCCAAACTGCTTCATCAAGTGCCCGAAGGCCTGAGCCTTCGGGTTTTTTGTTGGCTTGAAGCCGGTAAATTGGATGCTGATGGGCCTCCAGCTGTGGCAGGTTGGCAGAGTTCGATGGCTGCGGCCGGTTGAGTTGCGTGCACTGGTGGCCCAGAAGCAAAAGAGGGGGAGCGTGATGGCATGCATGCCGCGCGATATGGAAGGGCAGGGCTCGTCTGCCCGCGCCAAGCTGGTTGTCCGGTTCGCGCGCGCCTGGCGCGGCTCGCAAGACGCCTCCGTGGGGGCAGATCGGGCTGATGGGTCGGATCAGCTCGATCGGACTGATCTGTTGCGCGCTACGAAGCACAGCCGGCGCAAACACCGGCCTACCTGGCCGGCAGTACCATGGCCCGCCCTGGCTATGCTGGCAGCGCTCATCGGCGCCTGGGAGCTGGTTGCCAGGATCGCCGCGCTACCTGCCTTCATCTTGCCTGAGCCTGGCACGGTCTTCTCCAGCCTTGTCGACCTTTGGCGCGACGGCACGTTGACCAGCAATGCCGGTGTCACCTTGGAGGAGGCCGGGGCTGGACTCGGTATCGCGCTCGTGATTGCGCTGCCGCTTGGGTATGCCATGGCACGCGTGCGCCTCCTCGAGCAGCTCCTTGCCCCGCTGCTCGCTACGAGCCAGGCGGTGCCGATGCTCGCCGTTGCGCCGCTCCTGGTGCTATGGCTTGATACCGGGTTGCAAATGCACGTGGCAGTCTGCGCCGTAATTGTGGTCTTCCCGCTGTTGGTCAGCTGTATCACCGCAATTCGCGGCGTTAGCCGTGAATACCTGGAAGTCGCCTACGTGTTCGGCGTGCCGTGGTACGAGCGCATCCTGCGCGTGGAGCTGCCGCTCGCGGCGCCGGTGCTGCTGGCCGGGCTGAAGGTCGGCGCGGCGCTGGCGCTGACAGGTGCGATAGTGGGCGAGTTCGTAGCCTCCAGCTCCGGCCTCGGGTTCTTGCTGAATTACTATCGTGACAATCTCTACACTGCCGGTGAGTTCGCCACGTTGGTCGTGCTGGCGAGCATTGGCATCCTAGCCTTTTGGTTCATCAGCAGGTTGGAAAGGGCTGTGGCGCGATGGCAAGAGTAGGAAGGTTGTTGGCTAGCATCACACTGCTGGCATTTGTCCTGCAGGGCCAGCAGGCGCAGGCCGCGCGAGCCCGGCAGCTGCAGACTGTCACGATTTCCATGGGCTACGTGCCGAATTTTCAGTTCGCGCCGTTCTATGTGGCTGTATCCAAGGGCTACTACGCGGCGGCCGGCATCAACATCAACTTCGACTATGCGCAAACCTCCGACGTCATCAAGCTCGTGGGAACCGGGAAGGTCGCGTTTGGCAACGCGGAGGCGGACCAGGTGATCGTCGGCGCCGCGAACAGCCTGCCCCTGATCTCGGTCTTCACCCAGTACCAGCGCTTCCCGGTGGTCATCGCCACGCTCGCCAACAGCGGCATTCATAGCTTCGCCGATCTGAAAGGCAGATCAATCGGCATTCCCGCGTTGTATGGAGCGTCCTATACGGGCCTCATAGCGGCACTGGACGCGGCGCATCTCAGCACGAATGACGTGAAGATCGACGTCATTGGCTACACGCAGGTAGCAGAGCTCGCCACGCACCACGTGGATGCCGTCGTCGTCTACGCCATGAATGAAGTGGTGCAGCTGCGCGAGCAGGGTTTCAAGCTGACCGTGCTGCCGATCGCCACGGAAGTGCCGATCGGCGGTCCCGGCGTGATCGCAAGCCAGGACGAGCTGGCCAAGAACGCGGGACTCGTGCGGGGCTTTGTGCAGGCCACCTGGCGAGGTCTCCGCGACACGATTGCCGGTCCCGCCGCCGCGCTCGCCATATCGCTCAAGTTCATGCCCGGCATTCCCTCGTCGCAGCTTCCCACGCAGCTTGCCCAGCTCGAAGCCGCAATCCCCTACTGGACTCCGCCCCTCGGACGCGGAATCGGCTGTGCCAGTGCCGCGAGCTGGCAGGCCACCGAAGAGGTACTATTGGCGCAGAAGCAAATCACGCATCCGGTTGACGTTACTCCGCTATTCACCAATCGCTTCCTGGCACACTGCTGACAGAGAATTGTTGAGGGAAAACTGATAATGTTTACGGCCCTGGATCACGTTGGCATAGCCACAGCCTCGCTGGAGCAAGGTCTCGCGCTGTATCAAGGAGTCTTCGGCCTCGAAGTGCTGCTGCGCGAGACGCTGGCGGAGCAGGGACTGGAAGTATTGGCGTTCCGTAGCGGCGATCAGGCCGTCGAGCTACTATGCCCCACTCGACCGGATTGCGCGGTGGGTAAATTCCTGGCCGACAGGGGCCCGGGCATCCACCACGTGGCCTACCGCGTGCCGGACATCCGTGCCGCGCTCCAGGCGGCACGGGACGGCGGGCTGGAGCTGGTCGACGCGGAGCCGCGCACCGGCGCCGGCGGGCACCTCGTCGCCTTCCTGCATCCGCGCTCGACCGGCAAGGTGCTGATCGAGCTGGTGGAGAGGCATTGGTAACCTGGGTGGCCGGCGCGCTACCATAGACGAATGGAAGCCTCCCGGTCGCTGCCCGGGGGCGTCAGGGCGTGTCGCGAGGGACGCTGATGGAAACCGACCTGCCGCTCAAACGGCTGACGATGCTGCGGGCTGCGGACCTGCTGCCGCTGCTCGGCGCCGCCGGATCCACTGTGATTGGCGCCGATCTTGCCACTTAACCCCTGTTGTGGCAGTATTGCTATGGTCTTGATGCAGCACATATTGTCGCACGACGGATCGACTGCCAACGGCATCTGTGTCATCTGTTCCGTAGCTGTGCCAGCTGTGTTTCCAAATCATCCACGCTGCAGCTATATATAGCGTTGGCGTTAGCGTTATATATATGGTGTCTTTTGCCGCTCGCCCGGACTCACCCGTGTGCCGAGTGTAGTGACGGCGGCTTTAGCGGATTGATGTCGACACTGGCGCGACGCGCACGTACGCGGCCTGGGTCTCGGCGGAACGTATTCCGCGGCCTTGGCGTCGCTCCTGAGACCAAGTCACACGTGGAGGTCCGCCCTTGACCGGTGATGGGCTAACCGCCGTCTGTGTCATCTGCCGGGTATCTGTGCTATCTGCGTTTCTTCCCACGAGTTCCCGTATCCTTTTTGAGCTTTCCGCATTAGATCATTTGGAGACGGTATAGATTCCGCGACCAGCCTCCGCAGTGAGAGCGTGAAGCGCACTTGCTGAGAGGGATGAGCGCCCGGATACCGCGGCGCAAAAAGGTCGCAGCCACCAGGGATGGTGGTCCAGCTCAGGCACAAGAGACTCCACGCGGGAAAGGGGGTGATGAAGGTGACTGCGGCTGGAGGGGCCGCGTAGACCCGGCAGCATCGGCCATGCCGGACGGTCCGTCCCCCCGACGTTACAACCCGAGTGCGCTCCCTAATGTCGATGTCCCGCTCAACGTGCCGCGAAGAGTGGGCGTCGCGTACGCGACCTGTGGTCCCGTGTCCTTCCAACCAGGCCGTACGCCACCTTCACCCCGATGCGGCAGACGTAGCACTTCCGGACGCTCGGCTCGCCTACTAGGCGATTTGCGAGCCTCCGGGCTTATTCACAAGCGTTTCAATTGGAGAATCACATGTCGAAGACCCGCAACAAGAGTCTTCTCGCACTGGCCCTCATCCCGGCCATGGCTGTTGCACAGCTCACCGGGTTGATGGGCGCCGCGCAGCCCGCCAAGGCGTCCGATACCGGCAGCTACCACCTGTCTGCTACCTCAGCGAACTTCAGCTCGCTCGCGACTACCTTCACCATCTTGGGCAGCGGGTTCACGCCGAGTGTCACCGGCACCTTGACAGACACCGTGTTGATTACGGTGAATGCGCCCAGCACGAGCAACGGCAACAACCACTCTAGCACGATTTCAGGCGTTGATGGCGACACCGCGGAGTCGGCCGGGCTCACCAACGTCCTGACCGCCACCGCTTTCATCGACAGCAGTGGCAACATTGCCACTGCTGTCAGTGGTGGCTCGCTGGGCGCCTCGGTAACTATACCGGCCGGCACCCTTCCCGGCACCTACACAATCAGCCTTAGCGACTCGCAGAGCGATACTTTCAACCCGGATGCCAACGGCACGGCGTTTACCGTCCTGCCGAGCGGTTACTCATCCAACGTTACGGTGTCCGGCTTTACCACCGCGGCACCCGTCCAGCTTGGCGGCAGCCTCCTGCTGCAAGCCGTGAGCGTCAACTCCAGTGACATTCTCACGCCCACGTTGGTAGACGCCTTCTCCGGCGTTTCCTTCCCCGTCAGTGGCATGAACCACGGCGCCTTTAGCCCGCTCGCGCTCACAGTGGTGTCGTGCAGCGGTACCTCAGTCGGCACCACAAGCTGCCAAGCGCCCAACTTCGGCGCAGGCGCTAATGGCACGGTGTTCATGTCCGTGCAGCTTTCTGGCGTTTCCAGCCAGATCATCAGCACGCTGATACAGGACCAGGTTTTTGGCATCAAACTAGCCGATGCTGGCGCCGCCTATAGCCAGATCACGCCGGTCAAGCTTGATGGCAGTTTGACGGTGCTGACCACCAGCACGCCGAATCTCGCCACCGGTGGCGCCCCTGTGGTCTCCGGTTCGGGCTTTGGCGACAACTCGATCGTGTACTTCTTCGTCGTCCAGACGAGCGGCGCCTGCACGCTCAACCAGCCATCCAACAGCCTCGCCATTGGCATGATTGGCGAGGAGCCGGCATACACGGCTGGCCCCGATTGGAATGGTAGTACCGGCGAATGCTTCCTTGGTAAACAGACCGCGTCCAGCTCCGGCACGCTCTCGGCGGTCACCCTGAGTGATCTGCCCGGCAGCGCGGTTCTGACGTCCACGGGTGGCGCAGTTATCCTCGCCGAGGATGTCGCCGCAGGTGGGCAAGAGGTGAACAAGCGGCTGAATGAAGGCACCTTTGCCCCCATCTTCATCAGCTCGGTCGCGACCTCTAGCTCCGTCTTCACCATCTCGCCCACCAGCGCCGCCATCGGCGACACGGTGACATACACGGTCACCGACGGCACCGCCGGCCTTCCGGTGAGACTCGACTTCACCGCCAACAGCCTCGGCTACACAACCGGCTGCACGGACTTCGCGGTAGCATCGTCCGTGGCCAATAGCGCTGGCGTGGCGATGGGCAGCTTCACAGTACCCAGCGACCCCTGCTCAAAGCAGGCCACGTCGAGCGGCGGCAACATCTTCAACGCAGCCTCTAACGTGACTATCACGGCCAACGGCACCGTCGCCTCGACCGCGCCCACGGCTACGCTGGCCATCCCGGCCACCACCATCAGCGCCTCGGTGTCCGGCACGACGGCCACCATTACCGGCGCCGGCTACCAGAACGGCGAGACCGTCCAGGTCAACTTCGTCTCCAACCAGGGCCTCTCGTCCAGCTCGACGCTGGGCGGCTACCCGGTGGCGGGCGTGGGCGGCGTGCTCAACAGCACCATTCCTGTGCCCGGTTCACTCGCGGCCGGCACCTACACTGTGGTCGGCACGGGTGCCTCGAGCGGCTTCGTCGCTACCGGCAGCGTGAGCTTCCCGCAGTACGGCGGCCTATCCTGCAGCGGCGGCGTCACCGTGCTGCCCGGCCAGATCCTGCCGATTACTGGCAACCAGTGGGCAGCCAGCACCACCGGCACGCTTTCGGTGAACACCGCTCCGACCGCAGTCGGCCCGGTGACATTCAGCGTCGACGCCACTGGTGCTCTCACCAACACGTCGGTCACCATCCCGGCCGGCACCACGGCCGGTGCCTACACGCTTGTCGCTTCCGGCACGGTTGCCGGCGTCAGCGGCACGCAGACCCGCACCTGCCCCATCACGGTGATCACGGCGACCAGAGTCGTCATGGTCAACGGCGTGAGCAGCGGCAGCGCGGGCACGGGCGCCGTGGGCGCTACTCTTCCGGTCACCGGGACCGGCTTTGGGCCCAACGAGCTCGTTGACCTCTTGCTCCAGTTCCCCAGCAACGGCATGACCGTACCCGGCTTCCCAGTGAAGGTTACGGCCAGCAGCACCGGCACGATCTCCACCACGATCACGGTCGGCTCCTCGCTCGTGACGCTGGTACCCGGCACCTACAACATCGTGGTCACGGGCGAGCAGACCGGCACGCCCGAGACCTTCACGTTCACGGTGACGGCTGCCACCGCGGGCGCGGTATCCAATACCTATTTCGCTGAAGGCTTTACCGGCTCTATCGCCACTGGGGCGACCGCGAACTTCAGCGAGACCCTTTCGATTCTCAACGCGAACAACTTCCCCACCACGGTTACCATCAACTACGCTCTGCTCAGCTCCGCTGGAGTAGCGTCGACCAAGACTGTCGGCCCGCTCCCCATCGGCGCCTTCTCGGTCATCGAAGAGAGCGTAAACAACGATGCCGGCGCCAACATGCAGGTCGCGGCGTCCGTGTCGTCTCCCGCGCCGCTGGCGGTCGATCGCATCATCAGCCGCACGGACTCGACCGGTAAGGCGCTGGACTTCAGCAGCAGCCTCGGGCAGCAGCTGACCAACCTCAATACCTCGGGCACGTACAGCTACTACTTCGCGGCCGGCGCACTTACGCTTGCCAACCAGGAGTACCTGAGCATATTCAACCCCAATACCTCCGCTGCATCAGTGGAGCTCAACGTCTTGCCGCAGACATCTGGCAGCGGGTCCGCTCCTGTGATCGCGGCAATCCCGCTCACCGTGAACGCGGGCGCTCGCTTCACCGAGAACATGCGCGCAGCGCTGGCTTCCGCCGGCGTCAGCGACTATGGTCTTGCCATAACGAGCAATTACCCGGTGGCGATGGAGCAAGTGCAGTACGACGGTGATGGCACCGGTTCCGCCAAGTTTGGCGCGGCCGTCACCCCGGCCAGCACCAACTCCGGCTTCGCTTTCTACTTCGCTGCCGACACGGGCACGGCTGCCAGCGGCGCTACGGCTACCGCGGGCACCGGCTCCGACGTCAGCAACATCGACGTCATCAACCCGGCCCCGTCGAACGGCGGCCCCGAGGCTTCAGTGACCGTAGCTTGCTACGACAACACCGGCGCCTCGATCGGCTCGACGTCGGTCACTGTTGATCCGGGTACCCGCGATACGGTCCCGGTAAACGACCTTGTTGGTGCACAAGGTGGCGCGTTCTCCTGCGCCGTCACGTCCGACCAGAAGATCATCGTCGAGCGCCCCACGTTCTGGGGTGGCGACGGTTCCGCGGGCGGCTCGTTCGCCTCGGCAATCGTAGCCGGCGCGATCCAGCCTCTGTCCGACGTGGCGTTCCCGTACCTGGACATGGGCACCACCGCGGCGCCCATCAACCAGACCGTTTACCTGTACAACCCCGGCACCGCGCAAGTCACGGTAACGGGCGTGTACATGGCAAACGGTAAGTCGGTCTCTCCCGCGCCGACCTATACGGTCCCGGCGGGCGGCATCACTGCAGTCAACGTGAACACGGATGCAGCGAAACTCGGTGCTTCCAGCGGCGTCGGTGCCCTCTTCGAGGTGGCTCCGGTGACCGGCGGTAGCGCCGCGATCGTCGCGGAAGCTGTCTCGGCAACTGCCAGCTATGCCACCGCCGATGCGGTACAAGGCTCCTACCCGACGGGAGCGACCACGGGTCAGTAGCATAATCTGACATTCCGGTGTCACGGCACCGGAAAGAGGGGGCCCCGGGGAAGATCAGTCTCCCCCGGGGCTCTTCTTATTGCGCCAAACCTGACGAGC
>Ga0187876_1000934_pt1 | contig 27436 bp, 25 predicted proteins | sample June2016WEW_17_4_FD_133000 | JGI IMG/M metagenome (GOLD analysis project Ga0187876, IMG submission 133000) | Peatland microbial communities from SPRUCE experiment site at the Marcell Experimental Forest, Minnesota, USA - June2016WEW_17_40 | ecosystem: Environmental > Terrestrial > Soil >...
ATGACCTGGTACATGGGGTGGGCGATCCGGCCACGGCCCGGACCGACTGCCAGGCCCCGGGTGATCCGCGGCACACGAACTACACCGCTACCGTTGCTTCCTTCCGGACCTGGCGGGGTTTGCGGCCGCCCGCTGCACGGAGCCCGAGACCTGACAAGTAATTATCGTAGCATGGGGTCGACGGCGGAACGTTCGATTCCAGCCGCGCTCAGATCGTTTCTTCTGGTGCCGTAAGCGGGCCGCCGGCATCGCCGGTGTTGCGCGTGCCGGCGGGTTCGATAAGCAGGATATGCGTCTCTTCGTCGGCGCGGGGGCAGTGCTCGATACCCTTGGGCACGACGAACAGCTCGCCAGATTCCAGCACTACGTCTTCGCTGCCGCGAAGCTGAATGCGCAACCGGCCCTGGAGCACGAGGAAGAAGTCGTCGGTGTCGTCGTGCTTGTGCCAGACGAACTCGCCTTTGGTCTTGACGACCGCGATTTTGTAGTCGTTCATGCGGGCCACTATCTTGGGGGAAAACAGGGCGTCGAAAGTGCGCAACTTGGCTTCGAGGTTTATTTTCTGCATACGCGCTCGCCCTCTTATTCTAAGTTGCCGTTTGACTGGGGGCGCAATCACCCCGTGGCGCGAAGTTTGTCCAGGAAGTGAAACAGCGACGCTCCCACCACGGCGTTCAGCGCGCCGAACAAGAGCCAGCTCTGGTAATCGAACGCGGGCTGCTGGGCCAGCAGCATCCGCTGCATCACCCAATACAGAACCTGGTGGAAGAGATAGAAGACGAACGAGAGAAACAACCGGATGACGGTGTTTTCCACGTTGAAATGCACGCCCACCGAGGCGGCGAAATATCCCACCAGGGTTTTGCAGATGCCGAACATGCCGAGCGGGTTCTTGGAGAGCGAGTCTTGCGCCAGGCCGATCAGTGCTCCGGTGAGGAGGCCGCCGACCTGGCTCCGCTGCGTCAGGGAAAGATACACCACCACCAGCAGAGGCATCTCCAGAAAACTGAGAATGGGGAAAAACAGCGGAACGTAAACCTGAAACAGGATGGCCAGCAACGGGATGACGATGAAGACCCAGGCGCGAAAACGGGAAACCGGGCCATCGCTCTGGCTGAGCAACATGCGCCCGGAGGAATACCCCATTATTTCTGTTTGCCCCCAGTCGGCTCGCCATTGGCCTGATTGGAATGGCGGGTGGATTCGGTGGTCCGGGTGGTGGCGCCGGTTGCCGGCTTCGGACCCGCGGCGGCGGGCGCGCCGGCGGGCGGCGTGGCGGCGGGCGGCGCGGCGGCGGGCGGCGTGGCGGCGCGCGCGGGGTTCCGCGGCAAAGTTGTCGGGATCCCGGTGAAGTCGGGCGGCCCGGACTGGAGGGAGCCGAACTTGTGGCCCTGCGCTTCGCCGGCTGCCTGATATTCCTGCCGCAGCTTGTCGGCGTCGGTCATCGGCGGCGGGGTCCCCCCTGCGGCCGGCGCCGCGGGTTTGGCTTCATCCGGGGCCGGAGGCGCGATATACACCGGCTGGTCGGCGACAGGAGTCGGCGGGATGTCCTGATGCACGCCCTGGGTAATAATCAGCACGTCCTCGAGGACGTGCTCGAGGCCCGCCACGTCGAGAAGGATCTCCTTGAATGGCTGCGAGTCGCGCACCGACCGCACCACGCCGACCGGAAAGCCGCGCGGGAAAATGCGGTCGTCTCCGGAAGTGTAAAACCATTCGCCCACCTGCACCTTCTCTTGTATGGGCACGTAGTCGACCTTCACCAGCGGGGTTCCCTGCCCTTTCAAGGTGCCGCGCACCGTGCCGTCCTGGGATACCACGCCGGCGGCGAAGTCGGCGTCGGTGGCGAGCAGGATCTCCGACGCCGTCGGGTAGGCGGCCAGCACTTTGCCCACGATTCCGTCCGGCGTCACCACGGCCATGCCGCGCTCGACGCCGCGCGTGCTGCCGGCGTCGACGTAAACCACCTTGGCATTGGAGCCGGCGCCGGTGCCGATCACGGTCGCGGCCAAGGTCTTGGAAGGGATGCGCGCCTGAAACACGCCCAGCGCTTTGGCGCGTTCCGCCGTGTTCAGTTCGTTCTTGAGGAAAATGTTATCCAGTTTGAGGCGGCCCACCTGATCGCGCAGGCGGCGGTTTTCCGCGTCCTCGTCGTGCAACAGGATGTAGTTGCGGATGAACCCGACGCTGCCGCCGCGCAGCAGCTCCACCACGCGCGCGAAGGGGGTGACGGCGGTAACCGTCCACACGCGGATGATGCGCACGTCCTGATCGTTTTTCACTTGCACCGCCAGCAGCAGGAACTGCGCGAAGATCACCAGCAGGAGGATGGTCAGGTTGCGGTAGCGGTTGACGAACGACTCCATACGCGGGGCCGCGCCCCTCTTAGTCTATCGAAATCTTGCGCAGCAGCCGGAAATCGCTGAGCATGCGGCCCGTGCCCAGCACGACCGACGCCAGCGGATCGTCGGCAATCGAAACCGGAAGCCCGGTTTCCTCGCGGATCCGCTTGTCCAGGTTCTTGAGTAAGGCGCCTCCCCCGGTGAGCACGATGCCGCGGTCGCTGATATCGGCGCTCAGCTCGGGCGGGGTCCGTTCGAGGGCTACCCGAATGGCGTTGACGATGGTAGCCACGCATTCGGAAAGCGCCTCGCGAATCTCGGTGTCGTTCACGGTGATGGTGCGCGGCACACCCTCGATCAGGTTGCGTCCCTTGATTTCCATGGTCAGGGGTTTGTCCAGCGGGAAGGCGGAACCGACTTCGATCTTGATGGTCTCCGCCGTGCGTTCGCCGATCAGCAGGTTGTATTTGCGCTTGAGGTACTGCATCACGGCATCGTCCATTTCGTTGCCGGCCACCCGCACCGAGCGCGAGTAGACGATGCCGGAAAGCGAGATCACGGCCACGTCGGTAGTGCCGCCGCCGATATCCACCACCATGTTGCCGGAAGGTTCCGTAATCGGCAGCCCGGCGCCGATGGCGGCCACCATGGCCTGTTCCACCAGGTGCACCTCGCTGGCCTTGGCGCGGTAAGCCGAGTCCATCACCGCGCGCTTTTCCACCTGGGTGATTTCGCTCGGCACCCCGATCACGATGCGGGGATGCACCAGCATTTTGCGGCCGTGCGCTTTCTGAATAAAGTAATTCAGCATGCGCTCGGTGACTTTGAAATCGGCGATCACGCCATCCTTCATCGGCTTGATGGCGACAATATTCCCCGGCGTGCGGCCCAGCATTTCCTTGGCTTCCTTGCCAACCGCCTCCACTTCGCCGGTGGATTTATTGATGGCGACGATGGATGGCTCGTTGACCACGATGCCTTTGCCGTGGGCGTACACCAGGGTATTCGCCGTGCCCAGATCGATGGCGAGATCCGAAGAAAACAAGCTGAAAAGAGAACGTAAATTCATTGATAAGGTTAATTCGCGTCAGGCAGGACAAGCCTGGGACGCTGCAGCGAAGTCCTTTAGAATAATAACACGATTGGACAACGCGGCAGGGTATTTTCGCGCTGCCGGAGGCGGCGGGCCCTCGAAATGGCTGCGCTGGGCCGCGCATGCCCCGCTTCTGGCGATCCCAGGTCGGGCGTTGTAGGGGCCGGTCATGCCTCGCCCGCGGGCCACGCGACAGACCGTGATGGCAATTGCGAAATGGCGTACTTAGCCGGCCGCGACCCTGTGCTTATTGCGACAGCACGAACAGGAAGCCGTCTTTTACCCCGCCGCCGTACGCGCCTTGCACCGCGTTGCTGGTGGTGGTGAGGACGCCGCCGGTGAAGCCGGCAACATACAAGGTGCCGTCCGGCGCTACCGCCAGCGCCTGCCCGCTATTGATGCTGCCGCCCCCGAAGTAAGTGACATAGCCAAATCCACCTGTGCCAGCTATGTGCGGTATCACCTTGGCCGCAACGATGTCGACGCCTTGCGGCCAGGTGGGTTCGGGCGCGTTCGGCGTGACCGGAAGATCCTTCGACAGCGTGTAGCCGGTGACGTAGATGCTATTCTGGGCATCGGAGCCGATGGCATAACCCACCTCGGCATCCGAGCCGCCCAAGTAAGTCGAATACTGCAGGAAATTGGGGCCGAACGGATTCACCACGGCGACGAAAATATCGCCGTTTCCTCCATAGGCGGGTTGCGCGGCATCCTGGGTCAGCGGAAAATCGCTCGACAGCGTGTAGCCGGTTATCAGAAGGTCGCCGTTCGCGTCCACCGCCATCCCGCGCACTTCCTCGCTGTCGGAGCCGCCGAGATAAGTCGAGTAGATCAGCGATTCGGTTCCGTACTGACTGGGGTCGATCACGGCGACGATCAGATCATAACCTCCCGCCAGGTTCCCCTGATACGAGTATCCGGCCATGGGAAACTCGGTCGACTCGGTGGAAGCGGCCATATAAACCAAACCGTTGGCCGCCACGGCGACGCCGCGCCCGTCATCATCCAACTCGCCGCCCAGGAGCGTGGAATAGAGGGGGGTAGCGGTGCCGGTGTTGATCTCGGTGAGGAAGGTGTCCTGCCCTCCCCAAAGCCCGGTCTGGTAGGCGTTGGCGGTTACCGGAAAATCGCCAGCCAGCGTGGTGCCGACCACGTAGATATTCCCGGCCTGATCCAGATCGATGGCATAACCGTAGCTGTTGCCCTCACTGCCTCCAAGGTATGTCGAGTAGAGCAGCGAGACCTCGCCGTACAGCGCGGGGTTCAGTTCCAGAACGAACGTCTCCGTCAGAGCCACTGTGGGGGTCGAGATGGTGGTAGTGGGTACCGTGGGGAAGGTAGGCACGATGGAATTGCCGACCATGGGGAAATCGGGCGAAGTGGTTGTCCCGGTCAGGTAGACGTCGCCATTCGCATCGAGCACCATCGCCTGCGGTACATCGACGTCGGACCCGCCGATGTAACTGAAATAGATCGGCCGAAATCCACCTGCGGCGCTGGTATCGAGAATGGCCAGGAAGATATTAGTCGCTCCGATGCTGACGTTCGAGTAAGCGCCGTTAATGTAGGGCATGTCGCTGTTGTTGGTGTATCCGGCGACATACAACCAGCCATTCGCCGTAAGCTTGATGGCGTTGATTTGGTCATCGGCGGACCCGCCCATGTAACTCGAGTAAATCAGCACCGGGTCAATCACCAGCGGACGGCTCCTATCGTAGTGGCCCATCCGGAACCCTGCCAAGTCGCGCGAAAGCACGACGTACCGGCCCGCAACGTCGGTGGCGCCCTGCCGCACAACGGGGCGCTTCTCGATCACCGTGGCGCCGCCCGCCTGCACTTCCAGATCGCCGGCCGGAGTAATGCGGAGACCGTCCGCGCCGCGGAATCGCATGCGGATGGAATTCGCGTCGGCGCCTGGCGCCAGCACGAAGTCATACTCCAGGCGGCCCTGGTTTCCGTAATAGATCGCGTCGATGCCGGGGTACACCTGCGCATAACGCACCCGCGTATAACTGGTGACGCCGGTATGCCAGTTGGCACGGCTGCCAATGAAGTAATCCGTGCGGGCCGCCATCGGTTCCAGCGGTTGGATGCGCGGCGGGGCCGCGCCCTCGAGCACCATGTCTACGCGCCCGGCTCCGGGCATGCGCAGCGAGGGTCCGCGATCGGTGAGCGCCACTCTCACGGCGCCGCCGCGCGCCAGGTAGCGGACGTCCTGATTCCACTGCCCCTGGTTGGCCTCAAACCGCAGCGGAAGGCCTTCCAGCGCCGCCCGGCCCCCCGCCACCGACGGTACCGGCGGCGCGGCATACAGGCAGGCAACCGCCAGCGTGAGGAGCGATAGCAAACCTAGGGATCGATGCATGAAACCTCTATTAGACCATGCGAGGCCGGCGCTCGGAACTGGGCTTTCTTTTCACAGGCGGCGCTGCCGCGCTACAGTGAGGGCATGCGCCATTTCTTGTGTATTGGTTTGCTCGCGCTGGCCGGAGCATGGGCGGCTGACCTGCCTGTCGTCCAGCCGAAGGAACTGGCAGCGCAACTCGCGGCTCATCGCGGCGCCATCGTGATTTTTCAGGTCGGTCCCAGCCTGCTGTACCGCCTCAACCACATCCCCGGCGCCATCTACGCCGGTCCGGCGAACCGGCCCGAGGGACTGGAACTCCTCAAGGCTCAGGCAGCGAAGCTGCCGCGCGATCGCGAGATCGTTCTCTACTGCGGCTGCTGCCCGTGGAACCACTGCCCCACCATCCGCCCCGCCATGGAGTTGATGCGGCAGATGGGCTTCACGCACGCCCGAGCGCTCTATCTGCCGGACAACTTCAAGACCGATTGGATCGATCAGGGCTATCCCGTGGAATAGGGCGCCACCGCCCGCCGGTGATTTTTCACCATCCGCGCTGGCGGCATTCCGCAGCCGACGCCGGACACCCGCTTTGCGCGGCCAAGTGCCTGTTAATACAATGGTGGTGTACCATTAGGGTTTGCCGATGAAGGCACTTCTCGAAACGTTGCGTCCTGAAGACCGCGATTGGGAGCTGGCGCAAGCCATCGACCCCGCGCGGCTGCCGGAGCACATCGCCATCATCATGGACGGTAACGGGCGGTGGGCCCAACGCCGGCGGCTGCCCCGCGTGGCGGGCCACAAGGCCGGCATCGGCCCGGTGCGCTTGACCGTGGAAACCTGCGCGCGGCTGGGCGTGAAGGCGCTGACGCTGTATGCCTTCTCGGTGGAGAACTGGAAGCGCCCGCGGCACGAAGTGGAAACCCTGTGGCGCCTGCTGCGCTACTACCTGCGCCAGGAGCTGCCCGAATTGCAGAAGAACGACATTCGTCTGCAGGCTATCGGGCGGCTGGAAGCGCTGCCGCCGCCGGTGCGCGCCGAACTGGACGCAGCAGTGGAAGCCACCGCCAACAACCGCGGCCTGCTCGTCAACCTGGCCATCAACTACGGAGGCCGCGCGGAAATTGTAGACGCGGTCAACGCCGTGCTGGAGATGGCGCGCCTGGAAGGTTCCCTGGACGCGCTTCGAATGGACGAAGACCTGATCGCCACCAACCTCTACACCGCCTCGTGCCCCGATCCGGACCTGCTGATCCGCACCTCGGGCGAAATGCGCATCAGTAATTTTCTGCTGTGGCAGATCGCTTACGCGGAGCTGTACGTCACCGAGACGTTGTGGCCGGATTTCACGCGCACCGATCTGCTGGAAGCGGTGGTGGCCTACCAGAAGCGCGAGCGCCGCTATGGCGGCCTCCGCGCCGGCGCCGCCGATACGCCGGCAGACCAGACCTTGATTCCCGCGCTCGGCTCGTCATGAAGCGGGTTCTGACCGCTGCCCTGCTCGTCCCCTTCGTCGTCTACACGGTGCTGTGGGCCAATCAGTGGGTGTTCCTGGCGGTGGTCGCACTGTCGGCGGTGCTCAGCTACCGCGAGTATGATTCCATCGCGGCGGCTTACGGCTTCGGCGCGCCGGGACCGCTCGGCTACGGCGCAGGCCTGCTTCTGCTGCTGGTTCCCGTCCACGCCTGGCTGGTAGTGACCGCGTTTGCGCTGCTGGCCCTGGCACTGGCGCTGCGCTCCACGGAACTGGCGCACGCGCTGCCGCGCACGTCTCTGCTTCTGCTCGGCGTGATTTACATTTTCGGCTGCTGGCGCTGCGCCGTGGTGCTGCACAGCCGCGGCGTCCATTGGCTGATGTACGCGCTGCTGGTAAGTTGGACCGGCGACATCGGCGCTTATTACATCGGCAAGGCATTCGGCAGGCACCGCCTCGCCGATCGCGTCAGCCCCAAGAAATCCTGGGAAGGCGCGGCGGCTTCGGTAGTCACTTCCGTCCTGCTGGCCGGTGCTTACCTGGTGCATTTCGTTGCCGGCGTAACCATCGCTACCGCCGTGCTGCTGACCGCGCTGGGCAACATGGCGGGCCAGTTCGGCGACTTGGCCGAATCCGCCATGAAACGCGGCGCGGGAGTGAAAGATTCGGGCGGCCTGCTCCCCGGCCATGGCGGTTTTCTCGACCGCGTGGACAGTGTGCTATTTGTGATGCCGGTGATCGCCGGCTGGCTGATCGTCACTGGAGCGTGACGTGTGGTCCCGGCCAAAATGAAAGTCCTCATCATCGGCCGGGGCGTGGTTGGCACAATTTACGGCTGGGCATTGTCCAACGCAGGCGTCGATGTCACCCATGTCGTGCGCAAAGAGGGGCGTCCTGTCACCGACACCTTGGACCTGTTGGACCTGCGAACCGGGCATCCGAAGCACGCACGGGTTACCTATGCTCCCAAGACAGTTCGGCAGATCAACCCGTCAGATGGCTTTGACCTGGTGATTGTCGCCACCAAGCACTACCAGGCGGTTCAAGCCCTCCGGCAATACCTGCCCGATGCGCCTCACGCCGTTTTTCTCCTCTTCACTGCGAATTGGGATGGAACGGAAGAGATCGACCGCATCCTGCCCAGATCCTCCGCCCTTTGGGGTTATGCCAAGGCCAGTGGCGGCGTCGATGCCCGGGGCATCCTCATTGCAACCGTGGACCCCGCGGTGCGCCTTGGAATGTTGGAAGGCTCAGATCCGGACAAGTTTCAAGCCGTTACCCAACTATTCCAAGGTGCCGGTTTCACCTTGGACGTAAAACCAAACATCATCGAATGGCTCTGGGTGCACCACGCGATCAATGCCGGGGGAATTGGAGTCTGTCTTTGGGCGGGCGGTATCGCCGAAGCGGCCCGGAGCCTCAAGACTCTGCGCCTGGGAGTGTGGGCTGTGCGGGAGGCGCTGGACGTGGTCGCTGCTCGCGGCGTCAACCTGGAGAGCTATCCCGACGCGAGAAGTGTCTTGAAAACGCCCGCCTGGCTTGCCAGCCTTGCCATGGCGTATGGCATTCGATTTACGGAAAAGGGCCGGCGCCTTCTCCAGGCGAGTCACTTCGACAACAGCACGGAAGAGATGAAACGCTTTTACTTCGACGTTCTCCATACCGGCGAGAGCTGTGGCGTTGCCATGCCCCGCTTATCCGCGCTGCGTGAAGGGATCGAATGTTATCCGGCGAGCCGGACGCATCCGAGCCGCGACCGTTAGGGAGCGGTAGCCGGCAATTAAACCAGCCATCTCATAACAATCCCCGTGTACAGTCTTCCCCACCCGCTACAATGAAATTCTGTGCCTCTAACTTGCTACTTGGACGCGTTTTCCGGAATTTCCGGCGATATGCTGGTGGGCGCGCTGGTGGATGCCGGCGCCGATCCGGAAGCCATCTCCGCCGCCATTCGCTCGCTCGATGCGGGCGCCGTGGTGTCGTTTGAAAGGGTGAAGCGTAACGGCCTGGCCGCCACCCAGTACCGCGTAGCGGTGCAGGAAACGCGCGTGCACCGCCACCTGGCCCACATCGTCAAGATGATCGAAAAGGCCGAGCTTCCGCACCGCGCGAAACAAAATGCCATCGCCGTGTTCCGGCGGCTGGGCGAAGCGGAAGCGGAAGTTCACCAGGTACCGATCGAGAAGATTCACTTCCATGAAGTGGGCGCCTCGGATTCCATCGCCGATATCGTCGGCGCGTGCCTGGCCTTCGATCTGCTCGATGTGGATACCGTCCTGTCGTCGCCGCTCAACGTCGGCAGCGGCACGGTGGAAACCGAGCACGGCCTGTTGCCGGTTCCGGCGCCGGCCACGGCCCGGCTGCTCGAGGGCGTTCCCATTTACGCGCGCGGCCCCGAGGTCGAGCTGACCACCCCTACCGGCGCCGCGGTCGCGGTCACCCTGGCCAAACGCTTCGGCGTGCTGCCGGCCATGAAAGTGGCGCGCACCGGTTATGGCGCGGGCAGCCGCGATTTTCCGCGCCAGGCGAACGTGCTGCGGGTGATCCTCGGCGAACCCAACGGCGCTCAAGAGGCGCTCACGGTTTGCGTCCTCGAAGCCAATATCGACGATCTCAATCCGCAGGTGCTGTCCTACGCCGCCGACCGGCTGTGGGATTTCGGCGCGCTCGATGTCTCGCTGGAGCCGATCGTCATGAAGAAGGGCCGCCCCGGCCACCTGCTGCGCGTCATCGCCAAACCGGAACATCGCGAGGCCCTCGCCCAGTTGATCTTTTCCGAGACTTCGACCATCGGCCTGCGCTTCTATACCGCCGAGCGGCGCGTGCAGGCCCGCACCTTGCAGGAAGTCGAAACACAGTACGGCAAAGTGCGCGTGAAGGTCACCAGCGAAGGCTATTTCGCGCCCGAGTACGAAGACTGCCGCAAGCTGGCGCTCGCCTCCGGCGTGGCCCTGAAGCACATCATCGCAGAAGCCAATTCCGCCTACCTCAACCAGCAAAAATGAAATACTATCTCACCACACCGATCTATTACGTCAACGCCGCGCCCCACATCGGCCACGCTTACACCACCATCGTGGCCGACCTGCTGAAGCGCTTCAAACGCATGCAGGGCTGCCAGGCCGTGCTCACCACCGGCAGCGACGAGCACGGCGTGAACGTGGAGCGAGCCGCCGTGCGCGCCGGCAAAACGCCGAAAGAGTTTTGCGACGTGATCGCGGCCGAATTCGCCCGGCAATGGCAATTGCTCGGCCTCGAGATCGATCATTTCCAGCGCACCACCGATCCGCAACATGCGCGCGTGGTGCAGGACCTGTTCGACCGCTGCCGCAAAAACGGCTACATCTACAAAGGCTCCTACACCGGCCAATACTGCATCTTCGACAACCTCTATGTGAACGACGCCAAGCCCGGCGACCCGTGCCCCGATTGCGGCCGGCCCACCGAGACCATCACCGAGGAGAATTTCTTTTTCAAGCTGTCGGCGTTCCAGGACAAGCTCCTCGACCTCTACCAATCGCAGCCGGATTTCATTCAACCGGAGACGCGCCGCAACGAGGTCATCTCGTTTGTCCGCGGCGGCCTGACCGACCTTTCGATCACGCGGACCAACATCAAGTGGGGCATCCCCGTAGCCGGCGAAGCGCCGCACGTATTCTACGTGTGGTTCGACGCCCTGACCGCGTACATGAGCGCGGTCCACGGCAAAACCGTCGACGGCGAACCGCTGTGGCCGGCCGACCTGCACCTGATCGGCAAGGAAATCGTGCGCTTCCACGCCGTTTTCTGGCCGGCGTTCCTGATGGCGGCCGAGCTGCCTTTGCCGAAACGCATCTTCGCTCACGGCTGGCTGGTGTTTCAAAACGAGAAGATGTCGAAGACACGCGGCAACATCGTGCGCTCGGAGCCGATCCGCCAGGTGATGGGTGCCGACGCGCTACGCTACTTCCTGCTGCGCGAAGTCGTTTTCGGGCAGGATGGCAACTTCAGCTACGATGCGTTGATCGGCCGCTACAATTCCGATCTCGCCAATGGCCTGGGCAATCTCGCCAGTCGCACGCTGACCATGATTCATCAATACCGGCAGGGCGTGGTGCCGGAGGGAACCGAGCCGGAGATCGCCGCGATCGCTTACCAGGCAGCCGACGCCGTGCAGACCGCGTTCGACCGGTTCGAGTTCTCGAAAGGTCTGGAAGCGATCTGGGCTCTGATCTCGGCCGTGGACAAGTTCATCGTCGCAAGGGCGCCGTGGAAACTGGCGCGGGAGACCGACAATCGCTACGCGCAAAAGGAACTCGATGCCACCTTGTACACCGCGGCCGAGGCGCTGCGCATTGCCACCGCGCTGGTCTCGCCGGTCCTGCCCGAGTCCTCGCGCAAGATCTGGGCGCAGCTCGGTATGGGCGAGCCTATCGAGAGCGTTCGTTTCGAAACGCTCGCCTGGGGTGGTCTCCAACCCGGCCAGCAGATCGGCGAAGTCTCGCCTGTCTTTCCGCGCATCGAGGCCAAACTGGCCATCGAGCAAATGCGCGCGCTTGAAGAGAAAGTCACCGCCGAGCAAGCAGTGATGATGGGCAAAGCGGCTTCCGAGCCTGCTGCAGCAGCCGAGCCGACCGAAACCGCGAAGATTAATATCGACGATTTCAGCAAAGTCGACTTGCGCGTCGGCCTGGTCCTCTCCGCCGAGCGCGTCAAGGGCGCCGACAAGCTGATGCACATGAAAGTCGACATCGGCGAAGCCGAGCCGCGCACCATCGTCGCCGGAATCGCCGAGGCGTATACGCCGGTCGAACTGGTGAACCGCAAGGTGGTGATCGTCGCCAATCTGCAGCCGCGAAAGCTGCGCGGCATCGAATCGAACGGGATGATCGTGGCCGCCTCGGTGGAAGGTGGCAAGCCGGTGTTGGCCGGCTTCCACGAAGACATTCCGGTGGGGGCGCGCCTCAAGTGAGGCTGATCGATTCTCACACTCACCTGGACGACGCCCAATACAATGAAGACCGCGCCGCGGTGATCGAACGCGCCCGCGCCGCCGGCGTGGAACGCGTGCTCGCCATCGGCACCGGCAGCGGACCGCCCGACCTGGAAGCCGCGTTACGCCTGGCCGGCGAGTATCCATTTGTCCTGGCCACGGCGGGTGTTCATCCGCACGATTCCGCCAAAGCCACCGAGGCAACTTTCGAGCGTCTGCGGACGCTGGCGGCGCATCCAAAGGTTGTGGCCCTCGGCGAAATCGGTCTTGACTATCATTACGATTTTTCGCCGCGCGACGTGCAGCGAGCGGTGTTTTCGCGGCAGTTGGCAATCGCCGCCGAAGCCGGCCTGCCGGTTGTCATCCACACGCGGGAAGCTTGGGCGGACACACTGGAAATCCTCCGCCGCGAGTGGCACGGCGAAGGCATCGTGCATTGTTTTACCGGCGACGCCGCTCAGGCGCGGCAGGCGCTCGATGCCGGCTTCCACCTGGCATTTGGCGGCGTACTCACGTTTCCGAAGGCGGAATCGGTGCGGGAAGCCGCGCGCCTCACACCCGCCGACCGCCTGCTGATCGAGACCGATTGCCCGTACCTGGCGCCGGTGCCGCATCGCGGCAAGCGCAACGAGCCGGCATTCGTGGCGGAAACCGCGCGCCGCTTGGCCGAGGTCCGAGGCCAGGCGGTCGAGGAGATCGCCGCGCTGACCGCCCGCAATTTCGAGCGGCTGTGTTTGCGGGACGGGGCTCCAAACGGTTAAACTGGGGAACCTAGATGAGTTTAGGCAAGCTGGGGCAAGCCCAGGCAGCGCGCGGGATTTTCGACTTGGTCCGAATCGATCTGGACCAGGTGGAGAAGAAGATTTCCGCTGAGTCTGTGGCTTCCGTGGACGCGGTCACGGCCGTCGGGCGCTATCTGCAATCGGCCGGCGGCAAGCGGTTGCGCCCGGCGCTGCTGCTCATGTCGGCCAAGCTGGTGGGGCACGGCAATGCAGGGCCGAGCGCCATCCAGATGGGCGCGGTGGTGGAGTTGCTTCACGCCGCCACCCTGGTGCATGACGACGTCATCGACGCCGCCGAAACGCGCCGCGGCCGCCCCTCGAGCAACGTCAAGTGGGGCAACCACACCTGCGTGCTGGCCGGCGACTGGCTGTACATGCAGGCCTTCCAGATCGCGCTGCGCGAGCGCAATTTCCTGATTCTCGATTTGCTGATCGGCCTCACCCAAATGATGGTCGAAGGCGAGCTGCTGCAGCTCGAACGCATCGGCCGCATCGATATCACCGAGGCTGACTGCATGGAGCTGGTGGACCGCAAGACCGCCCGCCTGTTCTCGGTGTGCGCTCGGCTGGGCGCGGTCTCGGCGCACAGCGATGCGCAGACCCAGGAAAAGCTGGGCGAATTCGCCTGGAACCTGGGGATGGCGTTTCAGTTGATCGACGACGTGCTGGATTTCACCGCCCGCGAAAATGTGCTGGGCAAGCCCGTGGGCGGCGATTTGCGCGAAGGCAAAGTCACCCTGCCGCTGGTTTATGCGCTCGATCGCGCCACGCCCGCCGAACGCCGGCTGGTGGAAACGGTGTTGGAACAACGAAACTACCAGCGCGTCCCGTTTGCGCAAATCCTGGCCCTGGTGGAGCGCTACCACGGCATCGACCGCGTTCGGGAGCGCGCCCAGGCGTTCACCGAACGGGCGCGACAGGTGATGAGCGAGTTTCCCGAATCGGCTTACCAGCGGGCGCTGATGGCGGTAACCGATCTGGTGACGGAGCGCGACCATTAGTTCGAGCCGCGGATAAACGCAGATGAACACAGATACGCCTCTTGTTTTCGATCTGTATTACTAGACTCTAATTTCCTCGTAGCTCGCAATGAATTACCAGTTCGTTGAAGACCGCGTTGTGGGGCAGGTTGATAACCTGCGCACCGATTGTCAATCTGTGCAGCCGGGCAACGCCCGGCCTGAGCGCAGTCATCCTCTATTTGGCGGCGGCTGCGCTCGACCGCGTTTATCTGTGTTCATCCGTGGCCATGACTCTTTTCTTCTATGTCCTTTTTCGCAATCATTCTTCTGATCCTCGGCTCTTCCCAATTGTATTGGGCGTGGCGCGGAGTGCGGCTGGCGCGCCGTAGCATCTCTTCGCTCGTCCTCCGCCGGCTGGCGTGCGCGGCCGTCCCCATCCTCCTGCTGGCCATGTTCGCTTACATTGTCCGCGACTTCGCGCGGCGGCCGGATCCGGTGCATCTGACCGTGCGCGATGCCTTTCTCACCGCGCCCTGCGCCTGGTGGATCGCCAGCTCGCTGGTCGGATTCCTGCTGGCGATTCCGTTTGTGATCCTGGCCGGCCTTCGCGCGCTGGTCCGTCTGCTGCGCCGGCGCGACGAGCTTCCATCGCCCGCCCGCCGCGATTTCCTGGCGCGCACCGCCGGCGTGGTCACCGCCGCTCCGTTTCTCGGCGGCGCGTACGGTCTCTTCTATGGGCGCCTGAATCTGGAAACGGTCGAGCGGCCCATCCGCCTCGCCAACCTGCCGCCGGCGTTCCATGGATTTCGCATCGCGCAGCTTTCCGATATCCACATCGGGCCGTTCATGCCCGAGGAACAGATTCGCAAGTTCGCCGCCATCGCTAACGGCCAAAAGCCGGATCTGATCGTGCTCACCGGCGACTATGTCACCTTCGATGCCGGCACGCAATATGCGGTCGTGGCGGCGCTGGCTGGGCTCCGCGCGCCCTTCGGCGTGTATGGCTGCCTGGGCAACCATGACGCGTGGGCGGGCGTGGAAGACTCCATCACCGCCTTGTTCGCCGCCAACCAGACCCGCATTCTGCGCGGCGCGAGCATGCCCATCGGAATCGGTCGCGATTGGTTCAACCTGATCGGCGTCGACTTCCAGAGCCGCCATCGCTTTGGTCCTTCCGCGGCAGTGAAACGGTTGCTGGGCAATATCGAAGGTCTCATCGCCGCCGGCCAGGCCAACATCCTGCTCAGCCATAACCCGGACACTTTCGACCGCGCCGCCGCACTCGGCATCGATCTCAGCATCGCCGGGCACACTCACGGCGGGCAGGCGGCGCTGGAATTCATCAGCCCCGAGATCGCCCCCAGCCGCCTGGTGACGCCCTACGTGGCCGGTCTCTTCCAAAAACCCGGCGGGCAATTGTACGTCAATCGCGGCATCGGCACCATCGGCGTGCCCATCCGCATCGGCGCACCGCCCGAAATCACCGTCTACAGACTGGAGCGCGCGTGATGCGCGGCGCGCGCACCGGCTTCTGCGAGTCGTTCTGCGCCTCGGCACCGGCCACTCCGTAACGGTTGCGATTCCGATGCATTTCAGAGCCGCGACCGTCAGGGAGCGGTTGACGGCGCTGGTTACTTTGCTGACCGGTTCCTACAGCCGAACAATCTTCGGCGACGCGTATCCCTTGAGCGCGTTGCGCGTGTCCACGATCAGCGGCGCGCGTTCCACCAGGGCCCGGTAGTCGAACCCAGCGTGGTCGGTGATGATCACCACGCAATCGGCGTCCGCGGCAGCCGCCTCGGGTTGGGCCTCGAGCTGCAACCCGTCCAGCCGCAGGTGGGGAACGTGCGGGTCGCTGTAGCTGAGAATGCCGCCGAGCCGCTCGAGCAGCAGCAACACGTCGAGCGCCGGCGATTCGCGCATGTCATCGATGTTGCGCTTGTAAGCCACGCCCATCACGTGGATGCGCGATCCCTTCACCGGCTTGCCGGCATCGTTGAGCGCATTCTGCACCTTGTCCGTCACGAAGTGCGGCATCTGGCCGTTGATGTATCCGGCCAGTTCGATGAAGCGCGCCTCAATGCCCGCCTGCTTGGTCTTCCAAGAAAGATAGAACGGGTCGATGGGGATGCAGTGCCCGCCCAGGCCGGGGCCCGGATAGAATGGCATGAAGCCGAAAGGCTTGGTGGCCGCGGCGTCGATCACTTCCCACACGTTGATGCCCATGCGGTCGCACATCAGCGCGATTTCATTTGCCAGGCCGATGTTGATCATGCGGAAAGTGTTCTCGAGCAGCTTCACCATTTCCGCCACCTGCGTGGAGCTCACCGGCACCACCGTCTCCAGGGCCTGCGCATAAAACAGGCGGCCCATTTCGGTGCAGGCAGGCGTGCAGCCGCCCACCACTTTGGGAATGTTGACGGTTTGAAATTTGGGGTTGCCGGGGTCTACGCGCTCGGGCGAAAAGCAGAGAAAGAAGTCGCGGCCCACTTCGAGGCCGGACTTCGACAGGATGGGCAGCACCACCTCTTCCGTCGTGCCGGGATAGGTGGTGGATTCCAGAATCACCAGCGAGCCGGCGTGAAAGTGATGGGAGATTTCCTGGCACGAGCTGACGATGAAGCTCATGTCCGGATCCTTGGTTTTCCGCAGCGGCGTCGGTACGCAGATGTTGATGGTGTCGAGTTCCAGCGCGACCGAAAAATCGGTGGTCGCGCGCAGCTTGCCGGATTCCACCAGCGGCTTGAGCGTCGCGCTCGGTATGTCGCCCACGTAGGAATCGCCGGCGTTCACCCTTCTGGTCTTTTCCTGGCTGATATCGATTCCCGTTACGGAGAAGCCGGCCTTGGCGAACTCCACCGCCAGCGGCAGTCCGACGTATCCCAGCCCCACGATTCCCACGCGGGCGCGTTTCTCGATGATCTTGTGTTGCAGAATTTGAGCCGTTGGATGCGCGGCAAGCAGAGCTTCAGGCATGGCACTGCCATTTTCTCACAACCAAAAGAAAAAACCCTCCGCCACCAGCACCGCCGGGCCGGTCAGGAAGACGCTCTCTTCGATGCGGATCTCGAGCGGCCCCGCCGGCGTCAGCACGCGCAGCGGCGATTGCGCCATGCCGCGCGCCACGGCGGCCACCGCGGCGCCTGTGGAACCGGTGCCGGAGCTCATCGTTTCGCCCGCCCCGCGCTCCCAGAAGCGAACCTCGATCGAATGCGCGTCCGCGGGTTTGACGAACGACACATTGGTGCGGTTGGGAAAGTGCGCGTGGCGCTCGATTTCCGCTCCCATGGCGCGCCAATTGAAATCGAAATCGGCCACCGGAACGGCGCATTGCGGGTTGCCGGCGTCAACCAGGGTAACGTCGCGCGCGCCGCTCGCCAGCGGCAGTGCGAAGTGCTCGGCCAGGATCGCGGGGCGGCCCATATCCATCTCGAAGCCGAATTCCCGCCCGCTGCGCTGGAGCAGCCGCAGCGTCTTGACGCCGGCGCCGGTGCGAATGCGAATCACGTCGCTGGCGTGGCCGTGATGAATCAGGAAGGCGGCGGCGCAGCGCGTGCCGTTGCCCGACATTTCGGGGGCGCTGCCGTCGGAGTTGTACAGCTCAATCGCACCTTCCGCCTGCCCATCCTGCGGCGGGTCCACCAGCATCCAGCCATCGGCGCCGATGCCGGTGTGCCGGTCGCAGATGGCCCGCGCCAGGGCTGGATAACCGCCGCCGGGCGCATCGCGCCGCCACGTCAGCAGAAAATCGTTTCGCGCGCCGTGCGCCTTAGTGAAAGGGATCGTCATTAGTAGTCGTTGCGGAATAACTGCGCCAATCGCCCCCAGCGGGGCGCTCTCTGTGCCCGGCGCCGATGCACGTTCTGAGCCACAGGCCAGCGGAACGCGTCTCAGCCTCTTCTTCTCTTATCCGCGTTCATCTGCGTTCATCTGCGGCCCTGATTCTTTCACCGCTGCAGCGGCTCTACCTCCACGGCGGTGCCATAGACCAGCACTTCGGTGACACCCTGCATGATCTCGGTGGCATCGTAACGCACGGCGATCACTGCGTTGGCGCCCAACTGGCCGGCGTGCTCCAGCATGATGTCGAATGCATGGCCGCGGGTCTGTTCGCACAGATTGCTGAACAGCGTAATGTTGCCGCCCACCAATGTTTGCAGGCTGGCGCCGATGGTGCCGAAAATCGAGCGCGAGCGCACGATGATTCCGCGCACCACTCCGAAGTTCCGCGTGATTCTGAAGCCCGGCAATTCAAAAGCCGTCGTCACTCGTTCATGAGGTACCATGAATGCCTCCTGTGCGCCGATAAATCTCAATAGTCGGCGCACCCTTTACCCGAATGGTTTTCTCCAGCCGGTAGCGGATGCCGTAGCGCGAGGCGGTCTGAATCGAGTTATCGACGTCGTCTCCGGCTATCGCCACGGCCCACTCTTGCCACCAGTACAAGTCGGGGCGTTTCACCGCAGCCAGCCAGGGCAGGCCGTTGTCACCGGTGAAGGTCTCGCGCAGCGGGATCCCGGCCTCGCGATAAATTCCAGTAATATCCCCGGACGTTGTGATAATACCCGATCCGTGGACGTAATGCGAGGCCATGTATTGGGCTGCCTGGTGCGTCCAATCGCGCCGCGCCTCCGAGTTGACCAGCGACTCCTGCCACGTCACCCAGTTCTTCGGTTGGGGACGGAGCAGCCACGGCGCGGCGCACGCCAGCACCAGCAGCGCCGCGCACCAGGCGCGCAGCCCGCGCGGCGCCACCGCTGCCAGCGCGCCCACGGCAAACGCCAGCAGCGGCGCCGCGGCCAGGCCGTAGCGCGAGTTGTAGTAAGAATACGGCCACACCGTGGGAATGAAGATGGGCGTCCGCGAGCTGTGCATGCTCCAAACGTAAAACGCGCCGGGCAGCGCCAGCAGCAGCAGCGGCCAGAAGGCGCGCCTGGCCAGCGCCGCCACCACGCCGGCCAATCCGGCCAGCGCCAGCACGGGTCCCGCGCAAAGCTTCGCCGCCTGCCGGAAGTAGTACAGCGCCACCCACCAATCGCCCTTGCCGGGATACGGTGCGTCCCCTTGTATCACCCACGCCGAACCCGGGCCGCGCAAGAAATACAGCGGGTTCCCTTGCAACCACCAGTTGTGTCCCAGCCAATAAAGCGGCCCGAGACTGGCCAGCGCGCCGAAAACCACGCCCGCCCTCAATCGGCGCCGCGCAAGATATAAAGCGGCGAAGGGAATCAGAAACCATCCTTCGTACCGGCAGAGCGCAGCTACCGAGGCCGCCGCGCCGGCTCCCAGCACGGCGCCCCAGCCACCCGTGTCGCGATAGCGCACCGTGCAGTAGAGCAGCGCCATCCAGGCGGCCCAAAAGGCCGGCTCCGACATGGGAATCGACCCGAGGTAGAGCATGTTCGGATTCAATGCGAACGCCGCCACTGCGGCGAATGCCGGCGCCTCGTCGCCAAACACACGCCGCACCGCCAGGAACAGGAACACGCCCGCCATCACGAAACAGGCTCCGGATGGAATCGCGCCGGCCAGGCCGTTGCGCCACAGCGCGTCGTGCATCACCAACGGCAGCATCAAAACGTGCGGCACCGGCAGCCACGGCGTCCCCAGTTGGTCGTACCCCGGCGTTTGCGAATCCACTAACCGCCGCGCGATGTTCAGGTGCGCTTCGGCATCGCCATAGTAGAGCAGCCAGCCGTTGAAGTAGAAAAATGCAATGGCAACGGCGCTCGCCAACGCCAGCAGCCCTGTGGCCGCCAGCGCGCCCTTCCATGTGCCCGATTTCAGAACTGGGTGCAGGTCTGGAACTCCCGGAAGCGGGCATCGACCTCTTCCCGCGTCAGAGAGCGGAAACGATCCACGCCGAACCTCTCGCAGCAATAGCTGCCCATCACCGAACCGTAGATCACGGCGCGGCGCAGTTCGGCGAAGTCCGCGTCCTTGGCCGCCACGCCCTGGCCCGCCAGATAGCCGATGAACCCGCCCGCGAAGCTGTCCCCCGCCCCGGTCGGATCGAATACTTCATCCAGCAAATAGCCGGGCGCGATAAAGCGGTCGTTCCCATGGAACAGCACGGCGCCGTATTCGCCGCGCTTGATCACCAGCGTGCGCGGGCCCATCGCCAGGATGGCCGCCGCCGCGCGGCGCAGGTTCCGCCAGCCGGAAAGCATTTGCGCTTCGCTGTCGTTGATCAGCAGAAAGTCCCACTGCGCGATCGTCTTCAGCAGTTCCTCGCGGAAGTCGTGAATCCAATAATTCATCGTGTCGCCGCCCGCCAGCTTGAGCTGCGGCATTTGCGAGAGCACCCCGCGCTGCAAGGCGGGTTGGATGTTGCCGAGCAGCAGGTACGGCTCGGCGCGATACGATTCCGGCAGCTTGGGATCGAAATCGGCGAAGACGTTGAGATCGGTGCGCAGGGTGGTGCGATCGTTCATATCGGACGAATACACGCCTTCCCAGAAAAATGTTTTGCCGCCGGCGACGCGTTCCAGGCCGGCCAGGTCGACGTTGCGGGAGGCCAGAAGCGCGCCATCCTCCTCCGCGAAATCGTCGCCCACCACCGCCACCAGCTTCACCGGAGTGAAGTAAGCCGCGGTGAGCGCAATATAGGTGGCCGCTCCGCCCAGCATCCGGTCCACCTTTCCGTGCGGCGTTTCCACGCCGTCATATGCAACCGAACCAACCACGACGAGTGACATATCAGAGAGAATTGTAACAGCCGGGCGGGCGGACGGCTGAGCCGTGGTAAAATCAAGCTTCCCCACCAAGTTGTCTGTGTTAGCGGGCAAATTAAGAAACGCACAATCATGATGCAGAAGCAGGAACCGAACCGAGTCCTGGCCGCTGTCAGCGATCTCTTCTTCTCGGTGAAACTCACCGACGCGGCCAAACGCGCGGGCCTCGCGCTGGAATTCGTCAAGGAGCCCAAGGAGCTGCTGGAGAAAGCGGCCTCGGACCGGAAGCCATCGCTGATCGTGTTCGACCTGAACTTCGAAGCGCTGCAGCCGCTGAAGTTGATTGGCAAGCTGAAGGGGAAGGCGGAAACCAGGGGCATCAGCCTGATCGGCTACCTGTCGCACGTGCAGGCCGAGCTCAAGCAGCAGGCGCACGAGGCCGGGTGCGATATGGTGCTGGCGCGGTCCGCGTTCTCCCAGAATCTGCCGGTAATTTTCAAACGGCATTCCGGCATCGTCTAGCGCCATGTCTCACAAGTTCGCAACACGAATCTGGAGCTTTGTATCAGGGCACGGCTTCAGCCGTGCCAGCGTAGGGCCTACCAAACATGGCCTTTAGGCCCTGTAATAGGGCGACAGCTTTATCGAGTCTCGTCAACGAACTTCAGAGACGGGACGCTAGCGCCGTTCGAACCGAGGCCTGCGTGGCGCGTCGTCAGCCGCCAATCTCCGGCCGCGGCCCAGCCCTATTCGTCCTTGGCGAGACTCACCTGCGCTCGCAGGTTCGCCACCCCGGCCGTGTACCGGCTGTCGGTCACCAGGAATGCCACCGCGTCCTCCAGCCACTCGTGCCAAACACCGTCGGGGTCGTGCGAGGCCACCGTCAGCGTGTATTCCTGCGGGCACAAATCGCAGCGGAACTGAAACCTCACCGCCAGCGTGCCGCCCGCCCGCACCGGCCCCAGCCGCAGCCGCTCCATCTCCGTGTTGGTGCCGTAAACGTTGAACCCGCTGCGCGTGCGGATCAGCATCCCCACCACCGGCTGGGCCACCATCGCCTGGTACTTCACCGTCACCTTCACCGCCACCGGCTCGCCGGCCCGCCACACCATGGTCGGTTTTCCGTCTTCGCCGGTCAGCTCCACGCCCACAATCTCGGCGCGCCCGTCGCCGCGGAAAAATCGCGGGCTGATGGGCGCGCTCATCGTCCCGCCCCAGGCGCGCACTCGTTGCGAGATGTGCCGGCGGTAAGCGCACAGGATTTCCTCCGGGTCGCCCCGCCCCGCCAGTTTGCCCTCGTGCAGCCACCACACTTCGTCCGCCAGCCGCCGCAGCAGCTCGTCCTCGTGCGAGATCAGCAGGATCGTCGAGCCCGCCTGCCGCAAGCGGTCGATCGCCACCGCCGCGCGCTCCCGCACCAGCAGGTCCTGCCGCGCAAACGTGTGGTCGATCGCCAGCACCGGCGCCGGCGCCAGGTTCAGCGGGCTGTCCGGCCCCAGGAGCCGCGCACCGCCGGGGCTGTCCACCACCCCTGTTATGGGTTGCTCCACCCCGCCTGCCAGGCGCGCCAGCACGCTCTTCCCGGCTCCGTTCTCTCCCACCACTCCAATGACCGCCCCGTCCGGCGCCGCCGCGTCGAATTCCACCAGCGGCGCGCTGGACACACGTCGAAAGACCAAGGCCATAAACGTTAGAATAGCAACTGCAACATGGATACTCCCAACTTGCTCGACTCCATGCGCGCCGATTGGAATCGGCGCGCCGCCGAGGACGCCAATTATTACGTCGCCTTCGGCCGCCACCAGCAGTCCGACGAGGAGTTCTTCTCCACCGGCGCCGGCACCGTTCAGCTCCTCGCGGCTGAGTTGAAGCGCTTCACCGGCCGCGACGCAGCGCTGGAAATCGGCTGCGGTCCCGGCCGCCTGATGCGTCCGCTCAGCCGCTATTTCAAGGAAATTCACGGCGTCGATATCTCCGACGAGATGATCCGCCTGGCGCGCGAGCGCCTCGCCCACACCGCCAACGCCTTTCTCCAGCAATGCCCGGGCTCGGACCTGAGCATGTTTCCCGATGCCAAGTTCGATTTCGTCTACTCCTACGCCGTCTTCCAGCACATCCCCAGCCGCGACGTGGTCTTCGCCTACCTGCGCGAGGCCTTCCGCGTGCTCAAGCCCGGCGGTTTCCTGCGTTGCCAGTTGAACGGCATGCCGGCCCACGCGCACCAGTACGATACCTGGAGCGGCGTGCGCATCACGCCCGCCGAAATCACCGAGTTCGTCCCATCGAGCGGCTTTCACCTCCTGGCGCTCGAGCAGGTCTGGACCCAGTACATGTGGATCACGCTGCGCAAGCCGGGCCCCGAGAGCGAGGCGCCGGCCGCCCGTGCCGCGCGCCTGCACAACATTTCCAACGCGCTCACCGGCGAAGCCGTCACCCCCGTGTCCGGCGCCATGGCCGCGCTGGCGTTGTGGATCGAGCGCCTGCCCGCCTCCTGCCACCTGCTCAACACCGCCGTCACCGCCGATGGCCGCCCCTGCCGCCTAACTTGCATCAGCCCGCCCGCGGCCGATGGCGTTTCCCAGGTCAACGCCGTGCTCCCGGAAAACCTGCGCACCGGCCTGGTGCTGGTGGAAGCCGTCCACGCCGGCGCCCCGCTCTGCTCCCCCGGTTGGGTGCGCATCGTGCCCGCCGGCCCGGCGGTCCCCCGCGTCACCGCCGTCAGCGACGGCATCAACCTGCTCTCCGGCAACCGCATCGTCACCGGCACCGTGAAAGTGACCATGGAAGAGGTTCCCCGCGGCGCCGCCTTCCGCGCCACCGTGGACAAGCTCCCCACCCCCGCCGCCGACGCCTTCTGCACCGATCCCGTCGCCCAGCGCTGGAATTTCGATTTCCACCTCCCTGAGAATCTCGCGCCTGGCTCGCACAAGTTGTCGATCACCTTGGGCCGCCGCGCTTTCCCGCCGGTGCCCATCGAGGTGGCCTGATTGCGCCGCTCCCTCGCCGTGGCCGGCGTCGCTCTCGCCGCGGCCGTCCTGTTCTTCGGTCCGCTGCGGCGCCGCCCGGTCCGCCGCTTGCCCGCCGGCGTGGTTGAGCTCCACTCCGAAATTGACGTCGATGCCGGCTGCGAGCTGCGCGGCTCGCCCTCCGGCACCGTGCTCCGTCTTGCCCCCGATTTCGCCGGCCGCGCCGCCATCGTCGTCCGCGGCGACAACGTCATCCTGCGCGATTTCTCGATTGACGGCAACCGCGCCGCCCTGGAGGCCCGCGCCGGCCTGCCTCCCTCCAATACCCCGTTCGCGAAATTCACCCGCGCCAACGGCGTCCTGGCCGATCGTGTCACCGGCCTCACCATCGATCGCCTTCAGTTCCGCAATATCGCCGGCTTCGCCGTGCTGGTCAGCCGCGCGCACTCGGTCGATATTCGCCGCGTCACTGTCGCCGATAGCGGCTCGCGCAACGCCCTCGGCCGCAACAACTCAACCGGCGGCATCCTGCTCGAAGAAGGCACCACCGATTTCCGCGTCACCAACTGCGACCTGTCCGCCATCCGCGGCAACGGCATCTGGACGCATTCCCTCTACACATCGCCGCGCAATGCCCGCGGCGTCATCGCCCTCAATCGCTTCCGCCAGATTGGCCGCGACGCCATCCAGGCCGGCCACGTCACCGCCATTTCGGTGACCGCGAACTCGGGCAGCCGCATCGGTTTTCCGGTGGAGGAGGTGGATGTTGAAAACGGCGCCGTTCCCGTTGCCCTCGATACCGCCGGCAACGTCGACGCGTCCTCCTATGACGGCAACCGCTTCCGGGTAATCGACGGCAAGTGCATCGACCTCGACGGCTTTCACGATGGTGAAGTCCGCGCCAACCAGTGCGTCAATCCCCCCGGGTTCGCCGCCTACTCCTTCGGCCACTATGGCATCGTCATGAATGACTCCAACCCCGACACGCGCTCCCGCAACATCCGCCTGGTCGATAACCTGGTCGACGGCGCCCTGTTCGGCGGCATCTTCGTCATCGGCTCCGGCCACACCGTTGCCCGCAATCGCCTCCTCTCGCTCGACGCCTCTCACTGCAACGAAAACACCGCCCACTACGGCTGCTATGACGTCGCCACCGATCCCGAAATCCTCGAAGCCGGCATCTATCTCGGCCGCAGCCCGCTGCACGCCGCTCCCGCTCGCCACAACCTCATCGTGGACAATCGCATCGCCGGCTTCAAAATGCGCTCCCACTGCATCCTCGCCGCCCCCGGCGTCGACCTGCGCTCCAACACGATCTTTGGCAACGTCTGCCGTGATCAATAGAAGGCCCGCCGTCCGCGCCGTCAGCCACAACCTGCTGGATGATCCCGGCATGGCGGCTAAGGTATACTGAACAGGACCAGCCAGTCCAAAATGGGCTCCATCCGCTTGGTCTGAGGCCCGAATCTCCAGGGAGGATTTCGCCGTGAAGCGCTGGATTGTACGACTGTGCGTTGCCTTATTGATCGCTCTGGTCGGCGGCGGAGCGATACTCGCTCTGAGCCCCACGGCACGGACGAAAACATTCTTCTCTTTCTACCGGAACTGGCATTCGCACTGGCCTTTTGCGGCAGGCAGGCAGCTTCCTGACCATCTGTCCCGGTTCTTCACTCCATTCGTTCCTATTTGGGTCCACGTCGAACCCGGCGTCACCATGCGACTCGATCCGTACGACTACGTGACCCAGGCGATTCTCCTGCAGCGCACCTGGGAACCATCCACCACGCAAGAACTGCTGCGCCACGTTCCGGCCGGCGGGACTTTCGTGGATGTGGGCGCGCACGTTGGGTGGTACACGCTGAAAGCTGCCCAGGTGGTGGGTCCCAAGGGGCATGTCATCGCCGTGGAGCCGAATCGTGAAACCCTGGTCCAGCTCCGCGACAATATCCGCGCCAGCGGCGCAAGCGCGGTGGTCGTGGTCGCGCCGGTAGCTTGTTCGGATTCCGAAACCACGTTGACGCTTTATGCCACGTCTCGAGCCAATACCGGGGAGAGTTCTCTCTCCTCAACCAACGCTTCGCAGGACACCACCATCGCAGCCTCCTATCCGGTGCGTGCCCGGCGGCTGGACGACATCGTGAAAGAGGCCGGCGCCGGGCGGGTGAACGCCATCAAGATAGACGTGGAAGGCGCCGAGTTCCTGGTGCTGAAAGGTGCGGCTGAAACCCTCGACCGCGACAAACCCATCGTCGCCACGGAATTGATCGATCGGCAACTGAAAGCCATGGGCTCTAGCGCGGCCGAAGTGACCGCTTTCATGCGCTCTCACGGGTACACTCCCGCAGGCATGCACGAAGAGAATACGATATTCGTGCCGGCTGCCGTGCAATGAGCACACGCTTGTGCAGCGCCAGCAGCGGAATTCTTGCCGCCTCCTGCCTGGCGATGTCTCTGCGCCCCTAAGCCTACAACCCCGCAACCTGGGATCTGACTTCCTCGGCAGCCGGACCCGCCGGGAGTGCAATGGGGCCGCGCTCATCCCTGCCGGACGCCGAGGCCAGGCGGGCGCAGCGCAACTGTAGGTCGGCGAGTTTCTCGGCCACTCGCGGAACCCGCTCCAGCCGGCGCTCGATTTCACGCTTCGTCCGGCGCACCAGCTCCGTATCCATCTCGTTCATCCGCAGCAGCCGTCCGCATAAATCCTTGCCCCAGACGTCTTCCCAATATTCCCGCGACTGTTCCGTGGCACACCGCGCGCCGTCGACGTTCTGCGCAACATACTCCAGCCGCAGCGCGGGAAACGCCGGTCGTAGAAAATACTCGGCAATCGCCAGGCTCGCATCGAACATCTCGACAAGCCCGGGAACAGCCATCTCGCGCACCACCGCCGTCGCCCGTTCCAGGTCTTTTTCGTCCGCCGGACGCGTGAATGCTCCGCCATTGGCTAACTGCGTCACCTGAACGTCGCTCACCTGGTGGGGAGCTTCGTCGATCAGACGCATCGCAAACTCTCGCGGGCCGTAAGATCGCGCCCAGCGGGCAAGGAGAAGATCCGAATTGCTGCGCCGGAAGTGGTTGTAACTCGAATACAGCCGGGCTAGTGGATCCCGCAAAAAGCACCAATCGAAGAACACTGTCTGGCGACTAAGCGGCTTCGGGTAACGCAGATGGTGGCTCGATACTGCGGTAATTCCCGGGTGCTGTCGCAGAAACTCGACCAAGTCTGCGGCATCCAGGGCGGTATCTGGGTCGCTGCCGTGAATCGTGGCAAACCGCTCCGCAAACTCGCGCTCCAGCACGTACTCGACAGTACTGCCGCCATTCTTGAATATGTGGTAGTGAACAATTACATAGCGGGTGCGCACTACTGGCACGGTTATGTTCACTCCGATACCTTGTTAGAATAAACCGCAGAACTCTGCTGGAGGGGAGCAACTGCTTCAACTAACGTCAGCTCTTTCACCGATCTATCTTTCTTTTAGAACCCCACTTCATACTGAAAGTTCCGCTGAGTTGACAGGAAGTTCCCGGAATAACCTGCGCGCCGATTGCCAATCGGCGCAGCCGCGCACAAGCCGGCGTGCCGTCATGCGGTCACGACCGTTTGCACATTTTTGTTTCCCGTGTTACCAGTCACTTACCACGTATTTCCCAACCGGCGCGCGCCCCACTCCGGTTACAGTCAAATCGGATAGAGGCAGCGTGGCCCACTCCGCGCTGCCGCAACAGCTTTCTCCCCGGCCGGGGAACGTTGCACTTAGGTGGTACTGAACTTCCGGCGCCCCTTAAAGGCATGCGGGGTCCCCTACGGGTAGGACTCCCGACGG
>Ga0187876_1000935_pt1 | contig 27435 bp, 26 predicted proteins | sample June2016WEW_17_4_FD_133000 | JGI IMG/M metagenome (GOLD analysis project Ga0187876, IMG submission 133000) | Peatland microbial communities from SPRUCE experiment site at the Marcell Experimental Forest, Minnesota, USA - June2016WEW_17_40 | ecosystem: Environmental > Terrestrial > Soil >...
AGGAGATCCTCCCCAGCCTGGCCGAGCGCTCCGGCCTCACCTGGTCGGCCGCCAGCTTCGACGCCTACCATTCGGCCTGCAACGAGGTGCGCCGGCTCACCGCCCTCCTCGCCCCACCACCCCCACCGCCGGCGCCGCCGTTGCCGGCCCCGCAGCCCGCGCCTACCCTCCTGCCCGACCTGGACACCCTGGAGCGCCTCGTGCGCTACGAGACGTGCCTCGCCCGCGAGCTCAGCCGCGCGCTGCGCGAGCTGCGCCAGCTTCAGGCAGCCGATCGCACCTCTGAGTTCGAAACGAACCCAATTGTGACCAGCCCTGCCGCTGCCGCGGCGCCGCCGGCAGCGCTCGCCGCCACTGTCTCCATACCCCTGCCGCGCCCATTCGCCCAAACGAACCCAACCGCGCCTATCCCGGGCAATGATATTGCGGAAACGAACCCACCAGCTGTGCAGACCCAACCGGCCGCAGCCGCCGCCGTCGCTGCCCGACCCGCCAGCGGGTGCCCCGCGCAGCCGGAGGCTCTGCAGGTCGCAGCCGCAGTCGCCGCTGCCATGACACCTCGGCGTCAGGCTATACCCGCGCAGCCTGAGGCCCGAATGGTCCGCCGGAACGCCCGCAAGCTCACCGGCAAACGCCGGCGCTAACTCACGATGCGGGGAAACGCGATCTGGTTCGCGCCGGGACTTGTCGGGGGTCTATGCTACACTTCACAGTGTGGAAACATTGGTCAGTTCGCCGGCTATCGCTGAGGCTGTCGTGGAGGTGCGCCGGCGGATCGAGGTTGCAGCAAGCCGGGCTGGTCGCGACGCGCGGGCTGTCACCTTGATTGCCGTGTCGAAGACCGTTGGTGTGGAAGCTATCCGCGAGGCGATTTCCGCCGGCATACATGATTTTGGCGAGAACCGCGTGCAGGAGCTCGTGACAAAGGCGCCCGCGTTCTCGACCCCAGCCGCTCCCAGGTGGCACCTCATCGGCACGTTGCAGCGCAATAAGGTGCGCAAGGCCGTGGCGTGCTGCCATGGCATCCACTCCATCGATAGCGTGAGCCTGGCCCAGCACGTGAGCGACGAGGCCGTTGGCCAGGACCGGCAGATCGAGGTCTTTGCCCAGGTGAATGTCAGCGGCGAGATCACCAAGTCGGGGTTTTCGCTGCGGGAGATCGAGGCATGCGCGGACCAGCTTGCACCACTACCCGGACTCGTGTGGCGCGGCCTCATGACCATTGCACCCGAGCACGCGGACGCCGGCGATCTTCGCTCCGTGTTCGGCACGCTGCGCCAATTGCACTCCCGGCTTGGGCAGTGCTTCCAACCCACGACCTGGAACGCCCTATCCATGGGGATGAGCGACGACTTCGAGATTGCCGTCGAGGAAGGCGCCACGCACGTGCGTGTTGGGCGCGCCATATTCGGTGAGCGGCCGCGCCAAGCTAAGCACAGGAGGGACGAATCATCGTGACCGTTTCAACTTTCGGCCTGATTCTGGCCACCATCACGACTGGACAAGCTATCAGGGACTTTCTGGTCGCGGTAAGCACGATTCTCTGGGTCGCTATCCTCATCCGCGCGCTCATCAGCTGGTTCTCGGTCGACACCAACTCGGGAGCAATCCGGCTTCTCGACGACATCTGCGAGCCAATCGTGGGGCCGTTGCGTCGGATACTGCCTCCCCTCGGCAGCATCGATATCTCGCCACTCGTGGCAATCATTCTCATTCAGGTCATCACCAACGTGTTAGTCAACCAGATTCATTAGAGGTGCTAGGTGGGCTTTCAGACCCTCAAAGGGATGCGCGATCTACTGCCTGAGGCGTGGCCGGGCTGGGACCTTGTACTGGATACCGCGCGCCAGACGGCCGGACTATACGGCTACCGGCGCATCAGTACGCCGATTCTCGAACCGACAAGCCTGTTCGCGCGCGGCGTCGGGGAGGTTACAGACATCGTCCAGAAGGAGATGTACACCTTTGAGGATCGCGACGGCGCGTCTATCACCATGAAGCCGGAGGGCACCGCCGGAGTCGTGCGCGCCTACCTCGAGCACGGCATGTTCACCTTGCCGCAGCCGGTGAAGGTGTACTACCTGGCTGAGCCCACATTCCGGCACGAGAAGCCGCAAGAGGGGCGACTGCGCCAGCACCACCAGTTCGGTTGCGAGGCGCTCGGGGAGATGAACCCCCAAGTGGACGTGGAGCTCATCGCGCTGGCGAACCACTTCTACCGCGGCTTGGGGCTGCGCCAGCTGTCGTTGCAGGTGAACAGCATCGGCGATCGCAATTGCCGCCCGGCATTCGTGGCAAAACTGCGCGAATTCTACGAACCCGTTCGCTCGGAGATCTGCGACGAGTGCCGCATTCGGCTGGAACGCAATCCCATGCGGCTGCTGGATTGCAAGAAGCAGCGCTGCCAGGAGCTGGCGCAAGAAGCCCCGCACATGATTGAGTACTTGTGCGAGGATTGCAGCAACCACTGGCACGCCCTGCTCGAAGGGCTCGAGGCCATCAACCTCGCTTACACGATCAACTTCAGCTTGGTGCGCGGCTTTGACTACTACACCAAGACGGTGTTCGAGTTCTGGCCGGCCGTGCTTGGCAGTCAGAGCACCGTGGGCGGCGGCGGCAGGTACGACGTACTCGCCGAGCTCATTGGGGGCCGACCCACGCCGGCTATCGGCTTCGCCACCGGCATCGAACGGATTCTCAAGACCCTGGATGAGGAGCACGTGCCGCTGCCAACCCACTACGCGCTGCAGGTGTACGTCGTGGGCGCTGGTGCGGCAGGCCAGCGCGCGGCGTTCCCGGTAGCCCAGCGCTTGCGCGAAGGCGGCATCGCCACCGGAGCCGGCACACCCGGCAAGAGCCTCAAAGCGCAGTTGCGCGCCGCGAATGACAGCGGCGCCAGATTTGCCGCAATTGTGGGGGATAGCGAGCTGGAAAGCGGTACCGTCACCCTGAAGGACCTGGTTGAGCACGTCGAGAACCGGGTACCATTGGGTGATCTCGTGGCGTACCTATCGGGCAGACTCGGCCAGGCCGCGGGCGCGGAGCAGGTGAGCCGATCCGTCTGATCGGTCGGATCCGTCCTATTCGTCCAATCCGTCCGGTCCGGCCGGTTCGGCCGGTTCGGCGTCAGGCGATTAGGCGGGCAAGAACAACGGGTGACGCATGCTAGTTGTAATTGATTATGACGCGGGGAACCTCCGCAGCGTGGTGCGAGCCATCGAGCACGTAGGGGGGACGCCGGTGGTCACCGCCGATCCCCGGGTGCTTGCGCGCGCCACCGCCGTTGTGCTGCCCGGTGTCGGCTCGGCCCAGCAGTCCATGGGCAAGCTGATTGAGCTGGGGATGGACGACGCGATTCGCTCGGTCACGGAGCGGGGCGTGCCGTTTCTCGGCGTGTGCATGGGACTGCAGCTGCTGCTGGAGCACAGCGAGGAGGGCGGACCGGACGGCACCAAGTGCCTGGGCATTCTTCCCGGCACCGTGCGGCGTTTCCCGGACGGGCCGAAGGTACCCCACATGGGTTGGAACACCGTGGAATGGCGCCGTCCCTCGAAAGTATTCGAGGGAATTGGCAATTGCCGCCACTTCTACTTCGTCCACTCGTACTATGCGGCGCCACCAGATGACGTGGTCTGCGGCATTACCGACTACGCGGTACCTTTCTGCGCGGCCGTGGCCCACCGCAATATTGTGGCCACGCAGTTTCACCCGGAGAAGAGCGCGGAGGACGGATTGCGGATCTACGCCAACTTCCTGAAGGTCGCCGGCGTATGCTCCTGATCCCCGCGATTGACCTGCGAGACGGTTCGTGCGTACGCCTCGAGCAGGGTGACTTTGAGAAAGTCACCGTCTACTCGTCGGATCCGCTGGAAGTGGCACTACGCTTTGCCGCTAGCGGAGCGACCTTGTTGCACCTCGTGGATCTCGATGGCGCACGACTGGGCGCGCCGCAACACCTGTCGGTGCTCGCACGCATTGCCCGCGATTGCAACCTCAAGGTGGAGTTTGGCGGCGGACTGCGCACGATCGAGGCTATCGAGCAGGCGATAGCGGCCGGCGCGACTCGCGTCGTGCTTGGCACAGCCGTGCTGGAGGACCCCGACTTGCTCGAGCAGGTCTGCGAGAAGTTCGGTAGCCAGATTGTGGTGGGGATTGACGCCCGCGACGGCCTGGTTGCTACGCGGGGCTGGCTGCACACCAGTAGTGTGAGCGCCACCGACCTTGCGGCATCGGTCGTCAGGCGTGGAGCGCGGCGTATCATTTACACTGATATCGCCACCGACGGCATGCTCTCGGGTCCAAACGTGCCGGCGGTGGAAGCGGTGATCCGGGCATCGGGCGTGCCGGTCGTTGCCTCCGCGGGAGTGACTTCGGTAGCGCACCTGCACGCCTTATCCTCAATCGGAGCCGAGGCGGCAATCGTGGGAAAAGCGCTCTACACAGGTGATATGCCGCTCAGTGCATTGCGGGAATGGCAGTAGGGACATGTTGACGCGTCGAATCATACCCTGCCTGGACGTAACGGACGGTCGCGTCGTGAAGGGCACGAACTTTGTCCAGCTCCGCGATGCCGGAGACCCCGTGCAGTTGGCCGCACTCTACAACGAGCAGGGAGCGGACGAGCTGACGTTTCTCGACATCACGGCGTCGAGCGACGGCCGCGAGACCATGCGCGACGTGGTGGCCCGCACCGCGGACCAGGTGTTCATCCCGCTCACTGTTGGCGGCGGCATCCGCTCGGTCGACGACATGCGACGAATGCTGCGGGCCGGGGCAGACAAGATCTCGATCAACAGCGCGGCCCTTGCCGATCCTGAGCTCATCGACCGCGGCGCCGATGCCTTCGGCAACCAGTGTATCGTGCTGGCTATCGACGCGCTGAAACGCGCTGACGGCAGCTACGAAGTGTATTCCCATGGAGGCCGCAGGGCCACTGGCAGAGATGCCGTGGAGTGGGCGTGCGAGGCCGTAGGGCGCGGCGCCGGCGAGATTCTCCTGACGTCGATGGACGCCGACGGCACCAAGGACGGGTTCGAGCTGAGGCTCACGGCCTTGGTCTCCGATGCGGTGCGTGTGCCGGTAATCGCTTCTGGGGGCGCCGGCAACGCGGAGCACATGGCGGACGCGGTCACCATTGGCAAGGCCGACGCAGTGCTGGCCGCCAGCATCTTCCACTATGGCGAGCTCACCATCAACCAGGTGAAGGCCGTGCTACGACGGCGCGGCATCCCCGTTCGGCTACTCGAAACAGGCCATCCCGGGAGCGCGGGCGCCCCGCCCGTCCCCGGACCTGCTAAGGACCGATCTCATCGCCAAGATTCTGCCATGACTCCAGACCAACAGTTCCCAGCATCGACAGGAGAACCCTGGTGATCGACCCCGAGGTGCTCCGGCAGATCCGTTATGACGACCGCGGGCTCGTGCCTGCGATCGTGCAGGACGCGGCCGACGGCATGGTGCTGATGCTTGGCTACATGAATGCCGAATCGTTGGAGCGCACGTTGTCGACTGGGGACGTGTGGTTCTGGAGCCGTAGCCGCTCCGAGCTCTGGCACAAGGGTGCGACGTCTGGCAACTACCTGCGCGTCGTGGAGGCCCGGCTGGATTGCGATAGTGATACCGTGCTGGTGCGCGCAATCCCTGAAGGGCCAACCTGCCACACTGGCAACCGGTCCTGTTTCTCGACGGTGCTGCCACCGGCGGTCGCGCGTGACGAACCGGCCCCCTCGGGTGCCTCGACTCTGAGCCACCTGTTCAGCACGATTGAGGGACGGCGCGCGGTACCGGAGCAGGGATCGTACACCAACCACCTCCTCAGCCAGGGTGTGGACCGCATCGGTCGCAAGCTCGGGGAAGAGACGGCCGAGGTGATCATCGCCGCGAAGAATGGCAAGCCCCAGGAGATCCGCGCTGAAGTCGCGGACCTACTCTACCATACGCTCGTCTTGCTGAGCGCGACCGGCGTGTCACTCGACGACGTCGGTGCCGAGCTTCGCGCCCGCGAGGGTGCAGCGCGCCGCCACAAAGACTAAGAAGTGAAACCACGGCGGAATCGACCCCGCCGTGCACGCTGCCGGGAGCGCGGGCGTCCCGCCCGTCCCCGGGGCATGCCGGCTACCGACCCCATCGCCAAGACGCGGCATTCGGCCCCCACCATGGCGTCGTTACAGGGTATTCGCGTCTACTACGGCATGCCGCTCTCTTCAGTCACCGATAGCCCGTCTGTCGTGGTACCGAGCGACACGGCAAGGAACTGACCGGTGCTTCCCGGCAGTGCTTGAATCTCAGCGCCCAGCGAGCCGGGAGACGTCAAGCCCGCAAGGTCCTGGTTGACGTCGATCAACGTAATGCCGCCGGCAGGCACTGTGTATGCAGCTCGGCTCACGGGTCCAGAAGCGCCATAGTACTGCACCTGCAGGTGCAGTACGCCGGCAGAAGCATTGTAGACATAGACAGTACGATTGAGGCTGCTACCGTCGGCCAGGCTCAGCGAAACGTCCGGCAGTAGCACGTCATCAGGGCAAGTGGCTTGGCCCGCGAACGCCACGCCCGGGTGGCGGCCGGCATTTGGCGATCCACCAAAGTACTCAGATGATTCTGCCACGAATGGGTTGGTGCCCGTGAGCGTGACGCTGAACGAGCTGTACGCGGACGTGCCGAGTGCCGCATTCGCCTGAATTGTCTTTCGAGTGCCCGCGGCCAGTGATAGCTGCACCGGCTGCCCGACGTCGTCACCGGCGGCGTCGGCGAAATGAGCTACGACCTGTATGGCACCGGGTTGAATGCCTGGGTTCAGCACGGTGATATAGTCCTGATTGCCCACTGGCTGCATGACGTCGCGCGAATCGGTGGCCGAGCCCCCTGACGCTCCAAACGCGAAGTGCGCCAGGGATGACGCGGCGCTGATGCCTTGGCTCACAATCGAGCCGAACTTGCCTGAGCCGGCACCGTCGCCGAAGTACTCGACGCGCTCTGCCACGATCGGCGCGTCGCTGACCACGATCATGCCCACCGACGGGGTGCCCTTGCCACGATTCAGCGAACGCACGTCAACCGTGACCCGGCCGAACGCCGGGATGGACTGCTTTCGGATCGGCGCGGCCGCGGCACTGTCTGCCTGAGGCGCTAGGGAAATCATGGCAGTGGCCTTTGAGCCGGTCGGATTGAGCAGCGTCAGATACTCCTGGAACGTACTTCCTGTGTAACCCTCCGCGAAATACCAGATCTTTGACGGCGCGTCAACGCCCTGGGTGGTGCTGCCATCCAGGCGAGCGCCGGACAGGGACACGCGAGTGATAGAACGAGTCACGGCTACACGTCCGGGTGCGGTTACTACCGCAGCCACCAGCTGGTCCGGCCCGACGTCGGCATTCACCGATTCGCACAGCACCGAGTCAGCAGCCACCGTCCTGGCAACGACCACCCGCGTGCGCTGCTTTGCCTCGACGTAGTACGTGAACGTGACCGTCAGCGCACTCGACGTTGGGTTGAGAACGTTGAGTGTCTCCGTGAATGTGGCCTTCTTATTGGTGGTCGCTTGACCCGTGTAGCCCTCCGCAAACATCGCGGTGGTAGCAGCGCCCGTAGCGCCATTGGCGATTGGCGCCGTAGCCGTTGGCACCACCAAATTGTTGGCCGACCCGACGGGGCTCGTTGGCCTGCGCGTGGCACTGGCAATTGGCGATGCGGGCATCAGAGATTTCGGGGTGTCGCTTGCCTTGGCGGTGGCCGTGGCCGTCGTCGTCCCGGTACTCGTCGAGCTTGCGGTGGGCGTCGCGGTACCCGAGCTCGTCGGCGTAGCCGTCGCGGTCCCGGTGGTCGTCTCAGTACTGGTACTTGTCGGCGTCGCGGTGACCGTACCGGTCGGTGAGGTCGACGAGGTCGGAGTCACGGTGGGCGTGTCGGTGCCGGAAGCCGTCACGGTAAAGGTAGGGGACCGGTCGTGATAATTGCCGGTGGAGACGTCGATGACATAGTCTCCAGGGGGCACGTCGGGAATCTGCACTGTAGCCGAGAAGCCCTGAGCCGTGCAGTCAGGAGACCCCGGCAAGGTGGCTTCCGGCACGTTACCGGCGTCGGCCGTCTCGAGGGCGATAGTCAATCCGCTACAATCGACGTTGGCCGGAAAATCGCCCAGTCCATCGCTGAAGGTCACCTGGGTGCCTGGCGGACCAGAATACAGTGGTGAGAGGGTCCCGTCTGCAAGGGCGTGCGACGCGCGCAGGAACGTTGCCGCCGGTACAATACACGCGGCTAGCAAAATGCTCAGGGCCAATATCTGCGCGCGGCGCGATACTACATTACGACGCACTGCTTGCCCCTATGAGCCGAGCCCAACACACCCGACCAGAGCATAGCATACGGTTGAGTCCGGTTCAAACAGTTGCGTATTTCTGCCACTGTACTATAATCGTGACGAACCCAGCGTCAGGGAGGAGTGCTTCATGGGGTTCTTGGAGAAGGCGCGGACAACGGTTGGCCAGGGCGTGTCGCGGGTAATGTCTGAAGCCGATAGGACGTTCAAGCTCACCAGGCTCAGTAACGAGTTGGGCGGTAAGCGGCACGACCTCGACAAAGCGTTCCAAGAAATGGGTCGCGTCGCCTATGGCCTGGTTGCCGCAGGGACAATACAGGACGAAAGCCTTGCCGGGGCACGCCAAAAGATCGAGGATTTGCAGGCCCAGGTTAAGACCCTGGAGGAGGAGTTGGCGGAGATTCGAGTCGGAGATAAGACGCCGGAGGTGAAGGTGACCTCCGTGGAGCGCCCATGCCCGGCCTGCGGGAAGGACGTTCCAGAGGGCATGCAATTCTGTGGTCATTGTGGGCACGCAATGTAGTCGTGCTCGCATAGCAAGGGCAGGGCGAGGGGGTTGGGCATGGAAGGTAACACAGCAAACACGAATCCGGCAATTGGAGAAATGCTCGGGGCGCTGGGCACGGGGCGTCTGGTAGTGCTCGGCGGCAGCCTGATCGGGTTCATCCTCGGCTTCTTCAACTGGGTTTCCGCGGACAGTTACGGCGAGTCGGCCTGGCATGGTTGGGGCATCATCGCGATGCTCCTTTTCATCGTGACCGCGATCTGGGCCGCGTTGCCCCTTGCCAAGGTGCAGCCGCGAGGATTTCTTTCAGCGCTTCCACCGGCACTCACCGAGGCTCGTCTGATCATGGGCGCGGGGCTTCTGGCCGCTTTCAGCGTGATTGTGTTCATCGCCAGTGAGGCCCCCCGAGTGTCTTTCTCGGAATCCGGCTCAGTGTCGGCTGCCGGACTTACCCTGCCGGGCAGCGCCAGTGGCGGGCCATCGATAATCGCCTACCTGGGCTTGCTGGCTGCACTGGCGATCATCGTGGGCGGCTTGATGATGCAGTCGAAAGATGCCGTGTCTGAGGTGCGCGGATCGGTGAGTGCGCTCAGCCTTGGCCGCAAGTTGGCCCTCGCAGGTAGCGCGCTTGGCCTGCTGTTCGTAACGCTCCCCTGGGCTAATGCAAGCTCCACCGTGAGTAACAGTTACGGCTCAACTTCGTACTCGGTAAGCTCGAGCGAGTCCGTCGGTGGCTGGCAAGGCTTGGGGATAATTGCAGTGCTGCTGTTGTTGGCAGTGGTGCTGTGGACCGCCTTGCCGCTGATTGGCGTCTCCGTGCGCGGCCTTCTCGCATCGCTGCCACGCGATCTCACCGAGGCGCGTCTGCTGATGGGTGCCGGGGGTCTGGCATTCATCTGCATTCTGATCGACATGCTGATCGACAATCCAGTTTCAGGCGGTAGTCATGGCCCGTCCTGGGGCGCTTTCCTGGCTCTCATTGCCGCCGCAGCCATCGCGGCCGGCGGCTACCTCGTGCAGACGGAGTCTGCCCCGGCCTGAGGTCGGGCTTGTTGTCGCCAACTCCTCGTGGTCCCCGCGCCGCCAAGTGCGGCGCGGAGGCCACGTTTCTCAGTGCCAGCTGTGCACCGCTCGCTCGGGGTAACAACCTACCACCTTGGCATCCACGCCGGCATTGGCAGCCGGATCGACGGCTACCGACTCCACCGTCATGAAACTGCGAGCGACGACCGTGTGCGCCCGCCCTTCGCGCTGCAGTACCCCCTCCACCACGACCAGCGGACGCCGCACCAAGGCGCGTTGCCGCTCGTACAGCTGGGGCCGCACGATCACGTTGCTCATCCCGGTATCATCTTCCAGCGTCAGAAAGACGAAGCCCTTTGCCGTGCCTGGGCGCTGCCGGCAGACGGCGAAACCGGCGATGCGCACGAAGCGGCCGGCCTGGAGGAAGCGCAGAGCTTCGGCAGCCAGAATATCGGAAGGCAGCAGCGGGCGCACGAAGCGGAAGGGATGACCGCCGCTGGAAAGACCCAGCACCTCCTGCTCCGCCTGTGCCAGGTCTCTGTCATCGGGCTCGGGCAGTTCGGCGGGCTCATCCGGCTCGCGCAGCAGGATGCGCTGCCCTCGTAGGGCCTGCACCTCCTCGGCCAGCAGCGGCAAGCTCCAGAGCACGTCCTGGCGCGGGGCACCAAAACAATCGAACGCACCCACGCGAGCGAGATCGGCCATGGCACGCGCATCGAGTCCCGTGCGCGCCCAGAAATCTACTACCGAGGTAAATGGCCCGCCGGCCAGGGCCACCGGCAGGCGATCCAGAGCCGTGGCACCAATATGGCGCACGTAGTTGTACCCCAGCCGTAATCCGTCGTCCTCCAGACTGCACCGAACCTGGCTGTAGCGCACGTCTACGGGCAGAATGCGCACGCCGTGACGCCTGGCGTCGCCCGCCACCACGGCGGGTGAATAGAAGCCCATCGGCTGGTTGTTGAGCAACGCGCAGTAGAACGGCAGCGGATGGTACCGCTTTAGCCACAGAGATTGGTAGGCCAGGAGCGCGAAGCAGGCGGCGTGCGAACGGCAGAAGCCATATTGCCCGAAGCCGCTGATCTGGCGGAACAGCGCCGCGGCGTCCTCCGGCAGCAGCCCGGACCGCACGCAGCCCGACTCGAACGACTCTTGCAGCGCGGCCATGGCCTGACCGGAGCGATTGCTGCTCATGGCCCGGCGCAAGCGATCGGCCTCCGCCGGGCTGAACCCGGCTACGTCGGTGGCGATCTGGATGATCTGCTCCTGGTACAGCACGATACCCAGCGTGTCCTGCAAGATCGTCTCCAGCAGAGGATGCAGGTAGCGCACTGGCTCCAAACCCTGGCGGCGGCGCAAGTAGGGGTGCACCATGTTGCCGATAATCGGACCCGGCCGGATAATCGCCACCTGCACCACGATGTCGTTGAACACCCGTGGCTGGTGCTTGTGCACCATCTGTTGCTGCGCGCGGCTCTCGACCTGGAAGCAGCCTATGGAATCGCCCCGGCAAAGCATGGCATAGATGGCGGGATCGTCGAGCGGCAAATCTTCCTGCGCGGGCATCTCGCCGCCGCACGCACGAATCAGATTCCCGGCCTCGGCCACCAGCGCCAGCATGCCCAGGCCCAGCAAGTCAATCTTGATCAAACCGGCATCCTCGACGTCATCCTTGTTCCATTGCACCACTACGCGGCCGGGCATCGTGGCGCGCTCGAGCGGCACCAGATCCATGAGTGGGCGAGCGGTGATGATCATGCCGCCGACATGAATCGAGAGATGCCGGGGGCAGCCGTCGATAGCCTCGGCCAGGCGAATCAGCATCTCCCAGGGCCGGGCTCGAATCGTCTCGTCCTCTATGCCGAGGCGCGCCACCGCGGCGCGCGCGGCGTCCGAGGTCCAGCCATCGACGTTCTTTGCGAGCCGATCCAGCAAGCCCTGTGGGAAGCCGAGCACCTTGCCAAGGTCTCGCAGGGCGGAGCGCGAGCGGAAGGTATTGACGTTGCACACCATGGCGGTATGTGCCTCGCCGTATCGCTCGTAGACATACTGGAGCACCTCCTCACGTCGATCGTTCTGAATATCCAGGTCGATGTCCGGCATAGTCGCTCTGCCTTCATTGAGGAAGCGATCGAAGAGCAGATGATGGGCCAGCGGATCGACCGGGGTAATACCCAGACAGTAGACGGCCAGCGAGTCGGCAGCGGAGCCACGCCCCTGACACAGGATGCCGTTCGCCTTGGCGAACCGCACGATGTCGTGCACGATAAGGAAGTACTCAGCCAATCCGGTCCGCTCGACCACCCCAAGCTCGTGCGCCAGCTGATCCAGGGCAACCTTGCTGGGTTGGCCATGGCGCCGCCAGAGTCCTTGCATGCAGAGTGCGCGCAGCTGCTCCATGGGCGTGAGCCCGTCGGGCACGGGGAACGGGGGCAAGCGAGCATGCGAAAAATCCAGTGAGACGTCGCAGCGCGCCGCGATGAGCGTAGTATTGGCCAGGGCCTGGGGATAATCCGAAAATAGGGCGGCCATCTCGCGCGGGCTCTTCAAGGCGTACTCTGCATTCCGGCGGCGCGCGGGATGCGGCTGATCCACGGTGAGGTGCTCGCGAATGCACACGAGCGCGTCCTGCAAATCGGCCTCGGCGGCACAAGCGTAGTGCACGTCGTTCGTGGCCACGAGACCAAGACCCATCTCAGCCGCGAGGCCGGCAAGCGCGGCCACCAGATCGTTGTCGCCAGGGATAAGGTGGCGTTGGATCTCCAGCCAGAAGCCTTCGTGGCCGAACAGCGTGGCCAGCTTGCCGGCCAGCGCCCGAGCGCCGCGGCCGTCGCCCTGCCGCAGCAAGCGGGGAACACCCCCACCGGCACAGCCTGAGAGTGCGATGAGTCCCTCCACGTGGGATTCGAGCATCGGCAGCGAGAGCAGTGGACGGCCCTTTGCCCCGGCGAGATTCGCCTTGCTCAGCAGACGGCAGAGATTGTGGTAGCCCTCCTGGGTGCGCGCCAGGAGCACCAGGTGTGAAGCATCGTCGAGGGTGACCTCGGTCCCGATCACCGGCCGGATGCCAACCTTGCGGCAGGCGGCATGGAAGCGCACCACGCCGTAGAGGCCGTTGTGGTCCGTGATGGCCAGGGCTGAGAGGCCAAGCTCCGCCGCGCGCCCGGCCAATACGTCGGGCGCGGACGCACCATCGAGCAGGCTATAGTGACTGTGGCAGTGCAGCTCCGCGTAGCTCATGTGCTCCGATCAGATATAGTATTCTTGTTCTAGTAATGGGCTATAATCGGCCCGGTGTCAAGAGGAGAATCGCGATAAACTGAAAGAATGATGCCTGAAGCGACACGGAGCAGGGCCATCCTCGTGCTGGGGCACGGCAGCCGGCGCGGGCGAGCCACGGACGAGGGCATTCGCGAAATTGCCCGCCGGTTGCAGGCGCGCTTCCCGGACGGACCACCCGTGGCTCCTGCCTTCTTCGAGTTCCTCTCTCCGACCCTGGCCGAAGCCGTGCGAGCTGCCGCAAGCGACGGTGCACGCGAGATCGCGGTGCTGCCCTACTTCCTGTTCGACGGTAAGGAGATCCAGCGCGAGATTCCACGGGAGCTGGACCAGCTGCGGACCGATCTGCCGGGCACCGACATCCGGCAGCTGCCCAACCTGGGTCTGGACCCTCGCCTGGCGCAACTCGTGGCAAGGCGGGTGCGCGACGCGCTGCTGGGTACGAGCCAGTACCTCCCGGCACATGGGCTAGTGCTGCGTGGCGCGCAAGGGCGGCTCGGCGTGGTCGTGGTCAACCGCGGCAGCCAGGCAGAATGGGATTCCGGTGCGCGGCTGCAAGCCCTGGGCGAGCTGGTGCAGCAGGAGCTGGGCGGAGACACCCTGGTTGCCACGGCACAGGCCGAGAATTCGCAGCGCACCATCGAACTCGCGGCGGATGCCCTGGCAGCAGCGGGGGCCCGGCGCATCGTCGTGGCGCCCTACCTGCACTTCGTGGGGAAGGTGCTGGCGCGCAACGTGATTCCGGCGCTGGAGCGCAGCCGCGCCGCGCACCCCGGCACCCAGTTCTGCCTCGCCTGGACGCTCTGCGTCGACGACGCGATGATCGATATCCTGCAGGACCGGGTGCGTAGCAGCGGCTTTGCCCCCGCCTTGACAACTGAGCCATGAACCGGATATCGTTTTTCCTTGTGGCGTCTCGTGGCGCTACCAGGATTCGCTATTGGTGAGGACGCTGTGTACGCAGTAGTGGTGACGGGCGGCAAACAGTACAAGGCACAAGTTGGCCAGACGCTCACGATCGAAAAGCTCGACGTGCCGACCGGCCAAGACGTGCAATTCGATCAGGTCCTGATGATCAACGACGACACGACCGTGACCATTGGCACGCCGACGATTGCCGGCGCGCTGGTCAGCGGGAAGGTCGTCCGGCAGGACCGGGGACCCAAGATCATCGTCTTCAAGTACAAGCCGAAGGTGCGGTACCGCCGGAAGACGGGCCATCGCCAGAGCCAGACGCACGTGCTGGTACAGGCGATCCAGGCCGGTGCTGTATAATCTGGTGACGGAATTGCCCACGCTGGAGTTCGGCGGGTACTGATCTCGCCGGATGCCGGAGCGGGGCGGAACATGGTCCGCGGGGCGTGAGCGCGCTCTTGCGGAGTTGCTGAGGAGAAGGTACAGTAGGATGGCGCACAAAAAGGGCGTTGGCAGCTCCCGGAACGGGCGCGACAGCCAGTCCAAGCGCCTGGGCGTGAAGTGCTTCGGTGGCGAGAAGGTGATCAGTGGGAACATCATCTTGCGCCAGCGCGGAGCGAAGTTCAAGCCGGGCGAGAACGTAGGCATGGGTCGTGACTTTACCCTGTATTCGATGATTGAGGGAGAGGTCTTCTTCGAGCGCGAAGTCAAGAACCGGCAGCGTGTGAGCGTTCACCCGCTTGTCGTCGTAGCGGCCGAGGCGGCATCCTAAGCAGACGCTGTCCGCGGCATTCCCGGGCCAGTGGCGCAGTTGGGAGCGCGTCTGAATGGCATTCAGAAGGTCAGGGGTTCGAATCCCCTCTGGTCCACCCGAGTTTTGAGCATAAAATGGCGTCGGGTTGAGGGTCTGACGACTCTGGCCGGCGCCATTTTTGCGGTATTCTTGCGATGACGATCCCCCAAGAGCGGTGGACGTCAAACGAGTGCGTGGCTCCAGTGATGCCGGAGCCATGATTGGACCAATACATGTACGTCGCCGCAATTCGAAAGCCTCACATGATTCTCCAAGGATATGACATAATCAAGACGATCGGTTTGAGTGAGTGAGGCCCTAGCCTGACCGACTTGGCCACGCCGCCAGGAATGGATAAGGTTGACGATGAATAGCGAGTCCCCGGTACACGCCCTGATAGGCAGAATTCGCGACTATGTCAACGAACCGAGAAAACAGCACCAACTGTTGCAGGATCGGTCGCAGTGGAATCAACTCTGCACTGCAATGGACGTCATCGAAGATACCGAGTTGGCCGTAAGCGCGTATGTAGATGACTCACTTGGAACAGACCATGGAGCGCGCTACCTTGCAACGTACGGCCTTCTTCAAGCAATCTTCCAACAGCAAGATGCAATAAACCACCTCGCAGAAGCTCTCGGCATTCCGGATCAGTCACAAAAGCATCCCGCACTCAAGATTATCCGCGAGCTTCGTAACGACAGCGTCGGACACCCGACAAAAAGAGCGGGGGGAAAGGGCCGAGGTCCCTCATTTCACGCGATTTCGCGCATATCGCTCAACCATGCTAGATTTCAGATGCTCTCCTATGATGGCAATAGGCATTGGATGCGCGACGTGAATCTACCTGACGTTATCGCCATCCAGCGCCGCTGCGCGACGGGCATCTTGACGTTCGTGGCTGATAGTCTGCAAGAAGAGCAGACGGTACATAAAGATGCTTTCAAATCGGAGAAGCTCGCCGCAATCTTCCCCTCGACCCTCAGCTATTACTTCGAGAAGATCTACGCTGGTGCGAACAACCCTTCGGAGGAATCGCTCGCGAGTGGCTGCCTAGATATCGTCAGCAAAGTGCTCGACGATACTCGGGAAGCGCTGGCACGCCGTGATATCTCAGCTCAGTCACATGACGCGATTGGCCTGGTCTACGAGCGCATCGAGCACGCACTATCCCGCTTACACGAATACTTCGAAAACGCGAAGGTTGGACTTTCCGGAGCAGTCGACGCGACGGACGCGTACATATACACATCATTCCTCCAGGATCAGGTTGAGGAACTACGGTCAATGGTGACTGAAATTGATGAGGACTACGCATCCCAGCCGTGAGCGTCGAAATCGATGCCGTCTTGGTCTGGCACCGGTTGGCCAGGCGGGAAGCATTATGGATGGGCTACCTAAGGAGCAGCATGGCAACTGTGAAAATACTCCAACCTGGAGACACGCTCTCCGATCGGCAAGGGAAGCGCTACAGCATCGAGGAGCTTCTCGGATCTGGCGGATTCGGCCTCGCGTATCGCGCGACCGACCTCATTGCGAACAAGGATGTGGCTATCAAGATTCTCCAACCGGCCATCCCTGCGAGTCCGGCGTTGGAGGAGGTATTTGCACGCGAGGCAGAAGCAGCGCAGCAAGTCAGGCACAAGAACATCACCCGCACGCTGGCATACGTGGCGCCGGGCGACTCAGGGATTGGTGCTCCTTACATGGTCATGGAATACGTCGCCGGCGGCAACTTGCTTGAGCGCATTAGCGCGCAAAACAACATCCCCTTCGATCGTGACGTCGCACTTGATTGGATGCAACAAATCGCCCAAGGACTACGTGCCATACATGAACGCGTCTTGCATCGAGATATTAAGCCGGCGAACGTCTTGGTGGACGGAACGATCTTGAAGATCTGTGACTTCGGGATGGCGAAGTACGTCGAGGAGTCAACTCGGACACTCACTTTGAAGGGCGGCGGCACATGGCCGTATGAGGCACCGGAGACATGGCAAAAGCAGGACATTTCGAAGGCTACCGACATCTATTCTCTGGGTGTTCTGTTCTATCAGCTTGCAACATTGCGTCTCCCCTTCGCCGCCCATGACCATGCGGGCTGGCGGCAGGCCCATCTCTTTACGCCAGCTCCCCGCCCGCGCTCCTTTCGTGCCGATCTCGATGAGCGTATCGATGGGATGATCGTCCGCATGCTGAGCAAGAGAGCAACAGACCGCTTCCAATCAGTCGACGAGATCATTGACATCGTCAATGTTGTCGCATCCACTCCCACAACCAGCTCATCAGCTGGGGCTGATCCCGTCGTCCGAGCCGCACGGCAGTCCTATGACAAGCATCGGACGGTGCAGGCCCGGCAGAGTGCTCGGGACGAGCAAAGACGTGATGACATAGCCGCCGTTCGATTCCGAGTACTGGAGCTAGCGGATCGCTTCCAGATGCTCGTGCAGGAGAAGAACGCCTGGCTTCCTGAGTCGCCTATCTCAATACAGAGACAGGCGACGGGCACGTTCATGGACGCGCTCACCGGAGAGATGGTCAGATATGTCTACCTTGATAAAGCTCTCATCCTTGGCTTTGTGGACGTAGAGCCAGACGACCTAACCGTGGAAGATGATCCCTTGCCAGGATTCAATCCTCCCGGTCGCCAGAAGAAGATGGTTCAGCGCGAGGTGCAGATCGACGGCGCATCTATCGCCGCGATCGGATTCCTCAAGCTCGCGACAGACGAGATGACGCATCGACCACAGATCGGCATGGTCAGTTTCACCGAGAGCAACACTGAGCATGGTATCCATCTCTTGCTGCTCCGAATGCCAGGGGACCTCTACGGTACGTGGAAGACCTGCGAATTAGATGAGCACCCTATGTTTCACGAGCCGCCTGTGCGGCAGCAAGTTCTGCTCTCCTCCGCCAGGCGAGTCGTCGAGGCACTTGAGGATCGAATGCGCGCTGCGTCGCACGTTGTTAGATTGCGCGACTTTTCGGACACAGACTTCACGTTGCTGCTTGAGCAGGTGGTCTCATCCTAACCACGTCTCAGGTCTGTCCGTACCGCTCATCATCGCGCCTGATAGACCAGGTCGCCAGCCGTTCAGGTACCGGTCGGCAAGAGTCAGTGTATCTGCGCAGGTGGCATCAATGGCGGCTTTACACCTACTTGAGGCGATACCGTCTTCAGGCGGTCGGTGCGTCCGAATACTTGATCTAGATCGTCCCAGTCCCAGGTCAGATCAAGCTGCCTTCTGAAAAGACTTCAGAAGGTCAGGGGTTCGAGTCCCCTCCGGTCTACCCGGCGCCATGCTATGGTGTTGGATAAAAGTGTCGCCACATAGCCAATAAGTGGATACACTCTTGTCCATGACGCAGACATCAAACAACCTTCCCGCGACGTTCACGACGCGCACCGCGCTGGCGCTGGGTGTACACCCTCGCGAGCTGTATCGCTGGCGCGATGCCGGCGACATCTATGAGATCACGCGCGGCGTCTTCCGCCGCGCGGATCAGCCCGCGCCCAGCCTGCCCGACCTGCTCGCCGTGAGCTACCGCGTGCCGGCCGGCATCGTGTGCTGCGTCTCCGCGCTCGCCACCCACGATCTCACGGACGACCTGCCGCCCGCAGTGCAGATCGCCGTCCCACGCTCGGCGCGCCCGCCACGCATCGAGACGCCGCCGACCGAGATCTTCCGCTTCGACGTCCCGACCTTCAGCCTAGGACTCACCGGCATCGAAGCAGCGCCGGGCGAGAGCGTCCGCATCTACGCCGCCGAAAGGACGATCGTCGATCTCGTCCGCCTGCGGAGCCGCTTTGGTGATGCGCTCGCATATGCCGCCTTGCAGCGCTACATGCGCCGCCGTCAGGCGCGTCCGGGCGTCATCCTGGACATTGCGCGCGCGCTCGACGTGTTGGGCCCGGTGCGCCTGGCGCTGGATGTGGCGAGCGCCGGATGAACAAGCCCACCAAACAGACAGCAGGCGGCCGCGCCTACCTGGAGCTGCAGAACCGGGCGCGGCGCGAGCGGCGCACGACCCAAGAGTTGCTGATCCTCTACGTGCTCGAGCGCTGGCTGGCCCGGCTGGCCATTTCCAGCCATGCCGAGCGATTCATTCTCAAGGGCGGGTTGCTGCTCCACGCGCTGGACGCCCGTCGTCCGACGGTCGACGCCGACCTGCTCGCCCGGCAGATCGCCAACGATGTGGACGCCGTGGCCGCCCGCGTGACCGAGATCGCCCAAATCGGGCTCGATGACGACGACGGGGTGGTCTTCCTCCCAGAGACGATTGTTGCCGAAGTCATCCGGGAAGACGCGCTTTACGCCGGCGTGCGGATCCACATGGACGCCCGGATTGACAGGGCCAGCGTCAAGCTCAAGCTCGATGTCAACATCGGCGACCCGGTCACACCCGGGCCGCAAGTCATGGAGCTGCCGTCGCAGCGACCGAGCTATCCGCCGGTCGTGATTCAAGGCTATCCGATCGAAACCATCTGCGCGGAGAAGGCCGCCACTGCGATTGCTCTAGGAGCGGCGAACTCGCGCGTGCGCGACTTCGTCGATATCTTCACGCTGACCGGTAGATTTAGCCTCACATACACCGCCATGCGCGGCGCTCTGGAGGCCACTCTGCGCTACCGCGATGTCGAGATCGTCCCCCTCTCAACGGTCATCGGCGACCTGGCAACAAGTCGCGAGCGGGCGTACCAGGCATATAAGCGGCGCCTGGGCGTGGATGGCGCGGGACTTCCGGGCGACTTCTCGACGATCGTGTCGGCAGTTGCGACGTTTGTGGATCCGCTTGCGGGTACCGGCACGTCGGAGAGTGCGTGGGACCACAACGTACGTGCCTGGCGCCGCGATGTAAAGATGATGTAAAACGAGATGCGCGAGCGAGGGGGACGCGTAAGGCACCGGACGGCTGCGGGCGGCACGATCACGCGTGGGTGGTCTGGTCCTAACGGACGCCCTGACCCGCACTGGGATGGCTTGTGACGGGTCACGGCGGATGGTATTCAGAAGGTCAGGGGTTCGAATCCCCTCCGGTCCACCAAGGTCTTGAGCGTGAAATGGCCCCGGCCGAGGTCCCTTTGGGGAGCCGCCGGGGCCATTTATGCGACGATGCCTTTTTTTCGGCTCGACCAGATTCTCACCCGACTCCAGACCAACAGGAGACCGCTGGGAGATCAGCAACCGCGTCATGTCCAGGTTCACCCCAGGAGGCCCTGCCGGTGATCAGCTCGCGCAGCCGCCAGCAGCGAGAGGGCCAAGATCAGCAACAACGCCGCACGCAGACCGGCCGCCTGGGCCAGAAAGCCAATCGCCGGCGGCCCGACCAGGAAACCGAAGTAGCCGCACGTGGCCACGGCGGCGATGGCATTGCCGGAAGAGTTATTGGTTGACTGGTCGGCACCCGGTACGATGACATTGTAGTCAGTTTGGGGAGGCATAATGACGTCGTTGGAGGACTGGGTCGCACGCGTGGAAGCCCACCACGAGCAATCGCGACGGATTCAGGAACGATCGGCCTGGGCGCCGGACGAGAACGGCCGGTATGTGGCGAGTATGTTTGTCGTCGATCCGCGGCGGACCGACGATGCCGTCCTCAATCGGCTGCTGCGCGCCGTCTCGCCGACGACGACCGTACTCGATGTCGGCGGCGGTGCTGGCCGCTATGCGCTGCCCCTGGCGCTCGCCTGCAAAGAGGTGACCGTCATCGAGCCGGATCCCGGCATGGTGCGAGCGCTGCGGGAGCAGATAGCGCAACACCGAATCGCGAACATCACCGTTATCGAAGAAAAGTGGCAGACCGCGCGCGTCAAGCCGGCCGATATCGTGCTGGGAGCGCATGTGATCTATGACGTAGTCGAAATCAGAGAGTTTGTACGGTGGCTGACGGTGCATGCCCGCGAACTGGTCCTTCTCCTCGCCAACATGCCCTGGCGCATGCAGGTGCTCTCTGCATTCTGGCCACCGGTTCATGGCGAACCGCGTGTCACGCTGCCCTCGGTGCCGGAGCTGCTCCCGTTGCTTTGGGAGCTCGGCGTATTTCCCAATCTCGAGATGCTCAGCGTCCATCCACCCGAGTCGTACGTGGATCGCGAACGGCTGCTGGCCATCCTGCGCCGCATGATCTACGTCAAGCCTGGCAGCGAGCAGGATGCGCGACTCCAATCTGCGCTGGATGCGCTTACGGACAAGGTGCCCAGCGGCATCACGCTGCGGGACGCAGTCCCTCTGCGGGAAGCCCTGGTATTGTGGTCCGACGAGTGAGCGAACCACCACCAAACGCCTCTAGGCAGGGAAGAACATTCAGTAAGGGAAGACGACGCATGGATACCTTCACACTGCGGGACCTCCGGGCACTCATAAGCTGCATTCTGGTGTGCGAGGCGGCAGGAGGAGCGGCAGCAATCGTCACCACGGGTGCAGTAAAGACATGGTATCCCACGTTGCGGAAACCTTCGTTCAATCCGCCAAGCTGGATTTTTGCCCCGGTATGGACGGCGCTGTATCTGATGATGGGCGTGTCGTTGTTTCTCACTCGGCGCAAGAGGCCGCGGGATGCGTGGGAGATAGCTGCCCTCCGGCTGTTCGCGCTCCAGTTGCTCCTCAATGCCCTGTGGTCGGTCATATTCTTCGGACTCAAATCGCCGCGTGCTGCATTCATCGAGATCGCCGCACTGTGGGTGGCACTCCTGCTGACTATTAGGGCGATGTACCACGTGTCGCGTGCCGGTGCCCTCTTGCTGCTACCCTACCTTCTGTGGGTGAGCTTTGCTGCCATGCTGAATCTGGCAATTTGGCGTCTCAACCGGGGCGGTGCCGCGGCTACTCCCGGCGGGGTCACTCCGGCTGCACAGGTGACGCACACATCGGCGGAAGGATGATGCCAACCGAGCGACTTCACGATTGTCCAACCTGGAGTGCGCGCAGCGATTAGGTCGAGGTACGCCACGGCGCGGCCGATCTTGTGCAGTCGTCGCTCAGAACAGCTCGCCGCGCGGAGGCCGGAAGCGTTGGTCTAGGCCACCTGAGGAAAGGTTCGTCACCGTTCCACGAGCATTGCCAGCTGTGATCCGTCGTTGTGAAAGCGAAGCAGGAGTGCCATCTCATCAGGCGTGCAGCCGAGGAGAATCTTCACCTCGCCGTCGCGTTTGAGCAGGTCGATCGTGAGAATGACTCCAGTGGGCTGTCTCGCCGGCAAGCTTCCAACCCATACGTCGATGCCGCCGCCGTCTGCGGCAGTAGTGCCGGCGAGATACCCGTAGTCCAGTGGATACATCGTTGCCGGGTAACGTGGGTGGGTCGAGCCGCGTGGCCGATCGATTGTCATCTCGCACGTGTCGACGAGGGTGTCGAGGCCCTGCCAGAATCGTGCACTCTCCACCGGAGTTAACCCTTCACCTGGTACTGCTATAGAGCTGAACGCCTGCAACCGCTGCATGGCACGAGCACGCAAGCCCCCGCACTGCCCGGCAGAATGGTACCAGGCAAGGTCAGCCGGAATGTACATTGCGAATTGTACAATGTCGGGGATCCGGACGAGAGGATTGGCCAGGCAGACAGGTTGGGACAGGGCGTACCAGGAGGCGTGCTATGGATGAGTTAGGCGCGTTAGAGCAATCCGTGTGCCGGCACTACGACGACGAGATTCTCGAGGCGGAGACGGAGCGGCTATCCAAGCAATCGCAGGTTGAATACGCGATTACCGTGCGATATCTGGAGCGATACGTCGAGCCGGGCGTCACGGTGGTGGAGGTTGGGGTTGGTGGCGGACTCTACTCGGAATACCTGGCGTGCGCGTGGCCATGTTAAATGGCTCTGAGGACTTCTCGGTGCAGGCCTCCAGCGCCCAGGTCAGGCAGCGAGCAGGACGCGTAAACGCAGCAAATCCAGCTTAGCGCGGCCATACATGGCTCTCTTGTAGGTCTTGACTTTGTTCACGAACCCCTCGGTCATGCCGTTGCTCCAACACAGGGTGATCCCTGCCTGCACCGCCTCGCGGTCGTGGCGCAGCCCGCGCGCAAAGCTCCGAAGCTCGGGCGTGCCGGACTCGTCCACCGCGGTGAGCCAGCCATCCAGCCCAGTCCCATCCTGCGTGTGGACCAGCGTCTGAAACGCGCACGCGAGCTGCTGGACCTGTGCAACCTGTGGGCACGCCTGGCGCAAGTGCTGGACGAAGCTCCGTTCCTCCTCCGTCGCCTCGTCTGGATCTTGGAGTAGCAGGTGCGTCACGCGTCGCGGCGAGTAGGTCGAGGACACCGGCAAGCAGGTGGTCTGGGCTGCGTCGGCCCTGGTCTTGGTCGCGGACCGGCTAGGCCGCGCCGGGTGCGTGCGCCAGCCCGACAGCGCATGCCGGAGATGGGCGTACGATCACATCGCACACGATAATGGCTCAACAGCATCCAATGCGCGCGCATGCAGGGCTCCGCAGTCAGCTCGAGTAGAATGTTCCGGCATCGCGCCCACCTAACTCGTGTTCTCCTCTCCAGCGGCGCGGACTTGGAAGCTACGTGACCTCAAACGCGGCGGTCCCGAACGTGCGGTCGTCTATTGTGACCACGCACTGCCACCGGCCCATCTGCAAGGGGCCGTAGATGACGACAGATGGAACCGCCGATCCCGTTGGCCCGACAGTCAGTGGCTGTGCGCAGTAATCGCCAGCGACGCCCCGGCGTTGGAAATGGTAGACCACGAGTGCGCCGGTTGCGACCGCAGTTAGATTGGCGTGGCAGAGTACTTGCGGCGTGGCTGAAGGAATCGTGGTCATGGAGACTGTGCTGCCCGCGTCCGTGTTCACATACACCTTGGCGCTGGAAGCGCTCGGCGCCGGGTTCGAGCTCGTGACCCTGACGATCGTATCGGAGTAGCCGACAGCCCACGCCGATTGCTTGCCGGCAATCGCCACGCCCATCAGGCCCTGCACGGTGCCGCTCGCCTGCGGTCGCCAGATATGCCCTCCATCGACGGTACGCAAGATCGTACCGCCCCAGCCTACTGCCCAGCAGTCCTGCGCGTCAGTACGCTCGGATCCGCCCCAACACAGGCTCGTGGCAACACTCGCACCACCGGCGCGTAGGTCAGCGGCTGTAGCCGCGGGGGTGTAACGCGTAGTCAATGGCCCGTCAGCCCAAGCACCACCATGATCACGCCAGCGGCGAACATTGCTGCACCGACCGGCACGAGGAGCCTTGCAGTCCACAGGATGGCTCGAGCACCATGCTGCACAGCTTCTGGTGTGACCTCCTTCCGCTGCGCCCGAAGCACAGCGTCTGCTGTGGCCTCTCTGTACGCTGGATCGGCTAGGCCGGGTCCAAAACCCGCCAGTGCGCTCGCGGCGACGAGAAGGACGAAGACCCCTCGCTCAAGAAGCGTTGTGTGCATTCAAATGAACCTTCTTCAGGCTCAGCATAGCACCAGTTGAGCCTGACGCCGTAGCTTGCCATCGCACCATCGCACCATCGCACCATCGCACCATCGCACCATCGCACATCGCACCATCGCACATCGCACTCGCGCTGCGCCCAATACCAAGTCCAATGCCGAACTCAACCGAGAACGAATAAGCTTCGAACTCGCCCGGCGTGCCCCACTGTAGCGCAGATCTAGGTCCCGCCACGCCAGCCACCATCGGCGCGTACACCGAAGCCGAGGTGCCTAACCCAGAGATAAAGGATTCAACTTCGACGCAACGTGGGCTATGCATGCCGGAATCAGCGATGTAGCCTAGCCGACGACTACCACCGAATCCGGGTGTGCCAACACCGTGTTTTGGGCCGAGGTACAGCCCCTCCATACCTGGCGATCGTGAGGCCGAATCCGTGCTGGTACGTCAGACCGAATACCGTCATCTGCATCATGCTAGCGCTGCCCTCCGACGTTTCGTAGTCCGGCATTACCGAACTCAGGGCTGAGCTGGCGTGCGAGACAGCGCTCTCGCGCGGCGGCGACCCGACGCACGCAGGCACGTGCGCCCGATTGCTTCCGCCACGTTGCTTGCAGCACTTAGGAAGACCGTGGACGCGCTAGCTACGGTTTGCGCGACCGCCCCTGCAGCGCTGCACACGCCACACGTGGACGTCACAGACTGATTCTGCGCTGTAGTCGGCTGAGCCGGCACTTCCTGCAACCCGTTCAGGCTCAGCAGGTAGGTCCCGCACATTCCTTGGGCCTCGATTGGGCACCAGCTACCGGTCTCCGTGACATCGTCGATGATTTCAATCGTGCATTGTGCCACGTCGTAGCTTTGCACGTCGTTGCCGCCCACCGACGTAGCGGCCTAACTGCATGACGACGAGCCACCAGAGGACCCGCAGTACACCTCAATGAGCCCGTTTGGGTCACTGGCGTCCACGGGATCACCCCCGGAATACGCGTGGCTAACCTGCCCGTCCTGACCGCTGGGGTCGGGCTGCAGGAAGCGCTTGAGCACCGAGTCGTAGGCCCGGACCTGCAGTCAGTGCCGGCGAGCCTCGGTATCCCACCGGTAGCCGTCGTACCGCAGCCGCTGCGGCAGGGATTCGCTCACGCAGGTACGCGCTTCCGCGGATTGACATGCCGCTTGGCGCAACCGGCAAACTCGTCGCCAGCAGCTCGGGTGCGTGACCTTTCCTTCAATTCAGGTTACTCAGTTCGAGCAGGTATGCCGTCGTGGTTGCCCCTCCAGTGTCGACCTTAAGGGCAGTGGCTACGCACCGGTCCAAAGCGCGGCAACTGATGTTGTCGAGCGAGGCATCCTTCGGCAGGCTCACGACTTCGGCGCGCCAGTTGGATCCACCATCGTCGGTCACCCAAAGCACGTTGCCGCCAATAGCTACGCATTCACCTTGGCTTGGACAGGCCACCTCCATGGGTGGTTCGTATGAGGGTGGCAGCACCTTTGTGCGCCACGTTTGGCCCCCATCCAACGACAGCAGAATCGCGCCGTACGTATAGCTCTGGCGGCTGCGCTGGACGGCAAGCATACCCACCGCAATGCAGCGACTGTTGCTTAGGCAGCGCACAGCGCCGATATCGAAGTTCTGCTTCAGTGTGCTCTCTAGCTGCCAGGTAGCGCCACTGTCCGCGCTACCATAAAACGCAGTCGCCGGGTACGTACTGACGGCGACGCAATACCCGGTAGCAGCGCAACTGAGAGGCAGCACCGTGGCAGCCTCTTCCGGCACGCGGCTTATTTGCCAACTTTCACCACCATCTCGGGTGTACAGCATCATCGACGAGTTGGAGCTGGCTGCACATTTATTAGCATCCACGCAACTAACATGGACAAAGTCCGCCTGTCGGGTCAGGGCTCCGTTGTCAGGCACCTGCCTGCTCCAGCTGGCGCCGCTGTCGCTACTTCGGAATACAGGCTCACCCGCCACCCCCACACATTTGCCGTCGGTCAGACAGTCAACGCTGTCGATAATGTCGCCAGTGCGGACACGCCGGCTATGCCAGGTGGCCCCACCGTCGCTGGTGACGACATAGATGCCTTCAGCCTTCGGCGAGAGCGGGAATTGCTCGCCGACCGCGACGCACCGCATGGAGCTGACGCAACTAACCCCGCGAAAGTGCCAGCTGCCGGCCAGCGCTGTGGCGTGCGCTACCGGACCGGTGGCAGGCGCCCCGGCGCGGGTCACTGCCGAATTGCCGGGCAGCGCGAGACAGAGCAGGAACACACTGAAACCCCTCAGCCATTTGGCTGAGCAACCTTTGACGCAGTAGCCCATGAATCACCTCAACCTTCCGTGGTACAGCTCGCAGCGATTGTCTAGCAGATAAGGTACAGGGCACTGCCCACCAAGAGGCCGCCCAGCGGCCCCAGGAACTTCCAACCGGCGGCAGTTGCTCCGGCATTTGCCACGTCACACACCGTGCCATTTGCATGGGGCGTCTGCACATCGTCTGGATGCTGTAGCCCGTAATTGAAGTTAGCCGCCTGCGTGGGGGTCACGAGGCTCGGGCTGATGCCCAGCTGACTTCCTGCGCCCTGCACACCGTACCAGGGCCCGTACTGGCCGGGCGCGTACTCATAGTGCGCGTAGGTCAGCCTCGTCGTGCCGTTGAAGGAATCGGCGGTGCTCCAACCCGCCGACAAAGCGTTCTCGATCACGCCGTCCCCCAAACCTCCTTCGTACGGGCCGCCGCCCCGGTGTCCTGCATAGGTAGAGTCAGCGTTGTAGGTGGCGGCCGCCCAAATGTATATCGGTAGTTTCGGGTCGGCATTTTCATCGTAGTGGAGCTGGGCTGTCACCGCCGCTGCACTCATTTTGCTGATCACATCGGGCTTGAATTCTGTCAGTTGCTGGTCGAGGTCCACGAAGACGTTCACCTGACCATCGCTAACAGTTGCCGCGACACCGCCTGGGTATGTCCCTGAGCGGGCGTCCGCGAATACCATGTCAGTGTACTCGTGGCCAGAGAAGGTCCATGTAGCACCGCCGTCCTGGCTAAAGTAGGAGTTGAAGCCACCGTCGATGGGCAACTCTGACCAAATCACCTCCGCCGCAAGTCCCGTCGGATCGCTCGCGTCCACCGGGTCGTCCCCCGCATACGGGTAGCTGAACTGGCCGTCCTGTCCGCTGGGGTCGGGCTGCAGGAAGCGCTTGAGCACCGGGTCGTAGGCCCG
>Ga0187876_1000937_pt1 | contig 27372 bp, 23 predicted proteins | sample June2016WEW_17_4_FD_133000 | JGI IMG/M metagenome (GOLD analysis project Ga0187876, IMG submission 133000) | Peatland microbial communities from SPRUCE experiment site at the Marcell Experimental Forest, Minnesota, USA - June2016WEW_17_40 | ecosystem: Environmental > Terrestrial > Soil >...
CGCTGACCTTCAGCTCAGCAGCGCCGTCATGCCGACCTGAAGGTCGGCGCGACGAAGCTCCAGGAAATCGACCGAACAAAGCGAGAATGTTTATGAAAACAAAGGACCGCAAGCTAGATGAGCGGCTTTATGCTAATTGAACCATTCCGCCCCAAGGTAGACGGACAGGGCGGTCCACAGTTTCTCATGGGTGGGCACGCGCACGCGTTCACCAAAGACGTTATAGCGGCGCTGTTGAATCCGCCCCAAGAGACGCCAGTAGATCGCCGCCATAATCTCAGCGGAAACCAACCTGTTCCGGTCCTGCGCCGGAAGGAAATGGCGCGCTTCGGCGAAAAAGCGGCGAGCCCGGTCAGACTCGAACTCCATGAGCCGAATGAAAGCGTCCTGATAAACGCCCGAGAGCAGTTCATCGGGACGCACGCCGAATTGCTCGAGGTCCGCGCTGGGGAGGTAAATGCGCCCGCGGCGCGCGTCGCTTTGGATGTCCCGCAGGATGTTGACAAGTTGCAGGGCCTTGCCGAGATTCACGGCGTAGTCGCGCGCGCGGAGGTCCGTATAACCGAAGATCTCAATCGCCATCAACCCAATGGCAGAGGCCACGCGATAGCAGTAAACCGAGAGGTCATCAAAGGTCTCATAACGCGTCCCTGCCAAATCCATCTCGAGGCCGAGGATGAGGTCCTCGAAGGGCTGGCGGGGAATCTGGAATTTCCGAATGCTCGCGGCGAGCGCGGCCAGTTCAGGATCGTCAAAGGCCGCGCCCCGCTCCGCGTAACAGGCGTCCAGCGCCTGCCGGTAAAGGGCCATCTGGCGAGTAGCTTCGTCCGGCGGGAGGCCGCTGTCCACAACATCATCGCCGCGGCGGGCAAAAGCGTAAACGGCCTCGATGGCGCGCCGCTTCTCGCCAGGAAGAAATACAAATGAGTAGTAGAAATTGGTGCGGCGAAACGAAGCAGCGCGGGACCCGATCATTGCGGCGCTCCAGGCGGTGTCATGACGACGGAAGCGTGTCCACGCTCCGCCACCGGAAGAGCGTGCCGGGCGCGGAAATACAGGCGGACGACGTCGAGCGTCGAGAGGGATGGCCTGCGCCGGAAAACGTCATAACCCGCAGCCTCGATTTTACGCAGCACCGTCGTGCCGCCCAGCCACGTCAAGCGAAGCTGGCGGCGCAATTCCCGCACCACCCTCTCCGGCAGAGCTTGGCCTTGCTCGAACAACGCCCGCGTGCGCGCGATTTCGAACTTCAGCAAGTCGCGCCAACGCCCGTCCGCGCGATGGGCGCGCAGGTCGTCCAGAGTGTACTCGAAACGTTCGAGGTCTTCCAGGGGCAAGTAGATCCGGTCGCGCTCGAGGTCCACGGCAACGTCCTGCCAGAAATTGGTGAGTTGGAGCGCCGTGCAGATGCAATCCGCAAGAGCAAAGAGCTCCGGGTCGCGGTGTCCGAACAGTTCGAGCACCAGCCGTCCGACGGGATTGGCAGAGCACGAGCAATAGGCGAGCAGGGAACCAAAATCCTGATGACGATTTACTTTCACGTCGGATTCAAACGCTTGCAGCAGGTCTTCGAAATTCCTTAGAGAGAGGTGGAATCGCTGTGCCGCATCTTCGAGCGCCACGAAAACCGGATGTTGTGCCCGCCCGGAGAAGCCTTCGCGCAACAGTTCGCGCCAGGCGGCGAGTTTTTCGAGCCTTCCCTCTACTCCCGGCTCGTCGGCAACGTCGTCAGCGTAGCGGGCAAAGGCGTAGATGGCGGCCAGAGCATCGCGCTTGTCGCGAGGCACGAGGCGCGAAGCAACTGGAAAGTTCTCGTAATGACGGCGCGCCAACCGCCGGCATTCAGCATAGGCAGCGCGAACTCTTGGGGATTGAGTCATTGAGTCATTGAGACATTGACTCATTTCCTCATTGATCCATTAAGACGCCAAAGGGTGATTCGGTGAACCAGTGGACGTTGACAATGACCCAATGGCTCAATGAATCAATGACTCAATGAATCTACTGTTTCGTTTCAGGTTTGCGCCGCCGCAGAAAGGCAGGCACGTCAAAGTCATCCTTGGGTATCTCCGTGGTCATCTCCGGCGGTTCCTGTTCCACGGGGAGCTTTTCCTTCTTCGCAAGGGCCGACTTGACGCTCTGCTGCGCGCTGCGCATCGCCATCGAGGAACCGCTGAGAGGCTTAATGCCGTATCTCTCGGATTTTATCCCGGTCGCGATGACCGTGACCTTTACCGCATCGCCCATGGCCTCATTGAGAACGGCGCCAAAGATGATGTTGGCGTTCTCCGCTGCGGCTTTCTGCACAATGCTGGAGGCCTCGTGGACTTCGTACAGGGTCAGTTTGCTGGACCCGGTGATATTCAGCAGGATGCCCTGGGCGCCGTTGATGCTGCCGTCTTCCAGTAGGGGGCTGGAAATGGCTCGATTGGTGGCTTCCACGGCGCGGTTCTCCCCCACGGCCTCCGCGGTTCCCATGACGGCGTATCCCATTCCTTCCATAATTGTTTTGATATCAGCAAAGTCACGGTTAATCATTCCAGTAATAGTAATGATATCGGAAATCCCCTGCACCGCCTGGCGCAGAACGTCGTCGGCCTTTCTAAATGCCTCGAAGAAGCTGGTGTCCTTATCCACGAATTGCATCAAGCGCTCGTTGGGTATGCAGATGACCGTGTCCACGCTTTGGCCTAATTCCGCTAATCCGGTTTCGGCCTGCATCATTCGGCGCTTGCCTTCGAAGGCGAAGGGCTTGGTGACCACGGCGACCGTAAGGGCATGGAGTTCGCGCGCCAGGCTGGCCACAATGGGCGCGCCTCCGCTGCCGGTGCCCCCGCCCAGCCCGGCAGTGACGAACACCATGTCGGCGCCCTCGAGCGCGTCGATGACCTTGTCGGTGTCCTCGAGCGCAGCGCGCCGGCCGATTTCAGGATTCGCTCCCGCTCCCAGGCCTTTGGTCAACTTGGCGCCCAGTTGGATTTTCACCGGCGCTTTCGACATGCGGAGCGCTTGCGCATCGGTGTTGGCCACCAGGAAGTCCACGCCCGTCACCCCGGCTTCAATCATGTGGTTCACAGCGTTTCCGCCGCCTCCGCCCACGCCAATCACCTTGAGCTTGGCGCCCACGCGAAGCTCATCGGAAAAGTCCACGCGAAGGTTATTGTCGGTTTCTTCGATCTCCATTTTGCCTCTCCCTCAGCTATTCGCCGTTCCAGCACGCCTTCTCGTCCTAGGCCAGCCCCTGTCAGGTTAGTGAAAAAAGCCAACCAATTGTCATTCTGAGCGAAGCGAAGAATCTCAGCAGTTGCAGTTTCATCGAACCACAGAGATCCTTCCTTCGTTTCACTCAGGACCGCCTGCGGCTCCTCAGGATGACAACCTCAGGCGTTTCTCAGCATCCTGCCGGTGGCCACTTTTGGATCGCCCAGGGCATACAGGGCGGCCACAAGGGCCGCCCCTACGGCGCAAGTGTCTGTGCTATGCCGCGTTCTTCCCAAACAAGGCCCGCCACAATTTCGTCATAAAGCCTGTTTCCTTGGCGTCCCGAAGCAAGCGGCGACGATTCGCGTAGACCACGAGGCCGACCAGGGTTGCGAACTCCGGCTCGGGGAGCTGCTCCCCCAGGTTCTCGAGTCCTGTACAACGCCCCAGGCGCACCGGGGCGCCGAGGTTTTGCTCGGCCAAATTCAGCAAGCCTCCTTGCTTTGCTCCCCCGCCGACCAGAATCACCCCTGCGCCCAGTTGCCGAATATGGCCGCAACGCTCGAGCTCATCATGAATCAATTCCAGCAATTCCAGGGTGCGCGGCTGAATGATCTCGTCCAGCACGTCGTAGCTGACCACCCGGGCCGGCCGCTCCCCCACCCCGGGGACTTCCAAGACTCCGCCCGGCATATTGGCGAGCTCGCGCTCCGCCCACGATCGTTTGACTCGTTCCGCTTCAGGAATTGTCGTCCGCAGCCCAACGGCGATGTCGTTGGTAAAATGTTCGCCGCCTACGGGGATGGAGGCCGTGTGCCGGACACTGCCCTCGGCGTACACGATCACGTCAGTGGAGCCGCCTCCAATGTCCACCAGCGCCACGCCCAATTCACGTTCGTCCGGCGTCAGGCAAGCGGCCGCCGCGGCAAACGGTTCATACACGGTGTCGAGCACCTTGATTCCGACCAGATTCGCCGCGGTCACCACGTTCCGCAAAGCGGTGGCAGAGCCCGTAATCAGGTGGACGTTGGCTTCCAGCCGCGCGCCGCTCATCCCCACCGGGTTGCGAATACCCTCGTGCGAATCCAAAACGTAATCCTGCGGCTCCAGGTATACGATTTCGCGGTCCGCAGGGAGCGTGATGCCACGGGCTGCCTGAAGGACTTTTACAATGTCTTCCTGGGTGACAGTCCCTGTGCCGTCCGAGCCTCTTGCCAGGCTCACCGCGCCACGCGAGGTCACGCCCTTAATGTGCGAGCCGGCAACCCCCACGTAAGCCGAAGCGATGGAAACCCCCGCCGCGGATTCAGCAGCTTCTACGGCCTTCTTCAGGGCAACCACCGTAAGATCGAGGTTGACGATGACGCTCTTCCTCCAGCCTTTCGACTCCGCCACCCCCAATCCTGCCACCTGGAGTTTCCCGCCCTCTTTCGGCTGACAGACGAGCGCGCAGGTTTTCGTACTGCCGAGATCCAAGCCTACGAAGAACTGATCGTTGCGTGCCAAGGTCCCTATTCCTTTAGTGTTTGCGGGTGCTCAACCTCACCCGCGGAAGAAGCCGGAGTTCTCTCCTGCGGATTCACCACAACCTGATTCCGATAACGCAAGTCTACCGAGTCGAGCGGCGTAGTGGACTTGCGCAGCTCAGGGAGCAGCGCCAGGAAGGTGTGAAAATGCGGCAGAAAGTTCTCATGCCCAAAGTGCACCTGCAAAGTTTCCCGGCCCTGGACGAGCAGGGCCTTAAGGTCGTCGCCGTCCGAAAGATCGACTTCCGACATTACCCATCCGGAGTGGACGATCTCAGCGCCGACTTCGCGCATGAAATCCTGGTACAGTGCGATACGAGTCTTGCACTCCTCGGACCCTGCTTTCGGGTCCAAGCCTGTAATTACCGGGAAGTCGAAATAGACGCTCTCGGGCTTATCCAGAAAGATTCCCTCACTATCGACCAGGCTCACGTGGCCGCCCACATTGGCGTAAGCCACCGGTTGCCTTTCAACCACACGGATCACCAAGTGGTTGGGCAAAACGCGCGTTAACGTCGCGCTGTGAACCCAGGGTATCGCTTCCACTTGTTTGCGTACATCCTCCAGAGATAGGCGCAGAATCTTCAGGCCGAAACCGTTGCTGTGCCCCGGCAACCCCAGAGCGACGGCGACGTCCTCCCGGGTAACAAAGTGATTTGCCGTTAACTGAATATCGTCCGCGGAGCGCAATTCGAATCTAGGCGACGTCAATACGAAGGCTGTCAGGAAATAGCTGCCGATTCCGAGCGGCGCCACGACGGTGACGATAAAAATAGCCCACTGCCGGGTCCAGGAGAGCCCGCGGCGGCGAACGGTCACAGCCTTCTGTCGCCGGAGATAGGGAGACTCCTCTTCACCGTCCAGCCCCTGGGCTGAGAGCGTCGCTTCGTCTTCGATCAACTTCCTGGCCATTTGATACCAGACCCCTCGTTACCTCTCAGCCTTGAGCAACTCCGAATCGAGCCGGGCGGTTTCGGATCTCCACCGCCAGGGCCTCTCCGATCTTCCACACGCTTCCGGCGCCGACCGTCAGAATCAGATCGCCGGGCCGCAAGTCATCCATAATGCCGTTGATCACAGCCTGTTCTGAAGGCGCGTATTCGACGTGGTGATAACCCAACTCGGCCATCCGCTCAACCAGCCGCTGAGCTGTGACGCCCTGGATGGGCTTCTCGCTCGCCGGATAAATGTCCAGGACATAAACGTGATCCGCAGCCTGAAGACACTGCGCAAAATCATCCATCAGGAACTGGGTGCGCGTATAGCGGTGGGGTTGGAAAATAGCAATGACCCGTTTGGCGCCCCAAAGACGGGCCGCCTCAAGCGTGGCGCGAATTTCCGCCGGATGATGTCCGTAATCATCGACGATCGTTATGCCTTCGAATTCCATCTTGACCTGAAACCGGCGGTCGGCGCCTCGGAAGTACGCCAGCCCCTCACGAATCTGGTCGGCGCTCAGTCCGAGCTCTAATCCCACGGCGACAGCCGCCAGAGCATTCTGCGCGTTATGGCGTCCCGGAACGTTGATGCTAAAGCTGCCCAGGTGCTTCGTTCCTGCATCCACTTCGAAGCTCGAGCCGTGAGGCAAGAGTTGGAGCGAGATTCCCCTCACCTCAGCGCCTGCTTCGAGACCGTAAGTAACCACACGCCGCCGTAGGTGCGGCAGTAGCTCTTTAAAGCGCTCACCCCAGAGGGCATCAGAACAGGCCACCACCGCGCCGTAGAAGGGCACCTTGTTCGCGAAGGCCAGAAAAGCGGAAGTTATCTCATCCAGGTCGCGGTAATGATCCAAATGCTCCCGGTCGATATTGGTAATCACCGCAAGGGAGGGCAGAAGATAAAGGAATGAGCGATCACTTTCGTCGGCTTCGACGACCATCAGTTCGCCCTTGCCCAGGCGGGCGCTTGAGGCGAAAACATGCAGGTGTCCGCCAATCACGGCCGTCGGATCGAGTCCGGCTTGGGTCAGCATCACCGCGATCATTGAGGTGACGGTAGTTTTCCCGTGAGCCCCGGCGACCGCCACGCAGAATTTCAAGCGCATCAATTCCGCGAGCATTTCGGCCCGGGGAATAACCGGGATTTGCAGACGCTGGGCCTCCTGCACCTCCGGGTTGTCGGGGGGGACCGCAGAAGAAACCACCACTACTTGGGCAGCCAGGAGATGGCTCGCGGCGTGGCCTTCCGAGACTCGCGCCCCAAGTTTGGACAGCCGCTCCGTAACCGGTGTCGCCTTGAGGTCGGAGCCTGAAACCGTAAACCCCAGGTTCAACAACACCTCGGCGATGCCGCTCATCCCGATGCCGCCAATGCCCACGAAGTGTATTCTTCGAATCTTGCCTAGCATGACTATGCCGTATTTGTAGCGGCGAGTTTGTCTCGCCACGCGGCGGCCTAAAGCCGCCTCTACACTAAGCCCAGGCAGCCAGTCCTTCCACCAAGTCCGCAATCTGCGCGGTCGCCTCCGGACGCGCCAAGGTCTTCGCGGCCAGCTCCATTTCGATCAATCTCAGCGGTTCACTGATCAGCTCACTGATCTCGCGGATCAACCGCTCCGGGGTCAATTCCGCCTGGAGCATTATCCGGGCGGCGCCGGCGCGTTCGAAGGCTCGGGCATTTGCCAGTTGATGCTGGTCAGTGGCTGCCGGAAAAGGAATCAGCAATGAGGCTCGCCCCGCTGCCGCCAACTCAGCCACCGCAGCCGCTCCGGCGCGTGTAACCACCAGGTCGGCCTGTGCCAAAGCTTCCGGCATGTCCTCGATGAAAGCGCAGACGTGAGCAGCCACGTTGTGTTTCAGATAAGCCTCGCGCACCAAGTTATTGTCCGCTTCCCCCGTTTGATGGACGACCTCGAGCCGCCCCGCTTCACGCTTCAAGAACGGCGCGCATTGGACCATCACTTCATTGATGGCTTTCGATCCCTGGCTGCCCCCGACGACCAGGATGCTAAAAGGGGCTTGGTGGATCCTCGGAGGAATCGCATAGAAAGCCGCTCGGACCGGAAGGCCGGTAACCCGGGCCTTCTCTCCGTAGTAACGTGCCGCCTCCTGGAAGCCAACCGCCGCCAAACGCACCACTGGGGCCAAAACGCGGTTTGTGAAACCCGGCAACGCGTTGGGCTCAATGAGCACGGTCGGAATATCCTGGAGCGCGGCTTCCAGCATCACCGGTCCAGCCAAATACCCGCCCACGCCCACCACGACGTGGGGCCGAAAGTCACGCAGGGCCTGCGCCGTGGCCACCGCCGTTCGCGGCAGCAGCATCAAATTCCGCAAGCCCCGAATCCCACCGATCCCCTTAAGCCCCGCCGCCCTGATGGTGCGAAGGGGAAAGCCGGCTCCCGGAATCAAGCGCGCCTCGAGAGGCCGCAGGGTGCCGAGAAACTCGATCACATACTTCACTCCGGAGCGTTCCAGGCGGGCGCCACGGGCGCGCAGTTCCTGCGCCACGGAGAGCGCCGGAAAGATATGACCTCCGGTCCCTCCGGCGACCATCAGAAATCGCATCACGCCCTACCCGTCTAGGCTTCATCCTGCGAAATGTTCAGGAGCACGCCCACCGCAGCCAGCGTAAAGAAGAGAGACGACCCGCCGTAACTGATCAGCGGCAAAGGAATGCCCTTAGTCGGAAGCAGGCCGAGCACCACGCTCATGTTGACGAGGGCCTGTCCGACCACCATCACCGTCAACCCGATGGCCAGCAGCCGGCCAAACTCACACGTACATCGGGCGCTCGCCCGCAGGCCTCGCCAGAGAATAATTCCAAACGCGATGATGAGAATGAAAGCCCCGATGAACCCCAGTTCCTCGCTCGTGACGGCAAAAATGAAGTCGGTCTGAGGTTCCGGAAGATAGAAGAGTTTCTGTTTTCCCTCCATCAGTCCCACGCCGGTAATCCCGCCTGTGCCCACCGCGATAAGGGACTGAATGATGTGAAACCCTTTTCCGAGCGGATCGGAATACGGGTGCAGAAACGCGAGCAGGCGGTTGTACCGGTAAGTGGAGTGAAAAATCAGCCAATAAACCACAGGAGCAGCCCCTAGCCCCATGCCGGCGAAATATCGGGCACGCAACCCCGCGACGAATAGCATTGCCGCCACGATCATGGCGATGGCAAGTGAAGTTCCGAAGTCAGGCTCCACCACCACGAGAGCCATCGTTGCTCCACTCACCAAACCCACAGGAAGCAGCGTGTGGACAAGGTCGTTCACCTTGCCGGCCCGCTGCTCGAGGAAGTAGGCCATGAAGAGAACTATAACGAGCTTCGCGAATTCGGAAGGCTGCAAGCTGGCAGGCCCCAAATGGAGCCAGCGGTGGGTGTTGTGGGTGCGCGGCGCGAATAAAACTGCCACCAGCAGCACCATCTGCAAGGACAGCGCCGTAAACACCACCAGGGGGCTCGCTAAGCGGCGATAGTCCACATACATCAGTACGACCAAGGCGGCAAACCCCGCCCCAGCCCAGGCCAATTGGCGAATCAGGAAATAACTGCTACTGCTGAACTTCTCAGCAGCTACCACCGCCGAGGCGCTGAAAACCATAAGGGCCCCGAAAAGGGTCAATGCCACGACGGTGCCGAAAAGGACCTTGTCGGATTGGAGTCGCCTTGACATGCTCTACTCATCCATTCGAGGCAGCCTTAGTTGGGCCGACTCGCTTCGTTCCGCCGAGTTCGACTTCTTCTCTTCCGCGATCTTCGGGCCGGGTTCTGCCTCGTTCATGCTGGTTTCGGAATCATGGACGTCCGTTGATTCGCCCGCGGCCGGACCTTGCTCTTCGAATCCTCCCTCATAGGGCAGTGGGGAGCCGTCAACTTTCTCAGGAGTAGCGGGAGTTCGGAGTTGCCGCGTTTCCGGCCGCTCCGAGTACTCTTGTTCCAGCGCGACGTCCGCCGGGAAATACTCGTCGGCGTTTAATTCGTACACGAGGGTCAGTTCATGAGTCGGTGGCTCAGTTGGGCGCGCGCTGCCCGCGAAATGTTCCGCGTGCTCGTCGGCAGGGGCGGCGGCTTGCCTGTCTACAACCTCCGGCGCCAGCGTCCCTACTTCCGGTTCGGCGGTCACCCGGGGCGCCTCTCGACTCGAGCCGCCTGAAGGCTGAACCTGAACCTGGCCGGGGACAGGTGGCGCCGTCTGAACGCGCGCGGACACATCCGAGCGCCCGCTCGTCGCTTCCCGTTTCTTCCATTTCCATTCGACCGCGCCCGATCCCACATCCTGGGCCAGTCGCCCCACCAAATCTTTAAACACCCGTCCTCGATGCTCATAATCCTGGAACTGGTCGAAGCTCGAACAGGCCGGGGCAAGCAGAACCACATCGCCAGGCCGCGCGCGCTGGAAGGCCTCCGGCACGGCCGTCTCGAGGTTGCCGGCGTGAATCAACTCCACAGCACCGGAAAGCTCCCGAGCGATGCGATCTGCCGCCGCGCCGATGAGGAGAACTTCGCGCACCCGGTCCTTCACGAGGGGTAGCAGCGGAGCGTAGGGAGCGCCTTTGTCTTTGCCGCCCATAATGAGGTGAACGCCGCGCTCAAAAGCCTCGAGCGACTTCGCCGTAGCATCGACGCTGGTGGCTTTGGAATTGTTGTAAAACTCCACCCCGCAGATCTCCCGCACATATTCGAGCCGGTGCTCGACGCCCTTGAATTCCCGCACCGCCTCGCGCACGGCGTCGAAGTCCGCCCCTAGGACGCAGGCCGCCGCCGCGGCCCCTAGAACGTCTTCCAGATTGAAGCTGCCCCGCAGACGCACCTCCTTCGTCTCCAGGAGCACCCGCTCCATATGCCCGGTCCGGTACACGATGGTTCCATTTGACACAAAGAGGCCGCAAGGAATCTGCTCCAGCCGGCTGAAAAACACCTTGCGGCTCACCAAGGCGGGACCGAGGCTGCGTACCCAGGGATCATCGGCATTCAGCACGGCGTAATCATCCGCTCGCTGATTGCGGAAAATCTGCCGCTTGGCCTGGGCATAAGCCTGGAAGGTGGGATGGCGGTCCAAGTGGTTCGGCGAGATATTCAGCAGGACAGCGACGTGCGGGCGAAAGTCACGAATCGCTTCCAACTGAAAACTGCTCAATTCGGCGACCACGATCGTGCCGGGCTTGACCGTTTCCACAGCGCTGCTCAAAGCCACACCAATGTTCCCGCCCACAAAGGTCGAAAACCCGGAGGCCTCGAGCATTTTGCCCAGCAGAGTGGTCGTCGTGGTTTTGCCGTTCGAGCCGGTAACACCCACGATAGGAGCATCCATGTACCAGCCGGCGACTTCGACTTCAGGCACGACAGCGATGCCGCGGGCACGGGCGGCCTCGAGTTGCGGCAATTCCCACGGCACCCCCGGGCTGACTACCACCAGATCGTGTGCGAGAAAGAGCTCAACCGGCTGCGATCCCAGCGCCAGACCGATCTTCTCCGCCAGAAGCCCCGACAGCGAGTCTCCGAAAGTGGCGGGAGGCTTGATGTCGGTCACCGTCACAATCGCGCCTTGCCGTCGCAGTAAGAAGGCAGTGGCGCGCCCGCTCCTGCCTAAGCCGACAACAAGCGCGCGCTTGTTGCGTACGTCAATCATGCCAACCCCCTCGGCCGGGAGCGAATACTCTTGCGAAAGTGGGAGTCCAGAATCTCGGAGACGAGTTCCGAAAGCGACCTCCTGGCCTGGCGCGCCAGCCGCCGGGCCGTCATCAGCGTCTCCCTGTTGAGTGTCAAACTCACGCGCCTCGGATTGCGAAAGGATCTCGGCCTACCCATAGGAATTATCGCGCATTTTATGCGCAAAAACAGTCTGACGTCAAGCGCCGCGTCTCGTCCGTGGTCCGTCGTCCGTGGTCCGTAGCCGGTGGGTCTATGCCCATCCCCGTACCCGCTAATTTCAACGACGTCGTTCTACCGCAACGACTGTCGCACGCACTCGCAATCCTTCCGTGGCCTCTGCATTGCAGGTCGGGAGTCTGGGAGCCCCTGGAGAATCTCATTTCGATTGCCAGCGCGCCACGAACAACGGACGACGGACAACTATCTCAACTTCAAAGTCGTCAGAGCCAGCAGTGCAAAGACCAGAGCGGCGATCCAAAAGCGCACAATGATCTTTGACTCCTTCCACCCCGCCAGCTCGAAGTGATGATGGATCGGCGCCATCCGGAACACCCGTTTGCCCCGTAACTTAAACGACATCACCTGGATGATGACCGAGAGCGCTTCAATCACGAAGATTCCGCCAATGAATGGCAATAGAAGTTCCTGTTTGATAAGCACTGCGACACAGGCGATTGCGCCGCCCAGCGCCAGAGAACCAACATCGCCCATGAAAATCTCTGCCGGATATGCGTTGTACCAAAGGAACCCCAGACTTGACCCCACCATCGATCCGCAGAAAATGGTCAGCTCACCGACTCGCGGGAGGTGCTGCAAATCCAGATATTCGGAAAACACGGCATGGCCGGTGACGTAGGTCAGCACGGTCAAGGCCGAGGCTGCAATGATGACGCACCCTATGGCCAATCCATCCAGGCCATCAGTAAGGTTCACGGCGTTCGAAGAACCCACCACGACCAGGATTACAAAAAGCAGAAACGGCATGAAGGCGAACGGGTAGGTCCAGACTCGAGACAGAAAACCGGTAATCAGGAAATCGGGCCGGAAGCGCTTGAAGAAGGGGACGGTCAAGGTTGTCGAGTAGAAGCCACGCGCCGAAAAGAGAATCAGCGCCACGCCAAACACAAAGCTCACCAGGATCTGGAGCAAGAACTTGGTCCGCCCGGTGAGGCCTAGGTTCTTATGCTTGCGGACCTTTTGGTAGTCATCCCAGAATCCGATCGCGGCTAAGGCCGCCGTCACCCCCAGAACCAGCCAAATAAAAACGTTACCCAGGTCAGCCCACAGGAGGGTCGGAACAAAAATGCAGAGATTGATCAGCACGCCGCCCATAGTCGGAGTGCCCGCCTTAGACATGTGGGACTGTGGCCCGTCTTCTCGAACGTACTGCCCGATCTGAAACCGCTTGAGCATCCGCACAACCCACGGTCCAACCACTAAGCAGAGCAACAAGGCCGTCAGGCTGGCGTAGGCGGTTCGGAAAGTGATATAGCGAAAGAGATTGAGGATGTGGAATTGGTTGTGAAATTTGATGTAGAGGTAGTAGAACATGTGCGTTCACGGACAAGTCGAGAGTCGAGAGTCGAAAGTCAAAAGTTACGACTCTCCTTCGCATGACCCTTTAACTCTTGAGTTCTCAATTCCCGGCTTAACCTTTCGACTTTCAACTTTCGACTTTCGACTTGCTTCGCAGTATCTCGACCACAGCTTCCAAGTGCACTCCGCGCGAACCTTTCACTAGGACCACGTCTCCGGGTTCGAGTTGGGACCGGCAGAACTCTCCCGCCGGAGGCGCATCGGAGAAAAAACATGTCTGTGGGGACGGCATACCGGCCGCCACTGCACCTTCCAGGAAGAACCTCGCATCGCCCTGGACCGCGATCAACCACGCCAGATCGGCCTCCGCGCACTTGCGGCCGACCTTTTCGTGCAATTTCGGAGACTGCGGACCCAATTCGAGCATCTCCCCGGCGACCACGATCCGGCGGCGAGCGCCGGGCCATGCCCGCAGCGTCTCAAGCATGCACTCCAGGGCCTGCGGGTTCGAATTGTAGGAATCGTTGATAATCGTCACGGGTCCCGGCAGCGTGAAACTCTCTCCCCTTTGCGGCATACTTTGGAATTCGGCCAAAGCTCGGCGCATTTCCCACGCCGGGATTTCGAACTCCGAGGCCACGGCGATGGCGGCCAGTGCATTCTGGATGTTGTGGCGTCCCGGGGCGGGGAGCAGAAAATCGCAATCCAAGTTCGGCCCCACCACCCGGAACTCGCTACCGATTCCTTGGCCGGGCCTGACCCAGAGGGCTTGAAAGTCCGCGCCGGATTCCATTCCGAATGTAACCACTTGCCCCTCAAAACCCTCCGCGAATTTCCGGACGCGGGGATCATCGCTGTTCAAGACGGCAGTGGGTGGTCCGCCGCGAGACGAGAGGTTTTCGACTAGTTCTCGCTTTGCTTGGGCGATGGAATCCACGGAATCGAAGAACTCCAGATGTGCGGGGGCGACGTTCGTCACCACGCCGGTCTCTGGCTCAGCGATCAATGCCAAATGCGCAATCTCGCCGGCGGCCGACATGGCGAGTTCCACTACCGCGATCTCGTGCTCGGGCTCGAGTTCCAACAGGGTTAGCGGCAGGCCGTAGTGGTTATTCAAGTTTCCGGCCGACCGATGCACTACGAAGCACCGGCCCAGCAGAGCGGCGATCATCTCCTTCGTGGTGCTCTTTCCGGTGCTGCCGGTCACTGCGATCAGGGGCCGCCCCCACTTGCGGCGTACGGCCCGTGCCAAACTCTGGAGAGCCTCGAGTGGACTCTCGATTGGGACGAGGGCCGGCCGGAGGGCCGGCGGCGCCTGGTCAAAAAAAACCTTCTCGACCACCGCTCCGGCAGCCTTGCTCTCAATAACCTGGGCAACGAACTCGTGCCCATCGAACCGTGGCCCCCGCATCGCAAAAAAGAGCTGACCCGGAGCAATCGAGCGGGAGTCCAGCGAATACCCCGTCACCATTCGTTCCGGGACGCCGCACCGGGAATGAAGCAGTGTCGCGATGTCGCCTACGGTGAGTCTCATTCGTTCTCAAGGCCTACAGGCCCGTGTCATCCCCAGCGGAGCCGCTATGTCATTCCGGTGTTTGATAGCCCATTTCACTCAGCACTCTTCGGGCTACATCACGATCGTCGAATGGAATTGGCCCGTCTTTCAGTATCTGGTACGTCTCGTGTCCCTTTCCCGCCAAGACGACCACATCTCCTTCGCGGGATTCTTCGAGAGCCTTGCGGATGGCTTTTTCCCGATCCACTTCGGCCCAATAAGGCTTACCGGCCTTCTGTAAGCCGACCAGGGCATCATTCATGATCAGCAGCGGGTCTTCGCTGCGGGGATTATCCGAGGTGAGTACGGCAAGATCGCTTAGGGAACCCACCGCCTCGCCCATCATGGGCCGTTTAGCGCGATCTCGCTCGCCTCCGCACCCAAAAACCACGATGAGCCGGTTGCGTGTGAGTTCGCGCGCCGTACTCAAGACATTCCGCAAAGCGTCATCGGTGTGCGCGTAATCCACCACGACGAGGAAGGACTGGCCTTCGTCGATCCGCTCGAAGCGCCCCGGAACCGCTTTCAGATTCCTCAGTCCCTCTTCGATCTTCTCAAGCGGAATGCCGTAGGCAAGGGAGGCTGCGGTAGCGGCGAGGATATTTGCCAGGTTGGCCCGGCCCACCAGTGAGGACGCAAGCTCCAGTCTGCCGGCCGGGGTCATGATCGTGCCCTCCAGCCCGTTGTGCCGGCTGTCGAGACGTTTCACTTTGACCTGGGCATTCGAGTTCATGCCGTAGGTCAACTGCCGTGAACCGCGCAGGTCAAGAAGCTTCTTGCCCCAAGGGTCATCGATGTTAATCACCGCAGAGGCCGGCGGAGCAGTGCCAAGACCCTCGAACAAACGACGCTTGGCTTCGAAGTAGTGCTCGAAGTCCTTGTGATAATCTAAGTGGTCGCGGGTCAAATTGGTGAACACGGCCACGTAGTACGGGAACCCCCAAACCCGCTCCTGAGCCAGCGCATGCGACGAGACCTCCATTACTGCGCCGTCGCCCCCAACTTCGACAGTCTGGGCGAGGTAAGACCACATGTCCAACGACTCCGGTGTGGTGTTGAGGGCGGGCAGCACACGGCCGCCAACTCGGTACTCAATAGTCCCGAATAGGCCGGTGCGAATTCCCGCTGCGCGCAGAATGCTATCCATCAGAAAGGCTGTGGTCGTCTTTCCGTTTGTGCCGGTGATTCCTACGAGTTTCAGGTGTAGATCAGGCAGGCCATAGAAGCGGCGTCCGGCTGTCGAGAGCGCCCGGCGGATCTGAGGGACTCGCACCCAGTGCGATGCCAGTTCGCCAGGAGGTTGACGCTCGCTGACCACGGCTGTTGCACCCCGGTTGAGCGCTTGGGGGATAAATATATGCCCGTCTGCTTTCTCCCCCTGAATCGCAAAGAAAAGACTTCCCCGCTGCACTTGGCGAGAATCGTAAGCTAAAGAGGTAACTTCGCCTTCGGCTTCCAGGCCTATGTCGAGGCCATCCAGCCCTCGCAACAACTCGTTCAGTTTCATTGCCCACTCGCATTATATCACTGCGCGAATCTTGACAGCCTTACCACCAATCTTGTTCCCGGCGCTACCTGCGAACGCGCAGGGATGCTCTGTTCGACGGCCAATCCGCTGCCCAGAAGACTCAGCTCCAGGCCCAACTTCTGGCACTCCTGGGCGACATTGCGTGCTGCCAGCCCGGAGAAGTCCGGCACGCTGACATGAGGGCCGTTGTCCAATAACACGGTAGGGGGCATGGCAGCCGCCTCCCGCTCTTGGTCGATCGAAACTCGGGCCGGCTCAGTCGTCGAGAACGATGCGGTCTGAACGGGTGAAGTGGCAGCTTCTCGGTGCCCCGTGTCCTGAAGAAGGCTCCCGTTGAGGTTTCCGAGTTTCTGGCCCGGAATCCCAGCGGGCGTTGAGGCTATGTATTGCGGCCTTGGGGCGGGACTGTCTTGCGGAACGTTCAGGTATCCTAGAGTCTGCTCTGCGATGGACTTGAACACCGGGGCTGCCACATCCGTCCCGTAAATTGCTCCCACCGGCGTGTCGATAACCACCAGAATGGTTACCGCCGGTTTCCCGACAGGAGCGAAGCCGACAAACGAGGCCACATAGTGTGAATGGGAGTAGGCGCGGGAAGGATCGATCTTCTGCGCCGTTCCAGTTTTGCCGGCAGACGTATAGCCCGTGAGTTGCGCCGGCTTGCCGGTTCCCCTTTGCACTACGGCCGTGAGGAACTCTTTCATGAGGTTTGCCGTCCGTTCGCTGATCACGCGGTGACCCGGAACCGGAGGCATGGGGTCGTGGACCTGACCAAGGCAGAGGTCACGGAGTATGCGCGGCTCGAACAACACTCCCCCGTTGGCCACCGCGGAGTACGCGCTGATGAGTTGAACAGCCGTCACTCCAACTTCCTGCCCCATCGACATTTCGCCGATTGATAATCCTGACCAGTAGGTGGGAGACTTTAGCAGTCCGTGTTCCTCTCCCGGGAGTTCGACGCCCGTCTTTTCACCAAATCCGAAGCTGCGGATATACTTGTAGAGCCGTTCTTGTCCCAACCGCATCCCCAGCTTGATGGCGCCCACGTCGCTGGAATTCACCAGCACGTCCTGCACTGTCAGCGCCCCGAAGCGTTTGTGATCGTGAATGACGTGGCCCGCAAGGACGATGCTTCCCATCTGGCAGTCGATGATTTCCTCAGGCCTCGCCAGTTTCTCTTCCAGGACGGCTGACAGCGTAACCAGCTTAAAGGTAGAGCCGGGCTCGTACACCCACGCCACGCCGCGGTTTTCCAGAGCGCCGGTAGGGCTCCTGGAGAATTGATTGGGATCGAAGGTGGGCCGGCTGGCCATGGCCAGAATTTCACCTGTATTAGGATTCTGGACCACGACCACGCCGCCCGCAGCGTGCCATTTCTCCACCGCTGCCGCTAAGCCCTTCTCCGCGAAATACTGGATTTTTTCGTCCAAGGTCAGAACAACATTCTTGCCCGGCGCCCCTGCCCACTCCGTGGATTGAAATGACTTGCGCCTGGCATCCGTGGCCACCAGCACGCGGCCCGGGCGCCCCCGAATGATTTTGTCCATGCCGTACTCGAGGCCCGCCAGGCCCTTGTCATCCAAACCCACGTAGCCCACGATGTGGGATGCCAGATCGTCTTTGGGGTAAAAGCGCTTGCTCTCCGGCTGGAAGTAGATTCCTTTCAGGTTCAGCTCGCGGACGCGATTGGCTTCCTCGGGAGCGACCTTCCTTTTCACCCAGCAAAACGAACGAGAGTTTCTGAGCCGGCCCAGCAACTCCTGCGCGTCGAGGCCCAAGGCCGGCGCGAGTAAATCAGCCGCACTTTTGGGCTCCGTCATTTCACTAGGATCCGCAAAGATGGAATCCACGGCCAGGCTCATGGCCAGTGGATTCATCTGCCGATCGTAGATTTCGCCGCGGCGGGGCGCGATTTCAATCACGTGTTGTTGCTGGCGCTGGGCTTTCGCCAGGAGATCGGCATAATCAATAACTTGGAGGTGGTAAAGTCGGGCAGCCAGGCCGAACATCCAGAAAACCAGCAAGCCACCCAAGATCAGATCGCGTTTCGTGGGGTGGGACTTACAGTTTTTTTTCGGCTGCGAGTGGCTTATGCGTAGCGCCATGAGACTATAGCCCGCTCGGAATACCGCGCCGAGGATGGGGAGATGCAAGCAACCTGCACGCTTTCCGGAGTCTACTGTGCCGGCTCGCTCGCCCCGCTCCACTGTATGACTTGTTTCGGGCTGGGCGAGACCATGCCGAGACTCACGGCCAAGGCTGCGATTCTTTGCGGATCAGCCAGCTTGGCCTGTGAAAGCCTCAATTGATGATTCCATTCCTGCTGCTTGGCGTACTCCATCTTCAGCCCTTGAATCTCGTACCCGTCCTGCACACACTGCAAATGCTGCCACGAGAAAAGCAAACCGAGGACAAAGGCCAGCGCCACCAACACGACCAGCTTGCAGTACTCACGCCACTTCCCCAAAGCCGCCTCCCGCACCAGACGGGAGTTGTCAATGTGTTTGGTGTAGTAGATCTCGGGGAAACTCGCACGGCCTGCCGCCAATCCGTTGATCGGACGCCGCCTTAGTTTCGGAAACGTAACCGCCGCTGTCGCCATATTCCAGACCGAGGGGATTCATGAGCAGGAGGCGCAAGCTTAAGCCCCTGCCTCATGTTCTCCCTTTTTCCTTTCCGATAAATGCCCGTTTCTCCGGTCGTTCTCTGTGGCCCCTAAAAGTGGTTCGGGGTAGTTCCAAACACCTGGAATTACCCTGCGCACCGTTCCGCCGCCCGCAGCTTCGCGCTGCGCGAGCGCGGGTTAGCAGCTATTTCTTCTTCGCTCGGACGCACCACTCGCCGCGTCAGGATCCTGGCCCGCCCTTCCCGCTGCCAGGCTTTGAACGCCCATTTTACTAGCCTATCTTCAAGAGAATGAAAACTCAGGATCACCACTCGCCCGCCCGGCTTGAGCACCTCCAGCGCCTGAGCGAGCAGCGACTCCAGGCACTCCAGTTCCCGGTTCACCGCCATCCGCAGCGCCTGGAAAGTGCGGGTGGCCGGATGAATGTGGCGGAGGGCCGTCCGGGAGGGGATCGCTCGCGTCACCACCTGCGCCAGCTCGGTGGTTGATCGAAACGGACGGCCCTTCACAATCGCTCGCGCGACTCGGCGCGAGTGGCGCTCTTCCCCAAGCTTGAAGATTACATCGGCCAGTTCCTGCTCACTCATCTCGTTCACCAGGTCTGCCGCATTGGGTCCTGAATTCGGACCCATCTGCATGTCGAGAGGCCCTGCCGTGCTGAAGGAGAACCCGCGCGATGCGTCTTCGAGCTGCATCGTGCTCATGCCCAGGTCAGCCAGAAGGCCGTCGGCAGGCGAAAACCCCCTGGCCGCGTAGAGGTCGTTGATTTGTGCGAAGTTCCCAGGCATCGTGATCAGCTTTTCCCCAAACTGCTTCAGCCGCTCCCCGGCGAAAGCGAGCGCCGCCGGGTCGCGGTCTATTCCGATCAGTTTCCCTTTGTCCAGACGCCGAAGAATCTCTTCGGCATGGCCCCCTGCCCCCAGGGTCGCGTCAATGTAATATCCGTCAGGCTGCACATTCAGAATCTCGATCGCCTCTCGCCAGAGCACCGGCACATGCGCGCGCATCGGGCTAGATCCCTAAATCGCTCAAGGCCTTCATGTCCTCGTCGGTGAACGGCTCCTTCTCCATGTGCTCGACATACCGCTGCTTGTTCCAAACCTCGAGATAGTTCAAATGACCGAGCACCGCGACTTCACCTTGCATGCTGGCCGATTCCCGCAGTAAAGCGGGGACGAGAATTCTCCCTTGACTATCGGTGTGAGCGGCCTGACCATAGTAGTTGGTTCTGTCCAGGAACTTTTTCACTGACTTATTCATGGAGGGCTGCTGCTTCAACTTCTCCTCGAGCTTCAGCCACTCCTGAAAGGGGTAGATCCGTACTGATTGACCATCATGACTAGTAACGTAGAAATCGGTGGCGTGGATGTCGTCCAGAACGGCCTTGATGGCGGCCGGGATTTTCAATCGGCCTTTGCCATCGACGGTCGCGGGATAATTGCCACGGAACATGCGGAATCCCGAAAAGCCACTGGGCGTAGGGGGCCCGACCCCTGAGCACCACTTTTTTCCACTGCTGACTACTCTGCTCCACAAACATACGTTTTCGTCCCTTTCTTGTCAAGGATTTTTTCGACTTCGACTACTTTTTTCTGACAACTCGCCGGAATTTATGTAAGTCTTTTAGAGTCATAATGATAGATTCTAAAACGATTCCCAATTTGCAGAATGGGAGTAGCCGTTAGTACTACCTTATGGCAAAATCCTGCGTGGTAAGTAGCAGAAGGCAAACGGCGTCAGCATTTTTCTGCGGGGCGCTGGCGGTTGTCTCCACGCGTCCGCAACGGCCGCCCGTAGACAGTTCGCTGAGCGCAGCAAGTTTGCATGTTTAAGTCGAAACGAATCCACATCTCGAGGAAGGCTAAAATGAGAAACGGTCGCGACACAGCCGCTACACAGGCCTTATCGGAGGCGCCGAGCCCCCGCTCCGGCCATTGGACAACAGCCGTCATATTCTCAATGTTGCTATGTTCGATGATACTATCTTCAGCTATAGCAGCCGATAAAAGTGTTGGAGACGCGGTCAAGAATCTGGACAGCGTAATTGCCAAAGGTCCCTTCAGCGCATCCTGGGATTCTCTGGAGAAATATCAAGTTCCAACATGGTATGAAGACGCGAAGTTCGGAATCTTCATCCATTGGGGCGTTTATAGCGTGCCGGCCTTCGACAGCGAATGGTATCCCCGCAACATGTACCTGATCAAGGGTCCTGTCTTCGCGCATCATGTGGCGACGTACGGCCCGCAGTCCCGGTTCGGCTACAAGGACTTCATCCCCATGTTCAAGGCCGAAAAGTTCAACGCCGACCAGTGGGCGGCACTGTTCAAGAGGTCCGGAGCGAAGTACGTCCTGCCGGTCGCGGAGCATCACGACGGCTTCCCCATGTACGCCTCCGATCTGACGGAATGGTGCGCCGCGAAAATGGGCCCGAAGCGCGACGTGGTCGGCGAACTCTCCATGGCGGTGCGCAAACAAGGATTGCATTTCGGAGCGTCCTCGCACCGCGCCGAGCACTGGTGGTTTTTCAACGGCGGCAGGACCTTCGACTCCGACGTCAACGATCCGCGCTATGCGGGTCTTTATGGTCCGGCACAGTCCGATAAGGATCAGCCCGACCAGGCCTACCTCGACAATTGGCTGGCGCGCACCAGCGAGATTGTGGACAAATACCATCCGGAGATTCTCTGGTTCGACTGGTGGATCGAGCAGCCGGTGTTCCAGCCGTATCTCCAGAAATTTGGCGCCTTCTATTACAACCGCGCCGCGGAGTGGAAGAGTACGGTCGCCATCAACTACAAGAACAAGGCGTTTCCGGAAAGCGCCGCCGTGCTGGACATTGAACGCGGGCAGCTCGATATGCTGCGCCCCATCTTCTGGCAAACGGACACTTCCGTGGGTGAGAAATCGTGGGGATACATCAAGGACGAGAAGTTTCGCACCCCGGAATCGCTGCTCGATGAACTGGTGGATATTGTGAGCAAGAACGGCTGCCTGTTGCTGAATATCGGACCGAAACCTGACGGCACTATTCCTGACGAAGTCCAGAAGATCCTGCTGAACATGGGCAAGTGGCTTTCCGTCAACGGCGAGGCCATCTACGCGACGCGGCCTTGGAAAATCTACGGCGAGGGTCCGACTAAAGTGGTGGGCGGCTCTTTCAAAGACACGGCCACCAGCGGATATACAGCCGAGGATATCCGCTTTACCGCCAAGGGCGAGACCCTCTACGCAATTGCCCTGGCGTGGCCGCAAGACGGCAAATTGCGTATCAAATCGCTGGCCGAAGGGTCCGAGTTGACGAAGCGCGAAATCAGGATAGTCCAGATGCTGGGCTCGAAAGCGCAAGTGAAATGGACACGCACGGCCGAGGGTTTAGTCATCGAACTGCCTGGCGAGAACCCGAGTAGTTACCCGGTCGCCGTGAAGATTCTTCCGGTGGACCGCGCCTCAGGACAGGCGCCATAGCGGCACCGGCGAATCACTCCAAAGGCGCGCAAGGAATGGCGGGTCAGACGACAAATGGTGATTCTCCGCTCAGTGAGACGCGAAGGAACGGCCGCAGACCTGTAAACCAGGTCTGATGCGCTAACCCTCATTCAAATTGTTTGCGGAAGTCGCCGAGTTGTTGCCTGAGATCCGCGACTTCTTTCCGCAGGCTCTCAAGTTCAGTCTCCAGGCGCGTGATCCGCTGATCGTCTTGGAGGCCAGCCGCCGCAACCAGGGGGCTTTCTGCCGGCGCGTTCCACTCTTCCAGTTCGCCGGAGAGCAAGTGAGCATAGCGCGATTCCTTTGTACCTGGCTGGCGCGCCAGTTTCATCACCAAAGGAGGCTCTCGTTCCATCAGGCGATGGAGCGCGGACTCTACCCCGCTCAGGTCGTCGAACTTGTACATCCGTTCCGTACGCCCGCGCAGTTCGCCGGGAGTCTGCGGGCCGCGCAGCATCAGCACGCAGAGCACAGCCGATTCTCTTCGATCGAAGTTAAAGACTTCCTGCAAGTGATGGATAGACTTCGGAACTCGGCTGTCGGCGCTCGAGGCCTGGCCTGCAAGGTTCTTCTGGTTCAGGCTTTCCAGCGCTGACCTTACCGCGCTCTCGTCCAGCGCCATCACCGGATCGCGATTCGATTTCTGGTTGCAGGCATTCATGAGGGCGTTTAGCGAGAGGGGATAGTATTCGGGCGTAGTGATCTCCTTTTCGAGAAGCGCGCCGAGGACTCGTACTTCGACTTCGTCCAGCTTTGTCATGGCTCGCTACGAACCTCACCTTCCCTGCCCCCAAGAAACATCCATGCCAAAACCAGAATCGCCAGCCCGGCCAGCAACAAGCCATTCCATCGGTAGAAACTCACAGGTTGGGAAAACAACGAAATCAACGGCTGAGCTACTTGCAGGCAGAAGATTACGCCGAGATACGCCAGGATGTTATCTCGGAAGAACCAGAACACCAACGCCACCGCGACCACAAGAGGAATGAAGTTCATCACCCAGGAGACAAAGAACTCAGGAAACGAATGTGCATCGGCCGGTCCCAGTCTAACCAGCAGCAACGCTATTCCCGCCCACAGCCACCACTGCCGCCTTTTCCATCCCAGGCGAATGACGTAGAACACTATTCCCAACCCGCACAGATAGAAGACGCTCGATTCCAGCCCGCCGAGGAATGAGCTCAGTCCCGGGTACGAAGCGTTGAACACCTCAGGGAGAAGATCCGTGTCAACAGCGGCGAACGAGTGAAAGCGGCTGGCAAACACCGCCACCAACTTTGCGAGGCCCGCGCGTGCAGCCAGAGCCAGCACAATACATACTGCCGCATCTCTGCGCCAGAGCCGCCGGGTGTTCCCTTTGAAGAGTTGCCAGGCCTCCGGACAGAGGCTTGCCGCAAGTCCGACCAGCAACCAGCAGAGCAATCCCCCCAGCAGTGGCAGAACGATCATGCTCACCACTTCAAACAGACGCCAAGCGGCGAGAGAGAGGGTCGTCCGATACTGTCGATCTAACTGCGACCATTCGGCAAGCTCGGAAACAGCCATCAACACGAAGATTAACGCACCTATTTTGACTGCTGCACGCCAAGGTATGTTGCCCGACCTGATCCGAAGGACCAGCAGGACTACCCCCGCTCCTACCAAGCCCAAGCCCACCAGAATGCCCACCGTGGAGAGGAGGATATTGACCAGCTTCGTGGAACTCTGCTCCCGTTCCCATGCCTCCGGCAGTTTAAACAAGTGCGAAAGCCCCACCACCTCGTCCCCCGCAACGTCCACCGCGAGCCGATAGTATGCGCCGGCCACATTCCGCGGGTCGCCGGCTTTCGCCTGCCACACCAGCGTGTAATCTTCCCGGGCCTTCCGCTTCACCGCCTCCGAACTCTGGAGATCGAAGTCCGAAAGATGGTAGCCTTGCTGCTCGACATACGCGGCCGCAAGGGCTTGCGCCCGCTCAGGAGACAGCGAAGCGCCGGGCGCATCGTCGTCCAACAACCTCCGATAGCCGAACACCTGGCCCGTTGTCGGGTCCAGGAAGACGTGGAACTCTTCCTTCTCCAGGTACCGGAAGTAACGCACCTCGTAGACCGCAAGGCGAGTCGCTTGCCGGTAAATCTGGTCAGACTCCTTGAGGGATTTATGCTCAAGCAAATAGCGGAGGGCCAACGGGTCTATGTTATCGTGAACCCACGCCGCATGGCGGTAACGCGAGGGGTCCAGATGCTGCTGGCGAAGGTAAGTATCAGCAGCGCTCGCAGCCTGGTTGCGGGTGATCCGCAACGAGAAGCCCTGGCCGAACCGATAAACAGGAATCAGCGCCAGCAAAACGCAGGCGAGGGTGAGCACGCCCGCCACAGTCAATCGAGTCGGCGACAGGGGATGATAAACGAGCGTGGCCTCGGTTCCCGCAACCTCTTCGCGCGCGGCCCTGCGGATGCCCTCGTGCGCGTTAGTCAGGACCTCACTGTCACTGAAAGCACCGGTCCGCCAATAGGCCAGCCCGGCCACCGCGAGCGGGATCAGCATGATGCCCGCGGCGGCCGCGCCCGAGATCGCCAGGTAGTGATTGGGAGAACGAATCAACAGGAAAGCGGTGTAAAGCGCATCCACGGAATAGTGCCAGATTAATGTGGCCATGATGCCATAGCGCAGCATGATCACGCCGATCACTACTCCGCCCATTCCGACTTCGAGCCCGCGAATGAAGAAGGGTTGGTTTGGGTATGCCGCGTGGAGAAATCCCCATATAAAAGCCGAAAGCACGATCGCCAGCCAGGACACTGAGCGCAGCAGCTTCCCGGCCCCGGACAGCAACTTCGTCAGGAATGGGATTGAGAACGCCCGGAACTGCAATTCTTCCGAGACGGCCGGAAAGAAGCCGATAAAGAGCACGGTAATCCAAGGAAACTTTGTATTCAGCAAGTCGGTGAACGGAAGGTCGGCGGGCGCCCAAGCCCCCATTTTATTGGCGGCAAGATAGAACACGGTCTGGTAAGCAAAGAAGAAGAACGTGAGGGTGATCCCAACCACGTTGGCAATAAAAAACGAGTGGCTGCGCAGACCCTGCCAGGTGAAGTATCTTCGCAGGGAGATTTGATTTGGATAACTCTCACGGTACATGGGCTCGGAAGCGGCGACGAGCAGGAATATCGCTGCGCCGGTGCCCACGGCCTCAAGCAGGGCGCCCCCCAGGGACTTGACGATGAAGCTCGTATACGAATCCGTGGTCAAATATCCGAATTGAGCCAGTGAGAAGCTGTTGAGCTCGCCAAGGAAGTAGAGGGCCGCAGCGACCCCGCCGAACGCCAGCGCCATCCAAACCGGCACATCGCGATCGCGCAGGCGGCGAATCAAGATCACCAGCATGGCCACGCTCAACAAAATCCACAAAACCTCGTCCACAACTTGCGCGGCATCGTTCCGCGAGCGCAACTTCTCGTAGTCGCGTGTCCACTGCTCCGGAACCTTGACGAACTCCCGGTACCCCGCCACCTGGTCGCCATCCACCAGCACTTCCACGCGCAGGCTCCCATCGCCCAGTTCCACGCTCTTCTGCTTCCAGGTAAAATCGTGGTCGATGCGCGCCGGACGCTTTTCCGTCTCGGTTTCAACGAACTCGAGGTCGGCAAGATTCCGCTGCATCACCTGGGTGAGGAACGTCTCCGCGATGGTGCGGGCAGCAGCCTGATCGAGTGAGGCGCCGGCCGCGGCTTCGGCGATTTCGTGATTAAACCCGACCACCTCGCCGGCGGGGGTGACGTCCGCGCGGAATTCTTCCTGCTGTTGCGGTTTGAACCAGCGGTGCGACCAACGCCAGAGATGAATCGGCCCGCGGGTCAGGCCATTCATCCGTTCCAGTCCTTGCGTGCGCTCCAGGTAGACCTTTTCTCCGTCGTTGTAATCGAACTTCGCGGCATGTCGATAGCCGTCCAGGTTGAAGCCGCGGCCGGCTAGAAACTTCTGCGCTACGGGAGCTGAGTCGTCGCGGTTAACGCGAAATTCAATCGCCGCTTCGGGAAAGGCACGCGAGAAGTATTTGATGGCAAGGGTCAGCGAAGCAGCCGCGACAAGGATTGCAATGACGATGGTCTTGTTGTCGGAGGATTGCAGTTTGGTGGGCATGGGCTCCTCTGATCCGTGTGGCGCGGGCGTCTCGCCCGCGGTGGCGGGAGCGTCCCGCTCCCGGATGTCCGAGCGCGGGCAAGATGCCCGCGCCACGGCGGGCGAGACGCCCGCGCTACAGATCTCTCCGTTTCAACCACTTCAACATAATCAACGCCGAAGCGCCATCGGAATAATAGTTCGGGACTTGATCCACTTTCCTGTAGCCTCGAGCCTCATAGAAGCCTCTTGCCGGGACGTTGTTCTCTGCAGCTTCGAGGTAGACCAACACCAGTTTCTGCTCCCTCGCCCAATTCTCGGCGGCGTCCATCAGCAAGCTCCCCACGCTTCGCCGGCGCCAACTTTCCACGACGTCGATCGTCACGATGTGTGCAGCCTTGTTCGCCTGGCGTTCGGCGATCAGGAAACCGACGACTTCTCCCTTCTCTTCCGCCACCCAAGTCCTGCTTCGCCGATTGCCGATGAACTCACCGAGCGCCTCCCGAGAATAAGAAATCCCTGGCGCAAAACAAGCTTGATCGATTCCGTAAAGTGTCTCGAGATCCTCGGAACGGACATCGCGTAGGTGCATAAGAGCAGGAGTCAGGATTCAGGAGTCAGGATCCAGCACCGCAGTAATCCCGCTTGCGAATCTGGTGGTAGGAATTGGCGATGGCGCCGATGCCTAGCCCCTTACCCCGTTGCTCCACTGGCAACCCGAGTTACTTAGCCCTGAATCCTGGTCTTACTTCAATCCCGCTTCGTTAATGCTTTCGCCCAAGTGCGCAGCTATCGTTTGCGCGGTATCGGTCACGGCCTGGGCGAGGGAGGGCGGGTTGTAAGGCCGCAAGACAATGTCTTGCCAGATTGATCCGCCTCCCCGATCTGTGATCGACACTTCAGTGTGCAATCGTTTCAGCCGGCGCGATTCCAGACACGAGCCCCTCACGATGGCGTCGGCTTCCTTCGCGTTGGAAGCCATTTTGAAGCGGCCTAGTTTGCCAAGGCTCGCCACCAGGCTTGCATTCAGATCATTGTCCATTCTCTCGACGTAAAGGGTGCGGATTCGCGCCAGCTTCCTGGCGTCATTGACAGTGGCTGTCCGGGGACCAGACTCACTCGGTCCAGGCTTTGGACCGAGCGTGGGTTTTTGTTCTTGGTCTCCCGCCTGCGGTTGCGCTTCCTGCGCATCCTGCGCTTTCAACAGCGGCGCCAACAACAA
>Ga0187876_1000944_pt1 | contig 27214 bp, 42 predicted proteins | sample June2016WEW_17_4_FD_133000 | JGI IMG/M metagenome (GOLD analysis project Ga0187876, IMG submission 133000) | Peatland microbial communities from SPRUCE experiment site at the Marcell Experimental Forest, Minnesota, USA - June2016WEW_17_40 | ecosystem: Environmental > Terrestrial > Soil >...
AGCCAAGACGGAGCTAGAGCCACTGCTGGCAGTACTTCGGAGGGCAGGGTGTCCACCGTGAGGGGAATCCGAAGGGCATGAGGAGAAGTACCGGGCCGTAATCGATGGGGAAACCCAAGATGAACCGGTCGGCCAAAGGTGGGGCAAGGTTCGACGACGAAGGCGTTCTCATTCACCCACCGCACCAAGGTGATTGCGGGCGGCACGGTACGGAAGGATAGCGCGTGACCTCAGGAGAACTGGCAGAGTCCTCGGGTGGCACCGGGGTAAACGAACCTATAAGCAGAAGCGAAGTGCGGAGTGATGCTCTGTCAGTAGTCGGACGGCTGAACTTAGATCGGTCAGTTTTCCTTTCTGCCATACGAATGCATGCTGGACGTAGCACAAGTTTGACTGGTTAAAAGGATTAAAGTAGTTGTAAGGATTGACCGAAGGTGTGTCCGCTCCGGCAACCAGCGTCCCCTGATTGTTCAGAATCTGTTCGAATTCCGTCACTGCGCTTCCATTGCTCGTGACTCGCCGGTTGTAAATGGAGAGGCCGGGGAATGTCCCAATGTCGATAAGCTTGTAGTGGTGATGTTTGTTGGCTGTATTACCTTGCGCGGCTAGTTGAACTGGGATCGCCAGCGCAACGAACAAAACCAAAGCGATGATGCGCGTCCGCCTTTGGAAATTCATTTCTCCTCCTCGTCTGTCGTTTCCGGTGCTACTTCACCGCGCTACTGTTGGGCTCGCAGAAAGCGCGATGGCTCGCGGGGACGCATTGCAGCCCGGGGCAACACCATTGCGGACGGTCGCGTTGTTAGTGACCCGCAGAGCCTTGGAAGGGCTTATTCAAAGGCCCGCCCCTTGCTGCGGCGTCTTGACAGGCGTGTTGATGTCGGGGCGTACCGAGAGGAACATCACGCGCCCGGCCACCTCCTCAGAAAATTCGGGGCCATTTCCTTCCAAAGAGAGTCGTACACCCTCTGTCTGGCGTTCAGCAGGTACTTTCCCCAAGGCGCAGTTCACTTGCAGCACTGCGGTCCTGGATGCTCCCGATATGGGCATCAGGCGGATAAGAAATACCGCGAGACCGCCTGTCGGCATGGGGCCAAAGGACATCGGCAAACGTTTTGCGCCGAAGGGTTGAGGGCCAAGGGTTGCTCCTTGTTGCCGAAGCACGCCCGGCGCGATGCCGTAGGAGTCGAAGCTCACCAGTTCACTCGCAAGCCACACGCCCGTCTCCAGCACGTTTCCATTTGCGGACTTGTGGGTGTAGGTTCGAGCTGCCGTTACCGACTTGTTCTGCGCGTCGAACATTCCTGCACCGCTCATCTCGTAGCTGTCGTCGTTTGCTGACTTGACCACGGCCGGGCAGGCGCCAGAGTCACCGGATTCGCAAAGCAACCCTGACGCTATCAGGAAGGTGTAATTGCTATTGCTGCTCTGTGCCGCCGCTGCAAACGCGAATAAAATTAGGGCGAGGCCCGATGTCGCAACGGTAGTTGTTGCGCGAATCGAGAAAGCTCTTCGACTTGACATAAAATTCTCCCCTCCTCGCTAAAGAGAGCGAGATGAGCGGCACGCTCGTAAGGCACGGCGGAAATCAAATGCCGCGCCCCCCAGAGATATCAACCCCCGCGAGCTTCGCAGAGGATCGGCATGAGCAAGGGCCGTTGCGCGCTACCAATTCCCTGGCTTCGCCAGGAAGCCATGACTTACACCGCTTGAGTCTATGAAAAATCCCGTAACTGCGCCCGTGTCCCCAACGTAGTAGGGGACGGTGCCTTGGCCAGAGCCTGTGCCTGCACCTGGAGCGTCGAACTTTGTAATTCTGCCGTCAGGTGTAAGCACGAAGCCGTGGTTGGCGCCGTTTGTGTCTATATAGTTGCCTGCGATAATCCCTTCGTCGTTCATGGCCTCCGGAAAGGCACCTTCATAAGCGCCCGTGCCTGCGCCGGGAACATCGATTGTGGTGATCTTGCCATTGGGCCAGCGCAGGAAGCCGTGGTACAGATTACCTGCGTCCAGGTAGATTCCTACGGTCGCGCCCTGCCAGGTGGTACTTAACCCAGCCGTGTACTGCACGCCTTCGCCTGGGCCATCGAAAGTCGCGATTTTGCCGTCAGCTCTGCGCATATAGCCATGATCAGTATAGTTTTTGTCTACGTACCATCCAGTGGCCGTACCCTGCCCGTTGAGCCCTTCTTGAAAATTAACCCAGGTTCCTTGGAAAGGCCCTGTGCCCGCGCCTGGAGCCTCGAACGTGGTGAACTCGCCGTCGGGTGTACGTACAAAGCCGTGCCAGATGTTGGTCGCGTCTATAATTATTCCTGCAATCTCGCCGGCCGCGTTCATATCTCCGGGTGTTGTCCCTTGCGAGCCGCCCCAAAGCCCGTTTGCGCAGGGGCTGGGAGTTGTGCCCGCCCCCGGGCTTCAAACTCGATGAACTCCCCGTGAGGTTTACGGATGAATCCGTGCTCCACACAGTTCACATCAACATAGTCCCCCGTAATCTCGCCCGCCGGGGTGATGCCCCAGCCTCCGCTCCCTTGGTAGGTTCCTGTGCCCGCGCCCGGGGCGCTGAATGTGATGATCTTGCCATCGGGCGTGCGCAGGAAGCCGTACCAGACATTGTTGTCGTCAAGGTACCAACCTGCAACCACCCCTGCGGAGTTGACGGCGTTGGGCTGAGTACCCTGGCCGGCGCCCGTGCCCGCGCCGGGAGCATCAAACGTGATGATTTTCTGTTGCCACCATTGTGGTTGTGCTTGCGGCCACGCGGCCATAACCAAGCAGATGAGAAGAATCAACAGCAGAATGCTGATGCGTTTCATAGTTCCCTCCACGAAGTAAAGCTCGTGTTGAACTGCCCGATTCGAAAAGAAGTTTGATTGACTCGCCTCAGGGGGTGCTGCGTCTCAACGGTGGGAACTGCTCTTCGGGGAGGCGACTTGTGGGGATGTGGTTTTCTCTTTTCCCCTAACAATTTGTCTGATGGAAATGTGTTTCCCGAAAGTTCGGGTCAGTCGCCTCAGGGGGTGCTGCGTCTCAACGGTGGGAACTGCTCTTCGGGGAGGCGAGATTATGTTGGCCCGATTAATGCACAAATGACCGTGTCCTGTCAGTGAGAAAAATCACATCTTGATGTGCGGTGATGGCCAAGCGAGATTGATCGCTCAACTATTGCAGCTTCGCGTACTCAGCCTTGGCTTGCTTCAGGATGGGGATGTCGGGGTCGGCGTCCTTCCAGAGCGTCAGGAAGTCTTTGTAGGCAGCTAGCGCCCGCACGCGGGCAGCATCGGCATCCGCTCCCTGCGAGGTTTTCGACTGCAAGGCATTAGCACGAGCCACGCCCAGATGCGCCAACGCTCCCGTCCAGCAGTTCCAGACGATGCCGCTGTGGTCGAGAATCTTCTGGAACTCTGCCGCTGCCGAGTTGCCCTGACCAGCGGCGAGATACGCCTCACCGCGAATGTAAGTGGGATAGAGGCAGGAAAGATTGGCGGCAAACACAATCTGCCCGTACTCGATAGGCGGCAAGGCAGATTGCAGGCTGTTGATCGCGGTAGTCGCATCCTTGTGATTGAGCGCCAGTTGCGCCCGAATCGTCGGCAACCACAGAGACTGCATCTGCGTATCCAGCGGGAATCGCTTGTTCAGGTCTTGCGCCAGCGATTCGGCCCGCGCCGCATCACCCGCCATCGCAAATGCAAGCGCCGCTTCCACCTCAACACCCTGACTCGCGGGATAAAGTTTTAACCCCTGCGCTGCTTCCTGCCTCGCATCTGTCGCGGTGCCGAAAGCGGCTTCCCGCTGAGCGGCAATCTCCAGCGATATTGCTCCAGTTTCCTTGCTATCAGCGCGGATTGCGGAGTGTACCGACTGCTTGGTCAGTTCTCGCGCCTTGTGCAGGCGACCTGCATACGCTTCCGTGTCAGACGCAAGCGAAAGCCCGGAGTTCTCTTCGGGCTTGCCGCTGAACCACTTCTGTTGTTCTGCCATCGCTTGAGAATCTGTCCGAAGGAAAGCCAGAGCGTAGAGAGCGTTGCGAACTACGACATCATCGAGTTTCTTAGCTTGCGCCTGCGCTTCGTCAAACCGCTGCAAGGCAAGCAGGTCGTTGGCGAGATTACTGTATTCGGTGGTACGGTCCGGCATGAGGCGGAGGCTTTCACGATCTGCTTCTACCGCCTTTTCGTATTGTCCCTGCGCCGCATAGAGATTTCCCAGATAGCCAGAACCGTCTCCCGGGTAGCTTGCAATCCACTCCTGATAGGTTTGCGCCGCTTTCTCCAGTTCCCCGGTTACATTCTGGTAGTAATTAAACGTGATATTCAGCTTTTCCCGCTCGCTGGCATGCTTCCGCAACTGGAATGCCTTGGTGAAATATTCGCTGGCACGTCCCAGTTCACCCACGCTGAAGTAATCGCCGCCCACTGCCCGATAACCCGCCGCAAAACTCGGATCGAGTTCGATGGCGCGTTGATGATAAGGTAGCGCGGCGGCAGCACTTGACTCGCCAGCGGCTTTTTCGCCAAGGCTGTACGCCTTCAGGGCCTCGAGCGAAGCGGTGGTCGCCTCTGCCAACGGAACATCGAACTTTTGCACGGTAGCCAGCGACTCGCCAAGTTCGGTTCGCATCTTGGCTGCCGTCTCGCCCAGCGCGTCGAGTACCTTCTCTTTGGCAGACGCCGTGACTTGCTCCTGTACCAGTACATCTCCGCTCTGGCAATTCACCGCCTTCAACCCCAGCACATATTGGCTGCCCAGACTGGAAATCGAGCCAGCGATGTAAGCCTTGCTGCCCGCCCGCAGACAAAGCTCGCGGGCCACCTCGGGCGTGAGTTTCGTGCTAGCCGGGCGCGTCATCAGTTGCAAAGTCTTCGCGACTTCGCTGTCGGAGAGCACATTCAGGAAAGGCGATTGCCGCAGGGAAACGTTGAGCGCCGTCTTCAGCGTGTCGTCGAAGATTGCATCGCCCGTGCTGTTGGAAAAATCGGCTAGAACGATGGTGTCTTTCTCGGTGAGTTTGGGTGGGCGATGAAGATAGAGATAGCTGACCACTGCAAGCACCACGGCTACTAACGCGACTGGAATTATCACCTTCCAGAGCATTCCAAGGCGACTAGGGGCTTCAGCACTTGCCACTTGCACCCGCGCCGACTCCGTATCCCGCTTCAGCCGTTGCAGGTCGGTGCGGATGTCCGAGGCGTGCTGGTAGCGCAGGTTGCGATCTTTCTCCAAGCATTTATTAGTGATCCGTTCTAAATCGGCTGGTAGGTCGGGGTTCAAGCGTACCGCAGGAACGGGTATCCGATTGAGGATGGATTCGAAGATCACTCCTGTGCTTTCGCCATGGAACGGCAGCGCCCCAGTCGCCATCTCGTAAAGCACAGCACCGAACGAGAACAAGTCCGTTCGTGCGTCCAATTCCTTTGCGCGGACCTGTTCCGGCGACATATATGCAACGGTTCCAACTGCTTGACCGGGACTCGTCAGGTGTTCTTCGAGCGTCACCGTCGAAGCGGCGGTCGCACCACCCTCTCCCACGCTGCTGAGAACGGGCGTTACCTTCGCCAACCCAAAATCCAGAACCTTTGCATGCCCACGCTTGGTGACGAAGATATTCGCAGGCTTGATGTCTCGATGCACAATCCCAGCGGCGTGGGCAGCATCGAGCGCGTCTGCGATCTCTATACCAAGCGACAGCACCATCTCGATTTCTAAAGGCTTTCCGCCAATTCGATGTTTCAGGGTCAGCCCGTCCAGAAATTCCATGACGATAAACGGCTGACCTCCGTGCTGTCCGATTTCGTGAATTGTGCAGATATTCGGATGATTGAGCGCAGAGGCAGCACGTGCCTCACGTCGGAACCGTTCCAAAGCTTGCGGGTCTTGGGCTACATCCTCTGGCAGGAATTTCAAGGCGACGAAGCGCCCAAGCTCGGTGTCCTCAGCCTTGTAAACGACGCCCATGCCGCCACCGCCTAGCTTCTCGATGATGCGGTAATGGGAAACCGTCTTCCCTTCGGGATGGGAGGGAGTGGCCACTGGCTAGACATGTTAGGTGTGAGCGAGGGGAAGGTCAACGTGCAGTGGCATCAATGCTATTGCATCAACCGTAGCGGACAAGGGTCATCCCACGAGGTTCGTGCCTACCGCCGTTGTTTCGTTTGTGCCCTTACTTGGAGGCGCCGTCCGGCTGCTTATCCTTCTCGCGCTGCTGGGTAGTTGATGCACTTACCTTTTGGGTTGCCACCCACTCGTGGATCCTGGCGAGGCGCAGTTGGTTTTTGTGGAGCTTGAAAAGCAGGGGGGTGGGATGACGAAGGGAACCGCAGCTTTGCACTAATGCGCGAGCTTGACACTGCCGAGGGCCGACTGATCGCAGCGTTCACGGACGAGTGGCGAGATCGTGGCGGCGACACCCAAATGATGAGGCTGGCATATTCGCACTTCCGCAAGCGGCTGCTCCGGGCTGCGGGCAAGCGAAGGAAGGATCGTCCTTACTTGAGTCTCTCAGGATTTCCAACCAGACGATGACCACTAGAGCGAAGGCAGGCGCGATGGAACGGTCGCGAAACGACGAAGTGATCGGCAAGATTTTCGTCGTCCTCAGTCAGGACATGCGGCGGTGTTTGATCTGTGACGGCGTGTTCACGAAGCAAGGCTCTGCCGCGCACGCCGATGCAGTCTGTCATCCACCAAAGGGAAATTCTGGGCTTGGAGGAAATGAACATGCAAATCGGTGAACCACTGCGGACTATCGTCGTCGAACCGCTGGAGCTTCCAGTCAACGATCCGCAGACGCAGCCCGACCCTGAGCCAGCGCCCCAGCCAGAGCCGGAGCCTGAGCAGGTGCCAGCCAAGCGATGAGAGTACCGGACTACATTTCGCCAATCGTCGCCTATCGTGCGTGGCAGTGGGACTCTGCTGGCTTGAAGTCGTTCTGCTCGGAACCGTGGCATCCGAGTCGGCCGCTGGCGGCGACATGCAGAAGACTCGTCAGGGATGCAGCGCGTCATTTCCACGAAGCGCCGGAGATGAACTGCACCTGCGGCATCTACGCAGCCAAGAGCCGCGACGACCTACGAAGGGCGGGCTACGCCGGGTTCGGCATCCACGGCGAAGTCTATCTTTGGGGCACTGTCGTGGAGCATGAGCTGGGATGGCGTGCCCAATACGCTGCCCCAAGAACTTCTTCCTGCCGCTTGAGATGTTGCCTGTCAGCATGAACATTCTGGAACCACGGCTCAAGACGTTGGCGGCATACGGCTGCGACATCCACCTGATAGGCAGAGAAGGAAATGTTCCGCTGTGGGTAAAGGATTCTGGTTATGAGGCAGCGACACTCGACCTACTCGTACAGCGGTGTAAAACTTGGTATGCGCATCGCCAACAGGAACGTCGCATCAAGCGTGGCGACCGCGTGGCGATCCTCGGTCGGGGGATTGCGCTGGTTGAGCAGGTGAACGATAAGCACGTTCACGTCATTCTGTGGAACCGGAACGTTCTCAAAATTTCTCGCAAGGAAATCGTTTGGGACGAAGGGAACATGCGGTGGGAGCACTAGATTCGGTGGTAGCCTATCCTGACGTGGGAGGGCATTTTTCGATGAAGCCTCTTTCCTGTGCAGTCCTTTCGATGATCATCTCAGTAGCATTGGCGGTAACCACGAGGATTTCCGCCCAGACAACCCATGATGGTGACGTTCACGAGCTTGAACGGCTGGAAACGGTCTGGAATGAAGCCCACGAGCATGGGGACGCAACGGCGCTAGAGAAATTGTGGGCAGATGATATGGAGATCGCTGTGCCCAAAATGCCCGTGATGACCAAAGCCGACGCACTCAAGTTTGCACGCTCAGGGCGCATGAAGTTCCTCAGCTATCGGACATCGGACATTCGCGTGCGGGTGTATGAGAATGCTGCTGTTGTCACAGGACGTTTGCAGCGAACGCGCTCCATGAACGGGCAGAAAATATCTGATGACTGGCGTTTCACGAAGACGTATGTCCGCGAGGCGGGGCAGTGGCGTGTGGTCTCATTTCATTCGTCCGAAGCAGCGCAACCTTAACAGTGTGGACGGACTATGGGCTAATGGTTAGCCTACGTAGTCGCAGCCGAGGCTCTCTCGGTTGATTGTTTTGCCGGAGCCAGTGCGACCAGCACAACGCCGACGATTGCGAACACAACCACTCCCGCGAGTTCTCGGCGCTCGATCACATTCCGGTATTCCTGCGCAGCCATTACCCCAGCATGCGCAAGATTTGCCCATCCGCCGAAGGCGATCAGGCTGCGGTTCGCCGCTGGGTCACGCACCGCCAGCAGCATGAAAATTCCGAGTGTGACATAGATGCTCATTATCATTGGCACCGCAGGCTCTCGCGAGAAAAACATCGTCAGCGGAACAACTCCCGCCGTAAACAACAATCCCGCCACTACCAACACGATCTTCAGCGCCAGTTCGCGACGCATGGTGCCCTCCTTCTGACGTTTGCAATCACGTCATCATAGCGCGAGCGGTCATTGCAGTTTCGCGTACTCGGCTCTGGCTTGCCTAAGAATGGGGATGTCGGGGTCGGCGTTTTTCCAGAGGGTGAGCCTCCGCACCGGATGCCGATGCCCGCTACGCCGATTGCTTTGCTGGCGCGAGCGCGATCAGCGCAACGCCGACAATAGCAAGCGCAGGTATGTCACCCAGCAGATGTCCGCGTTCGCTCGCATGCTGAAATGCCTGAACAGCCATAATAGCGGCGTGAACGAGGCTCGACCACGCCGTGAAGGCGATGAGGCTGCGATTCTCGGACGGATTACGTGCTGCGAGCAGTAGGAAAATTCCCAGCGTGGCATAGACCCCAAGGATCATCTGCTCGTATTCCGGCTGGTTCGGCTGCCATCGCCACCCGCTCGACCACAGAAACATCATCAACGGGTAGACACCAAACAAGAAGATCAATCCCACCAACACCAAAACAATCTTCAGTGCCCGTTCTCGATTCATGGTGCCCTCCTGTCAAAAACTGAAATCGTGAAAAGTGCCATACAAGCCCTGTCGTGGAAGACCATCGAAGGGGAATGTTAGGTGGACAGGAAGCAAAGGTCAATCGCAACACATAAAATGAAGATAGGCGGCTATTGCAGCTTCGCGTACTCGGCTTTGGCTTCTTTCAGGATGGGGATGTGGGGGTCGGCTTCTTTCCAGAGGGTGAGGAAATCCTGATACGCTTGGCGAGCCTTTTCTAAGTCTCCGGAGCGATTGTATGCGCGCGCAAGTCCTAGATGAGCTAGGGCTCCCAGCGGGAAGTTCAACACCAGCCCAGCATGATCGGTCAACTTCTGAAATTCCGCTGACGCTCTTTTGCCGTCACCTGCCGCCAAGTAGGCCTGACCTCGAACGTATGCCGGATAAATCGTTGCCACCGGAAGGGCCGAAGGACCCGCGAGTTCCAGCGGAGTTGCAACAGCCAAATCGTCAATCGCTTTCGATGATCGTCCTTGCTGTATGTCGATCTCAGCACGAATGATCGGTAGCCAGTATCTCTGAATAAAGGTACCCGCAGGCCACTGTTTGTCCAACTCCGCGCTCAGCGCCTCCGCGTGTTTGAGATCTCCCAAGCGAGCCACCACCAGCGCGGCCAGCGTTAATGTTTCCGGCCCATCCGACAGTTTCTGCGATTGTGAAAGAAACGCTTGGGCGCGTTTTGAGTTTCCGACCTCAGCTTCTCGAAGTGCAGCTTGCGCTAAGCAATCAGCCGCCGCTTCCTTGTTTCCGTCATGCTCGATCAGCTTCGCAGCTACCCGAGAAAGGTCGTCCGCTTGTTCGAGGTGCCCGTAGTCAGCTTCGGTGTCGGCCTGCTCCAAGAGCAGGATCGATTGTGCTCCGGGGATATCCGGCGACAACAAGAGAATACGGCGCATCTCCGCGTTATCGTTGCGCAGAAATGCTATCCAGTAGCTAACACGAAGCAAAGAATCAGTCCGCAGTCCTCGCTTGCCTGCATCCGTCAAAACCGTGGCTGCTTCGTCCACTCGGTTCAGAGCAAGCAGGTCTGCCGCCAGAGCCGCATACGTGTGCGCTCTGGTGGGATCGAGGCGTTGTGCCACGCGGAAGCGTTCCGCGGAAGACTCGTAGTGTCCGAGGTGCTGCTCAGCATCACCCAAATGGTTATAAGCATTTGGCGAGTCGGGGTAGTTCTGAATTAAGAGTGCGTAGACCTGCACTGCCTTCTCCAACTCCCCGGTGACATAGGAGTAGTACCGGCCTTCGATGGAAGCCCTTTCGGTCTCCGTTACGCGGTCCCGGAGATCGTAAGCTTTAGTGGTGTACTCGCGCGCCAGTTCGGATTCGCCTAGATTGTGGTAGATCGTCGCCAGTGCGCTATGGGCCATGGCGAAGTTCGGATCCAGTTCGACCGCTCTCTTAAAGAGCGGCAGCGAATCTTGATTACCCTTCCGATCCCATGTGGAAAGTGCCATGCCATAAGTATTGAGAGCCTCGAGCGAAGGCGTGGTAGCCTGCTCCAACGGAGCGTTGTATTTCTGAATCGAAGGGAGCGATTCGCCCAGTCGATCTCGCAAATGGGCGGTGGCCTGTCCCAGTGCGTTGACGACATCCTCCTTGCGCTTGACTGCTACCTGCTCGTTGGCGATTGGTTCGCCGTTGTCGCAGCGGATCGCCGCTAAACCGATGAGATAGGTTGTGCCCAGGCTCGCGATCGAGCCTTGCACGGTTAGCTTAGCGCCGGTCCGCTGGCACACCTCGATTGCTGTCCGACCTGCCATGCGTTCGTCCGGTGAGCGGCCCATCTGTTTTAGGATGACCGCCGCCTTCCGGTCCGATAGCACCCTGACCAACGGGGACTGCTCCAAGCCGACCTCCAGTCCCTGTCGAAGCGCATCATCGAGCACAGCCTCGCCGGTGGTGTTCACAAAATCAGCAAGAACAATCGTATCTTTGCTGGTGACTTGGAAGGCAGGGTGGCGAAGACGCCAGTAAATTCCCGTGGCTGCTGCCACCAACAGCGCAGCAGCGATAGACAAAGTCAATCTCCGCCAACCAGTTTTTCGTAACGCCAACGGTGGTTGGTGTACCTCGACTTGAGCAACGTCCGAGCCTGAAGGAACCGGCGCTTCCGCACTTGTGGGTTGGGCCGGACTCTGGTTGATTTGCGTCTCGGCGGGCACGCTAACTGGGGCTACGAAGCGGTAGCCCCTGCGCGGAACGGTTTCCAGAAACCTGGGATTGTCCGCCGAATCTCCCAAGGCAGCACGCAGCTTACGCACGGCCGTGTTTAACGCGTCGTCAAACTCAACAAATGTTTCGTCCGACCAGAGTTTCTGCCGGATCTCTTCCCTTGTGACCAGTTGACCGGGACGCACCAGCAGCAGTGCAAGAATTTGAAAGGGCTGCTCTTGCAGACGAATCCGTATCCCCGCCTTCGTGAGTCTGCCTTCTGCAAGATCGACTTCGAAGGATCCAAAACAAATGATCCGCCCTACTTCCTGCCGCCCCATTGCGATCCCCAAACGTCGCAGAATGCGGAAGATTCTAGCACAGCAGGTTAGAAATTCGACTAACCGCTTTTCTTCCAGTGCGTTAGCTGGTTAGCCCAGATTCGGAAACAGTTTTGTTGCCTTTTTTTCAGAGCTCTAGCAGATTGCCCAACATGCTGCACCTGAAACAGGAGGCCAGTTCGATGAAAAGCAAGGTCCTTTCCCTTAGAAATCTGCGCCTTTCGGACGGTGCACGCTTGGTGTTCGAAAAAAAGTGCGGGCCCATGAGGCAATTGTTCTGTTTCTTACGCATTTGTAGATAGAGGCCATTGCAGGGTCCTCGCTTTCAGGCCAAGGGGAAGCAGGCGAGGAAAAGCCGCACTGAATTTTGGGGGAGAATTCCATGAAAAAAAGTAGTGTCATTTCCGTTGTTGTTCTGTGGGTACTGTCGCTCTTCGCAAGTATCGCCTGTGCCCAAACCGCAAACCACTCCGCGCTTACCGTCAAAGTTCCATTCGAGTTTGTGGTCGGGAACCAAACCTTCCCGGCGGGAATCTACAAATTCCAATCGTTGCTCAACTCCGTCCCGAGTAAAGCCACCATCGATGTACTCGAAGTGCGAAGCACTGTGGGACGCCTGTACAGCGCCATCGTAACGGATGTGGTCGGCAGCGCCGAGCCCAGCCATCCTAGGCTGGTTTTCACTCGCGTTGGCGGACGCGCCTTCCTGTCTGAGGTTTGGCAAGCTGGGAAACAAGCGGGCTGCCGGCTTCAGAACCACCAAGACCATACGCAAACGGCGGAGACTGAAAACGACAAAGTGACCTTGATCGCGTCCGCTGACTCGCACTAAAGACACCGTGACGACGTAGTTTGGTCGCGGGAGATCAGTGCTTCGTTTCAGAGACATCGCAGTCGATGCGAAACGGCTGGTTTTTCTCGTCTCCCAGCGGCAGAAGGAGCTTGCAGGCCAGCAGAGAAGCTAGTTGTTTTGCCAGTTCCAGCCAGCAACCGTAATGGATTGGAATTGTCTGCTGCGGAACTAACGAAATAAGGGTTTTGCATTTTTCTTGTTGGAGAAAACGGATATGCCGCCATTCGCTCGCAGGGGTCGCTTGGTTAATCAGTATAAATTTCGAGGGAAAGTAGCTTCCTTCGGTGAGGTTCGTGTCGATTTCGCTGGGATGGAACTAGTCCGGAACGGCTGTGAGGTTCAACTCACGGCTACGGAGTTCAGGCTTCTGGCATTCTTGCTGCAGAACCCGAAACGCGTCATCTCTCGAAAAGAGCTCATTGACGCAATCTGGGGCGATCAAACCGACCCCGCAACGCGCACCGTGGACATGCATATCTCGAAGTTGCGTCATAAAGTGGAGAGAGACCCGGCGAACCCGATCCATGTGCGGACTGTGCACTGCTCGGGCTACAAGTTTGTTCCGTAAAATGGGGGGCGATGAGACGGTAGCTTCACAGCCACACTACGAAAAGAGCCGATTCTGAACCTGCGCGAGTTCCACGGGTGCGGAGTGGTTTTCGGCATGCTCACTGAATTCTCTCTTCTTCGCCGAGTGTGCTTCGGTTCTTGCCGATCACACGCACTTCCTTACCACGCAGACCTGCGTACTTGATCGCCATGCCGAGGAGCTTGTATTCGTCCTCTTGGTAGTCGGCGGCAAAGGCGTCTTGGTGGAGCAATACGAGTTCCGTGTCATCCGCGCAGGCTTTCGCGAAGTCGGGAAGATTCTTTCTAATCGTAGCGATCAGGCTGGACTCTCGCTGCATGCGTTCGTCATTGGTCATCGTGGACGCTCGATTGTGCCACATTTTATTTAGTAACGACTCCCACGATTAGAAACGCGAAAGCTGTCGTGAGGAGCACAACACGCCAGCGGTGAAGCACGTCCCATCTGCGCCGAAATGTCTTCCAATCGGCAGGTGGGGTGACCTCTGCCCATGATGCAATACGGTTGTTGATCGGCACTAGAGCGGTGATCGAGTACACACTCGCCAACACCCACAAAATCGCCGACGTAGCAATCCAGATCGGTAAGCGGCTGGATTGGTGCCATTGGATCAAGACCTCGGCTAAAGTGAGCAAGAAAACAACAATGTACCAAAACGGCATGAATCTCCCCAGCACGCGAGCCAAGGCGCTTGCGGCTGGCAGATGGACAGCATCCGGAAGCCGATCAAGAGTTGGGTGAACAACGCAGCGATGGCAAGTTCATTCCCAACCATCAATCCAGCGACAATGATCGCAACGACATTCAAGGCTTCCATCATGAGTTCCTCCATAAGCTACACCCAGAATTAGTTAAGGTTTCTTCGTTCTAAAAAGAAACGCGGCAACGATCATCATGTAAAGCGCAGTTCCCCAGTGAATATAGATGGGCGGCGCAAAGCCAAGATGCCGGAGAATGACCAGCCCATCGCAGAAGGGGACGAAAATTGAAATAGCGAAGAGTGTTGCGGTTGTGCGCCGGTCTCCCCTCAAGAGGAATGGCAGGATTACGAGACCCGCAAAGATGTCGCGAATTCCCTTGATCCACATAAAAGGAAAGGCGGCGGGATCGTGGATTGGGATGCCGTAGCCAGTTGAGGCTCCCACCGGGTTGAGTATGAAGTTGATGCCGAGTTCGATGATAGCCGCCGGCACGACGAGAGTGCACCAGAACAGCGGCGAATTCTTTCTCAAAATCGAATTATCCAAGTCTGTTTTCATGTTCATTGGTTCTTTCTGCTTGCTCTCCGGCAAGATAAGCTCTCGCTTCATGCTTTTAAGAAAACAGCCGATTCTGAGTCTCAGCAAGTTCCACAGGTCGCGAACATTCCTCGTCATCGTTCGCCACGTGGTTGACGCGACTGCTTACTGGGTAGCACCGCATGAGTGAAGGATCGAATGGCTTCAGCAGTTCGGAGATCGCCGCAACGTTTTGCATTCCGGGGTCTAGCCACAGATCATAGCTGTCCGGGGCGAGGATCACTGGCATCCGGTCGTGAACGGCTGAGGTCACAGCATTCGGGGTAGTTGTTAGAATTGAGCAGGTCTTGATCCAGCCGCCGCTAGGGTTTTTCCAACGATCCCACAGTCCCGCAAAGGCGAACAGTCCACCGTCACCGGCCTCGAAGCAGAATGGCTGCTTCGCCGACCCTCCCAAACGATGAGAGGTAGAACCGCTAGAGCCGCAATCGGGTCTGCCCACTTGACGCGCCAGATCGCGTTGATCGCCAGTCCCGCCAAGGCAATGAGCGAGAGGTAAGCACACAGCGCCGACTGTGCGGCGTCCGCCCTCAAAGCTGCGCTGCCTGTCGCCCCTGACAGCCGCCGTTTCTCTTTCGCAAGCCACGGCATGACGGCGGCGGCTGCGACCAAAATTGCTATTCCTAGAAGTGTGGGGTTGGGTTCGCCATAGCCCAGCAGACTCGCGACCGAAGTGATCGCGACAAAGGCAGCCAGCGCTAACAACAAGGCTCCTGCGACGCGGGCAGCCCGCTTTTCCACGTTCTCGTGTGGAGCGCTTGCACGAAATCTCCACAGCACTACCGCCGCCGAGAGGAGTTCGACTGCGCTGTCTCCACCGAATGCAAGCAGAGCGGGACTATGCGCCCGCCAAGCTGCGAAGAGGGACACCACAGCCTCCACACTCATCCATGCGATTGTGACGGTTTGCACCCGCTGGATTCGTCGGATAGCTTCTGGATAAGCTGTTTGCAGCACTGAAGCCATTCACGACATTATGGCACCGTGCTCGCATGGTTCGCGCTCAAAGACCTCCAGCAAATGCTGTGTGACGCTAACCGATCCCCAGACTCATCGGCCACGGATGCGGCAGCAGCAAGAACATCAAGAGTGCCCCCACGAGCGCCATATTCTTCGTGAAGTTGATCATGTCGATCTGCTTCATTTGCGCGTCGTCCAACTTCCAGTAGGCGTGCATCTGGAACGACACGCCTAGCAGGAAGATGATGAGCAGAACAATCCCGACCACAGGATAGACGCCCAGCAACATGCTGAGACCACCCAGCATCAGGATCACTCCGGTTCCTCCCACCGCCAGCTTGGGAGACGGCGTCCCCCTCGCCTTCGCGAACTCGCTCATGTAGTTGAGATTCTTGAAGTGGTTGAAACTCGCCATCAACCAATAACCGCCAAAAATGATCCTTCCGATCAGGAAAGCGATGTTCATCTCGGCTCCTTCCTTTCGGCAACGTTGGCTGCATCACACGCGATGAATGGGCGTCTCCAGTAAGCTTCGCAGGAAAGCAGCGGGATCGCAGCAATCGAAATTGTACGCCTGCCGCCCTCCGTCCAGCAGGGTAGGATAGTTTTCAATGCAAGGTCGAAGCGGCGTCCCGCCACAGTCCGTGCAGGACGATCTCACGTTGCTCGCAAAGCCTTGGCAGACAAATCCATAATTCGTTTGGAGGGCACCATGTCGCCGCGCACAATCTTTCTAAGCAGGCTGATCGGTCTGTACTGCATTCTCGTCGCGCTATCCATGATGACTCGCAGACAAACCACCGTGGAGACGGTGACCGCCCTTCTTCAGAACCCATCGATGATGTTGATCCTCGGCGTAATCACGCTAGCCGCTGGGCTGGCGATGGTTCTCGCGCACAATATCTGGTCGGGGGGTGCGCTCGTGGTTGTGGTCACCCTCGTCGGTTGGATAACGCTCATCAAGAGCCTATTCTTTTTATTCCTGCCGCCTGAGATGGAAGCCGGACTTTTCCTTGGGCAGCTTCACTACCGACAACTCTTCTACCTGTACACAGCTATTTCGCTCGTCCTCGGCGTCTGCCTGACCTATGGCGGATTCAAGTCACGATCCAGTTAGCCAGTATCCAGCGAGACTCTCAAGCGGGCTATCTCGCCTGTTAGAGTAAGCATTTGTCCCGATTCACTGCGCATACCAGAGCGAGTGCGGCGACCAGCGGGCGCACGAAAGGCACTGGGTTTCCGTCCACTGGTGCAGGCAGGCTGGGCAGACTCCTCCCGTATCGAACGTGTTCCACTCGTGTCCGCAGGTGCAGAACCAGCGATCTTCTTTGCGCGATGACCACCCGCACTGCGGGCAGCGGATGCGAGGCCCAGAGGGGTTGAGGCTCTTTTCTTCGTCAACCTCGCGATCCAAACGACGGAGGAGTTGGCTGGGTCATCCGAGAGGGAGCGCATGCCCCGCCATTATGCCCTAGTTCGCATCCACGAGTGGAGAACTGCACCACTTCACTCAAAAGCATTGACGCGGTGCGTGACGAGGTATAGGCTGCACGTAACAGTGGGAACCGGAGAGCCAAGCCTCCAGAGATCAGAGTAACCTGCCAAAAGTGGTCACGCTCCGGTAATGCAAGACCAGTCGCATCGCGCTTCGAGGCGCCGAGAAGTAGTGGGGTGCAGTAATGCTCACCGAATGCAGTAATCCCTCCTGTGTTGCTCCGTTTCGTTATCTGAAAGACGGAAGACTCTTTCGCCTCGAAAGTGACCCGACGCTCTGGTCGTCCAAGTCCAACCGAGTCGAGTACTTCTGGCTTTGCCATCGCTGCTCGTCAGAGATGACCCTGCGTCTGAAGGAAGACGGAACCGTGGTAACGGTTCTGCTCCCAGAACCGATTCTTGGTGTCCCTGACGGTGTCGCTCTTAGCTGGGCAGATCGAAAAACGGGGTTATTGCTTCGTAGCGTTAGCTCTCCTTCGCCAGAGCACGTCGGAGGTCGTATAAGAACGCGGTTGAAAGACGGACATGCCGCATGAGTGGGGAGAATGTGATGATGAAGTGGCGGGAGCGATTTGCCCAATGCCCGACTGCGGTGCATTAGTGGTCGCCTTTAGAGCGACATCCCTCATCAGCCACGACCATATTGAACCGTGGGAGTTTGCGTGCGTGCGTTGCGGCATTGAGTTTGTCGTGCCAGAGGATGAACTAGTTTTTCAGTCGGTGCCAAAGGACTGGCTATTGGCAAGAGTTAATGTCGCGTAGGCGAGCACCGAAAACGGCACCGAAGCACAGCAATTATTACTAAAGGAGTACAGAACAATGAAACCCGCCCGCCCCGCAGCTACTCCACATCAAGAACCAACCCAAGTGACGAAATCCACACCTGACCTTCAAGAGCAAATCCGTCGTCGCGCCTACGGACTGTACGAGCGACGCGGGAGAGACGAGGGGCACGAACTAGACGATTGGCTGCAAGCAGAGTCGGAGGTGACTCAACAGAAGGCGAAGACAGTCGCCGCATAAGCAGCAGTCACGCAGGCTCACTTCGGTCTGAAAGGCTTTCACAGGAGTGAGCCTTCGATTTAATTGGCGCGATCCACAGGGGCGGCTACAAGCCACTTGCTTTTGCTGGGTCCAATCGGTTTCACAGTTGACTTGTTGGCTTAGCACGGCTTCTCTCTATCCTGCCAACGTCACTTCGAATGCTCCTGTTCGCGGTCGGTGAGGAAACGAGTATTGCCATCGAACGTCTCACCACCGATGGACAGGCTGACCTTCGGCGTCTTCTGGACATTGCGTACCCACTGGCGGTTCACGTTCGCGGTGCCAATGTAGAGCTTGTCGCCATCCACAACGAACCAGCTTGTGACTTCGTGGGGCTTCCCGGTCTTGCGTCCATAATGAGTCAGGGTTGTGGTCTGCTTGTCCGCTACCCTCTTCAGTCGCGTAAGAACGTTTGGTTCCATAAGCTCTCGTTTCGCAAACTGCAACAGAGTCAGCAAAAAGCCTAAACGTCCCTAAGTTGTTCCTCCGTCATGCCGAAATAGTGCCCCAGTTCGTGGATAAGCGTTTGGCGGATTTGGTGGCGGACTTCTGCCTCGCTCGAACAGACCGCTTCGATGTTCTTTTGATAAAGCACGATGTGATCCGGTCCTGTGGGCAGATTGAATACGCTCCTCTTCGTCGCAGGCACGCCGTGAAAGATGCCTAGAAGCAGTCGCCTGCGCTGCCCCAGCTTGGGTGGTCGCTGGTTCGCCGGAAAATCTTCAACGAGAATCGCGACGTTCTGGATGCGGATGCGGAACTCTTCCGGCAGCGAATCCAAGGCTTCCTCTGCAACCTTGACAAAATCTTCGCGTTTCATCTTTCACCCACTGAAATAAATAGGGGCACGCTCACTCCGAGTAGCCGTCCTCGGCCGTGTCGTCATCCTCCTCATCTTCTTTTTCTTTGCCGTCGCCTTCGTCTTCCTCCTCGTCTTCTTCCTCGTCTGGTTCTTGTCGAAGGAGGACATCGGCAGCTACCCACCAATCAGAAGGGTCAGAGTCGGGGCATTCGGGATGTATTCTGCTCATGCCCAATGGTACGCCCCGTACCCTTGGCAAACGCAGGCATTACCAATGCCCGGCTGGATTCAACACGGGCGAAAGCTAGCCCTCAGCACTCCTTCAGAAGCTCCATGAACTCATCCGAAGTTAGCATGAGCTTGCGGATGTAGCTGTGTAGCGTTGCTTGCCGCAGAGTGGTACTGGGATGAGGTTCGCGGAACGAGACTGTGGTCGGTTGGCGTGTGGGATCGAAGAACACCCTCGCCGAACCCTGCCCTGTCTTTTGCGGGCGGTAACCGAGCTTGTGGAGAACGCAGACGAAACGCCTCCACTGAAGTTGAGCGGGCAGCCCGGACATTCTTCAACTTTACACCGAACCGGCGCACACAATCGGGCTTCCCCCCGGCGTAAGATCGACAGGATGAAGAGACTTGCCACAGGCTTGTTGTTGCTCGCCCTGTGCCCGCAGGGCTTCGGCAGGGGTCACGAGGGCCATCGCATCGTCTCAAGCAGACCGCCACATCGAATTTCGAATAATACTTCTTCACGTCCTTGCCCCGTACTTCTCCCGGAACTTCTCGACCACCGACTTCACAGCTTTGGCATCGGTGATGGGAGCAGCGTGGAACCCTGCTTCTGCTCTTCAGCACGTTCCGGTACCACTGCGTGTTGGAGCCCTGCACGGGCAGGAGATACAGCTTTGTGTCTTCGAGAACGAACCACACAGGGATTGAGATGGTCTGCCCAGACTTCCTCCCGATCACGCCGAGCTTGATCTGGCGGTAGCGGGCGAGGCGGTCTTTGATGCCGTCCTTGGAACCTGCCATCCTGACCTCCATCTGATTCACGCCTTACGAATGTCGTGGGTCTTTCAGCGTCGGGTGCTGCTCACGACTTTCTTCTGCGGTGACCGCGATGATCCAGAGCACACAAGGACGTGGCTAGGCGAGCTACTTTGTATTGCTGGAGACGAAACCGACTTTCCCGGAATACTCGCCTCTCTGTCACATAAGCGACATATCCCCAAAGCACTAGGCAAGATCGCGGATTAACTTCCCACGTCTTGACTGTGGTATTGGTGGGAATCGCAATTTCTTGGACAAAATCTACGTCTATCCATACCCCAACCCCATTAGGGCCATCCGATTCAAGCTTGCCCAACACGCAAAAACGACGGTCTCCGGGGCGTTCGGCTGGAGCAAGACCAAGAAAACTTTCACTGCCCTGCTCGGTCAGCCAAATGATCCAACTTTCTGCGGCCACTATTTACGCTGCTCTTTCCGCCCTCCGCTGTCCGTGAGACTTCCAGATGGTCACGAGGTCTCCTGTGCTACAGAGCCGATGTGGGACGCCAGCAGCCATGTCCGGGGACATTCGGAGTGTACCTCACAGTTTCATTACAAGAAGAGCCGACTCTGAACCTGTGCGAGTTCCACGGGTGCGGAGCACTCCTCGTCGTCATTCGCCACGTGGTTGATCCGAGTGCTCACCGGATAGCACCGCATCATCCGAGCATCGTAGGGCTTCAGCAGTTCGGACACCGCACCGCCATCGTTCATCCCCGGATCAAGCCAAAGGTCGTAAGAATCAGGATCAAGGATGACGGGCATTCGGTCGTGGACGGCTGAGGTCACAGAATTTGGCGTCGTGGTCAGAATGGAGCAGGTTCTTATCCAATTGCCGTTTGCGTCCTTCCAGCGATCCCATAATCCTGCGAACGCGAACAACTCCCCTTCGTTGACTTCAAAACAGTACGGCTGTTTGGCTTTCGCCGTCCGCATCCATTCGTAGAAGCCGTCTGCCGGAATCAAGCACCGTCGATGCTTGAGAGGATCGCGGAATGCGGGCTTCGTGGCTGCCGTCTCCGACCTTGCGTTGATCATCTTGGCGGCGACAGACGGGTCTTGCGCCCATGATGGTATGAGTCCATCCCCAGCGAACAAGCGACAGTTCACGGACGGGCTCCTTCGGATTCTGCCGGATCACCGGGACTGGCTGAGTCGGCGCGATGTTGTAGCGAGGGTTCCAATCATCGTCCCAAGGGGCGCTGTCGAAATATTCTTCTACAAGCTGCTTCCGCCGCGAGAGTCAATACCGTCCGCACATTTAAGAATGTCCCCCTGTTGCCGGATACTTCTCGTCAACGAAATCCTCAACCGTATCAAGTAGCATTTTGAATTGCTGTAGGCGGAACCTCAAGATAGCGTTTGATTGCTTCAGGTTTGCGGTTCTCCATGTGAGGCAAGTCCAACGTCGCGGTCTCAGTATCGAGGTCCGCAAATGCGCTATCCAAGGAGTCAAGTACCCGTGTGAGATAACGCCTGTCCTCCGGTATGGCTGCAATCCGCCTCTCGGCTTCCTTCGTGCTCCTCCCGGAGCAAGCGGCGGCAAAGTATTCCCGATACGAGACGTCCAAAGACGCCGTGAGCGCATCCGCCAGCGCGGGCGTCAATTGGAAATCGCTCACATCCTTCACCCGCACGCTCGCAACTTCGTGTTTCGGCGCTCCGCAGAGCAGTCCTTGTACTTCTTCCTCATGTGTAATCCACGAAAGGTGTCGGAGTTGAGCGTATTGAGAACAAATCTGGCGAACCAGCTTAAACATGTTGACGCCGCTCTTTCAGTTCTTGGTGGGAGTTCCTACGCGAAACCGGGGCGTACCATGTCGGCTGCCGCTCGTAGGAAGATCAGCCTCGCGCAGAAAGCGCGTTGGGCAAAGGCGAAAGGTCACGAGCCGAAACCAAAGCGCATAATTTCAGCAGCAGGCAGAAAGAGAATCGCAGCGGCACAGCGGGCTCGGTGGGCGAAGTTAAAGGCTGCGAAGAAGAAGTAGGCGGCTAAGCTGCCCGATGCTGGCCGCCAGACTAAATCGCAGGGGGGGCCAGTGCTTCCCGACTGCTGGGTTAGGCTAATCTAGTCTAGGTGAAATGCAATGCTCCCTGAAGAAGCCAAGGCAGTGGCGGAGCACCAGCGTCGCCGCTTCAACGAACTGGTGGATGTCTTTGATCAACCACAGCCGCCAGAGGTAATGGTACGCCTCTGGGAGATTGTTGCTTCAGCAGAGCTGCGTCCCGGAGCGGTGGTCTTGGATGTGGGAACAGGAGCCGGGGTCTTGATCCCGTTGATTCAGTTCTACCAGCCATCGACGGTGTTGGCTTGCGATGTGGCGGAAAAGATGTTGCAGCGCGTGCACGACAAATACCCTGCAGTCCGCACTTCCCACACCGACATCGTCTCGCTGGCCTTGGCCTCGACCAGCGTGGACGCTATCTTCATGAATGGCATGTGCGGCAACATCGCAGACAAGTCCGCTGCGTGCGGCAATGTGGCACGCATGCTTCGCTCCGGCGGACGGCTTGTGGTCAGCCATCCCGAAGGCAGGGCCTTCGTGGATCAACTGCGGGCCACCAGCGACCTGTTCATTGAATCACTTCCCACCAAGAAGGAGTTCGAGGTCCTCCTTAAGCCACTGGGCTTGGAAGTGATTGGGTATCGGGATGAACCCAAGCTGTATCTGATGGTGGCGCGGAAGAGCTGACGGGGACGCCGCGCCACCAGAATCCCCGCCAACGAGTAGCGGCACCTTGCTTTCGACCTTCGTCTATGGCCTCCCCGCCGCCGTTCTTGGACGGCTCCTTGAGGCGCGGGTCTTCATTTCGACATTGAGGGGGCCGAACCCGTCTGCCTGTGCTTGCTGTTCTTGGGATTCCCTCACTGTCAGTCGCCAGAGTTGCAGGAACGATTCGCGACTCCATCGTTGGAGGCGTCCCTCATCTTCTCATCGGGAAAGATGACAGCGAGTCCGACCAAATCAAGTTTTCGGCTTTCCGATTGCGAATTGGCCTATGTCGATTTTCGTGACGAGCGGAGGTTGTTGGTGAAAGGCGATGTTACAAACTCTGACTGTCCGGATTTGCGCTGTGGCTCTTGGCGATCACCGCACATCAAGATGTGACGCCTGTCACTGACAGGGCGGATTCATTCGTCTAGACATCAGAACATCCCGTCTCACCGAAGAGCAGGTCCCACCACGGTGTGCACACCCCCTGAGGCGAGAGCTTTGACCGTCGGCCCCTTTAGTAATTGTATTGTCGGCGACGATTCGCTTTTTGAGCCTAGCAGATCAAGGCCGGAACCCTCGTAGCTGAGTGACCGACCTTGACCATGGTCCCTGCTTCCCTCGTGAAGAAGGTCCGTCATGACGCGCAACTCCATTCGTAATTATTCTCTCAGTGTTGTTGCGGCTAGAGGAGTGGCGACTATGGCCACTTACGGTGAGTGGATAATGAAGTCTGCGCGCATCGGCGCATCACTCGGTGGCGTCGCCGGGTTTTTCTGTGCAGCCTACATCATGGCGACCATGGACGTTCTCAGCTGGACAGGTGTAGTGGACACGGTGGAGTCCGTTGTCGTTGTTTTTATATTCGCGGTCATGATAGGTAGCCTTTGTACCGCAATTGGTGGGCTGGCCGGACTGGTCTTAGGCTTCGTTACGTCCCCGCTTAGCAGGGTCGCCTTTGGAGCGGCGACGCGATCGGAGTCATCGAATCCATCTGTGCAGCCGGAGCTTCCGTTGGCCAAAGCGGCTGCTCCGGCCCGCTTCTTCTCGGACCGCTTCCCTATATCGCCAGCTGTCCCGCCCTTGCAGGTGCCTATTGATGTCCTGTTGCTTCAAATTGAAAACCACGTCCGCTTGGAGCAGGCTGCCGCGGAGTCGTTCATAGCATTTCCCTCGCAAGCGCGGTTGCACAGCAAGACGACTTCGCCGTTTGTGAACTGAGGGAGTGGCTCATGACGCATGAACTTCTGAATGGTCTCTCGTCCGTCGAAGCCGGGCAGGTTCTGGACCTCGGCACCAGGCTGATCGTTCCCCGCGGAGTCTCGTTGTTCCGGCTCGGAGATCCAGCTGATCGCCTGTTCCTGACCGAACGTGGCCGAATCAAGCTGACCCTGCCGATGCAGGTGCGGGGCCGGGAGGAGGATGTTTTCGTGGAAGAAAGACCCCCCGGTCAGACCGTGGGGTGGTCGGCCTTGATCCCGCCCTACCGGTTCACCCTCACCGCCACCGCGGCGCTGTTTGAAGCGGAAGTGATCGCTCTGCCGCGGGAGGCGTTGCTCCAGTATTTTGCCGCTAATCCGGCGGCTGGGTACAAAATCGCTCTGAATCTGGCAGTCATCATTGGACATCGCCTGCAGCTTTTTCAGACGATGTGGCTGCGCGAAATGCAGCGTACCGTGGAAGTGCGTTCTGCTTGACTGGGGAATCAGCCTGTGAGACCGCCGATCCGGATCCCGAGTGGTTCCTGCAGCAGGAGACGCAGTGAATGACCGCTGACCAGCTTTCCCAACCCACCTGCCGCCAATGAATGGCGAACTCGGCAACCAACATCTGCGCGACTTTCAGGACAACGAAAAATCGATCCCTACAATTCTGACCACCTCGCAAAAGCTCTCCACCGGCGTGGATGCCCGCAACGTTCGCAATATCGTTCTCATGCGCCCGATCAACAGCATCATTGAATTCAAACAGATCGTCGGTCGCGGCACCCGGCTTTACGAAGGGAAAGATTACTTCACCATCTACGACTTTGTGACGACAAGTCCGTGGATCACACGCGAGTTTCTAGTCGGAAAAAAGACCTTCGCCTACTTTCTCGATAACCACCACGGTGACGCCATTGTCGCGGTCACCTGCAAGGTATGGCCGGGCGATAATAAGGAGCTTGGCGCCTTACGTAGCGACCGGCGTATTGCAGGAAATGCCCTTTGTCCTCGAACGATTGAATCTTGACGCGCCTACACCGCCAACCTGCCCTCGTGTTTAATCGGTCTAGAAGCCTGCGCGGGATCGCACTTCTTGGGGACCGTGCTGCGCGAGCCGGATGGATTTCCTGCTGAAGGCGGAGCAACTCGTCGTCGAAGCAAAGATGACGCGGCCAAGTTTGAGGGATCGTGAAATCGGCGACGAGCTTCTACAAGACGCAGCTCGCTACCAGCAACACCCAGACTGCAAAGGGCTGATCTGCCTGATCTATGATCCCTTGCATCTGATCGCGAACCCGCATGGATTGCAAAGCGATCTGGAGAAGCTATCGAACGACAGGCTCTCCGTCGCCGTTGTCATCATTCCAGAGCAGTAGAAATAAATTGCGAGCGCACAGAGCACATCTGTCAACGTATAAGTGGCGCGAACACACTCACTGAGGGTCACTCGAAGAGCCATGACGAAGGTCAAGCTGGTATTGGTAGTGATCTGTGTTGCCGTGGCGTTCGGCGTCATCGCGGCACAGGAGCGGGCGAAGCGTGAGCCGATGACGTTTGCCTTGGACTGCGCCGGGGGCGACTGCCCATTGCTCAAGGGAACACCGCAGACAAGCGGGATGAGGGGCGGTTCAGTGAAGCTCAAGCCGGGCGAGAGCGTGGGCTGGCACTCGACTTCGGCAAATGAGGAGGCTCTGGTAATCCTGCATGGGAGTGGCGTTGCAAATATCGAGGGACATCCCGATGTGCCGCTCACGGAAAAGATGCTCGCCTACATTCCACCAGCGACGAGGCACAACGTCACGAACAACGGAAGACAAATCCTTGAGTATGTCTGGGTGGTTGCACCGACAAACGAGGCAGCAAAATGACTGGCGACAAGATCAGAATCTCTGATTGACAAGGGGATTCAGATTATCGGCTCGTCTCCTGCTGCACATGCTTCGCCGGGTGACGCCGACCAATTTCCTCCATGATCCGCTCTGCCCAGCGGATCGCATCGGCAATGGCGCTCACCGTGGCAGGAACCCGCGCTCCGCTGTCGTACTGCGCCAGCTTTCGAGCCGCCAGGATGCTGGCGGCGATCAACAGCACGCGCTTGCGACCTTCGTCCACGGGGCTTTCCCGCATCAATAACCCACGTGGTGCAAGCCCGCGACTACTGTTGCGGCAGCGAGGCAGTAAATTCCGAAGAGATACCAGCGTCCGCCCTCAAGCCATCGGCTAAGCCACCTCAGCGCAAGAAGACCAGCAAAAAATGCAAGAACTGCGCCCACCACGCTCGGAAACACGGCGGAAGCCAAGTCGGCGGTTCCACTGATGTGCAGTGCGTGGATGAGGCGCATCGCTTCACGGAAGACAACCGGAGGAGTTAGAACCACCGCCAGAGCGAAGCTAAAAGTCTCCGACCGCGATTTTGCCACGCCCGCCAGCATTCCCGCAGAGATGGTTGCACCTGAACGGGAAAAGCCACGAAAGGGCAGACAGAGTCCCTGCACCGCCCCGATCAAACCAGCCTGCCGAGTGTTCAGATCGTTTGTTTCGGTTAGACTCCTTGTGGGGCTCCGCTTCTCAAGAATGCCCGCGATTAAGATCAGTGCCCCAGCTGCGACAAGCGCTGGCGCAATGAGTTCGAGGTGGCTGAAAAGCTCCTCGATCTCAGCATGGGGCGCACCTCGAAGAACCGTCTTTTCGATGATCTTGATGATTGCTTCGCCGACAACTCCTGTAAGTACCGTCGCCAAGATGAGGAGTCCAGCAAACTTCTTGAAAGCAGCGAAACTCTGGAAGTATGTGCCGCGCCACATATGCCAGAAGTAGGCGATTACGGCGAACATCGTACCCGTGTGGAGCATGACCAAGAGCAGAGTCATGGGCGGCGACGATGGATCGAGACCCATGAGTTTCTCAGCGACAATCACATGAGCAGAACTCGACACCGGCAGCAATTCGGTCAATCCTTGCAAAATTGCAAGGACGATGACGGGAAGCAATGACATCTACCGATTCTAAACTGCCACCGGAACATGCGACATAGGCTCGTCGAATGAAGTGGCTTTCTGTCGGTGCCATATCGTAAGGAAACAGCGCCGATCAATTACAATCCCTTGCCGAGGGGGATTCATGGCAAATCTGGCAGGACTAGCGGGCTTTGTGGCGGAATTGAAGGCAACGAGAACGAATCTAGCAAATCAGCTTCGACATGTTGACGCGGCTCTTTCAGTTCTCGGCAAGTTGGGCGGCGGTAGTAATCACACGAAACTGAGGGGCACCATGTCAGCCTCGGCTCGCAAGCGGATGAGCCTCGCGCAGAAAGCGCGATGGGCAAAAAGAGGCGCGAATGACCAAGCGGGTAAGATGAAGCCCAAGCGCACCATGTCGGCATCAGCCCGCAGGAAGATCGCGGCGGCACAGCGGGCAAGGTGGGCCAAGGTGAAAGCCGCGAAGAAGAAATAGACGGGCTTAAAGCGAACGGAGCCTAGCTTCCGCGAGTGCGAGGCAGGGTTTCCCGTCTTCCGCATCCAGAAATCTCTCCTGAGAAACTGCACCTCGCAACTTTGTTTCTTGCGACCTCCGCATCGAGATGTAACAATTTTTCTTGAAACGACACCCGCATCATGTGCATAATACCTGCCGCCTCTCCGAAGAGCAGTTCCCGCCAGTTGAGACGCAGCACCCCCTGAGGCGAATGGCCTGAATCCTGCGAGGTG
>Ga0187876_1000946_pt1 | contig 27185 bp, 11 predicted proteins | sample June2016WEW_17_4_FD_133000 | JGI IMG/M metagenome (GOLD analysis project Ga0187876, IMG submission 133000) | Peatland microbial communities from SPRUCE experiment site at the Marcell Experimental Forest, Minnesota, USA - June2016WEW_17_40 | ecosystem: Environmental > Terrestrial > Soil >...
TGAAGCCCTTGGCCTTGCTGGCGTTGTAGCAGCGCTGGTTGGGCGCGGTCACGGTCACGGTGACCGGGCCGAGGTTCGCGGAGGCCGGGATGTTGAACTTGAGGGTGGCGACGCCCTTGCCGTCCGTGGTGACGGCGAAGACGTTCGAGGCGCCGGTGACGGTGGTCGTGGTTCCATTGGTGGCGAACACTTCCACCGAGGGGATGGCCCAGCCGGCGGCGATGGAAACGGTCACCGAGTTCGTGGACAGCGAGTGGATCTGGATGGCCTCCGAGCCGCCCTCCTGCACGATTACCGGATTGGCGAACACGTCCAGCCGGCAGCTGGGCAGCACCACCGGGGTGTTGGTGGCAGTCGGCGTGTTCGTCGCGGTCGCGGTGTTGGTCGGGGTGTTGGTCGGGGTAGCGGTGTTAGTTGGCGTGTTGGTATTTGTTGCGGTGTTGGTTGCGGTGTTGGTTGCGGTGTTGGTTGCGGTGTTGGTTGCGGTGCTGGTCTGGGTGTTGGTGGAGGTGTTGGTCGGGGGCAATGGCGTGTTCGTGTTGCTCGGAGTGGCAGTCGCGGTTGGTGCAGGCGGCGCGGCCCAGAAGCCACGAACGCGAGACGACGCGCCACCAACGTATACCGTGCCGTTAGCCGAGATAGCAGGGCTGACGAATTTGGGATTGACGTTACCGGTCTGGCCGGTTCCCGTGCCGGCAGCTATCGTCCACAGCAGGGCACCGGCTGGCGAGTAGAAGGTCAGGGAGCCTGCCGACTGCTCCAGGACGACGTTGGCGTTGCCGTCTATCACCGGAGAGCTGTAATCGCTGCCCTGGATGGTGATCGCGCCCGTGCCACCGAACGCGGTGACGGGGCTGAGCGTGGTCGCGCTAACGGCGAACAGGTGCCCATTGATATCGGGCGCATAGATGATGCCGCCACTGACGGCGGGGCTGGCCACGAATCCGCCTGCTACGACGCTACCGAACGTCGGGCCCGCCGTCGTGATGGCATGGGTTGACGTGTTTACAAGGCTGATGCGACCACCGTCATCGGCAACGATCACATTGCCGCCGTTGAGCACCAGTGCGTTGTTGACGTTACCAGGCAGGGCTACCTTCCATAGCATCGCGCCCGTGCTGGCGTTCAAGGCGTAAAGGGTGCCCAGATCAGTGGCGCCACCATTCGCGGGATCGGCGTCTGTGCTGGCCACATAGACCACGCCATTTGCGTTGTCCACGACGGGCTCACCGTAGAACGCCTTCGCATTGGCATTCACCGACGAGGCAGCGAACGTCCACTTGGGCGTGACGGGAACCGTGCCGCCAAGCAGAGCCGGGGGCGTTAGCGCGTAGACGTTCGCGCCCGTGTCGCCAAAGTACAGAGTATTGTCCGATCCGATCTTGATCGTCTGCTGAACCGCATTAGGTGCCGTGTAGATCACCTGGTTGGCGCCCGTTGCATCGCTGATTTGATAGATATTGCCGCCGTCGTCGGCAATGTAGATGCCGCCGTCGTTGCTGACCACCGGCTCGGAAGGAGCCGCAGCCGTGTTGCCGGCGCCCGATGCACCGGTGGTGCTTGTCCAGTTTGCCGTCGGAGGATTCCCGGTGCCCGGGTAGGAAACGACCGTGCCGCCTGTAGACGCAATCACATTACCCGATGCATCAAATTCAATGCCGGTGAGTGTCTTGGTACCCGTCAGCTGAAAGCCATAGGTCTGGCTGGGGGTCGTCAGCGCCAGCGCATTCGTCGTCGAGCCGCTATTGGCGGCATCGTATCGGTAATCTGGCTTGGAGCCACCGGCGAGAGCGTAGGGGTGTGCGGCATGCGTGGTGCCGGCGAGCTGCTGCTGGGCGATCAGCACGCTGCTCGCCACCATCAGCGCCGCCAGCGCAACGCGCGGCGCCACCGCACCGGCCTGTTGCTTGTTCAGGGATAACTTCATGAGCGATCTTCCTCTTCAATACTCTTGCTTGTCTGAGAACCCGCGGGCGAGGCGTCTACAGCCATCAAGTTGTGACTTGACGCCTCGCCGGGATCCTGGTTGGTACCCGCCGTGCGGTCCGGCTAGCAGCTTGCGCCGGTGAGCGTGTAGGGTCCGCCATCGGGTGTGCGGGTGATGTTCATCTGGCAGAGCTGCAGGAAGCCATACTTCTGCACTGCGCCGTCCTCGGACGTACCGGGATAGCTCGGCTCGCCACCGGCCTGGCTGAGCCAGGCGATGAAGGCTCTCGCCGCGGCGTTGTTGGTCGTAACCTTGTTGGTGTCGAAGAACTCATAGCCCCAGGCAGCGTACGTGCCGTTGATTACCTGCATGTCGCCCTTGCACTGGGTCGTGCCGTCCTGGCCATTGTTCGCGGTGAGTGCGGCAGGCTGTGACACCGAGGGAGTGCTGTGCAGCGCGAACGCGTTGCAGTTGCCGTTCCAGCCGGTCATGTCCGCGCCGCCCAGGCCGACGAGTCCGCAACCCTGGAGTGGGCCGCTGCTGGCGTTGGCGCCCACCAGAATAGTGGCTCGAGAGGTCATGCCGATTGTGCCCTCGGCGTCCATGGCCGGGGGCGTCTCATTGACGAAGTCACCGCAGACGACCTTGGTCTCCGTGCCCGAGCTGCTGGCCGGGGTGTAACCACCGCCGGTGACGCAACTGGTATCCTTGCCGATGCCGAAGATGTTGAAGCAGTAGGTGATCTTGGTGCCGGAGCCGGCGGTGCGCTCTTGCGGTATCGGGGTATAGCCGGCGCAACCGCCGAACTGCGACCAGTCGCTACCGCTGTTCGACCAGACCTGAAAACCCTGCTGCACCGAGATGCTGTCGGGTGCGGCAAAGGTCAGGGCAGTGGGATTGCCATTGTTGTTCGAATCGCTGCAATTGGCGCTGCTGATGTTTTCGGCGGAGCCCAGGCACTCGCCGGTGGTATAGCCGGGCGCGCCACCCTGGGGGACAAGTGCGCCGGAGCAGTGGGTAATGGCATCCACCAAGTTGACCGCTACGTTGGTCTCGGTCACGGGATTGACCGGGAAGCTGATACCGCCCCACCCGGAGGTGTTGCAGGACTGGGCGCGCACGTCGGAGACACCCAGCTCGTTTTCACCGCTGTTTTGGTAGGCATAAGCTACGCCGGGGCAGCTGTCGCCGCCGCCAAGATACTCGACATCCGGGTCTGTTGCGCCGGTCGAATCGACGTGCGCCTTTTCATAGTTGCAGTAGTCCGATGCTGCGCCCAGGACGTAGCTCTTGAGTGCTGAGGAACCGTACACGCCGATGAGTGTGCCGGAACAACCATTGGTGTCGGTCGGGAAGTTGAGGCCACCCCAGGCGGTGTGCGGCCCGCCGGCCGCTTGGGAGGTCAGGGATGGCACCAGCGCGAAGGCGAGCACTGCCAGCGCGCCCAGAATCCTGATTCGCTTGAGCATGTCGTTCCATTTCCTTTCGATAAAGTATGCCGAGAGTGTCACAAAGCGTGGGGCACTCGTCAGTCGTCCACTGCCTGCAAGGCTTTCAAGTATTCGCCCCTCTAGCCGCTGTGAGCGTTCGGTACTACACCACCACCGCGCGCCGGGGACGGGCACCGTCTATCTTGCCTCCTTCCGCAATCGACCGGTATGCGGCCAAACCACCGGGCCTTGTTGCAGCCGCGCATCCCAACCCTAGCAGAGGTCGCCGTTACATTGCCGTAAAAAAGCCGTTACAGTTTTGGGCCGCGGGGAATATTCGCTGGTTGTCGCGATCGAGGCGGCGACCTAGTGCGGAAACGCCGGAGCCGCCCGGTGGGCAGGGCGCGGAGCCGCGCCAGGCATCGCGCCGCGATGCCTAGACAACTATTTTGCAGGGATAGGTAGTGTTACCTATTTGCAGGGGTGGTGGGCGATCTGCCAAGTCGCCTCGAGGCGTTCGGCCCACTCAATTTGCGGCGATTTGGGGCCTGGCGCCTGCCAAGCAATGCCAGCCTCGCCCTGCGCCCCAGAATCCCTGAGGTCTCGGCTCGAACTACCGGGCGCTAGCCGTCACGATCGGCTCGGGTAGCTCGGCGAGGTTCCGCTACGCGATCGCATCGGCTGTTACGGAAATGTTACGGCCTCTTCCATTAGACTAGTGGCGCGGACAGTGACTGGGCCGGCTACCGGCGCCGAGTGGCGGCGCTTTGGCATTATGCCTAACGGCAGGGGATGGCTCAGCTGGCGCTTGCACGGGTCCTTCACGTCACTCGTGAAGGTACAAACAGGGCGCTGACATCGTACCGGTTGGAATAGCACAGAAAGATTGAGGTTCGGTATGGGCACTCCGGGTTCTCGCAGGAAGGTGTTGCGACTGCTGGTCGCCGCTGGGTTGGGACTATCGCTCGCGGTTGGGCTGGTTGCTCCCGCGGCTCAGGCAGGCAACCGCGCCGCCTCTACGCTTCTGCTCAATGGCGACGGATCCACGTTCATCCAGCCGCTGATGGCGGAGTGGACGAAGGATTACCACAAGGCTAATCCAGGCGTTGCCGTCAACTATCAGGGCGTGGGCAGTACCAAGGGTATCAACGACTTTACGGCAGGCCTGATGAACTTCGCTGCTACCGACGCCTTCATGTCCAATATGCAGATCACGGCGGCCGGCGGCGACGTGCTGCACATTCCGCTGACGCTCGGCCCCGTCGCGGTTACCTATAATATCCCGGGCCTAGCCGGCACCATCAACCTCGACGGTCCCACCCTGGCCAATATCTACCTCGGCAAGATCACCTCCTGGAGCGACCCGGCGATAGCGAATCTCAACCCCGGCCTGAGTCTTCCGAGCCAGAACATCGTACCCGTACACCGCTCGGACGGCAGTGGCACGACGTTCATATTCACCAGCTACTTGAGCGCGGTGAGCCCCGCTTGGACATCGGCACTTGGTCCCGGTGCCACCACGGTCAATTGGCCAGGCGGCATGGGCGGTCCCAAGAGCCCCGGGGTGATGGCTATCGTGAGCACGACGCCGGGCGCCATCGGCTACGTGGAGCTCTCCTACGCCTTGGACAACAACCTGCCGGTTGCTCCCATCAGAAACAAAGCCGGCAACTTCGTGGCGCCATCCGTGGCGGGTGCCTCTGCCGATGCCGCCGCGGCCGCCGGGCTGCCTCCCGATCTGCGGGGGCTTATCGTCAATTCCTCCGGTGCGCATTCCTACCCCATCACCGGGTTCACTTGGGCGCTCATCCACCAGCACCAGCAGGAAGCCGTGATGTCGCTTGCTACCCTGAAGTTCCTCTGGTGGTGCATTCATAAGGGCCAGTCGTATAGCTCGACCGGCCTGCTGCACTACGCACCGCTCCCGGCCAATATCGTCAGGGCCGACGAGCAGAAGCTGCTGTCCGTGACCTACAACGGCAAGCAAATCTTTAGCGGCAAATAGGGCGGCGCTGCCGGCGTCACATAGTAATGGATGCAAAACTGACTTGGATCAACCGGCCGCTGCCGCCGAACGCTGCCATGACAGCGCTCTGTCAGGCCTAGGAGAATAATCAAATGCGAAGACTTTGGACGCGCAACGGCCCGCTGCTCACCGGCATTCTAGTACTCTTTCTCCTTACTGGACTGCTCCATGGACCGCTGGCATGGAACGGGTCAGGCGTGAGTGCGCATACCGATGCTTCACGGTTGGATGCGGTGGCTGCGATGGACGCGCGCGACATTCTTTGCGACCAGTCCGTCTGGACGGCTACACCGAGCGCGACGGCGACCGGCACCAGCACAACCACCGGCACGCCTACGCCAACGACTACCGCGACCTCCACACAATCTGCCACGACCACGCCGACGCCCACCAGTTCGCCAACGGGCACCGCTACAAACACACCGTCCGGATCGACGACACCAACGTGGACGCCTACCACCACGGCAACTACCACAGCAACACAGACACAAACCCAGACGCCTACCGTCACGCCTACGCAGACTCCAACCGCTACGGGTACAACGACACAGACCGCTACACCGTTGCCGACGCAAACACCCGTCATCTCTTACTATTTCGCTGAAGGCTACACCGGGCAGATCGGCACGAACGGGAAGGCGACGTACACGGAAACACTCAATATTCTGAATCCGACGTGCGCCTATACACCGGTGACGATTTCCTACTACTCGGCTGCCGGTGGCACACCACAAGTGGTAAACGCGCTGGTCTCTCCCGCCAGCGAGCTGGCCGAGAACGTGAATTCCGACGTGGGTCCGGACAAGATGATCTCCGCGGTGGTGTCGTCCCCAAACAGGATCTACGTTTCGCGCACCATCAATCGCATGGGGACCGCGGGGAGACTCGACGGGTCGACCACCGTGCCGGCGTCCGCCCCTTCTCAGACTTGGATATTTCCCGAAGGCTATGTCGGCATCAGTTTTCAGGAGTACCTTTCGCTGTTCAATCCGGGCACGAACTCCGCGAACGTGACGATTCAGACCGCTCCGCAGGCTAGCTCGTCCGCCAATGCCCCTTCGGAGTCGGTCAACGTGCCGGGCCTCAGCAGGACTACCGTCAACATCAGGTCGTTGTTCGTCAGCGCTCCCGTGAAGTCGCTAGGCCTCATTGTCAACAGCGACCAGCCGATCGTGGCTGAACGCGTCGAGTACTTTGGCGACGGCTCAGGGTCAGGCAAGTTTGGCTCCACGGTGGCCACGGGCGTGACCTCGCCTGCATCGACGCTGCGCATTCCTTTTGGCAGCGCAGGCGGCGGCTCAGTGTCGCCGAAAGGCGTGGTGCTGAACTCAGGCGACGAGCACTATGTCACCATCGTCAACCCAAATTCCGGCAGCCCCGTCACCGTGACCATGACCTACTTCAGTGCTTCCGGCGCGCAAATCGGCCAGCCGTGGAACGTGAGCATAGCAGGCGGCACGCGCGCCACTTTTGATAGCAATCCGGTGGTAGGGCCTTCGAATAATCCCTTCAGCGTGGCGATTTCGTCGTCTGGCCCCGTGGCTGCCGAATGCGTCCAGTATTTCGGCGGCTCGCCTAATATTGGGTCGCATCCGGGCGCGGCAATACCCGCGGCATCTGTAGCCACCTCGGATGCCTACTTCTCCGGCCTGTTCACCACCTTGCCCGATGGCACGGCTGTCAATCGCAAGGTCTACCTCTACAATCCCGGCACTACTCCGGTCCAGGTGTCCGGCATGTACTTTCCGGGCACGTTGAGCACGAGCTCGGCAAGCGCTACCCCTACCACCACGGCGACCGCCACCAGCAGTGCCACCAATACTGCGTCGGCCACGGCAAGCGTTACGCCGACTCCCACCGGAACCGCGACGAGCACTGCCACGCCTACTCCCAACGATACCGCGACCACACTCGCCACCAACGCCACGGCTACGGCAAGCGCAGCAGCCACGAACGCGACTGCGACGGCAGCCACGAACGCGACCAATGCCACAGCGACCGCTACCCAGGATGCCAATGCTCTCCCGGCCACCGCGACGTTCGATGCGCAGTGGGCCGGTTTCGTTGCCCACAACGCGGCGCAGACTGCCACGGCAGTGGCCACCGCGAACCTGGCTGTTGCCACGCAATCCGCCACGGCCGCGGTGCCAGGCCCAACCTTTACGCCAACCCCAACAACTACGGGCACCGCAACCCAGACCACCACGCCGACTGTGACGTCTACCGTAACGACCACTGCCACGCCTACAATCACGGCCACGCCAACCTCGACGCCGGTCACCTACACGGGCAGCTACACGATCCCAGCCGGCAGCATTCTGACTGTCAACGTCAACAGTGACGCAGGTACTTTCCAGGGTCCCATCGGCGCCGAGTTCAAAGTGGTGAGCGGCAGCAGCGGCTCATTCGTCGGCTACAGTATCGGCACGACAAGCGACGGACTCGTCGTGGACGAGGACTCGGCAATTCCGTCGTTCTAGTCCCGTCGCTCCTGGTTGCCTCATCGTTACGCCGGCCGCGCGGCCGGCGTAACGATGAGGCACATGTGGCAGCGCAGCGTATGCGCGAAGGGCCATGTCCCGGCATTTCTGGGACCTGCACGACCGATATCAGCCCTGCCGCGCCGGCGCCCCTCAGGTAGTGATGCCGAAAAGGGGGCACAAAGAATTCTCACGGCTGTTATGGAAATGTTACGGCCGAGCATGCTAGGCTACGCTCGAACAACGTGAAGAGTCGCGGGACTCGTGCCTGCCCAGATGTGAGGAATGGTTTAGATGCGGCAACTTGGAAAACGGCTTAGCCTTGCTTTGACTAGTATCTTGGCCCTTGCGCTGATCCTGCAATCAATGAATGCCTGGCTCCTGTCGGGCGCACCCGGCGCGAACGCGCACAATGACGCGAGCACGAGACTGAATTCAGTCGCGGGGGCACCTGCGGGCGCAATCCAGTGCGACCCGAGCTTGTGGTCTCCCACTGCCACATCTACAAACACCGCTACTACCACTGCCACGGGCACCGCGACGAGTACGTCCACGCCGACGAGCACGCCGACGGTGACCAGTACACCCACGAACTCCAGCCCCACTCCGTCTGCCACACCGACCGGCTCATCAACGCCCACGTCCACGGCGAGCACCACTTCGACAGCTACTCAGACCGCGACACAGACTCCAACACAAACGGCGACCGCTACGCAAACGGGCACCACTACCCAAACACCAACGCCTCTACCAACGCAAACGCCGATCATCAGCTACTACTTCGCCGAAGGCTACACTGGTCAGGCTGCCACGAACGGTAAGGCGACCTATACCGAGAGCATAAATATGCTCAACCCTACCTGCGCACCCGCCCCGGTGACGCTCACCTACTATTTTTCCACCGGCGGTGCCCCACAGGTCGTGAACAACACGATTCCACCTGCCAGCGTTCTGGTGGAAAACGTGAACGGTGACGTGGGCAACGATAAGATGGTCTCGACCGTGGTGCAATCACCCCTCCGCATTTACGTCACCCGCACAATCAACCGTATGGCCCCGACTGGTCGCTATGACGGCTCTACCACTGTCCCCGCCGAGAACACGTCGCGAACCTGGGCCTTCCCCGAAGGCTATACGGGCATGACGTTCCAGGAGTACCTAGCGGTCTTCAATCCCAACACGACCACGGCGAATGTGACAGTCCAGACCGCGCCGCAAGGGTCATCGGCCAACGGGGCTCCGGCTCAGACCGTCGGTATTCCGCCGCTGTCACGGGCGACCATCGACGTGCGCGCCCTGTTCCTGAGCTTCACACAGAAAGAGGTCGGGCTGCTCGTCAGCAGCGATCAGCCCGTCGTTGCCGAGCGAGTGCTGTACTTCGGCGATGGCATCGGCTCCGGCAAGTTCGGCTCCACGGTGGCAGGCGGCATGAACACTCCAAGCGCGAATTGGCGTATCCCCTTCGGCGCCTCGGGCGGTGGATCTGTGAGCAGTAACGGCACGGTCACCAGCACCGGGAATCAGCACTACGTCACCTTGCTCAATCCAAACCTTGGCACCTCTGTCCAGGTGACGGCGAGCTATGCCGATGCCAATGGTCAGGCGCTCGGCCAGGCGCAGACGGTCACCGTGGCTGGCGGCGCCCGACAAACAATCGTCAGTAACGGCGTGCTCGGCTCTGGAGTAGTTGGCCCGTTCAGCGTGGCCATTGGCGCCACCGGCCCAATCTACGCTGAGGCTGCGCAGTACTACGGCGGATCGCCAAACACTGGCCAGCACCCCGGCGCTATTGTGCCGGCGGCATCCGTGGCCACTACGGACGGCTATTTCTCCGGGCTCTTTACGACTGAGCCCGACGGTACGGCGATGACGCGGTACGTCTATCTCTACAATCCCGGCTCTTCGCCAGTGCAGGTCTCCGCTACCTACTTCCCCGGCGTGCCGGGCACGGGCTCGTTGAATGCGTCTCCCACTGCCTCGCCATCACCGACCGCCACATCCACCCCCAGTGCGACAAGCACTGCCACGTCGACCCAGACAGCAACGCCCACCCCCACTGCGACAAGCACGGCTACGCCGACCACTACGCCGACCGCTAACGGCACGACTACCACGCTTTTGGCCAACGCCACGGGCACTGCGAGCGCAGCAGCCGCCAATGCTACCGCGGTGGCGACCGCGAACGCCGCGAATGCCACCGCCGCAGCCGCCCAGGATGCGGGCAATGCCTCGGCAATGGCGACCGATGTCGAACAGGCCGAGTTCAATGCCTATCAGGCTGATCAAAATGCCACGGGGACGGCTGCCGCGAACGCAGCTACTGCCACGTACGCCGCCACCACTGTTATGCAAAGCCCGACCATCACGCCAACCCCAACCACCTCCAGCACCGCGACGCAGACTACCACACCGACGGTCACGCCTAGCGTTACAATCACTGCTACACCCACTATCACGGCCACGCCGACGTCAACGCCCGTGACCTACACCGGGGTCTACACGATTCCCGCCGGCGGTATCGTGACCGTCAATGTCAATAGCGACGCCAATAACACGCAGGGCGCACTCGGCGCTGAGTTCGCGGTCGCCGCGGGCAGCTCAGGCTCATTCATTGCCTACAGCATCGGCACGGACGGCGCGTCGGTCGACGAAGATTCGGCAATCCCCGCTCTCCCCTAACGCCGCGATTCCTACTCACTTAGGGGCGCTACCCGTGCGGGTAGCGCCCCACCTATTGTCTGTAGCTACATGCACAAGACGCTCAACCTGTAGCGGTGATATAGGCGACGGGGCCTGCGCGCCCTTATCATGGTGCGGCGGATGCCGCCCTCGCCTTCGCCGCGCTGCAGGTCCGTGGCGACGACCGCAGACGCCCACTCGCTCGTACGACCCCAGCCCTTGCCACCAGGTGGATACATCGCCAAGGGCTGCCCGCGCGAGCAAGAGGGTTTGGCCGCGAGCCACACCATGGTAGTCGTCATGCTTGTTGACGGTGTGCAGATCGACCAAGGTGAGCACGATCGCACAGCCGTGAGGCCGCTCCGTTAATCTGGACTCTGAGAGCACGGCGCAATGCTGTCCAGAGAGGGCTTTGCTGATTCGCGAGACTGATAGCCTGGCCATTCAGGCAGCGGCGACCTACCCGGTCGTGGCCGTGGCGAGCGCCGGGCCATGACTGCTGAAAAACGCCGTCACTTCGCTGGCGGCTGGGCGCGACGCCCAGGCACCATGCTCGCCCTTGAACAGGTGCGTGAAGCCGCCGGATTGATCCGTGCCCGCGCCCACCCAGTAGTTCACGCCGTTCAGGTACGGCACCCCGGCGAGGGCGGTGAACTCGGCGTGCAGCACGCGCTGCTGGGTAGCATCGTCGACTTCCAGTGATCGGCTGTACCCCATCTCGCCAATGACGATGGGCACCTGCCGGACTTTCTCAATGGCCGTGAGTGTGCTCAACCAGGCCGCGGCAGCGGCCTGGGGATCGGTGATCGTGGCATCTGGATACGCATCCACCGTTACTCGTCCCAGCATGGCAACCGTCGCCGGCTCGAGCGCCGCCGGGTGCGAGGCGAAGAATGCGTTCGTCGATCGGATGTCCGTGATCACGCCGGCGACGCCCACCTGCCGTAGCGCGACGTCGGCGATGTTGGACGTGTCGCGGATGAACGCGTTGTACTCGCGGGTAGCTTGGTTCGGTGCGCCCGTCGTCCAGCCCGAGCCGTATGTTGCTTTCCAATAGAGGCCGTTCTCGGGCTCCGGGCAAGGGTCGAGTATGTCGCCCGGCTGGAACAGTGCCGCATGGCTGAGGATGAAATCACGCTCAGCACTTTCGTATGCACCTGGTGTCATGATGCCGGTCGTGCCGTTGTTATCACCCCACTGATTCGGGTGTATGCGGAACCACACGTGTTTGCCTGCTGCCCTGATCGCATCCACCCAGCGACTCATGTAGTCGGGGTAATCCCAGTGCGTGTCAACCGTTATGTAGGACGATTGCAGCGTGGCTGTTAGGTCCACGTCCTGGGCAATCTGGGCGTCGGAGAGCGGCCGAGTCTCCGTATCTCGGCTCTCCTTCATGGTGTCTACCGCTGTGATTGGAAACACCTGCAACGCGGCAGCACGGGCACTGGGCCGGGGGCCGGCTACGTCCCCGAGCAGCACGGTAGACACGAGGAGCATGAGGACGGCAAGCCGAAGGTAGAGTTTGCGCGCATGAGCGTGCTTGGGCCGCGCACGGAATGATCGTGTGCGGTGACCCGTGGTGGTGGCGAACCATCGCATAGTCACATTGGCCCTCCAGACGAACAACACAAAAGAAAAGCCACGGACACCGATCGAAACGACTGGTGCTCATGGCTTCATCCATGTTGCGCCTGGTCTTCGGCAGCCGGGCTGACTACTTGAGTCCCCTAGCTTTGCGTCCCCAGCTCGCGCCGGGTTTGCCTTTATCGGTCGGCATATTCACTTGTAGCGCTGCGGGAAGCTCGTTCCAACCGGCCAGCCCGCCCTGACCATATTCATTCTACGACGCGCAATCTGGTGCTGAAATCACCCATCCAGGGTATGCCGCCGGTGTTCTTTGGCGGCCGTCTGAGCAGATGATGCCCACCATCTCGACCTGGTCCGCAGCCAAATGGCCTTGTCGGGAGCACAACTGTTACGGAAATGTTACGGAGCGATGTGCTAATCTAGCGGCGATGCGGCGTGGCAGGGCTTTCCCCGACGGAAGAGACGCTACCTGTAGTGGGCCGAGCGCAGTCAGGAATGCTCGGCGCACGACCAGCCCTGATCGCGTGCCTTTAACCACTGAGAGGAGGGCGTCGTGCAGCAGATACGGGCCAACAAGCCACTCAAGGTGAGGGGACTGCTGGATGAGCGATGACGAAAGCAGCCGGGCCTCAATGGTCGATGAACAGCGGACAAGCCTGCAGACGTTGCAAGCGAAGTTCGACAGCGTGCAGCTGTTGCAGGAGCACCTCATTGACGAGGTCAGGGCGATCCGAGCGCTGCTGCAAGAAAGAGCAGTCCCCGCTCAGGCTGCTTCGACAGGGGCAACGATTCAACCGGACCCACTCACCGCTTTACCTCGAAGCCTGGAACTCGCGCGCCCGGATAGCGAGTATCTAGAGCAACAGAGAGCGGCTCCTTTGCCAGGGGACATGACCAGGACATGCGCTAAAGCAAGGTGCAGCCCCGACCAGCATCCCGGCCGCACGCACGCCCGCGCAGCAGTGCTCGCGTATGCTACAGCCCGCCTTGCTGCACCGCTTTCTGTTTGGAAGGAAACGCGTTGGAACGCCGGAGCCTTGCTGGCCCTTGCACTTGGTTGCAGTTGGGCAACGCTGCAGCTACTGGCCGCGGATCTCGCCTGGTTCGCGGCCGCTGCCGCCATCGTGGCGCTCTCCACTATGGTCGGCGCGTTTCGTCTGGCGCCGGTGATGGTGGCGATTGCCCAGGAGCACCGCGCGCAGCCTGGGACTCTTAGCCGGCGGCATGTTGGCATAGGCGCCCTGGTGCTGGCAGCAGCGCTTGCGGTCGGTGCAGCCATCCATCTAGCGCAGGCCCCGTACCTCGATTGGACGCTGGTGCTCTATCCCATGGCGCTGCTGATCGCCTGGTGCGGTGAAGGCTGGCTACGTGGGCTCACCGTGCAGGAGAGGATCTTCGGGGTTGGCCGGCGCATCGCTCAGCATCGCGTGGAGCTAACCTTGCTCACAGCTCTCAGTGGCCTGGGCCTGCTTTTCCGCATTTGGGCCATCCTGCAGTACCCATTCCTGCACGGCACGGAGACCGACGAAGTGCTGACTGCCGCCAGCGCCTGGAATCTCCTGCATAGTACCGGGCAGTGGCCGATCTACCAGATCTCCACCGGCGGAGTATCGATCTTCCAACCAATTGCCGCGAGCTTCGCGCTGTTTGGCACCAGCATCCTTTCGCTCCGGATTCCCCTCGTAGCAGAAAGCATTCTGCTCGTTCCAGCGTGCTACCTGCTGCTGCGTCAGTTCGCCTCGGCTGCCAGTGCGTTGTGCGCTACTGCCTTGCTGACCTTCGCCTACTCGGCCACGATGCAGAGCCTGTTTGCATTTGGCTGGATGAACGGTGCCGTGGGCGAAGCCCTTGGTTTCGGCCTGCTGGCATATGCCATGAAACGCCGGTGCCTCACCGCGGCCGCAGCTAGCGGCGCGGCACTGGCGCTGTGTCTCTACTGTTACGGCCCGAGCCGCTTGCTCCCGCTGCCGGCAGCACTGTGCCTTGTGCCCTTCCTGCTCGGAAGGGACAGCCCGCTCGTGCGGCGCATCATGGTGGGCTTGGGCGTTGCATTTGGCTTTGCAGTCGCCGCTGCGCCATTCTCCGGCGCGGTACTCAGCAACTCCAGCCTGCTGCACGGAAACGTCGACGAGAAGACCAGAGATTTCCAGGTTGCCTGGCAGCACAATCCATTTCAGGCCTTGGTGAGCCTGCTGGACCCTGCATGGCGCTTGCTGGAGACCGTGCTGGCTACCCCACGTATCGACGGCGGCTATTTCGTGGCTCGGGTATGGCAGGGTGGCCTGCTGGACCCGTTGACGGCGACGTTCGTCTTATTGGGGTTACTGTACGCCTTCGCCCGGTGGTGGCGCCCAGAAAACTTGCTCATCCTTGCCGCGATGCTCGTGTCCCTTGCGATTGCTGCCAGCATTCAGATCCAGTGGGTCGATACGTACCGCATGGTGGGCATCGTGCCAGTCATGTTTCTGGCAGTGGCGTGCGTGCTAGACCATAGCGTCGCAGTCTTGGCTAGACTTGGCGCGCACCCACGGTGGTCATTGGTCGCACTGCTGGCAATCGCGGTCCTTGGCTCAGGCGCCAATGTGCGCCAGGTAGCCACGCGCCTAGGGGACTGCAGCGCCACATCGGTGAACTATCAGCTCCTTTCACCAGAGACCGATGAGGGCGTGCTGATGGCCGATAAGCTGAATGCGCTGGGTCCGGGATATGCCTCGTTTATCGCCACAAGATCCTTTCAGGTGTGGCTGTACTATTGGATGTACCACGTTCGGCCACCGGTTGAGTACAGTATGCTGTCCGGCCCAAGCGAAGATCCGGCTCGGTGGCAGCTGATGTCGTATTCGACCGTACTGCCGTCAACCTCCGCCGGGGCTGCTCGCTTCTGGCCCCCGGCTGTCGGTCGAGGACAGGTTGCTGTGAACTACATCATGCCAAATGGCGATGCTCGCTACTTGTTGCCCTTGCTCCAACGCAGCTACCCACGCGGGACGTTGCAGGTCTGGCAAAACGCCGTCTGTCCATCGTTCAAGACTACGGTGTACACCCTGACAGCCCAGCAGATCATGTTGGGGCAGGGTGCCCACGAATCACGGAATTAGGGATATGCCTGAGGATCAACACGCAACGCTGCAAGCGCTAGACTCCCAATTTGACCGCTTTCAACAGCGGCAGGCAATCCTCATCGCGGATGTCGAGGCGGTACACGCGCTGCTGCGCGAGGCATCGCCAAGTCCGCGGGAGGCCGGGCGCTACTGTGCTGCACAGTGCCCGCCACCGCCAGAAGCGCGGCCTGAGGCTCAGCATGCGGTGCCACTACCGGCGCGTCAGTTCCAAGGGCCGAACCCGATGCGCAAGATCCAAGCCCGGGCCTCAACGTTATCGACGATTCTCGCACCTCTTGGCCTGATTGGCGCTCGGATGCGCCCGTTTGCCACCGCGATTAGCCTGTCTGGCGTGGTGCTCGTCTTCGCAGGCGTCCTGCTCATGCACGACCAAGACGCCGTTACCCTCTGGCCCGGCATACCGGTAGGTGTGCTGGCCGACGTATTTCCGAATTCCCAATGGGTGCTGTTCGGCACCGTGCTCCTGCTTGCCGGCGGTCTGCTTGTGACCTTCAGTGAACCGGGCCTGGGGCGTAATGCCGGGATCGGCTGCACTGGCGAACCATCACCTGGTGCCGCAATCGCCGCAGCTCAGGGGCGGTGGTTCAGGGTATACGGCACGTCTGCTGCCGCCGCGGCCTTGCTGCTGTACCTCTACGTGCTGGTGCAAGCACCGTCACGTCAGGTGGGCAGCGCTGTGCTGCTGTGCCTTCTCGTGGCTGCGATCCTTGCGACGTTTGCCCTCAAGTGGCTTGCGCCAGGGCAGAAAGGCGCCAGGCCGCTGGCGGTGCCAGGGCTAGATTGGATCGACCTGCTGGCGATCTGCCTGGCCATCGCGGCATTTGCCGCGTTGATGCTCCATGATGTGCGCTACTGGTTCTACGCCTTCTGGGGTGACGAGTGGGCGTTCTTTGCCGCGGCGCGGGATCTGCTGGGCGGCCATGCACCCGACTTGCTCAGCCAGTCCGGGGTCTACAGCATCCATCCCTGGGCCAACTCGGCCTACACCGCGCTCATCATGCATGTGGTCGGCATGAATGTCACTGGCTGGCGGCTGAGCAGCGTTCTTTCCGCTATGCTGGCCATCCCGCCGCTCTACTTGCTTGGCCGGCGCTTGGGTGGTCGGGCGACGGCCGTGGCGTCTGCGGCACTCTATGCAGGGTGCCACGTGCTGTGGGCCTATTGTCACATTGGCTACAACAACAACGACCCGCTGCTGGTGATCGTGGCCGCCGCCGCGTTGCTCCAAGCGGGGCTGCGCACTGGTCGTCCTTACCAGCTCTTTGCCGCCGGCGCGCTGGCCGGCGCGGCCTGGTACACGCTATTCACCGGCCGGCTCATGATTGGCGTACTGGTGCTGGCCCTCCTGACTGAGCGGCGTGGAGGCTGGTCAGCGGCGGCAAAGCGGCTCCTGGCGCTGCTATCTGGATTCACGCTGGTCGTGTTGCCGCTGTTCGTCAATAACGGGCTGGATACTATCCGCCAAATGTTGCCTTTGGTCAGTCTGTCCCAGGCGCGGACTTCCTTCGCTGTCTCCACTCTACTTGGCCAAAACACCGTGCGCGGACTCTATGAGTTCTTCTACGCCACGGAGAACACGCACTACGTGGTCGGTGCGGTATTTGACGTAGTTTCGGCAACCTGCCTATGCATTGGTGTCGTGCTCGCAATCAGGAACCTGCAAGACCTAGGCCCAAGACTGCTGCTGATTTGGTTCGGCATTGGCCTCGCCTGCACAACGCCGCTCTACTACGCGCCCACGATCGCGGACACGCGCATGCAAATCGCCATTCCACCTGCGGCCCTGCTGGCCGGCTATGGCCTCACGGAAACTGCCCGTGCCATTGCGTCGGTCTTCACCACCCGCGCGCGCGCTACGGTATATGCGCTGTGCGTCACATCGTTCGTAGTTGCGGCCCTGGCTCTCAACTTCCAGGAGTTCTATTACGACATGCCTCAGCAAGTGCAGCCGACTCTGCTTGCTATGACGATTGGCGGCATGCAGGAGACTCCGGACCGCACGACCATCCTTGCCGGTGCGGTAGCGAACAACAATCTCTGCATCGCCCTGCAAGGCTTCGAGTTCGACTTCACCAAGGTGCTGCGCTTTCAGGACGGGGTGCTCACCTGGGCGTGTCCATCCTTCCTGCCTATAGCCATGAACGAGCCGGTAATTGCGGGCAGCTCCGTGCAGATCCTTATCGCCCCAAGCCAGGTAGCCGATGCTGCAGCCTGCGGTGTGCAGCCAAAGCCACTGCTCGTATCCCCGAATGGGAACGAAACGCTATGGGCGCTCTCCATAGCGGTGCCTCCTGGTGCGGCAGCCGTCTCGGCGGCGAGCATGGCGCAGCAGGTTACGATGCGTTGCCCGGCGCTCGTGTCGCTGCCGGGAAGTTAGGGTTCGTGGAATGCCAGGAGGCCCCACCTGGGGGTTTGCGTCGCGATCGCCCGTGTTACGCTACGGGCTCTTGCAGCTAGCCCAGGGCAGGCAGCCAGCCTACCCGCCTTCAGCCGGTAGTGAGGCGCTGCAGTTGGGCCATGTGCTCAGTCGGTTCGCGCTCGTGTGAAACAGCAAGCCGAAACATGAGACCGTCCCGTGCGCTGTTATGGAAATGTTACGGGGCAATGTGGTAGGGTGCTGGTGAATCAGTACGCGCGCCACGCGACTGGCACCGGATACGCTTTCGTGGGCAGGCGAAGTATGCCGAGTCTAGCTCTGTACAAGCTTTCGGGTGGAATCAGTGTGGGCTGGGTGCCAGCAGCCTGGCGGGTGCAATGTCTTGTGTGGGTGAGTAGCGGGGACGAGTATGGCACAATTCACGGTGCCGTTGTCATGCTGGTTGCGGTGATTTGAGGGCACGTGCTCGTGATGTCACAAGCCGCACTCTCACAACGCCAGGCGCAGGAGTCTACTGTTCGTGCCCCCACTCCAATGTGACACAGAGTTGCGGCCGGGCGGACCCCCGACCCCCCGTCATCTGAGCATCCACGTGCGCCCGGACGTGGGCGCTTCGCTGGCGGATCTGGCTCAGATTGATACCGCGCTCCCGGGCGACACGCTGACGTCGCATGTCGCCGATATGTTCGAGCACGATTCCAAACGCCGGTGCTTTGTCATCGGTGAGAACGGTGTTCCCGAAGGTCTCGTGACGCGAGAAAAGCTGCACATGCAGCTCAGCCAACTCTACGGCAACGCCTTGTTCCGGAAAAAGCCCGTACTGCACCTCATGGATAGCCGGCCGCTGATTCTAGACGGCGCTGTTACCCCTGGGGATGCCGCTTCTCGTGCCACGGCCAGACCGCACGAAACTCGCTACGATCCTCTGGTGGTCACCGTCGGCGGCACGTACTACGGCACCGTTGCGGTGTTCGCACTCCTCGACCATGTAAACGACGAAGCCGTACGGCGCGCTCGGGCAGCAGAGGCAGTAGCTACCCAGTTGACCGCGCTGCAGCGAGTCACCGCGGCGCTGGCCACGGTACAGACTCCACACGAGGTAGCTGGAGTGGTGGTTGCTGAGGGAAGCAACCTGTTTGGTGCCGAGATGACCGCCATTCGCCTATTGAGTTCCGAAGGCGCCTGGCTAGACCTTCTCAGGTCACATGGCGTCGAGCACCATCCGTGGCTCGTCGAGCGGCTGCCAGTCTCTGGCTCGTCCCCGCATGCTGACGCGTTGCATACGGGACTGCCCGTGTGGCTAGACTCCGAAGGTATGATGGGTGCGCGCTATCCGGTCGCTCTCGCTCCCCTCATCACGTCTGGCGATTGCGCTGCGGCAGTGCTGCCGCTCCTGGCAAATGGCCGCGTGCTGGGAACGCTCACGCTGTGCTTCACAAAGCTGCGATGCTTCGAGCCGGAGGACCAGGAGTTCCTCCTGACCGTAGCCGGATTGACGGCCCAGGCACTTGACCGCGCACGACTGTACGTGCATGAGCACGAGCGTGCAGAAATGGCCGCCGACTTGGCGCGCATGCGTGGCGACTTCGTGGCCTCGGTTAGTCACGAACTGCGCACGCCTCTTACCGCGATAGTGGGCTACGGGGAACTGCTCGCCGCGCGCTGGAGTCAGATGTCTGACGAGTCGCGCCGCGAGGCAGTCCAGCGTATCGTGGTGTCTGCCAACCGGCAGAAGAAACTGGTAGAAGATCTCCTGCTCGTGAGCCGGATGGACGTCGGCGTCATCGCCGTCGACTGCGAGGTGGTCGACCTGGCGGCTCAGATGGATCAAGCCGTGGCCGAAGTGCAGGCCAGCTACGCCGGCCAGCGAATTGCCCGCGCCGGTCCTAGCGGGATCCGGGTGCAGGGTGAGGCGGGCCGGATCGTGCAGGTGCTGGTGAATCTGCTAGACAACGCCGCCAAGTACTCACCGGAGTCCAGCGCGGTCGAGGTGGCCTGGGAATCCGTCGGGGCCAGCGCGATCATTCGCGTACGCGACCATGGTCCTGGAATCCCGGCGGAAGGCAGGGAGCGCCTCTTCACGCGTTTTGGCCGGATACCAGGCAGTCGCATCCGCTCGGGCCGGGTGGGGGCCGGTCTCGGCCTCTACCTGGGACGCCAGCTTGCCCAGGCCATGGGCGGCGAACTGGACCTTGAGTCAACAGGGCCGGGGGGCAGCACATTTCGTTTCGTCTTGCCTCTGGCCGCTAGCAGCCTCCAGGTGGCTGTCCCAGGCGCTGGGGAGCCGGCGATCGCCGAACCAAACCACCGCGAGCGCAAGCAGCAGCAACACGCCGTGTAGTGTAGCGTCGTGCCGGCACCGACCCCGCTCTCTGTTGTGCTCCGCATGCCTCCCACCACGCGCCGGCACTATGCCCGGCTTTGCCCAGAATTAACGAAGGCTTAACTCGCCCTTAATAGATGAGACTGCTGCATCCCCGATAATAGTGGCGGATTGCGTGTGGCAAGAGTGTCGAGGGCGACGCGCGAGGCCTGTAGCCCCAGCGCCCGAGATCGATTTGGGGGCCCGACGTGCGGCGAATCGGTGGAATTGCTCCATACTGGTGCCTGTTCATCTGCCTGCTTGTGCTGGCCGTGGGGCCGGCGTCGGGCGGCACGGTGGGCCGTTCGCAGGCAGCGCCTGCGCCCACCATTGCGGCTACCGTAACTCTCACCGCCGCGGCCGGCGCCGCCGGACCTACGACGACCGGCACGCCAACGCTGGCGGCGCCGTCACTCCCGGCGACAAACGCACCTGCCGGCCCGACGCCCGAGAGCGCCACGCCCGCCCCTACGGAGGCAGCGTTCGCCGCCGCGCCACCCACCGTCGCCGCGCCCGCCACCGCGTGGCCGTCCGCTACTGCCGGCAGCAGCGTCAGCGCCGAGTTCGCCAACTTGCCGCTACGGTTCGAGCCAAATGTCGGCCAGGCCGACCCCTCGGTGCGCTACCTGGCGCACGGCGCCGGCTCCGTCGCCTTCTTTACCGGAAACGAAGCGGTGGTGGTGATTGCCCCAACTACGGCAGTCACGAGCACCGTCGGGCTGACTGCCAGCAGCGGCCTCCCGCCCACGCCGCCGGCCGGCAAGTTTGGCCTCCCATTGGATCCGAACGGCGGCATCGGCCCGCGGCTGAATCCCGATGGCAGCGTTGCCTCCGCCGCGCCCACCGCCAGCGCCACCCCGATCGTGGTGCGGCTGGCGCTGGCCGGTGCCGTGAGCCTCGCCACGCCCACGGTGCACGAAGCCGACAGGCTGCCCGGCGTCAGTAACTACTTTATTGGAAACGATCCGAGCCGCTGGTACAGCAATGTTCCCGGCTACGGCGCGCTCACCTACCCTGCCGTCTACGCTGGGGTGGATCTGCGCTACCACGGCGAAAGCGGCCGGCTGGAGTACGACTTCGACGTTGCGCCCCACGCGGACGTGCGGGCCATTCGCCTGCGGCTGCAGGGCCCCAGGGCCGCCCGGCTGGATGCCCAAGGGAACGTGGACCTGGGCGACGACGCCGCCGCGAACGTCAAGCTGGCAGTGCCGGTTGCGTACCAGCAGCGCGCCGATGGCCGGCATGCCGTGAGCGCCCACTACGTGGCCGAGCCGGACGGCACGTTCGGCGTGGCCGTGGATGGCTACGACAGCAGCGCGCCGCTCGTGGTGGACCCAAGTCTGCTGTACGCGACGCTGCTGGGCGGGGGCAGCGGCGCCGCTGGCATCGCTCTGGACAGCGTGGGAAACGCCTACGTGACTGGAAGCGCTTCCGGGACAAACCTGCAGGTGACGAACGGAGCGCTCCAGGCCGGTCTTGCCGGCGACGACGACGTGTTCGTGGCCAAGCTCAACGCATCAGGGTCGTCCCTAGACTACGCGACGTACCTCGGCGGCAGCGCCAACGATGACGGCACCGGCATTGCCGTGGATAGCGCAGGTAGTGCCTATCTCACAGGCACTACTAACAGTTCGGATTTTCCCACCAGGACGGGCGCCCTGCAGCCGCACTACCTCGGCCCGCAGGGCACGAGCCACGGGTTCGTGGTGAAGCTCAACGCCGCCGGCACTGCTCTCACGTACTCGACTTACCTCGGCGGCAGTAGCTCCGACTGGAGCGACGCCATTGCCGTAGACGGTGCCGGCTCGGCGTTCGTCACCGGCGCCACGCAGTCCGCCGATTTTCCATATTCTCTCACTGCCGCGCAGCGAAGCTTCAAAGGGAGTTACTGCGGCTTTGTGGCCAAGCTCGCTCCTGACGGGAGCAGCCTCGCGTACGGTACGCTCCTCTGCGGCAGCAACGGCGATCAGGGTTACACCATCGCCGTGGATAGTGCTGACTGTGCGTACGTGGCGGGCATGAGCCTATCGAGCGACTTCCCCACCACATTGGGGGCCTACCAGACACAGTTCACCGGCTCGATGGACGGGTTCGTGACCAAAGTGAGTGCGGATGGCACGCAGTTCCAGTACAGCACGCTCCTCGGCGGCAGTAGGTACAGCTGGATGAACGGTATTGCCGTGGATGCCACCGGCTCGGCCTACGTCACGGGAGGGACCGACTCGGGCGACTACCCCACGACCGCAGGTGCCTATGAGCAAACGCAATCCGCCAACGATGCGGCGTTCGTCACCAAGCTCACGCCCAACGGAAGCAGCCTGGCGTACAGCACGTTTCTCTCCGATGGCTTTCTCGACGGCGGGAACGCGATTGCCGTGGACGGATCGGAAGACGCCTACGTCGTCGGCCAGGTCGCGTCTCCAGGCTTCCCCACCACGCCCAACGCGCTCCAGCCAAGGTGGAACTACGACTCCGACAACTCGGTCTACACGGGTTTTCTGACGGTATTCAATCTAGCTGGAACAGCGCTCGTCTACAGCAGTTTCCTCGGCGGCGGGGGCGAGGACTTTGCCACGGCCCTTGCGCTGGATGGGGCAGGAGGGGTCTACGTCGCGGGAGACACGCTATCCAGCGACTTCCCTGCACCAGGCGGGGGCGTCCAGCCAGTCAACGGCGGGGAAACGTTCGTGGTCCGCTTCAGCGGCTTCCCCACGCCCACCTGCCTGGGCATTTGGGACTGCGCCGACGTCACTGGCTCCGGCTACACCACCCCCGGAAGCCAAACCGACCTCGGCAACGGGAAGTGGAGCCTCACCTCCTCGCTCGGCGGCGACATCTTCGGCACGTCCGACGCGTTCCACTTCACCTACCAGCCACTCGCCGGTGACGGCTTCATCACTATGCACCTCGCGGCCAGCACGGGCACCCCGTACGACAAGATCGGGCTGATCTTCCGCAACGACCTGACTCCCGGCTCGGTCAACTACAATGCTGTGGCCGTGGCCAACCAGGTCAACGCCAGGAGCGTGGCGAACGGCTCGTCCACGACCGTGGCGTCGCTCGGCGCCTCCCCGCCCGTTTGGCTCAAGATCGCTCGCAGCGGCAACAGCTTCACCACCTACACCTCAAGCGACGGCTCATCGTGGACCGCGGTGCCGGGTTCTACCTATACGCTGGCCAACGCCGACCCCGCGATGCTAGTGGGCATCGTCGCCCGTGGCGCGAGCTCCGCCAACACGGATACCGTGGATTCGGTCACCTATGGCAATTTCCCGGCGCCCTGCCCCAGCAGCTGGAGCTGCACCGACGTCGCCGGGACGGGCTACACCGAGACCGGCAACCAAACCGACCTGGGCGGCGGGCAGTGGAACATCTCCTCCTCGAAGGGCGGCGACATCTTCGGCGCCTCCGACGCCTTCCACTTCATCTACCAGCCGCTCACCGGCGACGGTTTCATCTCCATGCATCTGGCTAGCTCGACGGGCTTCAGCTTCGACAAGATAGGGCTGATGTTCCGCAACGACCTCACACCCGGCTCGGTCAACTACAACGCCGTAGCCGTGGCCAACCAGGTCAACGCCAGGAGCGTGGCGAACTACCAGTCCACGACCGTGTCGTCACTCGGCGCCTCGGCGCCAGTCTGGCTGGAGATCGTGCGCGGCGGCAACACCTTCACCACCTACACCTCCAGCGACGGCTCATCCTGGGCTGCGGTGCCGGGCTCTACCGACACGCTTGCCAACGCCGGGACTACCATGCTGATCGGTGTTGTTGCCCGCGGCTGGAACACAGCCAACAGCGACTACGTGGATAGCGTTGCGTTTACTACGCCGCCGCCCACGGCAACTCCCACGGCTAGCCCCACGTCCACCATGACCCCCGCGCCCACGCCCACCGACGTTCCCCCCGGCGCCGACCTCGTGTGGCTGGACTCGCCCAACGCCCACTTCACCCAAATGGCGGGTGGCCTGGTGGACGCCCAGCTCTACGACCAGAACGTGGGCATCGTGGGTCCCGATGGCTGGCGCTTCCGCGATCCCACCCTGGGCGCGGTGGCCGGCGACGGCACCGTCTCACCTCTGGACGAACCCTTCGGCCTGACCCTCGCCACCAACTCCGGCGGTCCTTCCTTGGCCACGCTGAGCAACGAGAACGGCTACACACTGGGTATCGGCGCGGTGAGCGTGGGCGGCAACACGCTGCCCGCGACCACCGGCGTGGTCTCTACGACCTCGGTGCTCTTCCAGCCGCCGTCCGCGCCGAGCCTGTCCCTGGTTTCTACGATCTCAGGTGTGTCGGTGCAGGCCACCGTGCCCTACTCCAGTTGGGCGGGCAACCTGAGCCTGGCCCTGACGCCCGACGCCCGTTCGTCCCTAGCGCAGGCCGCGGACGGTACCATCGTGGCCACCATACCGTACACTACCTATGGCGACGACGGTTCGGTGAATCCCGGGACCGACTCCGAGTACGAGATCGCCGTGCCGGTGGTGGCCGACGCCGCCGGCATCACGGCGCCCATCACAGCCACCACCGTGCAGCTCCAGACCACGGGCGGCGCGAATTCCGAGGTCGTCACCGTGAATCCCGCCTGGCTGAGCGATCCGGCACGCGTCTACCCGGTGACGGTATCCATCAACGTGCAGACAGCCCTCTCCACCGTGCACGCCGGCTACACCACGGCCACCCGCACCTGCAACGGCCAGAGTGCCGTCACCACGCAGATGGTACTGGGGACGGACGGCAGCTGCGCCACCACGGGCACGGTGTACTTCGACACCAGCCAGATCGAACCACAGACCAACATCCAGTCCGCCACGCTGCGGCTGATCTCCACCAACGGCGCGGGGGCGGGTGCGGTGTACCTGCCGCCCTATGGCCCCATGCACTCGATGCAGCCGAACACGACCCAGCCGCTGGACCCGGACACCCTGGCGGCCATCGCGCCGGCCCTGCAGGCCGGCGCCACCGGCCTCAGCTGGGACGTGACGTCGCAGGTGCAGGCCTGGGTGCAGAACTTCCAGACCAACGCGGGTCTGCAGCTGACGGGCACTGCCAGCGGAGGCACGGCGCCGCGCGTCGCCGCGGTGCCAGACGCCGCGACGAGCCCCGGTCTGATGCCCATGCTAGATATCCAGGCCAGCACCACCCCCTTGTCGCCGGCCAACTCCACGGACGGCGCCAGCACCATCTACGGCGTCTCCGGGCACCAGAGCTTCGCCTTGAGCCAGAGCATGGGCGCCGGCTTCTTCCGCTACGGGGCGCAACTGCCCTGCCCGGGATGGAATCTGCCGGTTACTGGGCCGCAGAGCTGGTGGTCGGGCTACTGGACAAACGACACGACGGACTACGGCCTGCCGCCCGTGAGCGTGGTGTCGGCCTTCCAGCAAGCCAATGCCGCCGGCCTGATTCCCGTGGTCGTCTTCTGGGTGCCGAACTGTGCCGACGGCCCATACCCCTCCGCCCAACCCTCGCTGGCCGACTGGCACAGCGACATCTTGAGCTTCCTGAGCGCGGCAACCACGGGTGTGGCGCACCTCTACTTCGAGATCGGCAATGAGGAAGACAACCACTATGAGCTCTACGGGGGCAGCAGCAAGACGGACAGCACCGGCTACGACAAGATCTTCGTGCAGACGGCCCAGGACCTGCAGACCTGGGTGCCGAGCGGCACCTTCCCCTGGTACCGCATCCTGGTGGGCGGCCTGCTGTATCCCATGGCCACGCTGAGCAGCCTGCACTGCATCGAGAACGGCCACCCGACGAGCCTGGACGACGCCAACACGTTCGTCGGCGACGCGCACGCCGCGGGCGTCCCCCTCAGCCTGATGGGCGTGGCCATTCACCCCTACGGCTACGGCGACTCGTCCAAACAATGGCCGGAAAGCGGTCTGCAGCCAACCAAGTGCCACGATCTGAAGTCAACCCTCGACGATATCCATGCCGAGAAGAATCTGACGGGCGGCCTGGCGGTGATCACCGAGACGAACCTGGCCGGGGCAAACTGGGACTGGAAGACTCCGCCTGAAGCGGAGTACCTGGCGGACCTCAGCTCCTACCTGTACCAGAGTTGCGGCCAGATCAGCTTCGTTGGCTGCGGCAGCTCAGGCGGGATCGACCCGGCCAAGACCCAGCTGCGCGTGCTCTGGTTCAGCGGCGAGGACGGCGACAATACCAGCGGTATCTACACCTACTACGGAGTGGAGAAGGACATAAACCCGCCGGTCAAACACTGCTCCGGCGACGCGACCCTGTCGCAGATGTACCGGGGACTGATGACGGCGCCGTGCTGGAAGGGGCTAAGCGGCCCACCGCCGCCCACGCCCACGGCGACGGCGACAAGCACCCCGACGGTCACGGCTACTCCAACGGCGACGGGCACGCCCACGGCCACGCCGACGTGGACGCCCACCTGGACGCCGACGTGGACGCCAACCCCCACCGCGACCTGGACCCCGGCGCCGACCTCGACGCGAACCCCGGTCCCGACGTCCACCTGGACGTCCACGCCCACAGCCACTGCCACGCCGACCCGCACCAGCACGGCTACGCCGACCAGCACGCCCGTGCCGACGCCTACGGCCGGGCCGCTGCCGTGCACGGGCGTGCAGTGGTACTACGACGGGAGCAGCCCCAAATGGGGCGGTGAGATGGGCGCCCAGGGCAGCATTACCTCTCACACTCCCTGGCTATGCAGCGGGAACGACCCGTTTTCCGCGTCTTCGGCCTGGGTGGGGCTGGCCGGAAGCGGCGCGAACCAGATCGCCCAAGCAGGTTACGACCGCGCCGCTGGCCAGTCCAGCGCCTACTACTTTTGGAACGCCAACTACGGCGACGGTGCGGTGGGCGCGCAGAAAGGTGCCATCAGCGGCGGCCAATCGCAGAGCTACGCCGTATGGGACGACGAGTACGGCGGGGACCTGGTATTCCAGATAGGGACGACCATCGAAGGCAACACGAGCTGGGATCCGGTTGCCCAGTGGACGGTGCCCTGGGGCTATCAGTTCGAGGCCGAAACCGTGGACGCGGGCGACGACGTGCCCGGCACGGCCGGCAATCCGACCACCTTCTCCACCCTGGCCGTGCTTACCGAAAAGCTTGGCTGGATCACCCCAACGAACCTGAGCGTGCGCAGCCAGTCCTCGCGCTATGGGGTGGCGCAGGATAGCAGCAGCCAGTTCCACGTCTGGACGATCCA